>Ga0247844_1001043_pt1 | contig 54681 bp, 89 predicted proteins | sample LaCtaG_FD_192421 | JGI IMG/M metagenome (GOLD analysis project Ga0247844, IMG submission 192421) | Freshwater microbial communities from meromictic Lake La Cruz, Castile-La Mancha, Spain - LaCruzMarch201714.5m_1 | ecosystem: Environmental > Aquatic > Freshwater > Lake | place: Spain: Castile-La... | reverse complement strand
CATTTAGATAAATATAATAAAAAGAATAAATAAACTCCTTGTATTAAAAGGGTCTCTATTACTGATTGTTGAAGGTTAGTGTTATATCACCCCCATTTTCAAATTCATTCCACTGTAAGAGAGTTTCCCCTCCGTTTGATGTCTGAGTCCATTCCTTACCATTTGCGTTTGCCAACATCTCTATGGTTTGGTCATTGTCAGCCATCCATCCACGGTCCACATAAACGCCAGCTTCGGGACCGAAGGACAGGTTACCTTGCATGTACCATACGTTTGGTTGCACCCAAAACAATAAACTCTTTGTGTTATGAACCTCTGTTGATGACCAACTAAATGATGAGTTAGGTACTATTGTTGTGTTGCAAGGTCCTACACCATCTATAGTTAAGTTGTATCCTGTATTATTGTTGATTGTGATGTTTGCTTGCCACATATGGTATAATTTATCAATAAATATAAAATCCCCACATTATGTGAGGATATTATGTATGTTATTTTTCTACATCATCAAGATGGTGATCAATGTTATTGAAAAATTCTATAATCTGGTTTGGTGGTGTTGTCCATTTTAACTCTTATTATTCCCACCATTTTTCTACATTACGATTTAGAAGTTCAAAGATAAGACGTTTTGCCCTATCGTGTTGTACCTTCCCCATAGACATTCCCATACTATTATCACTTGGATTTTTTTGATAAAACGGATGGTTTGTAGCACGCTTTTTCAAAAGGGGATATTTTGCGAAATATTGGTCTAAGTCATTACGAAGATTTACAGTTTTCATTTCAAAAGAATCTGTTCCTTCGATTTGTACAAATGAATACTCGTCATCAATATAGTCTAAGAATTCATGCTGATAATGCTCCGTTTGGAATTTATCAATCAATCGAACGATTGTGTCCATAATCTCTACATTGCGCTGCGAACCCACATAAGTCATAGTTTTACCATGTGACTCCGACATATTTGAGATTTTGAATTTGATAATTTCAAACAAAAAACTATCATCCCAATCACGGTCTTTCCAAATTATCGGACCCCATTTAATTAGGTTTTTAACTCCACGGACAAAGTTTCGTGGGTAGTAACGATATTCGAATTTCCAATACAGAAGAAATCTCTGCCATAGATTCGGTCTTATCTTATTTTCCTGCGTCATTGAGATGTTGATCAATATTATTAAAAAAATCTATAATTGGATCAGGGGGTGTTGTCCATTTTAATTCTCTGAATACTTTAGAAATAGTTTTACCATCTTCACTTAAATTGGTATAGTAGGTAACCCATTCCCATGCATCTTCTTGTCTAACAATAAACTCCAAACCCTCTTGAGTCACCAAGTGGTATTCCTTGGTTTCAATAGTCGAAATTACTACCTCTTGTTCTTTTTCTTTGTTAATTTTATACATAACTCAATTATAAAAAATAAAAAACCCCAAGTCAACCAGGAAAGGTTTTATTCATAGGGTTGGTCTAATACGTGTAGAAACTAAAAAACCCCACCTTTTGAGTGGGGGTCTATTTTATAGATTCATTTCCGTTTGAATCGTTCCTAACCTTCGGTCACATATATCCACATACTCTTCATTTATCTCAGAACCAATCCATTGTCTATTCAACAACATGGCTCCTTTTGCGGTTGTTCCACTTCCCATAAACGGGTCGTAAATAATATCCCCCTCGTTTGTCCAAGATGTAATATGGTCCTTAACCAAATCAATTGGGAATATTGCTGGGTGTTCGTATGCAACCTCATCTTCCTGTCCATTCTTAGAAGTCTTATATGTCCAAACATTATATCGTTGCCCATACTCTTCTATCATCTTCTTGGTGTTCTCCTTCATAGAACCATCTTTTTGTCTGACAGTATTCTTACCCCACGAACCTACCTGTCCACCATATACATTCTTCCTGTCTTTGATAGGATTAAAAGTTGCAGGTTTTCCCTTGGATAATACAAACACATACTCAAAAATCTGATGGTATCTTGTTGATGACGGATTTGAGAAATTATTCTTCATATAAATCATTGTGTCGTGAATATTAAACCCAATCTCTTTGAAGAATAATGCTTGTCGGAATGAGGTTCCTGTTTCCGAACCATTATGTGTAGCATCTCCAACAACCCATACAACAATACCACCAAGTTTGGTAACACGATATAACTCTCTCGCAATATTCTCAAAGTCAAATGAATAACCATTATAGTCAGTTGATAACCCTTTAATCTTATTATTATATGTTCTTAAGTCATCGTAAGGTGGCGATGTAACCGTGAGTGACACGGTATTCTCTAACATTCTACCCATTGTAGCCAAGCAATCTTCGTGATAAATTTTGTTTAGTTCCATATGTAATAATTATACAAAAAAATATCTATTTTTCAACGGTAGCCCAAAATTTATCACTACTCATATTTTTATTTTTACCCAAAGGAAGATTTCGAACTTCATCTGTTGTTAAAAGGAGAAATTCAAGTTTTCCTTGTTTGATTTGTCTGCTATCAATCACTGCAAATTCATCTACGTTGTTGAGTTTTTCTTCAAATCCCTTCTTAGTTACTTTTCTTCCACTTCCTACTTCTTTTGACGCAGCGAAAGAAACACTATTACGACACGAACGAATTTCCCTTCTCTTATTTTCTATAGTAAGATTGTCAAAACTACAATTTTCATTTTGACGTAAAGACTGTGTATGATGCTTATCTATAAATTCACCAAGTCTACCAATCACCCTACCATCGTTAAAAAATTCAATTAACAAATCAATTGGTAATTCGAAAGCCTCCGATGCTTTTTGCCAATCGATATTGTGTGTAATATATTTTTCCATACAACAAAGTAACAACAAAAACTTGACAATACCAAATATTAAAATAAAAAACCCCCAAACTAACGCAGGGGGTTTATAATTTTTTACTTGTTAGAACAAGTACAGGATCCGCACCCACAATCTTTTTTTTGAGTCTTTGAAAAAACCAAAAGTATGACCGCTCCTCCAAATAAAACAACCGAAATAATGATGTTCACCATAATGGTAAATATTACATCTTTAGTTTTTTCAATTGATCACGAATTTCGATTGCTCTTTCGAAGTTATGTTCAGAAATAACTTTTTTAAGTTCAACCTCAAGTGTGTTGATTTCTGCTTGTGTATTTTTGGATTTGTTGATTTTATCACGGAGACTAATCGCCAGTTCATAGTCTTCTTTGGAAATCGCATTTTGGAGTTGTTTTTCTAATGTGGTAATTTCGGAGTTTGATTTTTCTTTTGATCCAAACATGGTTGTCAACATATCATCATCGAACCCTGATGTACGAATAAAACTACTAATGATAATTCTTCCATCGTCAGTTTTAAAAATTTCCGTATTGAAATCTTCTTTTTTATTTTTCTCTGAGTTGTCATTTAGGGGAATATCAAACTTCTCAAATAGGGAATTGTTAAGAAATTTATTATTGAGTTGATTGAACAGGTCTCCTAAAAAGATTCTTCTTTCGAACATAGTTAATTTTGATTTTATAATTTATTTTGGTAAATTATCCATAAATAATGTGCCAATACATAAATATATATTTTATATGACATTTTGTCAAGCCGATAAAAAACCTGTATGTCAAAATGTCAGTATTAGGTATTTGGAAAAATAATTGTATATTTGGGGTATAATTCTAAAACTTATAATATGATCGAATCTATGGACGAAAATGACAAAGGATCTAAATCCCGTCAAAAACAAAGTGGAACACCAGTATTGGATAATTTCTCTAAAGACCTAAATAAAATGGCCTTTGAAGGTAAATTGGATCCTGTAATAGGTCGTGAGATGGAAATCAATCGAATCGCACAAATCCTATCTCGTCGGAAAAAAAACAATCCCATCATAATCGGTGAACCTGGCAGTGGTAAAACCGCAATTGTCGAGGGTTTGGCCAACAAAATTGTTCAGGGAGATTGTCCACGGAACCTTCGTGATAAACGAATTGTTTTATTGGATCTGACCTCTATTGTTGCTGGTACCAAATATCGTGGACAATTCGAAGAGCGTATGAAAGTCATTATCGAAGAATTATCTGAAAACAAGGAGATTATCGTCTTTATTGACGAGATCCACACAATCGTAGGAGCTGGTAATGCTTCAGGATCTATGGACGCATCGAACATATTCAAACCCGCATTGGCTCGTGGTGAGATCCAATGTATCGGAGCAACAACACTAAACGAGTACCGTACCAACTTTGAAAAAGACGGAGCTCTCGAACGTCGTTTTCAGAAGGTCAGTATCGACTCACCATCAAAGGAAGAGACCCTATTAATCTTAGAACAATCTAAATCTCGTTACGAAGACTTCCATAAAGTCATTTATACCCAAGAAATCTTGGAGATGTGTGTGAATCTTGCAGATCGATATATCACCGACCGTGAGTTTCCCGACAAAGCGTTCGATATTTTGGATGAGGTAGGTGCTCGTAGTCAAGTAGAGGTTAAGATGCCCGAATCAATCGATGTATTGAAACAAAAGGCGGTTGAATTAAAACAACATAAATTGGATGTCGTCAAAAAGCAGGACTACGAACAAGCGGCTCAGATCCGTGATAAGGAGAAGAAACTTTTGGAACGTCTCGAAAAGGAAAAAATCAAATTCGAAAAAGAACAATCTGAAAATAGAAAACCTATTGACGCTGATCTTGTTCTGACAGTTGTAGCATCGATGACCAAAATACCCGTAAATAAATTGTCTTTGGATGATAGAACCGCCCTTATCGGTCTTGAGGACTTTTTGAATAAAGAAGTGATTGGACAAAATGAAGCGGTAACCAAAATTGCTCGGGCAATGAGACGAAATCGTTTGGGTATTAAAGATCCTAATAAACCAATCGGTTCATTTATATTTTTGGGATCCACTGGAGTTGGTAAAACACACTTAGCAAAACAATTGGCAAAACAAATATTCGGATCTTCCAACAATCTTATCCGTGTTGACATGTCTGAATACCAAGAAAAACATACAATATCACGTTTGATCGGAGCTCCTCCGGGATATGTTGGATACGATGAAGGTGGTCAACTTACGGAGCAAGTTAAGAACAAACCATACTCAGTTGTTCTGTTCGATGAGGTAGAAAAGGCAAACAAAGAAATCTTCAACACCTTACTTCAGATGTTAGACGAAGGTCATTTGACTGATTCTTTGGGTCGCAAGATCAACTTCAAGAACACCCTGATAATAATGACCTCTAATCTTGGTGCCAAAAAACTTCAAGATTTCGGTACAGGAATCGGATTCGGTGGATCTTCTTATTCATCAGAGGAACAGAAAAAGGAAATCATCAAGAAGGAAATGAAAAACTATTTTTCACCAGAATTTTTAAATCGTATTGATGAAACAATTGTATTTAATTCTTTAGATCAAGAATCTATGAAAAAAATCGTATCAATTGAATTGAATAAATTGATCTCACGTTTGAATGATCTTAAGTTATCTTTTACTTTTGATGACAAAATTGTTGAACACATTTCTAAAGTAGGGTTTGACCAAGTTTACGGAGCTCGACCCATCAAAAGAGCAATTCAAGATGAAGTTGAAGATTTGATATCTGAATCTGTTCTTTCTGATACGGTGAAAGAAGGAACTCGATACCTTCTCACAGTAAAGGATGAAAAAGTTGTCATCAAATAAATAGAAAGAGGGTCATAGACCCTCTTTTGTTTTTTTACAGAACTTTGAATCATACCCAAAATACATACATCGTAGGATGTTTACCTCAACACGTAAATTGTGATATTGGTCTCCGATACTTGGTCGATGACCTTGACGTATTGATATAAATAATTCATATTCGATATCTGTAATTTTCTTTTCTATTTCGTTTAGTTTCATAAGTTCAAAAATGTTAAGGCAAAAAAAAGAGGTCTTCCGACCTCTAAAATATTTTATATCCCAATCTTTTCATTTCGATTGAGCCATGTCGTAAGAATGTATTTGTTGTTGGATATCGGTACATGTCCACGATGAACATAAGGCCAAGGTGCTGGCCACACTAAAAAAGTACCTTGTTTCGGTTTGATCATCATATCCAAGTGTAAAAATTCTGTTTCACCACCCTCAGGTACATCATTTAGGTAAAACATTACCGCAAATATTCGGTTGTGAAATTCCCAATATTCTCCCTCAGTATGATAGGCTTTGAAGTGTCCTTCACCCTTTTTATACTTTTGTAGTTGCCAAACAGGGTAGTAGGTTCCCAACCTGAAAAGATAGTTGGCTGTGTTGAATTCTGAGTTAGCCGGAAATCTTTCCAAGTATTCGTTAATTTTTTCATTCGACATTTTAGTAATGTGATTTGTATACTCACTTAATTCTGGGTTGTCCAATAAGTTGAAATCGGTGGTTTCCTTGTATACACTATCGTAACCAGATGCTGTGATTCCTTGATAATGATATTGTTTGTTCTTTTTAAAAATATCAATCAATTCATTACAAAAAGATTTACTTAAAGTTTCAGGAAAAATTCCTACGGTATCCTTGAGCTTCATATTCGTGTTTTGTATATCCTAATCTGTTTATAATTTCTTGAGCAGTATGAATTGAGTTTTCTAAATCTTCAACCACTACATACTCATTGATTGTATGATAATTATAGTATCCACACGAAAAATTTATACAAGAAAAGTTAAATTTCTTTTTCAATTGAGAAACATCTGTATATGGATGAACTTGAAATTCATGATATTCAAATTTTTCCGATAAAACTTCGTTCACTGTCTTATAAAAATCTGATTCACGATCGAATAAACGAATACCTGAACACACCTCCGTTACCATATAATTACTCGGAGCATCGAGTTGAATTGCATAAGCAACATCCGAGAAAAACTCGGGACTAGCAGCACTCGACCCCAAACAACCAATTTCTTCGGAAACAAAAAATGCCGCTTTAAGATGAGGTAAATCCCTAAGGGAAATTAAAGCCCCAAAAACACCACATTTATCATCACCACCGATCCCGACAGGGTTTCCCTGAGGGTTATATCCTTTCAATGACAACTTATTATCTCCTTGACGATTTGGTAACATCTGTTCTTTTACCAAAATTTCGTCTTCAAAATGATGGACCGTATCGGTATGTGCCACCATACAGGGATAAAGTTTTTCTTCAAACCCCTCTGTGGTCTTGGTCGCATACACATTCATCATTTCATCAACGACATATGGGATACCTTCCTTGTCCAACCATTCACAGATGAATTGTACCATAAGTTCTTCGTAATATGTGGAGGTCCGAACAGACATTAGTTCCTTTAAAAATTCTAAATCTTTCATTGTTCCAAAAGTGTTTTATTACAATATATTATAAGGACATACAATTGATATATACCAAATCTATATTCATCCATAAGATTAGTCCTCAACAAATATACAAAAAAAATGTTACAAAATCAAAAAAGACTATATGTAGTCAATAGATTCTTAACGTCCTCGATGGGGAGTTTATAGTTAACATATTGGAATTCATTTGGTTTTTTTGTTACTTGAACAAACACCTTATCTTCCTCGTGCAAAAACTTCACAATACGAAATCGGCCGTAAACGGAATTTTCGGGGAATTCTTTATATCGACCAACGGTAACCCCGAAGTCTTTTAATAGACTAAAAAAGTTCCCGACTTTAGTGTATTTACTAAATGGTTCTTCACCATTCATTATGGAGTTTTCCATATCCTCCAACAATCTATCAACACGTTTTCGAAAATCCGTATCGTCCCAATCACCACCATATTCATAAAATCCATCCTCCCAATTAGGATAATAACCAACCTCATAATTATATTTTTTAATTATATCAACAAGATCTTCTGAATCATTATTATTTTGTTGGATGAAATTCAATAATTGTGGTATGGTAACAACAAATGATTCATATGGTTCGATAACCATCATTTGTAATAAACCTTTGGGAAGTGGCAAAGAGTATTCGGAAAATAGTTCTTCTTTTAGTTCTTCCAGTATTTTAGTATTTTTAGATTCAGTAATACTATAAAAAATATTCGATAATTGTTGAGAAAATTCTTCAGAAATAAAATCAGAAATATAACGGGTACAATTTGAAGAATCATCGAAATCACAAGGTGATTGTCTCAATTCGGGATAAATGAGTGACATTACTTGATTAAGCCTTGCTTGTTCCTCTTTAGAAAAATTGTAAAAACCATATCCTTGATCCCAATCTTCAGATTCCTGATCCTCATAAATCCACGAACCTCTATCGTTTAAAATATCATCGATATAACCATCGGTAGACGAATCTTCGGAAAAGAGGTCCCAATAATCATCAAATTCTAAAAGAGCACCATTACCTTTTATTTCCTTAATTTCTGGTATAACCTCCATCACTTCATCCTTGGTGGCATCACCACTCAAATAATCACGTAAAATAAGGACCACCGAATTAGGGTCCTTATTTTGCTCAAATAAAAATTCAGATAGTTTCATGTTTTTAATAAATACCATGAAGATATTGAATTTTTGTTGTATATTTGAAATATGAAAAAAACTAAAAACAATATGAGAAATTTTTTGATTGTCCTACTCCCACTTACTTTGTTCTCTTGTAACACACCAAACAATTCTATTGAGTCAAATTCATCGGAAGTGGACACCACACAAGGTAACCTAATTTGGATCGACGATACTCTGAGAGTGGTTCACGACACTGTTATGGTGATTGGAGATGAAGGCCAAGTTGAATACTTTTACTCATACGACAACTACGAAGACATCAAATAACAGAGGTTTTCCAACCTCTTATTTTCCTAGCTCATACTCACCTTTTGTAGTGGTCTGTCCTGCACTGGTCCCTGGTACCATCTGTCCATATTTGGTACCAGATACATGTTTCATAATCGAATTCCCGATTGACATATCCCCTTTTGGATTTACTGCCGAGATGAGCTGAGTGTAGTTATCAGGTGAAACATCTTTTAAAAACATACCTATACGTTTTTTATATTCATTTACCACAAACTGAAAAAACGGATCCATCTTCTTCCCATAAACATTTTGGAAGTAATTGTCATCTTTATCCAAATCATTCATAGAAATTTTTGGTAATGAGTTTAAAAAACTGACAATCGGTGTCACATCAATTTCACCTAATTTTGATCTATCATACGATCCATTCGTAAATTTATCATCCAATGTCTTAATAATTTCCCCAACATTCTTGGAAATATCCTGATTGGATAGACCAACATATTTCTTAAAAATCGGATCCTGACTCTTAAGATTAGATTTAGTAAGAATTGAGGCGGCAATTAGTCTGAGAATAGTGTTCAAACCTGTCTGTATTGAATTGATGTTTTTGGGGTTCCAACTAAACATAGAACTCTCTCGAGTTTCAGAACCCATCGTAATGATAATTTGATTAGGAAAACTCGGAGTTGAATCCGTCTTAAGTGCCCGACCCAAGGCCAATAATCCATTACCCGATCCCCTTACCTTCAAAACTCTCCATAGAACACCTTTTTCATTGTAGTAGATGTTAGCCTTCAAAGTGCCCTTTTGATCTAACCTAAAACTTTTTTTCTCACCGTCTCTGATTTTTGGATAAACAATAAATTCTATAAAATCTGTTGGTTCGTTCCCCCTTCCAACAGGTTTGAACAATGACAAATTTTTGGTTTTAGTAAACGTAGGTACTATAGAATCTTCCCAACCAACTAACTCCCAAACACTATTTGAATTTTTTTCGTTAACAGGTAACCCGTAAATACTTAACGCATTACTCCTGATTGGTTCCGAAGATGTACTACCCTTAATAATTTCGAAACCATTTTGTTCCGAAATCACTCGTCTTACAATTCTTTCCAAATCCGATTCAGATAACCTTATAACCTTTTTCACTCAGAGATTTTATCAAAAATAGTTTGATAAAAATAAAACGTTTTTATTTTCTTCTTCCTTTACCAACTGTGATATTACCCCTTTCAGCATATTTGTCATAAAATTTCTTAGTGGTAAGACACCATCTAGTGTCACAGTTGTTGATATATTCCATAAAAGAATCGTAGTCCTCAGGACCGAATTCCTTCTTTTCGGAAAACTCGATATCACCCTTGACCTCTCTGTCCCTCGAATCAAGATATTTACTCATAATGTCCGCCTTGGCAAACATCTCTTCTCCTTTATCCTCTTTTTTTACCTTCAGACCATTACCCTCTGCACCAAATGCAACACCAGCACTTTGTTCTTCAATAACCTTTCTGACGATTTTTTCCAAATCAGACTCAGTTAACCTTATAACATTCTTTTTCATAGTTTTTTTTATTATAAATAGTTTCATATCAATAAAATTGTATTTATATTTGTAATGTTGGTGAAACAACAGGTGGCTCCCTTAACAGTCAAGGCTGACCTTGAGCATCTGACGTAATGTCTATACAGGGGGCGAAAGTTGTTTCATCAGTTCTTTGAAATTATGGGGGTGCCGGGTATTGATTGGCAGAGTTAGTCATACGGGGCATGCAGTGAGATGTTTCCTATCACTTTAATCTATGGAAGCAAAAATCAAAAGGCGATACTTTCGCAACACTTGAGGCTTTGGGTCTAATCCAAACCGAGGGAGTTACTGTAGCTTAGGCTATAATAACAATGGGTCGAGGGGGACATATACCTTGAAACAGAAGTCCTTATGGTGTGGTTTCTATCTTAAAAGGAATGGAGGTAATGTTTGGTGTTCTGCCGGTTTTGAGTGAACACCCCATAGTTGTTGATAACGATGGAAAAAAAAGGAATCAAATATTTCGGAGGGTACGACAAACCCTGACCTAAGCATGTAGTCCTTTATGGGTAAACTGAGCAAGACAGCGGTTCGACTCCGCTCACCTCCACCAAGGAGTTTATCTCCAAAATAATAAAGGGACTCACGTCCCTTTATTATTTTTTATCAAACTTAATATTTCATTCACTTGATCGTTTGTCATTGTGTTCTTCATCAAATTTATTGATCTTGATATCCATTGTATATTATCTATAACATACCCTTTGGTGGAATCTATTCTATCTACTGAAGCCGAATAAATCGGATTTTTTTCAATTCTTGAATAACCACTGAGAGTAAGTTCAATGTTCAAAAAAGGGCAAATACCTTTTTGTTGCTCCCAAACTTTTCTCAGGTCTTGTAAAAAAATTGTAACATCTTTATTCCTTTTTTTTATGTTCCTATAATGATATCTAAAAGGGGTATATTCATCTTTTTTATTTGCTGAGTGTGTTGAAATTTTATAGCCATCAATATTTTTTGGTAAGTTTTTTGTGTTGTTTTTTCCTACACAAGTTCTTGAACAAAAATTTTTTCTACTTAGTTTTTGGTTTCTATTTATTTCACTTTGTGGTTTTCGAAATTCAATTCCACAATTATCACATTTACAAATACCTAGTTTTCTTCCTGTACTTTCCATAATAATAAATATCTGTGGAGATGTAAAAAGTTTGGTGGAGATGGATTTTTTTTCGTAAATTCGTAACATGAATAACAAGGTTGGATACAAACACTATAGAATGGATACTCAAGAGGTATTTTACGTGGGAATTGGTGATCGTGAACGTCCTTATTCAGAAGACAGCCGAAACCCACATTGGCACCATATAGTAAATAAGGTGGGTTATAGCATTGAAATTATAAAAGAAAATATCACATGGGAGCAGGCCTGTGAATGGGAAAAATCTGAAATCAAACAATTAGGTCGCCGCGATTTGGGATTAGGTTCATTGGTAAATTTGACTGATGGTGGTGAAGGTAGTCAAGGGGTAATAGTCACTGAAGAAAGAAAACAAAATGTTTCTGTAGGAACAAAAAAAGCAATGCAAAATCCTGAAGTCATTCAGAAAATGAAAGACGCTAAAAAGGATTTTGTTCCTTGGAACAATGGATTAAAGGGGATTATGATGGGTGAAGAAAATCCGAACTTTGGTAACAAATGGACTCAAGAACAAAAGAATGTGGCGGGTAAAAAATTACAACAGGTATGGCAAGATAAAGGTGGTTTTTCCGATGAACATCTATTGAAATTAAAGGAGTCACGAAAAGGAAGAACACCAGCGGCAAAGTTTGGTAAAGAAGATGTTATATGGATAAGAAAAAATTTTGACCGAAACCAAGGTCATACTTATCAACAGTTTGCAAACAAATTCAATGTTACTTTAGGTTGTATCAGAAACATTATCATAGGAAAATCTTGGCAAAATTTATAAAATTCTTTACAAACTAAAAACCCCTTGAAAAAGGGGTTTTTTCTATTTAAATCGTTTTGTATTTTACAAACAACCAGTGAATGGTATAAATTGTGGTTTGTTGTGTTTTCTAAGGATCTGTACGACGACTTTGGGGTCTACCTTACTACTTCCCTTTAAGAACTGTTTTAGATCGTTTACGGCCTTCAAACCATCACTATCTTTTTCACTCATTAGTAGTTCAACAATTGATACCAAGGCGCCCACACCGTGTTTTGGTCCACCGAAGCATCCCTGTGGTACGATAACATCGTCTTTTTTCTTATCCGCTTCGTTTAGATGTTTGATAAGATTTTCTCTTAATATTTTTTTTAAGTTTTCCATAATGATAAATACTATTTTAGTAATTCTTTTATTCTATCTATTTCCTCTAATAAAGGTTTGTTGGTTATAGATTCATTTTTTGGAGTCGAAGCTCCTTTTATCGAAGTTATTGCTCCGATCGGTGTCATAACTCTTGCCACACCTCTCATAATTTTATCTACAACATTTGGTGTATCTACAGATCTTGATGTGTCGGTATCACCCTTAGAATCTTCTGATCCTTTTGTACCTGCGGCAACTACTGCACCACCCTTTAAAAATTGTTCAGGGTCGAGAGCTTTGAGTCCTTCACCTAAAAACTCAAAATGTAAGTGTGGTCCAGTTGATCTACCTTTATTAGCATCATTTTCTCCACCACCACTTTCTCCGATTTTTTCACCAGCCTTTACAGTTTCACCTGTTCGTTTATACGTTTTTCTAAGGTGAGCATATCTCGAGTAAAAAATTCCCTCGGGGGTGTCGTGTCTTATCAACAACTGTCCACCATATCCGTCGTTGAAATCTCCCGATTTTTCAACTTTCCCGTCTAAGACACTTACAACCCTTGTACCCGATTCGGCTTGTAGGTCGACCCCTTTATGTTGTCGTCCCCATCTTTTTCCAAAGTCGGAAGTTGATTTGTAGGATTTACCCTGTAGTGGATATACTAAGTTCATAGTATTATAAATATCAAATAATATTGTTTCGGATAAAAAAGTCTACCTTAGTTATATCAGGATCGGGTAACTCATAATTCACAACACAGTTTGGTTCGGGATGATAGTAAATTTTCTTTTGTTCCAAATCAATCAAAAGACCATCGGACACGACATCACCAAAATAATTAACAACTTCTTTTACATAAATAAAATTTGTTTTTTTTACAAAACCTAATTTGATAATACCATCGATAAAGTCGTTGTTTAAAAATTCATTTTCTGAATCAAACTCTATATCCCAAAAGTCAATCATACTAGAAGGGTTTTCAATGAGTTTGCATCCGTAAACAATGATGTTTTGAAATATATCGAAAATTTATCGTCTTCTATCCAATCTGTTGGAATTTCTGAAAATACCCAACTAAGGGATAGAGTAGCGATAAGTTGTTGTGAGTTGTCGTAAATTGGAACCGTTGCGTGTGCGTAGTTACCGTATGCTTTTAGTAAACTTTTGGTTGGTAGATCTTCAATCTGTTGATCTATGTCATTGAAAAAAAACCTGTTTTCAATTGTTTCTTTCAATAACCAATTATAGTTTGATATTAGTATATTCTGAAATCTATCTGTTATTCTCTCCAAACCATCTGAATTTCTTTCATAGGTGACAGATGCTCTCTGCATTGGAGACTGTGTATAAAAAATACCTCCGTTGTGAAATTGTAAAATATAAACCCTATCCGAATTGTATTTCCTACGTATCTCCCTGAGTGTAAAATGTATCAGTTCATCTTTTTGGATTTGAACCATCAAAAGTTTTTTTGATTTATTTTCAACGTTTCGGTCATGTAATCTTCTAAAGTACCCTGCGGTGATAAGAGCAACAAAGACCGATGAAACAGCTGTGATTAATGTAGTAAGTACTGTTGTAAATTCCATTCGAATACAAGTATAATTCAATAAATATTATATTAGATAGAGTTATTACTTTTTTTTGACCATAAAATGTAAAATAGTGTGTAATTAGTTCGATATATAAAATATAACTCTGTTATTTTTTGTAGGTAATGTATAATGTGGGACTCCAAGTTAGAACAACGGTTTTGGAGACCGTGATGATACCATTACACTATGGACGCAATTGTTACCCCCCAGGGACTCGAACCCCAATTCAGCGGACCAAAACCGCTTGTACTGCCATTAGACGAGAGGGTAATTTTGAGGTCCCGATCAGATTCGAACTGATGAATAATGCTTTTGCAGAGCACCCCCTTAAACCACTTGGGTACAGGACCATTTGGGTGACCGATGGGAATCGAACCCACGACCTTCTGAACCACAATCAGACGCTCTAACCTACTGAGCTACGGCCAACATGTGTGCACCCTGAAGGATTCGAACCTCCGACCCTCTCGGTATCAGCGAGGTGCTCTAACCATCTGAGCTAAATGCCTGTCTTATGACTACAAAGTTAGATATTTATAATGAATAAATCTAATTAAAATTTTCTATTATGACAAAAGAACAAATTCAAGGAATCGTAAGACACGTTCTTACTTTCGTAGGTGGTATCTTGGTAATCCAAGGTGTTATTGAGGAATCCCTTCTAAACGAACTTATTGGTGGTGTAGTTGCTTTATCGGGAACTCTTTGGTCTATCTTCTCTAAGAAGTAAGACTGTATATGGTAACCAACATTTCAAAGAACTTATAAAAACAAAAAACCCCGAGTCTCATATGAGTTCGGGGTTTTCCTTTATAAAGGCTTATTTAGTTTATTTCAAACTCCCGAACATACACCACCCAGAAACCATTTTTGACAAATGACTCCGTGTTGTGGATCAATAATATTCTGAATAATTGTTTTCATAACTTTATAATAATTAGTTTAAATATAAGAAAAAAAAATATTATCAAACTTTTATATGGGTTAGTAGACGAAGAGGGAATCGAACCCTCGGCCTTGATGATATAAGCATCCTGCTCTTACCCCTGAGCTATTCGTCCGTTGATATTATCGAAAATATGTTATATCTCCCAAATTATTATCCCAAGGACAAATAAACGGTTCATCGGTTTTTTTTTGTATTTCTTTCTTCAAAGAATCGAGTGGATCGTTTAATAACAGGTTAGTTTTAAGTTCATCCAATTTACAGTCAGTTTGGTAGGATTCCATTATTCTTTATTTTTACCTTTATTTTTTTTATTGGTCAACTTAGGAAGTTTTATTTCTTTTTTAACATCACGTCCTTTAGGTTTTCCATCACCTTCGAGGTCTGCGTGTCTCCAATCAAATTTACTCATTTAGAATTAGTTTATATTTTGAGCCGATACTCGGATTTGAACCAAGGACCTACTGATTACAAATCAGTGGCTCTACCACTGAGCTATATCGGCAATTTTTTACAAATATTATAATTTTAATTTTGATTTTTCAATGCTCCCTGTATCTGTGATCTAATAACCCGTTTACAACTTTCGTCAGAACAGGACAACAAAAAGTCACTTCCCATATTAACCGAAATTTTGGTGGTTGCTGGTACACTACAAATGATACATACAAATTTGTCTACCATCTCAATTAGTCTTTGAATAAATTTCTGCTGATTTTTTTTCGATCCAATCCATATCTGAGTTTTTGAACTCCACCCATGTATCAAAGTTTTTTAACTCTTGAATCATTTCATATGGAACCAAAACAAATCCTTCAGGTGATGTACCTTGAAATTTGTTATACTTCTGATTCGATAGATCCAAGTTCATCAACGTATCTCTTTTACAAAATATTTATTTCCTGAGAGGGAATTATTCTCGAACAATTCTGCGGTGTTTTGTGCCGACTCGAACGTTTCAAATTCAATAGCAATACCCTCACTATCATTTACAAGGACAGTTATTTTTTTCCCATCCAAGTTACCTTCTTTAAATATCACATAACTCATAATACAAGATTTTAAAAATTTTTATCAAAATAAGAATCATAAACACAAAGAAGACATACCCTTATTATATGTGAATTATAAATCATATATTGTATTAGTCAAATGAAACGTTGTGGTCTGATATAAACCCATGAAGTGTTTCTCTACATTCAACATAAGCTTTGTAAGTGTCGTCAGATGTAGAATCTGGCGAATGTTTTACTTTGGATCGTAAGTATTGATCCATTTTCCATAGAACCGAATGAACGCTAGCACCTTGTATGGCCATCCTATATTCATGTTCGTCGTCGGGTAAATCATATTCTAATATAGCTTTCATCTTTCAATTAGTTTTTTAGTTGCACATTCAGTAATAACAAATCTTGATCCAAAGATAACATTTTTTAACAGATGTTCAACAAATATTATACAAATAAAAAAGGTTGATAGTGATCGACTTTATCAGGAATCTGACCTTACTCACTGATTCGGCTTCACACACCATTAGAGAGACGAGTCTTTTCATACAATCGGACGTGAGTCCCGAAATAAACGACTTATCCTTAGTGTGTACCCTTGCGATATGCTCTCCCATATCGTCGACCTACGCATATTACTACCAACCCATACGATAGTCGGGGTAGGAATCCCACCTACAATTGAGAACAACCTTTTCAGGTCTTGTGTTCACCATCCGAAGTGAATGTGCCTTTGTCATTTCAGCCACCCGACTATTTTTACAAATAATAAATATCTGAATTAATATTTATCATTAGAGCGAAAGACCGGATTCGAACCGGCGACCCTGACCTTGGTAAGGTCATGCTCTACCAACTGAGCTACTTTCGCAAAATGGTAGAGCTTATCCGAATACGGATTACCTACTCTACCTGGTAGGACTTTTTACTTGTCAACCTACAGGACCATTCGAGATGCTAGCTTCATCCAATGGTTGTTACTTTCCTAGTGCTAGTTCAAGTAACGGTGCTCCCCCTCTTGGACTCGAACCAAGGACATCAAAATTAACAGTTTTGCGCTCTAACCAACTGAGCTACTTCTGCTTGAAAGAGGTAGACCCGGGCCCAACATGCCGTTCACGCAGATACGGAAGGGCCCTTTTGAAGGTCTACTTTGTTGCGGGGGGGGGACTCGAACCCCCGACCCCGAGGTTATGAGCCTCGTAAGCTACCACTGCTCTACCCCGCTATTTTGTTATACAAAGATACACCAAATTTTTGAATATCCAAGTATTTTTTTGTACCCCCTGAGAGATTCAAACTCCCAATACTTCATCCGTAGTGAAGAGGTTTATCCATTAACCTAAGGAGGTGTTTATATCAACAAAGTATAACCAAGATTCTGTATTTAATCTGTCATTAGTCTATTTGCCCCCACCTTGTCCGACCAGCTCACCGTCATGGACTGTTTTGGGTTGCATCCTCGGTGGTAAAGTGATATAAGGATAAGGACTTATAACTAACCATTATAAGTTTGTTGACTTATATCTCCCACCTTAAGCGTGTGATGTCCTGAGTTTCCTCTCCGTAGAGCGACAGAACTTTGTTGATTTATTTCTGTATAAGTTAAATTTTAGTTTCAATTTCTTCTCGGTGTAGTGTTTCAGGTCTATCAACTTGTTCGTTCCAATGAAAATGTAATACAACTTTATCATTTTCCAAATCTATATCGAAAAATCCTTCAGATCCTGAATCAATTTCCCATCCTCCGAATTCACCCAACATACCATAAAGTACGTTCTTTAATGAATATGGAATTTGGTCTGAACCATATTCTTCACCGTCAACTTTTATACCTTCCAAACCACCTGAGTCACCATAACCATTGAATTGAACTTCGATTAATTTGAAATCTCCGAATTCTTTTTCAAGTTCTTTTTTTAGCCCCTCAACACCCCACTTATCAGATAGTGTTTCAACAATTAGTTGCTCTTCCCCCAATTGGGTTTCAGAAAAACCGGCAATTACTGATATACTATTATCTTTTGGACTGATTTCTAACCACACTGAATTCAGACCTTCGTCCTCGTATGAATTGATATCTAAATCTAAACTATCCACCCAACCGTTTATAACATCACTTGCATCAAATGGAAATTTATATGTTCCACCACCTTTACAATTAAAATTTCGGTCACTAAAGAGTTCGTCGTCCCAATATTCACCCATCATTTCGGCACTATCACAACCCATTTTCTGAATGTATGAACTCATCATTTTAAATAAGATTTTTTCCTTTTGTGTCATAACGATAAATACTAATCTTTAATGTTTAATTCCATAGTACGGATCATCCACATAGGTTTTTTTTCAGCGGTCAATCCATCAATCCATTCTTTGGCTGTTGGGATATAGTTGTTACAATCTTCTCTTACGTGTTGTTCACCAACGTAACGAGTATACACTGTTTTACCATCACTGTTTTTGAACTCAGGACCGAAAATCTTTTCCATCTCAAAGATACCTTCAGAGTGATGACGAAACATTCTATGAAATGAATGTCCAAACCACGCCTTTGTTTCGTCTAACCAATTGTGAAGGTGAATATAGTCTTCGGGTTTTCCTCCGAATTTATTTACCGAAGATTTTGCATGTTGTAACGGGTGTGCCATAATAATTTGTATTTGTTTTCTTACTTTTATAAGACATTATAAGGATGTGATCCATATGTTGCACAATAAATCAATCAAGTATATTATGCAAAATTGTGTTTAGTAACTCGGATTATTTCCGAATTATTGTTTAAATTAATTTCATCTCTGTCTAAAATGAACTTTTCACCACTGTCCTGACACAACCAATAGTAGATTCTAAAAGTTACATCACCTGTCTTATTACTTGTAGCTTTATGCTCATCAAATATAAACTTCATCGGTTTACCTGTGATTGGACTATTCATCTAATTTGGTCTTGAAAGTTAGTGGTAATTCTAAGATACCACATAAATAGCTGTTGGACGTTGATATTCCTTTATGCCAGTTTCACTTTGAGCCTCAGTTGTCCAATCGGTAACATTACCAGTGTTTATGGTTTCACATTCAACAATATACATTACTTGACATCCCATAATTACCATTTCACCGATTTCTATAAACCAGTTAGCGTGTGCTCGGTTGGGAATAAATCCAAGTGTTTTACCCGCTTCGTGAATTGCTTTTAATGTTCCATGAACCCCCTTATATGAACGTCCATCTTTACCATAGAACCAACCTTGTGTAGTTACTAATACTTTTTTATTAATAAAATTTTGCATAATTTTTTTTTATTTCTTGGGTGTTTAAGTTCATCATTCCGAAATCATTCCGAAATCATTCCGAAATTTCATTTCTATTTGGGTTTCTTATCAAAGCAGTACTACCCTTTGTTATTGGGTTATCTTGATTTATTTGTATAAATTCTTGTTCTTTTGCTTTACCACCGAATTTGCTATTTGCCCACAACTCATCAAAATCTTTGAATCCACGTTCTATCGCATACTCATCGTTTTTCTTTTTTTGGAACTCTTTGATTTTTTCAGGGTCCCTCATCTGGGCAGGTGTTTCGAAACCAAGATCTGTGGCACATTCTTTCTCACACCATTCGTGAGATCCAATTTCGATGTTTATTGGCAGATCAGTTTGCAATGAATTGATGAAGTCTTCGAATTGGTTTGCAGCAACGTGGGGCATTGTATAGATACCTTCACTAACAGCATACCCTGATTCATCTTCACTGTCGAAGATTTCAACCCTACCCATACGGTATTTCTCACCCATCAAAGAGAAGACACCATAACCAACGGTTGAATAGTAAAAACGACCATGGTCACTTACACCTTTTACATCGACACATTTAGGATTTCTCTCGATCCATGTAGCAAGTTGATCAACCAATTCCTCATCGGTGATCTCCTGATCCTTACTGTTAGTTCGGATATTCTTTAGATACCACTCTAATTTTTTTCTATCTATTTTCATAATTCAAAGGTAAATAAAAAAAAATAAGATTCCTACCTTATTTTAAATTATTCTTCAGAATCCGAATCACTATCCAAGTCCTCCATAGTATAGATTGCAACAGTTAAACCTTTACCTGTGTAGTTTTCTTGTTCATATACTGATTCAAGTTGAGTGCCCTTGAAGAACACTTTATCAACCAATTCTATTTCATATTCAGGAGTTTCCAAACTTTGAACGGTAAATGAGAAATCAATAGGTTTGGGTGCTTCGTCACTTTCAACAACGAAATCAATCATAGTACCTTTGGTCTCCTCATAAACCAACAAGATATTTTCCTTACCTTCGTGTGGATAAGCATCAATCTCTTTGACATGATCTTCAGCGTCTTCAGGGAACTTGAAACCAGTGGTTTCGGAATTTACTTCAGAAAATTCTTCGGGTTTTACATCCCAAACAATCTTTTCTTCTTCATCCACGAGAACAAAGTGAAGTCTTGGTGTTGCCATAGCGGTTGAAGTAACCCAATAGTTGGTGTCATAATGGTCATAATTTTCCAAAAGTTCGGGAAGGTCAGAATACATTTCATACAATGCGTTGTAACCCGCTTCTTCTTGGAAATCTCGGATTTTCTGAACTTCTTCAGATTTTAGAACGTGGGCGGAACCATCGAAACCGGTTCCATTGACAAGGAGAGAATATTTAGCCATTTTCTTTTTTTAGAAAAATACACTAAATTATCGTCTTGTCAAGTTCCTCATTATCTAATAAACACGATAGGTGTGATCCATTTATAATATGATCTTCCTCCACTCGATCAGTCGATTTTCCACAGACAATACAATTCATATTGAAAGATGGATTACTTGAATTCTTCTGGTTTATTTTCCCATAAGTTTACCGCAATAGCTCTTCTTCGTCCCGATTTTACATAGGATACTGCGTGAAGTTTGGAAGCATCAAAAATAATTAATCTGTTGAATTTTGGACTTATAATCTGAGGTTCTTGAGTTAGGTTAGTTACCCAACCTTGAGGACTCAAGTTAGCATGCTCATATTTATCCCAAATATATAACATACCACCTTCGATTTCATCAATTTCACGACAAGGATAAAAAACCGTACCAATTTTTGGTCCGACCATTTCTTTGTTTTTACCCCAAAGTGTTTCATCCTTATCAAAATGGGGTTTCAAAGACCAATCCATATTCAACATAGAATCTTTGTTATCGGGACCAAAATCACCAATCCAATGTTCAAAACCTGCAACCTGAACATTATGATGTGGAGAATTTTCCCCCCACAGTTTATAGATCAGTTCGTGTCTCAAATCTTCCATCGGAGATTTCCACCATCCGTCATACCAACGGTAACCGTGTTCCCAAAAAGATTTATCCTCAGAGATTTTATCTAAAAAATCTAAATCTTGTATAAAGTCGTCTATAATAATCATAGTAATAAGTATCTTAGTATTTTATCTTTTATTCCCGATTGTTTGATACCTTGATTATCCGAAGGTGTCAACACAAAGTTTTTGAGGCCAGCTTGACCATCTGTACCATTTGAGGCAACAAATCTTGGTCCCAAGAACTCAACACTCATATTCAAATCATCAACAGCAACCCAATGTGTTACCTCAGGATGATTATCAACCCAATGTTGGATCTCCATACTTCTTTCCAATTCCAAATCTGCTCGAAATCTCAAAGCGGACCATTCTCGGGGGAAAATGTCTTTGAACATATCGGTGGTAGCAATTGGTTTTTTTACAATTCCCTGGGATAGGTAGTATTCACCCAATTCTTCCAAAGTAGCGTGAAACCTCCAATCTGAACTAACAACGATTTCAGCACCAGTCTGTTCCAAGATTTCGTTCAATACTTTGACAGCCTTTGTATCAAAGTTATCAAATCGGTATTGAATTGGAATTTCGTTCGATGACATAGATAGTTTTCGTCCTCCCCACTTTTTTTGTTTTTTGTGACGAGAACCCCAATTATTATTTAAACAGATGACACCGTCATTATCAAGGAATAAGATTTTCATAGCGCAAATGTATGCCAAACAAATTAAAAAAACAAGAATAATCGATATTGATTGGCAGAATTATACCATATCAAGATATCGATTTTGTACCTCCGACTGGACTCGAACCAGCAATCGACACATTAGAAGTGTGTTGCATTATCCATTATGCTACGGAGGCAGATTGTATTACCTCGGTAAAGATACAACCAAAAAATCACAAGACAAACCCTTATCATAACTATTTATAGTAATGTCCAATAAGATATCGGAGTCACCAGTTGTGAACCTGAAGAAAATATATAATACTATATCTTAGTGAAAAATTTTGTGTATTTTTGTTTATAGAAAATTTAATATATGGATAAGGTACTTGTGTTGAATTCAGATTATACACCCTTGAATGTCACAAGCACCCGAAGGGGTTTTATCTTGGTAATAAAAGGGAAGGCTGAGGTACTTCGTGAGGATAACAAAAAGATTGTGACAAGCGTCGGGGAGTTTACCAGACCTTTGATAATACGTCTTTTGAGTTACGTTAGGTATATAGCATCTCATCTGAAACTCAGTAGAAAACGTCTATATGCTCGAGACCATAACCAATGCGTGTATTGTGGTGGTAAAAAAAATCTCACAATAGACCACGTAATCCCCAAATCACGAGGGGGTAAGAATACTTGGAGTAACCTTGTGACCTGTTGTCATTTTTGTAATATAAAAAAAGGTAGTCGTACACCCGAGGAAGCAGGTATGAAACCTCAACAAAAACCATATGAACCAAGTATCTTCTCTTTTGTTCTATCCAATGATGTAGGAACACTTTGGGATGATTTCAAAGTTTCATTTGTCTAACTCAAATTAAGTTATTATAATTATACAAGTTGCCGCCTTGTTGAAACAGGTAGACAAGTTTGACTTAAAATCAAATGGACCGAAGGGTCCGTGCCGGTTCGATTCCGGCAGGTGGTACTAACATTTATAATCCAAAACCTATGAACAAACTAAAAAAATATTTTCAATTTTCAGGAACCATCAACGGTACCAACTATTTTTTACGTCAAATACTGGCGGCCATCACCGCATTTATCGGTGGAACATTTATCGGAGTCGGAATCGGTCAAGTTTTATCAATTTTACTTATCTTAGGGATCATAGTATCGGGTGGAGCAATTTGGTTTAGTCTCGTTACAATGTACAAACGTTTTTCATCACTACATCCCCAACAGGCGAGTGTATTGACTGTATCACTATTTTCCCTACAAACATTATCTACTGTGTTTGACCAAACGAATTCATTTGGTTTGGCTTTGAAATTATTATTGGTATCTATTGGACTTTACCTTATCTTTGCTAACTCTAACATTATAAACCACGAAGGATAATTATGAACCCAAATATGAATGATTTTCAGAAGTACGCCATTAGTGAACATGGTCTGTCCTCGATGAACCTACACTACTACGACCAACAGGTCAGTGCCTCTATGACACCCTATATCTTAGAGGAACGAGAAATGAGGGTCACACAAATGGACATCTTCTCTCGTTTGATGAGAGAACGTTTGTTGTGGGTCGCAGGTCCCGTAAATGATGCGATGTCAACTGTTGTCCAAGCTCAACTTATGTATCTCGACTCGGTGGATAATTTGGATATCACAATGCATATTGATTCTCCAGGAGGCTCGGTGAAATCAGGGTTATCTATGGTAGATGTGATGGATTACATCAAATGTGATATCAAAACTGTGAATACAGGTATGGCAGCGTCTATGGGATCTGTTTTGTTGGGTGCTGGAACTAAAGGCAAACGATCATCACTCAGGTTTTCAAAGACTATGTTACACCAAACCTCAGGTGGTGCTGGAGGTAACATTCAAGACGCTCGTATTAACTTCATCGAATGGGAAAAAACTAATGAGATATTGATCACTCTATTGGCTAAGTTCTGTAATAAAGACCCCGAACAAGTGAAACAGGATATGTTACGAGATTTTTGGTTGTCAGCACAGGAATCTGTAGACTACGGGATCATCGATGAAATAGTTATCAAAAGGACATAAAAAAGGGGGTTTTTCAACCCCCTTTCTTAGATAAACCACCCCCCTTCTTTTGTTGGTTTAGATTATGGGTATCTAACCCACAATTTACTTAGGCTACCGCCTTGTCTTTAATTTCTTCTGTTTTATCAGCGATTACATTTGATACTTTGGCCAGTTTAGGACATAGAAAATCACCGATTTTGTCTTGTAAGATCTGAATGATACCTTCTTTGTCTTCCAAGAAGTTTTCAGCAACTGCGTTACGAAGTGCCGATACGATAAATCCTGAAGCTCCTTGTGAAGTTGAATTCATTTTGTTCTGCATTTGAATAAGATATCCCTCAATTAATGAATCTGCGATTTTATTGGAAGCAAATCTACAATCCGTGAAAAATTTATCGTAATCAGCAATGTTTAGGTTACCTACCAAAGCCATAATAGCACCTTCGATAAACGACCCCTGCGGAACCCCTAAAGTTTTAGTAAGCCACTTCGCGATATATTCGCCAAATACGGCGGGTATAGCTTTCAAAGATCCCCCGAATAAACCTCCTAAAGCACTAAATAAACCTTCGTTTATTGACTTAGAGGTATATCCCTGTGACACCAAGTAATTTGTTTCTTGGATGACAGTCTCAACGAATCTGATTTTATCGTCATCGGTTTCAATTACAAGACCCTCTGAGATAAGTTTGAATCTGTTTGTAGTAATTTTTGATTCAATAAGAAGATTTTCTTTTTCTTGAGTTTTTTCAACTAATTTTGTCTTGAGGTTCTTTTTGAGACTTTCTCTTATTACAGGTTGTGGATCTACATGAGCGTTTTGAGTTGGTAGTGTTGGAACCCGTTGAACTCCTGATTCGGGTCGTGTGGGTAGAATTGATTTTGTATTCTTACTGGCAACTGCCAATGGTTCGGTCTTGTCTCTAAAAAGAAGAGCGAATGTGTCTTTTCCTAAAACACCATCGGATTTAAGTCCTGCAGAAATTTGATAGTTTTGTAAGCCCTTTTTTGTTTTACCACCGAATAATCCATCGACCTTACCAACAAAAAAATTAGAGTTTCCTTGTTCTGATGACAGTGCATTCAATACAGATTGTACCTCTTTTACAAATTCACCTTTCATACCTGATTTAAGAAGTTTTTTTCCAGATTTTACTTCTTCTTTCGTAGGTCCTTCAACAAATTGTGGTTTTGTGGTTTTGGGTTGCACTTTGGTATCTTCAGGTTTTGGTTCAGCGGTTTTTCTTATATATTTAAGTTTGATTGATGAACCGTCTACATTCGCAGGTCCCTTCAACCCATATGTCATCTGAACGCCGATTTTTTTCAGATGGTCCTGAATTTGTTTTGCTCTTAAAACATCACCAACACCCAATTCATTTTGCAACAACCTCGGAATTTCGAATCCAACTGCAGCTTTGTGAAACTTATTTAGTGCCGCAAAATCTTCAACACTTTGTAACTCGAGAAGTCCTTGTTTGATTTTTTCTGCTTTGGGTCCACGAACAAAATCTTGACCAACGATTTTTCTGTAACCTTTTGGGATTTCTTGTTCTTGTAATAAAACTTTATTTTCGTTAAGAGTCTTACTCGTATCGTATTTCATCATTAGGAGAACCTTATTCAAAGAAGCGTTTCCATCTTCCAAATTTACCTTTTTCATGGTTTTTTTATTATATAAATATCATTATTAAAATAAAGTGTTAGCCACACCCCTTTTTAGGGTATATGAATCACTCCACTTAGTATTTCCAATTTGATTTGCGGCACCTCGTACAGGTTTATATAAATCAAAATGTTTTGTGGGACTTTTACCCCCACCACCATCGCCATCTTCTTGTTCCCCCATTTCAACGGGGTTTTCGGATAACTTTTGGAACATATCAATCAATACTTCCATCCCGATTGTCTTTTGTCGCATAATAATAAATACCTCTAAAAAAATTCTGGTTCAGGAATATCATCGGATATTACAAAAAATTCATTCATAAAAATTATGAGTTCTTCTTCATCTACCTCCATCGGTTCATTATCAATATCTGCAAAACCATCATCTTCGTAATTATCATCACTCCATACAATTGAGTCGAAAATGTTTAAGTTTTCGGTAAAAACTTCGTAACCATAGTCGTTAATTTCCCCTATGATAAATTCTTTGATACGAATAACATCGTCACCATCAACATCCATTCTGAAATGAACTTCCAAAACAGGTTCTCTAATGATAGTTTGTACAATTTCCTTAACTTCCATAATTACAATTTGATTGTTTATATACAACAAATATCATTTTCTTTATCAAAAGTAATTATATTATTAAAATAAAATTAAAAAAATGAGAGTTAATTCCTTAGTTATTGATGATTTTTATTCAAATCCACACGAAGTTAGAGATTTTGCACTACAACAAGAGTATAAAGTCAGAGGTAATTTTCCTGGTGAGAGAACCAAATCTTTTTTAAATGATAACATCAAGGACCTTATTCAAAAAGTATTAGAACCAACCGTTGGTAAAGTAACTAATTGGGGTGGAGAATACACTGGTTCTTTCCAATACACGACCTCTAAAGACAGATCATGGATACATACTGACTCATACACAGATTGGGCTGGAGTTTGTTATCTTACACCCGACGCACCTCTATCATCAGGTACCGGTCTTTTCAAACATAAGGAAACGAACATTTCAACATGGAAAAATTACGAAGGTCAGGATGATGACCCTATTTATAAAATAATATCTATGGACAGTCAAGATTATACAAAATGGGAAATGGTAGACAAAATAGGTAATGTATTCAACAGGTTAATACTATACAGGTCAAATAATTTCCACGTATCTTTGGATTACTTTGGAACCAATAAAGAGAATGGTAGATTATTTCAGGTCTTCTTCTTCAACACAGAAAACTAAAAAATGTTTGAAAAAATTATAAACAAATCGGTAAACCTTGAATTGGTAAAAAAAGAATTCAAGAAAAATAAAGTAGTGGTAATAGAAAATTTCATGGAACCAGAAATTGCTGAAAAACTTTATTCGTGGTTTAGTGAAGAAATGCCTTCTGAATGGTGGGAAGTGTCTACTTTTCCCCAAGAAAACGAGACTGGTCCCTCCTTTGTTCGAAATATCGAGGAAAACTATAATGAAATCCGTAAAAACTATGAAATTAGTTTAAAATCCTTTTCTGAGGGTAAATTTGCTTATAATTTCTTTAGAACAAAAGATAATCATTTTGAGGATTGTTTGTGTACCGAGTGTAATTTGAGAAAATGGCTAGTAGATTCAGAATGTTTAAATTTTATATCACAATCTACAGGAACAAAATACACCGATAGTGATGAAGTTTTTGCTGCTTGTTACGGCATCGGAGATTACCTATCCCCACATGTTGATTCACCTAATGGTACTTTAGGATTTGTATATCAACTCTCTAAAAATTGGTTACCCGAATATGGTGGACTACTTCATTTTATGGATGACAAAAGAGAAAAGGTCGAGAGGATCGAAGTACCGACTTTCAATACCCTTACTTTATTTTACTTACCAAAAGATAAGGGTAAGTGGCATTTTGTATCACCAGTGAGCCCAGGAACACCTGAACTCAGATTTACCTACACAGGTTGGTTCAAATAGATAAAGTGTTTAAGAACTCAGGATGTAGATCAATAATCAGGTCTACAAACGTTTCAGTACAATAACAATTACTTCCTGAAGTTTTATTTATCCAACCATTTTTAAATGTCATCATGATTGGTCTCAATTTGTTTCTATAAATAATATCTGATTCAATAACACCAAATTCCTTAACCTGGTCATACGCCTCATCTATGTAACTTTCGAATACAATCAAGTTAGGAAACTCGTCGTGTACTAAAAGTATTACACTTTCAGCACCCGATGGTGCTGGATCCCAAGTTGGTCTGATTGCTAAAGCATTACTATTTTTTAAATAACAGATCCACATAAACTTTTTATGTTCAGAAAGTTTACCAATAATTTCAGTGGGTTCTATTCTTTCAATCATTACTTAAAATTGGGTCCCGAAACCCATGATACCAAACTCATCCTAGTTCCATCGACAACAGGAGATACTCTATGTAACATATAAGTTGGAAAAACCACCATAGTACCTTTCTTTTTTGGTGCTTGAGGGTAGTATCTTCCAACGTTGAATTGTAAGTTACCACCTTCGTATTCGTCCTCATCAGACAATTGTACTACAACAGAAATTTTTCGATGAGGAACACTTTCCCCAATATCAGCATGCCAGTCATAGTGTCCACCATCTCCATAATATTTTGTAAATTGAATACTATCACCGAAACCGATCAGATCAAAGTTCCACATTTGTTTGTTTGCTATAAGAACGTGTTCAGCAATCTTATCGAAAATCCATCTTGTCTGATCTGTAACCCCGAAAAACCCGATTTCACTTTTTCTAATTTCGGTATTGAGATCATTTTTTCCTCCGTTAATTTTTCCTTCTCTCATAGTCAAACTATTACCCAATTCTATAATGTTCTCTACCTCCTCTTCCGTGAATAATTCACTAAAGACATAAAAGTTCATAAAATCTAAGTTTTGTTCCGAATAGTGATTAATAAATGGATCAGAATATGTCATATCTTTTTTTTTAAAAAATTAAGACTATTATTAGATAAATAAAGTATTACAAATATGTTAAACAAAATAATTGACTGTATTTTCTATCACGACAATAGAATCAGTCTAAAAAAAAGAATCGAAAAATATACCGACACCGTTGATAAGTTTGTTATCTTTTATAAAAAAGAAATTGATATTGAGTTTTTGACCAATTCAACAAAACCCATAGAATTAGTATTGGTAGAGGAAGAATTATACATAACAGAACTCGTAAAATACGTCAAAAATCAAGACTTTGGACTTGAAGATATTATCTCAATTTCGGTGACCAACGAATTTTATCAACCTGAGGTTATGGAAGACGTAAGAAAGTTATTACCATTTGGACCAGTCTTGATGGAAAAATATGTTTACGAAACTAATATGGATCCCATCACATACGATACAAATAGAGGTACATTATTCTTATTTTTCAATCATATCAAATTTGATGTCTACGACACAAAAAAAATATGGTTGAGTAAACAGAATATTGACGAAAAAGAAGTCAAAATGCTCGTGGGAGGATATCGTGACTAATTATTCTATCTCAGTCAAACTGTTACCAATACCTTCGGATCTTGATTGTCCTGTGTAGTTTTTAATTGTAGCAATCGCTGATATATTCGATATGTACATCTCTCTCAAATCTTTCCTCGGATGAGACGATGTGACGGCCGATAAAAATTCATCGCTGACGATAATATTTTTCTTCAGGGTTGGTAAGTAATATTCAACCAATTTTTCTATTCCACTTTTATTGATAATATACGTATGGGTGTTGTAAAAAAAAGTCGGCCTTACAAAACCATCCACACCAATAGATGCTGGTTTTGGAATGTCAGTAAAATAATCTTCTAACGAGTTATGTGATAACAAACAAAACTCCCAAAAATAGTTACCCAAACCATCAAAAATCTGCCAATCTATTTTATGATTGAGAGTGAAATCATCTTCGAGAATCATAATTGTATTATATCCTCGTTTATAAGCGTCTTCCCAACATTGTGTGTGTGATATCATACCACCAGCTTCACCAAACTTCACAGGTCTAGTCCAAAAAAATACTTTACTACCCGAATCCGTTAAGTCCCAATTGTTATACAACTGATATTCTGAGTTTGGATTGTACTTTAAGGATATACCTGGAAAACCTTTTTTTATAACAATTTTGGTGTCTTTGGAAAGTGGTAGTTGTTTAGCCCTATTGATTAATTCTGTCATATACTCAGGACTTAAATCCAAAGATATGATATAAACACAATCTATTTTCATATATCCAATATAAAAAAATCCCCTTGTTTATAAAGGGGATATAGTTTTAGAACTTGGACATTCTACTCATCATTTCCATAACGAGTTTTCTTTTTTCTTTGAATGACTCCCTGAGGTCTTCGTCAACCATTTCTTCGATGTCTTCTTCTTCTTCAACACCATAGGGGTCATCGGGACCGTCTGACATAAAATCATATGCTGGTTTAACCTTTGATAGGTCCATATCGTTTTCGGTATCCATACCTAATCCTGAGTCTCCTTCTCTATCTACATCACCAGCATCGTGTTGGAATGTATCGGATTGATCCTCGTCAGAGAAAGCCATACCATCGGATAGATCACCAAACATATTGTTGATATCGGAGCTGTCATCATATTGTTGGACATCTTTCATAGAATCGATCTTGTGGTAGGAACCCGTAGCACTATCATAATCCTTCATTGTGCCGTATACATCATCGGGACCGTGGGATACAAACTGATATGCTGATTCTTCGTCAGATACGTCCATATCATCAGCATAGATCTCATCTAGTTCTTCGTAATCAATATCTTCGGTGTTATCTTCGTCAGAGTAATTACCACCAACGGTCACCAAATAAGAGTCGAACAGACTTTCGGAATAATTGTCCCTCAAGTAATCATACAAATCATCATAAAATGGTTCACCTTCGTAATCTTGTAAGACATTATATAATACGTTATCAGTGTATTCAAATTCGTCACCGAATTCTGTGGGATCCATCATTGAAAATATATCTTGGAATTCTTGGGAATTCATAATCGCATCTCCCAACATTGATAATGTCATCTTATCACCATTTTCCTCTGACATTTCTTGATCACATTGTTCACACATTTCTTCTTCTCTGATCTCAAGAGATTTACCAGTCAGTTTTTTTACCAATCTTGAAATTAACATAAAGGGTAAACCTGATTCCTCCATCGCATCTTCGATAGAAATATCACCTTTGATAACTCGTTTCGCATAACCGAGGGGTGAGAAGTCTAATTTGGATTCATTTATTCCCATATTTGTGTACGGCATTACTTCACCTTTATTATTCACAACTAATCCTTCTTTGTCATTTGCAAAATCTTGTGTATAGAGAGGTTGAATTGCATCCATCGCGGCTGGATTCAAAGTCTGATAACCGTCATATACTTTGCGGTGTTGTGATAAGATGTTTTCACGTTCATCAGCTTTTACTGAAAGAAAAAATGCGTTCATATAATAAATTTACTATAAATACCTTGCCGATATAAAAAAATGACTTACCTTTGGGTATACAACAACAAATCCTCAAAACATGACCAACGAAATCGAAATCCGTGTTCCTCTCAACAACGAATCCGTAAAATTAAAGCGTAAGATCGCTTTAGAAATTCGTAAAAACCTTGGATTGAACTTTCACCCGATTTTGGTTGATCTGATCAGTACCACTCATATGACCACCGATGCGGTTCGTGTTCGTGCTAAACTTACTCAACAAAATGGAAAGTGTTGCCGAATTTGCAACGCTACCTTAAAGACTACTTTGGGTATGATTGTTGGAATCGGTCCCACTTGTAGTAAACACATCGGGTTGAAGTATCCGGTATCAGAAGAAACTCTTTTATCTTTCCGTGACCATGTTACTCAAAAACTTGATTCTATCGGTGAGTTCGAATTTTGGTTACCCAAATCACAGATAAAGGAATATGTCAAAGGATACCGACTAAAATTCTTGGCTGAAAAATTTTACAACTAACTTGATTACACCCTATAATAAGTTTATCATTTATAAAAAAATACTATGAAAGAATATTTTATTTATACCGCACTGAAAAAGAAATACGAATCGGATATTGCTGAGGCTCGTGCCACCTTGGAGATCTACTTTACAAGTGCTGTAGGTATCGGTGAACATCCTCAAATCTTGGAGGAAATGGACAAATATGTTGAAAAGTTGGCGACAGCTAATGACAAATTGGTCAATTTAGAGGTAACTTTCTCAAAATACGATAATGGATCTGTATCAACTAAGTGATTTTTGTGAGGATTGTTTGACCTTACCAGATCACGATAACGCCATTATCGGAGTTGTCTCACAATCGATGGGAAGACACGTTTTATACAGTGTACCCAAAATAATTGATAATTTAGTCAATGAAGGGTTAACCGTTGAAGATGCCTTGGAACATTTTGATTATAATATGAAGGGATCTTCACAAGGTGATGATTATCCCATGTTTTTGGACATAGAGTTGAACCCTGTTATTGACAATGGTGAATATTCTTACGAAATTGTAGAATAATTATTTCACAATCTTCTTAATGTGTTGATGATATAGTTCCTCGTAGATACTATATGACTCATCAACTTTTTTATCTTTTCTATTATCATAATCTGACTTTAGTACCCAAACATCTAAGTCAGGTTCCAAAGCAAGTTTTGATCCGTTGTCCCAATCGATTAGATAGTTGTAGTCTGAGCTGTCCGAAAATGGTACTTTCTGAATATTCATTACCGTACCTACGGTTCCCGATGGTATTTTATATGGGTCATCCATGCTAATTAAAACAATTCTATCTCCGACTTCTAATTTTGGATTTAATTTATTCATACACAAATAAATATAATGAAGTATTTATTATTATGGATATTTTAATCACTGAATCTCAAACCAAAATATTGATATCTGAGGGAGTTTCTGATGTTCTAAAAGGAATCTATACCGAGACGAAAGACTACTCAGCTGATCTATTTAAAAGGGTTTTTCAAAAATTTGGACTTAACTTAAGGATATTACTAACTTTTTCGTCATTAATAGGTGCATTAGCTCGTCCATTAGAAAATTATCTCGCTGGTAAATTTACTAGTTTGAACGAAGACGAAATTCTTCTATTAGTAATCGGGGTTGTTGCAATCATTTTTAATGAAAATAGAAAAATGACGGTCGAAATTTTGAATAGAATAAAGAAAGCAGGTCTTTATGAAGAATTCAAAGATGGTCTTTCTCAAACAAAAAAATTACAATTATCATTTCAACGTTTTTTATTATCGTCACTAAAAACCGGTGCGCTTATTACCGATATAATATCCTACACTTATATGATACCTTTACTTGGTTATCTGACCATGACACTACAAGGTCAAGATTTCTCACCACAGGAAATTAGTATATTATCGAAAAGACTTATATCAATAGGTATTTTTACCATATCCACAGAAGTATTAGAAGGTATTGTAAAAAAAATATTAGATAAGTCCTAAATTTTACGCCAAGAAAAGTAAGAATCTTTAATCTTTGGTTGGTTCAACCAGTAAGTGCCAACCAACCTTAAAATCGTCAGGGTCAATATTCATCTTCAGGATTCCAGCCTCCGTCAAATCATTTATTTTACCATTATTGGCTCCCAAAGATCCGTCGTTTTGAAATTGTAATTTTGGGTGACTCAACACATTTTCAATAATTTGTTTTTGTCGGTTAAGTTCAAATACCAAATCTTTCAACTCATAATAACCTTCACCTCCAAGATCGAGTAAGATGAAAATCATTATCTGTTCAATTGATCCTGACTGATTAACATCAAAATCAAAATCTATACTAACACTATTTTTTTCACCTAAACCAGTTTCTAGTGCGAACTTCAACAATTTTTGAGTCTTTTCTAAATTCTTTCTCCTATCCATGTTCCATTAGTTTTTTTACAATACGATCTATAATCTTGTCATTCAAATTATACTTGGCACGTCTTTTATTGAAGTAGTCTCTAATGATCTCTTCCATAGGCCTTTTTGTTAGTTTAGACTTTCGTTTGAAACCAACCATTTGTGCTTCAATCTCGTGTGGTTGTGTGTAATATGTCTCAGGTCGGGTGATTCTACGTTTCGATATCTTGTCACCTCTTTCATATTGTCTTTTGTGAGTGAGCTCATGAGATATAACATCGTTAAATTCTCCAACCAAATTGTATAAAAAGGACTGATCTGTCCTTGGGTCTATATTCAAAAACACCTCGAGTGTTTCTGTATCATCATCCCAAAAAGCTTCCATATCATAAGGTTTTAGGAATTTGCCATCGAAATCCTTACCTTTATTCATAACTATTTCCATATCAAAAGGATTACCAAAACCAGGATCAACTCTATTGTATTTGTAAGTCTTTGGTTTTTTATAATCTTTTTTTATCTTAAAGATAATATCACGGACAATATCTCTAAGAAATTTTCTTGATACTTTTTGTTCTTGAATCATGTCATTGTTTTTTTCAGGTTCAATATATTCCCATTTGTCTATATTGAAGTCACTGATACCAAAATTTTTCAAGAGTTGTATAATTCGTGTTCTAAATAGTTCATGTAAGTGAAGGTCTTTACGATTTAAAATTCTTCCAACTATATTCCAAAATGTGTCAGTTTGTTCATTCGTAACACTTTTTATCACCTTGAGTTTTAATTTGAGTTTTGGGTCGATACCTATAACCTCAATGTAATAATCAAAACATTCATCAATTGTTGAGTCTTTAAAAATTGGACCACAAATTGACAATTTTCTCTGTTGAAGGAGATCATTGAGTTTATCTATGTTGACTTTGTCCATAGACTATAAATACTACAATCTCAAGTTGTTTCTAAATTGAATTGGAATAGATATTCCAAATCCCACTCTACTTTGATTAGACTGATGAGCCGAGAAAGTGATATCGAATGAAAATGGATCTTGGGTGATAAATCTGATAGGGTGTAACATAACACCGAATTCGGGATATAGATTATATGAATTACCGTCAGGTTGTATTTTTAAACCCGCCATACCCCTAACACCGTCGTTCATAAATCCTTTGGTGATACCGATCCTGTTTATGGTGTTGAAAGGTGTGTAAAAAAGAGACCCACTGAATAAACCACCATATCTCACACCAACATAAATACCGAAGTCCCTTCGGTCGAGACCATTGAAGGTTGTGATAAGAGACGTGTCACCTTGTACAAGTATAAAATCTACAGTCCTTCCGTTATTGTACGTCCCACCTCCGTAGTAACCATAATATGCGGACTGGCCCTTTACCAAAAAGGTCAAGACAAGAAATAAAAGTGATAGTTTAGTTTTCATAAAACAAATATACTGATTCTAATTGGTTCTACAATTTTTTCAAGGAAAAATTAAGGATTATTAGTTATATTTAATAAAGATGAGAAAGATGATTTTTTTATTATTACTGTTACCTGTTTTACTTTTTGGTCAAACAAGAGAAAGGGTACCGTTTGAGACAACAATATTTAAGGGTGAATATTCTGAGGTTTACGAACAACCATTATGGTTGGAGTATTACATAAAATGTCCCAACGGGACTGCATCAAGGGAGGGTATGGATTTTTATAAGGATACTAAAATTTGGACCTCAGACAATAAGGACTATGAAAATAATGTTTGGGACAAGGGTCACTTGGCACCAGCAGCGGCCTTCAATTGTACCAAAGAAATGTTATATACAACTTTCACTTACTTAAATTGTGCTCTTCAGAATCAGTATTTGAACCGTGGGACTTGGAGATTTTTAGAGGCACACGAAAGGGAGTTGTCTAAGACAGGTGATGTAAAGGTAAGAATTGATGTACATTTTGATTCCAAACAACCCGAGTTGATGACAGGAGCTTTGGTTCCCACAGGTTTTACCAAAACAATTACCCATAAAGGTAATACATACAAGTACTATTTTGCAAACGAAAAACCAACATATAGTGATTATAAAAAATATTTAATGAATAACTAAAATTCTTGGATCAATACAACTAAATCACCTTCTCCTTTTATAACTCTATGATAAATTCCTTTGGGGATAAAAAAATCTTTATTAGGGATAAGTTTTTCAGGAAGTTGATTATCGAACTGTAATTCCCAATTTGTACCTTCGATCACTTTTACTTTTCGATCACATAGGTCAAAGTGCCATTTGAGTTCTTCATCATCAACATCTGATGAAAATGTCCTCAAAATTTTTCCATCGATATTTTCTTGTGAGAATGGTAAATCCATAATCAATTATAGACCAATTACCAAGGAGATGAAGATTTTATTCCCAATTGTTTTCTGTATCTGGCAACATTACATGACCAATAACCTGCTTTTGTCTTATCTTTTTTCTGATCACACTTGTGACGTGCTCTAAAACTTTTTCTCGCAGCGGGGTCGTTATTTCTCACTCTCATATTAGGATCTCCAAAGCTAACCTTAATTACATTACCCTTATCATTTTTCACATATACACCGAATTTCTTTGGACCACCCGATGTTCTGAATGGTGAACTTAATTTTACCTTTTTACCACGATATTCAGCCTCTACTAAAACCTCGTCATCTATTTCGTGTGGAATGTCTAACCATACTATATCTCCTTCGAAGATCGCTGTTTCACCAACATTTGTTTCTAAGAACCACTTATCATCCTCACATATACTCACCAAACCTTTTTGATGTAAATCCCTTGTTTCGTTTATAAGATTGAAATACTCATCAGAGTAGGGACGGTAGATATTGTCGGTCAATGTCAAACCATTTTCCACCATATATTGTAATCCCTGTGAAGTCTCAACACCTTCTTTCAGGATCATACCTGTTTTTGGTAGATTTTCTTTCAAGATATATTTTATAAACTCTTTCATATGGTGTTGTGATATTTTTTATAAATAGTTAATGTTTTTATAATCTTACATTTTTATGGTCACAGACTAATTATTTTCGCGTATTTGTTTCGTGTATCTATAATATGTTCAATTAACCATTTTTCTATATTATCGATCTTCATAGCAAAATTTAACTCATAATCATAACACATAAATTCTTCGAAATCCTTATCCCACTTGGTTTGTGATTTTTCCAACATAAGATGACGCGATTCGTGAACTATAGTACAAGCAATATTATTTATTGAACCATAATCGAGTTCTGTTTTTGACAGTATAATTTTATTTCCATCCTCTATCGTAGAAAAGTTTCCATTCCAGAATCCAATTTCCTTACAATGAATAATCACTCTATCATACTTCTCTAAATCAGTTTTTTTAATAACTTCTAGTGCGGACCAAACCTTAACATTCCATCCGTTACCAACATCCAATACTCTAATTTGTCCAAAAGTAAATAATGGTACTAAAAAAAAACAGAAAACAAGAAAATTCTTCATATTTATATCTATAAAATATTTTAAAAAATGAAAAAAGTTATTTTGACTGTCGGAATGTTTCTTTTATTCTTGACTACACGGGCTCAAACATGTCCAACACCCACAAACTCAGGTGCATTTATCACACTAGACCAAACTTATCAATTAGGTTCTTACTCTGATGGTAAAACTAACATAGGATTATGTTACTACAATAGCACCACAGATAAAGTAACGGCAACACAGTTCAGGGTTTTTTATGATCAAACAGCATTTTCGGGTGTTGATTCAATTATTGTGTCAAACACAAACTTCTCGAATTATCTACAATATAGGGATAACCCCACCGCGGGGTATGTAACAATTACAATGACCTATACGGGTACAGATCCAAACTTTACTTTACCAAATGGATCGATGTTTACTCTAACACTCAATCATAACTCAACCTTGTCAACTACGTATCTGAACCCAACTTCAATGACTTTTGTGGGTGGATCATCATTTACACAACTAGCAACTTCGCAATTAGGTAATGATTACACACTCGGATTAGAAAATTTTGGTGGGGCATTTTTACCACAAACGTTTACCTATAAAGGTCGTTTCTTAAATGTAACAGGTTTGGGAGCTAAAAATATTCCCGTAGTATTGGAAAAGTCACTAAAAAATTCATCTTCTTGGTCTTCGGTGGCAACATCGACTTCGGGTGTTGATGGAAGATGGGACTTTACTAATGTAAGTGTTGATACTTCAGCATGGAACGTTAGAATCAACGTGAAGGGTGATACTTTGGGATATGGAAATATCGTAACAACTACAGATGCTCAACAAGTAAATAAATTTATCTTGGGTGTAAATCAACCCTCAGGTTTTGATTTCTACACTTCTGATGTAAACGGTGACAACTCCATTTCTGTGTCGGATGTTTATTCGATTTTTGCTAGAGTGTCAGGAAGATTTACATCTTGGGTCAATTCAGTATCCGACGTATTGTTCTTTAGTCAAACAGAATATAACACAATTAATGGTTCGACTTCAAACTTGAGGAGTACTATACCTGGTCAAACAAACTTCACAAAGTTAATTGGTAGTAATGAACCGGACTCAGTTACATATTATGTAGCTTCACCTGGTGATGCTAATGGTACTGGTTTCAAAATGGCTCGTATGATTCCGATTGAAATTGTGAACCCAAACAACGCTAACCAACGTATCATAGATGTAACAACTCATTACGATATGGACTTGGAGACAATTGAAGTAAACTTTCCTACCTTGGCGGTAAATGAAGGTGACTTGGTGAATATTCCTGTAAAATTAAAAACGGGAATGGTAGAACTTGGGTCTCTCCAAGTTGCTATGAAATACGACTCTGATTTGTTAGAATTTGTAGAACTTGTAAACGAACAAAAACCAGGGAACTGGGTCTCATATATTAACCCAAATGACAATGTTGTTGAGTGGGGAGGATATGATCCGTCAAACAATCAAAATTTGATACAAGATGGTGAGATATTTTTTACATTAGTTTTCCGTGCTAAATCAACTCAAGTCAATTGGAACAAATCACCTCTATATGTCACTCGTAAATTTGCTGGAAATCGTTCATCAAAAGACTTAAAAATTACACCAACAGACGGAATCTTACAAATCTTCAAAACCGATGGTAATTTTGAATATAATGATATGGTACTTTTCCCAAATCCAACAGAAGGTGAAACTACTTTGAAGTTCAAAATTTTTGAACCAGGTAATGTTACTTTAGGGATCTATGATTTAAATGGTAGATTACAAATTGATATATTGAACGGCAAGTACGACATCGGTGAATACACAAGAACATTCGATTTAGGATATCTACCAACTGGTGAATACTTAGCTGTTTTACAGAATGAAAAGAAACTTTTCAGAAAAAAAATTCTGAAAGTCAAATAAACCCAATAAAATAAAAATCAAAATTATGTCAGAAGAATCTCAAGAAGGTGGAATGTCAACGATCAAGAAAACGGTCATTGGTCTTGTAACCACAATTGCTACAGCAGCTGGTGCTTACATCACAACTCAATTTAACGAAATCTTTGGTGTTGAAGAGGAGGAGAAAACTGAAGAAGTAGCACCTGCTCAACAAACACAAGCACCCGCACCGATTATCTTAAATGTTGATAACTCATCAACAAATTCAAATCAAGGTGGTGGTCAAACAGTCATCAAAGAAAAAACAATTGTGGAAAAACCTGTAAAAGAAGAAAAAAGTGAGAGTGAAGACGCACCTTGGTAAATTATTTTTTCTAACAATATGTTTGGTTTCAACCCAAGTTTTCGCCCAACAAATCGGAACGGTGAAGACGGAGGAATACACGGCAAACTTTGAGAAAAAGAAATCCCTTGAATCATTACCACCATACGAAGATACCATCCAAGTACCAATTCAAATTCTAAAAATCGGAATCAGTGATGAGGTTTACGAAATGTATCCTGAACTAAAAGACGCTCGTGTTGGTATGGGTGTAACCAATATTGTTTTGGAATATTTGGAAGAGACTAGTCGTTTTGTTTTTACCGAAGACAAGTTAGAAATCAAAGAAAGAATGGTACAACAATTCAAAGCGTCCAATAAAGGTTTTACCGAAAACAAAGTTGATGGAAAAGGTAAAATTAAATTGGCTGAATATTTTGTTTACATAGAAGTCTATGATTTTTCAGTTGGTGAAGATGAAGTTGTAGAAACCTCAGGTGTCACAATCAAACAAGTAACCCAATTGGGATTACAAATTAGATTTGTAGATGCTGAAAGTGGTGAGGTCATCACTGGTTCAGGTCAGGGACGTGCTATCACAACAAAAACCTCAACAACTTTAGGAGATATTGAAGGACCAACTTTCAATAAATCGACCGTAGGGGTATCAACAAAAAAGGCTTTAGAAACCGCATCCGTAAGAGTGGTGGAAAAACTCATAAAAAAAGGTAAATTAAGAAGTTAAAAACATAGATAAATCTATCTATACTCCTCTCATCTTGTGAGGAAAAAAGGTAACTATACCATAACAAAAAATAAAATAAAAATAAAATGAAAAAGAAAGAAAATCCAAATTTTTTAAAGAGAATGTTTATGGACGACAATGATATTAATGAAAAATCTGTTGTTGGTTTTGGCGCATTTATAATGATGGTAGTATGTCTAGGTGTCGATATTTGGACAGGATTCCACGGACAAGAAATGCCAATAAATGAATTTATTTTCGATGGATTTATGGTGATAACTTTAGGTTCATTTGGAATCGCGTCCGTGGACAAGTTTATTACTGCAAAACATGGTAAAAAAAATGATGAAGAGACTTATGAATAAAATAATATTCTTAATAATATTATTTTTTATAACAACTTCAGTTTTTGGTCAGCAGGGGTTCACATATTCTTATGTGGACCCTTGTTCCAAAACCGTTAAAACTATTTTTATTTCATCAGGACAAAGTGTAACTATCAACTATTTGGGATTTTTAGGTACTTTTTCTCAATCAGATTTTCAAAATGGTGTTTTTGAAAACTGGGTAAACACAGTATCACAACAATCAACCAATCAACCTTGTGATGAATTATTGACCGCAACACAGACGGGACAGAACCAAATAATTACACAAAATATCATATCGACACTTACGTCAATTACAGCCGCATCGTCCATGTCAACTAATACGTTGTCAACCTCGGTTTCAAATGCAACATCATCATCGAGTAATGGACCTCGTAGAAATAGAAACTCTACGAATAATCAACAAAACACAACTACCAATGGAACGAGTAATAATTCTCAAGGAAATTCATCAAATGGTTCAACGTCTCAGAGTGGAGGATCTCAACAAGGAGGAAACGAATCTAATAATCCTTCAACTAGCGAAGGAAGTAATCAAGAAGGAGGAACACCTAACGAATCAGGTAATGTTTCTCAAGGGGGAAGTGGACAGACTAAGCAGCCTGTAACTAATCCTCCTTCTTCAAATACAGGAAATAGTACCCAATCGGGTACGAATACAGGTCAAGGTGGGGGTAGTAATACCCAATCGGGTACAAATAGTGGTACTACAAAACAAAACGAAACATCAGGTGGAGGACAAGGTGGAACCACAGCATCAATCAGTAATGTTTCTTCATCATCAAGTAGTAAAGGTGGATCACGTGTAAAAGTTGGATCTTTGATAGGGACTGGCGACTTAGTTGTTCTCAGAAGCAATGAGGATGGTTCTAATCAATTCAAAGGTACTATGTCAATGACCAAGTCAAACACTAACAATACGTTTGCTAAGGGTCTTCTTTTGAACTTTACAACAAGTATCAACAATACCAATCTAACTATTTACGGAGCACGAAGTAACAGATCAAAAACCAATACATTGATCTTCGCCAACTCATCTATGGTGGATTTCAAAAGAAATATTTTCAACACCACTACGGTTATGGACTCAAAAAGATTTGGTAAAGTAAATCTTATGGGAGGATTGAATTTCACTATCGGGGGATTAGCTGGAAAACCTTTTACAAACTTATCTGCTGTGGGTGGTGGTTTTATTCCATTTACCGCAAACAAAAAAATATCTGGTAATATATTACTTTTGGGTGTGTATTCTCCCTTCACTAAGTTTTACGATGGGAAGTGGTGGGACTCGGGACTTCTTATTGTTCCGTTTAGTTCATGGGATTACACCATCTCTAAATCGTTCAAGTACAACATAAGTATTAGTGGTACTTATCAAGTAAAAGGTAGTATTCTAAACTATCAGATATTAACAGGAGGAAAAATATTACTATGAAAAAATTATTCTTTATTTTATCGGTGTTGATGTCAACATCAGTGTTATATTCACAAAATTGTTATTCGGTTTCCAAAGTAGATAACCTAACAGAAAATCCAGATCTATCATCAAAGAAATTTGTATTTGGTCTCAAACAATTGACTGAGGAGTTGATGGGAGAAAAGTATTCTATCTGTGAAGATGGTTTACCCGTGAATGTTGCAATTACATCAATTGAGTCACCAACTGTGGGTATAAACATTGGACCTTTTATGATCAAAAAGAAAAATACGATTGTGAAAGTTATTGTTGTAAAAGACGGTGTAGAATATTCAGGTGAGGGATCTGCTAAGTTATCCGTAAAGGCGAGTTTTGCTGAACTCAAAGATGAAAACTTACCGTTTGAAAAATCTACATTTGCAGCGGCGGTAAAAAAAGCGTTAGAAGTTAGTATTTCAAAAATGTGATGAAAAGATTGTTGATAGTAATATCATTCTTTTTGTTCGGTGTTGTTCATGCTCAAGAATTTACGTTCTCAGGTTATGTGTATGATGCTGATCAGACGGGTATTGCCAATATACCTGTTGAACTTCACACCATATCAGTATCAAATTATGATATTACCCAACCAACATATTCAAATTACAATTATACAGGTGGATCTTCACTAACAGGTTGTGACGATTGTGTTCAGGGTCCCTATAATATTGGTTTCTCATTCAATTATTTTGGAAACAACTACACTCAGTTTTATGTGAGTTCAAATGGTTGGATTGGATTTTCTGCGGGTCAGACCAACGGATATACCGCACAATTTTTACCAAATGGTGGTGCTCCGAAAAATACTATTTTAGCAGATTGGGAAGATTTGTTACCGAATACAGGTAATATGAATTATTACACCACAGGGTCTGCACCAAACAGGGTACTTGTATTCAATTTCAATAACGTACCACATTATGGGTGTAGATCCAACCTTCATACGTTCCAAATTGTTTTAAACGAGACAACAAATGTTATTGATATAAACTTTCAAACCAAACCTCAATGTGGTGCAAATGGAGCAACATTAGGTCTTACAAATATTGACGGTAGTAAAGTTGTTCCTGTAGGTGGTAAAAACGCGAGTGTGTGGTCTATAAGTACACCCCAAAAATACAGATTTTCACCATCGGTTGTCTCAAATGATTTTGTTCTAAATCGTTCGGTAAACACGGACTCACAAGGAAGATATCAATTTCTATCAACAGGATTAGACATTAATAATTTTCAATTCAGAGTAAAAGTAACCGCACCTACCCCAACTCAACAATTATCTAATAATGATGGTAAAAGAGTTTCAGATATTATATTCGGTTTAGTTTCAACTAACGGTTTGACATTTCATCGATTTGATTTAAATAATGATGGTAGAATAAACGTATCTGATCAATATCTTTTGTTGGGATTAAAATCAGGATTGATTAATTCATGGTCTATATCAAGATCATCCTATTTTACTCCGACTGAATTTACGTCCATATTAAATTCAACAACGAACGTTCGTCCCTTATATCCTGGATTGTCATCAATAACAACAGGAAACCTTTTACGAGGTGGAACACAAAATTTTTATCTTATTGTTCCGGGTTATTCGGGTAGAATTCAATTTTAAATAATATTTATAAAAAAAAATAATAACCATGATACTAAAAAAAGGATCCAAAGGAGAGGATGTAAAAAAACTTCAAGCAAAATTAGGACTTACATCTGATGGTATATTCGGAGCTGGAACTGAAACCAAACTAAGAGAATGGCAAGTAAAAAACAATTTAGTTGCCGATGGAATTGCTGGAACTGCAACATTAACAAAACTTGGTGTAATCGGCGGAGCGATTGTAGCTAAAGAAACGATATCAGAAGATAAGGTAATTACTAAGGGAGGTAATATCGATTTGTCAAAACTCAAGGGTCATATTCCCGATGCGGTCATTTCCCAAATTCCAACGGTAATGGAAAAGTTTCAAATTAATACACCACTTCGGTTGGCACATTTTTTAGCACAATGTGGACATGAATCAGGAAACTTCAAGGCGGTTCAAGAAAACTTAAATTACTCTGCTGATGGTTTGAAAAAAATATTTCCAAAATATTTTCCTGGCAATTTATCCGAATCTTATGCAAGAAATCCTGAAAAGATCGCTTCAAAAGTTTATGGCGGTAGAATGGGTAATGGTGATGAATCAACAAAAGAAGGATACATCTTTAGAGGTCGTGGATATATTCAGTTGACTGGTAAAGCAAATTATACCGCATTTGCGAAGGCAATCGGTGAGGATACCGTGAAAAATCCCGATTTGGTGGCAACACACTATGCTTTAGCATCTGCCGGATGGTTTTTTTCTAAGAATGGACTAAACTTGATTGCCGATAAAGGATCTGATGATATTACCGTAACGGCTGTTACTAAAAGAGTAAACGGTGGTGTGATTGGTTTGAAAGACAGAATAATGCATTTCAAAGAGTACTATAAATTATTGTCATAATATTAACATTTTACAATATTGACCGATATTTGTAGTATGATTGACCTATATTTGTCTTATGGAAGATAATTTATCAAAAGAATTTTTATGGGTACTCTCAGTTCTGAACTCTTGTACCAATGATCACCACATTCAAAGTACAAAAAGGTTATTCGAAAATCTATTGGCAAAACATAGCAACACAACAGGTCTTGAAGATCAAGATTACCTTCACCACGAAATAATCAAAGAATCGTTTCAAAGGTCGTTAGATAACAAAACTCAAAGTTTGTTTTTTTAATATCCAAAGGTATTTACCATATCTTTTTTTATACAAAATTTTTTTGTATCTTTAACAAAATTCAGAGAAATGAAAATTACCTTTATTAGCGACACACATACCAAACACAATCAGGTGACAGCCACGTTACCTGGTGGAGATGTATTGATTCACGCTGGCGATATTTCAAGTATGGGATACGAAAAAGAAATCACCGACTTCCTGAAATGGTTCAATGGTTTGGACAACTACACCCACAAGATCTTCATCGCAGGTAACCACGATTGGGGATTCCAAGAAAGTCCCGATATGTGTCGAGAACTTCTTAAGATGTATCCAAATGTTACCTATCTACAAGACAACACAGAGGTTATCGGTGAAGTTAAAGTATATGGATCACCTTGGCAACCCGAATTCTACGATTGGGCATTCAATCTACCAAGAATGGGTTCTGAACTCCAACAAAAGTGGAAGAATATCCCTGATAACACTGATATCTTGATTACCCACGGTCCACCTTGGGGTCATCTCGATACAATCAAAGGTCATAGCGTTCCTCTTGGTTGTGAGGTGTTGGCAGAGGGAATCAAATCCCTCAAACCGAAAATCCACGTATTCGGACACATCCACACAGGATACGGATACAAGTTCGATGGGACTACCCATTTTTTCAACGCGGCACTTTTAGATGAAAGATACCTATTTACTCAGAAACCATTCACGGTGGATTGGAATCCCGAAACCAACGAAATTACGTTCCCTGATGAGATGGAATAAAATCCCACTGAATAAAAAAAATCGAATGATTAGATTCGGTTTTGGTTTTCACGATGGGAACTTTTTTATCAGGTTTGACCTTTGGTGGTTCGGTGTTAGAATTTCTTGATATAGACCCTCACTTAATCGTGGGGGTTTTATATTTATAATAGTATTTATTTAAAATGAAGAAATCTCTGCTCGAACAATTGGAAAGACAAACACAACTGATGTCTTTCATGGAACAATCTCCAATTGCCGCTGGTATAACTCAAGCAATTAAGTCAGGTATAATCAAAAGTACCTTGGCATCTCTTTTTGATGACGAGGACTTTGATGATCAGGACTTTGATCTTGATACTAAGTCCACTAACGTATCAGGTAATGTAACTCCACTGACAAAAACAACAACTGATGATGAGTTTTATAAATCAATCCTCAAGGGAATTGGTGCACCCATCTCGGATGAGAATATGAAGTTTTTTTATGCGTGGAGACAAGCCGAGGGTGGTACAGCAAGAAACAATCCATTCAATACAACACAATCAAAACCTGGTTCAACATTTTATAACTGTTTGAAAAAAGGAGTTTCAGGTTGTAAATCAGGTGTTAGAAATTACCTGAGTAGTCAAGATGGTATTGATGCAACTGTAAGGACTATAAAAAATGGTCGTTATCAAAATATAATAAATGCACTTAAAACAGGTGATAGTGCTGAAAAATCGGCACTCGCTCTGAAATCTTCACCTTGGGGTACTGGTGAGTTGGCTCTAAAAGTAGTCAGAGGTTATAATTCTGGATCATCTCCTAAACCACCAAAAATTGCATAATAAATGCTGACGGGTGATAAATTAGTTAAGGTCACAAAAATTCTTTATTCTCAGTGGATGAAAAATCATGACGAATTATTTGAATCAATTGACGTGACGTGGAACTCTAATTTTTCTGATGATGTTTATAAATTTTATAATAGTATTAACAAACATCTTTCTCTACCTAAAGATGTTGATCAATTTTTCTATTACGTGAACACACTTTTGATGAATGAAGAAAATTTGAAAAATGGGACTCTTAATTCGTCAAATATTATTACACCAAGCAAAAAATTATTTCAAATAAACGTTTCTTAACGTAGAACCGAAACCCACGAATACACTGGTCAATTACAGGTAGATGGGTATTTTACAAAAGATCAATTAGAATCTAATGTATATGAATTGAACAATGAAGATTATTTATATTTGTACGATTACGATCGAGACGATAGTGAACTTATTGACAGTGACGGCGAAGTGATTGAGGTTAAAAGTGTCGAACTCGTCAAAGTACTGAAAAATGAATCTTCGGGATTCAACAAATTTTTGGATTCTCTAACAGAATCTGAAATCAAATTCCTCAAAGAAGAATTGGAAAAAAAATTACTTTAGTTTTCCTTTTTTAGCCAACTTTGCATAATCACCAATTGTCATCTTGGGTTTCCAATCCGTATTGTCTTTGGTGTGAATAGTTACAGACACGGGCCTATTTTTTGTGACTGACAAATCATATTTCCAAATTTGACGTGAAAACTCACTCTCGTATTCTCGAGTGAATTTTGTATTAATGTTGTTCTCCTGTTGACTCATCTGACACAATTTTCTTTTTTCCAAAAATTTTCTCAATGGTAGTCAAACCTAAAAAAGATGCCGACAATAATGCAAGCGTATCAAAAATATATTCGGGTGTTTGACCATTTTTCACTGTTGTAATATATGCCAATACAATCAAATTTAGGAGGGTTACAAGACCTGAGAATCGTTTTGATGATACTCCTGTACCATCAGTCATTATCTTCATAAAAAGTTCGACTAATCTAATCATTTTACATTTTTTATACTTAATAAATATAAGATAATATTTATTGGGGTATGATATGTCCATTTAATAAGTTCAACCCTCAAGAGTTAGTGGATAAATACCCATTTTTATCGTCTATTTCGATAGAATGTGTCAATAAAAACAAGTCTCACGTCTATATGGATGCGAGTATTGTATTAGACACGACACCAAATCCCGATAAATTATACGATCTCAAATATGATGTCTACTTTTTGGTAAAACAAAAAACTAAGAGGACACCCATAATGAGACAGGGTTGGAATTTGTCAAAAAAGGTCCTATAAGTTCTAAATTAACTATAATTTAAATTCTAGTTAATAAAAATAAGAAAAAGACTAATATAGTTGCTAGTTCTAGCAATAAATATGTAGTTATTTCAGAATAATCATAAATTTATAAGAATGAAAAAGAAAGTTTTACAAGAATATGTAAATCGTTCAGAAAAAACCACTCTGGAACTTTTTTTTGGGGAGGGTTCAAGAATAGAAGTCAAAAATGTCTTTAATTTATCTCATTTACGGACTGAACAGGTAGAAGTATTTGTTCATATCACCGACCCTGAGGTAACTGTGACCTATTGGCCACAAAATATTGAGTGGATTATGGAAAATGCTTGGGAATTCGTCCATGGAAAGAACACAAGGTGTGTCGTTCAAGCCAGTTATGACATTATTTGATGGAATCGGTGATTATTTTAGTGGTTGAATCTGTGTCTAAATTTTTGACTTCGGGTATTGTCTTCTTAATTTTGACTTGGATGGTGTCGTATCTAACAAACTGAACTTTCGTTGTATCATTTATCACAAAATCGTGTGTTTGCGACTCTTTCTCGGGTCCAAACATATCCACACCACTAAGGATGAACTTAATCCCTGAGATCACAAAAAAAAGGGTTAGAGCTAAGGAAATCAAACCGATATATAATAGTTTTCTGAACATGTTGATAAATTATAATACAAATATACAGGAGTTTTCTCAAGTATCAAAAAAATTATTTAGATTTAATCTGTTTTACGTTCAACTCGGGCATCCAATCTTTAGCCTCAACTTTGTTTTCACCACTGACGTAATTAATAAACCGTGATTCCATATTAATAGTAAGGGTCATTTTTATATTAAGGTTTTTTTAATATCCTTGGTATATGGGACTCTTAAATAGGTTGTCTTCTTTTCCATATACCGAAGGATCCACGGGTTTTGGTAAAATAGGATTTTCGATTCTACTTACATAATTTTTTATTTTTTTGTAATCACCTCCCAAAGCCTCAAATGCGTCTACAACTTTTGAATCATTAATTTTCTTCAGAGTGGATCCCTGATTGTCCAATGAGGCTCTTTTGTTACCCTCGAATCTTCTAATTGATAACTTAGGTTCTTTCTTGAATAAGAAATATGGAATTTTAAATATTTTGAAATTTGGAAAACCATCAATGTTACCTTCGATTTCCACTTGTGATTTTGGAAGATCGACAAGTTCTATTCCAATTTTGTAGTCTTGTGAACCATCACCCCATTCAACAGACCTATTAACGAATTCTTTTGGATTAGCAACAAAGAAAGAATTAGGTCGTTCTTGAATTAAATAATAAGAAGCTAAAATTGTTTTTGTATCAGGATTATATAAGGTTTTATATAACAAATTTGGCTCAGATTGTTCATTTATTATTGAAATAATCTTAGATAGTTGTTTTTCAGTAATTAAAATGGACTTTTTCATCCATTATAAATATTAGTAAATTTCTTAAGTGTATATTTCTCCTCTGAATCTAACAAAAACTTGATTTACTTTGAAGTCATTGAGTCTTGGAATTGTGAGTGTTTCTTTGGTTCCATCCTCGTGTTTAAGAATTAATTTGTTTGATAAAATTTTAATTGTTCCCATATTATAAATATAACACGAAAAACCCCAATTTTACATCGTTATTTGATATATAATAAAAAAATTATCTTATTCCAAGTTTTTTTAGAAATGATCTCCACGTTTCACGTCTTCTTCTACGTCTTACAAGACGTGCTCGGGCTCCTGCACCTTGACACCCCTGAGCCCTCGAAGCCAATCTTGATCCACCTCTTGATTGATTCTGTGGGATCATTTTCAACAACGTGGATAAAATAGAAATGACTATTAAACCCAATACTCCATGTACGGCGATTTTAGGAACTTTTACACCACCAATTTCGATTGTTTGTTCCATATATGGTGTATTCTGTTCCTCAAGATTTTTTAAGGTCATGACCTTTTCCAACTCATATCTGAGTTGATTTACATTCATATTTTTAAATCCACTTAAGATTTGGGACAAAAGTTGTTTTTGTTTTGGGTCGGATGTTTGATCGATAATTTCTTGGTCTTCATATTCTCCACCGTAAAGTTCTCCGAGACCCGAAAATATTGAATTAAGTTGGTCAATCTCAGGTTTGATACATTGATCGTCAGACGACATTTGCTCCGATAGAGTTCGTAGTTGGTTTTCTGTTATAATAATTTTCATAGTTAAAAAGTAAAATCGATATAATGGCTGTCCATCGGAAGTTCGTTGAGTCCGAAACTGTTGAAAAAGGGATAATATATTTCTGAGAAATTATTTGTTACCCTAGAAGCTGTTGATGGATCCAAATGGAAGATTAGGTCATAATCCCTGTCTAATCTTTTTTTCATTTCGACAAACTTTAGATCAGGTACTTGGAGATATCTCTGACTTTTTTGAAACAATTTCCATATAGGTGGTATCATAGGGATTATTCTTGAATAATATTCTTTTATTTTCTCGGGGTCGAAAATGGTATCCATAGAACTAAAATTATCTAAGGATAATCCCAAGTATTTTACAATATTTGTAATATAGTCTTCAACCCTTAATATTTGGTCGTGGTATCTCGGGTCGTAATCGGTACCACTCCAATGATATTTTTCAGGATCGACTATAAGATTTAATTTAAATATAGGTTCTTCAATTATTTTAGTTGCTCCTTCGTCAATAGATAGGGTGTAATCCAAATCAATTCTTTTCTTAAGGAGCTGATCGAATAACTTATCTAAAGATTTATATAACAATTCTATTTCCATTAGAACAACATTACTTTAATTTGACCAACTTCTAATCCCAAGTTCTTAACAAAGGACCTAAATACATCATAAGCAGACTCTTTTACCATTTTTTTTGTTAAACTACCATCATTTGTAATTATTTTTACTAACTCGGTTACATCCTGTCCTTTATATAGAACTTTTGTAATAGAAACAGATCCACTAATGTATTTTTGTGATGGGTCATATTTAAGATTTGAAAACGAATTTAACTTAGGACCTTGTGAGAAATTCTTAAAACTGTAATAAACTTCTAAATCAAGAGATTTTGTAACTAATTCTTTATTATATAATTTGTCAAACAAAATCTTAATGGGTCCCGTAGGTGTATTTTGATTACGTTGATTTATTAAATCCTGTAAATTTATTTCAACGAATTGATTCGGTTCATTAACATCTTGTTCCTTAAGTCTTTTTTTAGTTTTACTATCATTTCTATGACCACACATGTGACATAGATACGGATCTTCATCATCTGCTGTTATATCCCAATCCCAATCACATCTCTCGCAAGTCACATGTTTATTTTTTTGTTCCAATATTTGATGAACCAAATGCGAAAGCTCGTTTTCGTTTAATTTAATTTTTCCCATAATCAATAATTTCCATCGATATATTCAAACTTTGTCGAATCAAAGGAAGTGAACAAAACAATCAAACCGAAAAACTTTTCTAATATTTTTTGGGTATATTCTTGTATTTGACTTTCAGAAACTTTGTCTGAGTTCCGTTCTACGGGATTTAGTTGTTGATCAACATATATAAACACTTTAACAACGTCTTTTCGTTTTGGATTTTTCAGTATCTCTGAGGGAGTAAACACGAATTGTACTTCAACTTCATCGACCACGGGAAATTTAATCCTTACGGCACGTGTCAAATAATTAGACACCTTTTGTTCGGGACTTTGATTGAATTCCTTAATGAGAGATTCCATTTGATTTTCAGTAATCATATAGTTCATGTTGTTATAAATATTTGTAATATAGAATAAATTTTTATACATTTACTACACAGTTAGAATGATAGGAGATAATTTCTAATTACAACTCTTACTATACGACTATTTATAACTAAATTCATGGAACAACTATTTTTTATTTTTTTTGTAATTTCAATTACTTTGATTAGTATCCGAAGTTTGGAATGGATTTTTGAACTACCAAATCTTATATCAAGTTGGTATCAAAATTATTTTTACAATAAAAAAAACAAATAAGAAAACTAAAATTATTTATAATTTGATGGATCCACAATTAGAAAAAAAGATGATAAGTAATATTCTCGATCGGGTCTTACTTAAAAAGTATCCAGGTATCGAGGAAATTATAGTGAATATTGATACAAAACATTTTGTGACACACAAAATTACAATCGTTAACAAAAAATATGACAACATTTATTTATCTGATGAAATAAAGAAAGACATCTATAATATTATGCGATCATTAGGAATTGGTTTATCCAAAATAGACAATATTGTCTTTGCAATGAGATCCTAAAATTCAAGTTAACGATGGCAACTCGAAATGGTTAATACCTAAAAAAGATATCACCAATAAAATTTATCTACTAATGATACTGAATCAGTTCAAAAAATGATTTGATTCCTTTTATGATGATATTTTTGATAGTTTTCATCACAATAAATAGTTAGTGGTGGGGTTATAAACAAACGGTTGTTGTCCCTCGACGATTTATTTATGCCTTTCGGCTAGTTGATTCTTTAACCGGTTCACAACCATTTTTGATTGTGTCGTTTAATTTATTTTCGAACTTATCGAATCTCGAATCGATATATCGATAAATCTCGTTCTTATTATTTTCTCCGTGTTGACTTATTAGATCAACATGGGAAGTGATTTCATGGTTTTTCTGATCGATATTCCTTCTCAATTCGTCATTTTGTGTGGAATATTCTCTCTCAGCACTATCAATCCTTCGATGTAAGTACTCAATTCCTTGAGTATTTTCATCTCTGATTTCTTTTATTTTATTACTTAACTCTACATCTAAGTATTGTCTGTAATTATTGAAATGTTTTGCAACGCTTATGACCTTAAAAAATCCTACAACAGCAACCACCGCAATCGCGATAACCACCACCGAAGATATTCCTAAAATAAATGATATTGTATCCATATTTTATATATTTTTTTTATATGTCAAAGAACAACAACCGATGCGGAGGCTCAGGGATTCGAACCCCGGGTACCCTCTCAGGTACGTCTGATTTCAAATCAGATACATTCGACCACTCTGTCAAACCTCCTTATGTTTTTATCTACACCAATATACCACCAACGGATTCCTTTATCAATATTTGATAAAATTTTTTAACAATCTTTCTTATAGGGATTGTCTTAGACTCCTTTTTCTTTGTAATCGTAATCCTGATCGAAGTATAACTCGCCAACGAGTTTTTCAAGTCTTTTTCTATGTTCATATCCCAGTTCTTCGAAGATATATTCAGGAATATCATATAGACCGGGAACGTTTTCAAAGTCATCATCGTATGGACCTTTCCACATTAGTTTTTCTATATTGAGATGTAGGTTGATCGTGTAGTATCCTTCTGAGGATTTATTAATTTCTGTTTTAGGAGTAACACTATATTCGATATAAACCTCAACCTCACCCGTGTCAGCGTATGGTATGTCATATCTTGATGTGAACACCGAGTTGTCGGGGATGATTCTTTTTATGACTTTACGGAGTAAATCAATTTTTTTGATATTTTGATCTTCCTTGATCACTTTCCTTATTGTTTCACGAAGGTTCATAATAGAATAAATACTAAGGATATGAACTTTATCAAATTTTTTTATTCAAAGTTGAAGAACGTATTGGTGGGGGTAGAAGGACTCGAACCTCCGATGCCGTTAGGCGATTGATTTACAGTCAACTGCAATAGCCACTATGCGATACCCCCTTTATTTTACATGGACATCATCCAACCCATACGGTTTTGACTTTGGTATTGGGTAAAGGTACAACGACGCATTGACTTGTAGTCAGGACGCAACTTACTATAAGTCGGATTCTTATCTTCCCACTCTTTGCGGTCATTTACCACACGACGGTAAGCTTCCTTTTTATTCGGAGCCCACACATCGTTAAACCCTCCGCTAACCCAATTGAATAGGTATAGGAACTCATCGTTTACATTCTTGTATAATTTCTCTTTTTCCATGTCATAAAGATACGACAAATAATCGAAATGGCAATCTTCATAACCTAAAAATACACACCACGTTGAACATACACCATTTTACGAATTTGTTTTTCGGTATACTTTTTCGATAATGGTGTGTTGCTCAAAAACAGATTGCCACCAACAAATTCAAGATCTCCGAGGGACTTAATTTTTGATTCACGTAAATCTAAATTTTCACCCACTTTTTTCAGGTTCTCTAAGGATTTAATTGGTGTTTTATACAAATTCAAACTCCCACCAACTGATGTTAGGTTTCCAAGAGATTTGATTGGATTTTTATACAAATTCAAACTCCCACCAACTGATTTTAGGTTTCCAAGAGATTCAATTGGTATATATCCCAAATTCAAACTCCCACCAACTGATTGAAGGTTTCCGAGAGATTGGATTGGTGTATTTTCCAAATACAAACTCCCACCAACTGATGTTAGATTTCCGAGAGATTGGATTGGTGTATTTTCCAAATACAAACTCCCACCAACTGATTGCAGGTTTCCCAAGGATTCAATTCGTGTTCCTTCCAAATACAAATCCCCCCCAATACTATAAAGTGGATTTCCTTTCAGTTTCAAAAATTTCTGCAACAAATCCCAATCATCATTAAAAAACTTCAATGAAGGAACATGAAGAACTTTTTGTTCTTCTTCGGTTTCAATCAACCTGTTGTACTGGCTCTCGGATATTACAATCTTCATAACTTATAAATAGATATCACCACCAACATTTACCATTTTACGGATTTGTTTTTCGGTGTACTTCTTAAATAATGGTGTTCTTTCCAAATCCAAATACCCCCCAACAAACTTAAGGTTTCCCAATGATTCAATTGGTGTTCCTTCCAAATCCAACTTTCCCCCAACTGATACAAGGTTTCCCAATGATTCAATTGGTGTATTTCCTAATACCAAA
>Ga0247844_1001039_pt1 | contig 54785 bp, 46 predicted proteins | sample LaCtaG_FD_192421 | JGI IMG/M metagenome (GOLD analysis project Ga0247844, IMG submission 192421) | Freshwater microbial communities from meromictic Lake La Cruz, Castile-La Mancha, Spain - LaCruzMarch201714.5m_1 | ecosystem: Environmental > Aquatic > Freshwater > Lake | place: Spain: Castile-La... | reverse complement strand
CCGACTCCAAGCCCAACTCCGAGCCCGACTCCGAGCCCAACTCCGAGCCCGACTCCGGGTCCAAGCCCAACTCCGAGCCCGACTCCGGGTCCAAGCCCGACTCCAAGCCCGACTCCAAGCCCGACCCCTTCTTCGGTAGCGGGTGGTCTGCTCACTAATCCGGCCGTTCCGGAAACCTCGAACTTCACGACAATCGGCAATGTCGTCTCGGGCTTGTACGGTAATGGCACTCAGGAATCACAAACGACCGTCAGGGACCTCTTCGTCCCGAACAGCAGTCTCCTCGTGCCGGTCGTGAATACCCTCACAGTGACGGGCTCTATGAATGTGGTGGACAGCATTGTCTCAATCATTGGCAGACTGAATGTGTTGAACGACTTTACCGATCCCAACTCCACGATCAACGTCTTCGGCACAATGACCGTCGGTGGAAACACAACCATCGATGACAACAGCACACTGACGGTCGCGACAGGCGGAACCTTCGCCACCGCGGGATCGACATCGTTGAACAACAGTACGGCGACCGTAGACGGCACACTCACCACCGGCGCAAGCTTCAATGCGGTAAACAGCGAACTGACGGTGGGGACCACCGGAAACATGTCCACGGATGGTTCGACATCGTTCACTGGCAGCACGGCGAGTGTCGCCGGATTGATGACGGTCGGCAGGAATACCATCATTGAGGACAACAGCACGCTGACCGTCGCCAGAGGCGGAACCGTCTCCACGGCGGGCTCGACAACGTTGAGCAGCAGCACAGCGACCGTGGACGGCGCTCTCACCACCCGAGCGAACTTCAACGCGCTAAACAGCGCGTTGACCGTGGACGGTTTGGTCGGCGTCGGCGGCGCAGCAATCTTCGATGATAACTCGCGCCTCACGATCAACAGTGGCGGCTTGGTGACGGTCGTCGACTCGACAAGCATCAATAACGGCTCCCAAGCCAACATCAACGGCCAGCTCACGAGCCCATTTGTCAGCATCAACCACGGGGGCCGACTCATCGGTACCGGACTGATCGCTGGAAACGTCGTTAACCGCGGCACGGTAGCCCCAGGCAACTCACCGGGAACCCTCACGATCACCGGCAGCTACACGCAAACCAGTTCAGGCGTGTTATCAATGGAAATTGCCAACCTGACAACGTTCGACCGCCTCATCGTCGGAGGCAATGCCGACCTCGGCGGCACGCTCCAAGTGCTTTCCCTTGGATTCGCTTTTGAATACGGCCAGCAGTTCCAAGTGATCCAAGCGGACGGCATCAGCGGAGAATTCGACGAAATGACGATTTCGAATCCGTCGAACTTCCGTGTGCGCTTCCTCCAGGACGATGGCACGGGCACTGTCCTCATTGCGCCGACCAGCTACGTGCGTCCCGCCGAAACCGCGAACCAGAAATCCGTGGCAAAAGCCCTCGATAGCTTCATCAAGGCAAAGTCCGGCGACGAACAGACCGTGAGCATCGCCCTCGACCTGCAAAGCGAAAACCAATACCCGGCAGCCTTCGATGCGATTGCCCCGACATTCTTCGAAAGCCTAGCGGACATCACGATCGAGCAAAGCAACACCCGCGCACAAATGCTCGCCCAACGTGCCAGCGCGGTTCGACTCGGAGCCCGTGGGTTCCAGTCCATCGGCCTCGAATCCCCGCTCAAATACGACAAGGACGGAAGCAGTGTCACAGACGCGAAGGATCGCAAAGATATCCTCAGTCCGGCTGCTGACAACAACTGGGGCGTGTGGATCCAAGGCAACGGGATCTTCGCCAATGCCGCAGGCACACGAGGGAGCCCATCCTACAACTTCCAAAATGGCGGGTTCCTCACCGGCGTTGACTACCGGTGGAGTGAAAACCTTGTGACCGGACTCTACGGTGGCTACCAAGGAACGTATTCGAAATACGGAAACGGTGGGATGACGATCATCAACGGCGTGGACTTCGGTCTCTACGCCGGTTACCAGAACGGCGGGTTCTATTCGGATGCCATCATTGGCGGCGGCTCCAGCTCGTATTCCGTGCGCCGCCCGATCCAGTTCAGCAATGTCGACCGCACTGCCACGAGCCGTCCGAATGGCGGGCAGTTCATGTCCTATCTCGGGCTCGGCTACGACTGGGAAGTGTCCAACTTCACCTTCGGACCTATCCTCTCCGGACAATACTCCTACGCAGGCATCGCGCCGTTCACGGAAACCGGAGCGGATTCGCTCGACCTTGCCGTTGGGCAGCAAAACGCCAACAGCCTGCGCACAAGCCTCGGCGGACGCGTGGCCTACACCTGGAAGCTCTCCGATCAAATCGCCCTCATCCCTGAGGTCCGGCTCTTGTGGCAGCATGAGTTCCTTGAAAACCCACGGAACATTGCCTCAAGCCTCGACGGAGGCGGCGGCCCGTCCTTTGACTACACGACCAGTGCCCCCGCACGCGACGCCGTCTTTGCAGGTGTCGGAGTATCAGCGCAGTTCGGACCAGACTGGACTGCCTCTCTCTACTACAACGCCGACTTCGGCCGCCAAGACTACAACAGCCACTCGATCAGCACCGGCCTGAACTTCAAGTTCTAGTGGCCAAAGAGAAGCGCGTTCTGCCAGCATTTACGGGACAAGACGAGATCCGGCAGGAGCGCACCTCCGACCTTCTCAAAAGATCCTGTAAATCTTATTAAATAATCCACTGATTCTCCAAAAATGAAATCCATCGCCCGTTCCAACTTCACGCTCCGCATGACCATTTCGTCTGGAGCACTTCTTCTCGCTGTCATAATGTCCTCCTGCACGCCCGCGCCGACCGCTCCCGCGCCCAAAGGTGGTGTGGCCTTGATTGACCTCGATGATGTCGCAAAGCGACTCGGACGCGATGCTGCGATTATCAAGGAACTGCAAGATGCCGGAAACCCAATGGGCGAGGAGCTAAGTGCTGCCCGAGATGAATTACAGGGCGAGTTCGAGACAGCAAAATCCGCCATGGGAGCAGAACCAACCGAAGCCGATCAGCAAAAGCTCGCCGAGCTCGAGGGAAACCTCAATGCCCAGCTTCAGCAAAAACAACAGCAAGCCCAACAGGAACTCAACGCCAAGCGCATCGCCTTGGTGAACCGATTCCGCGAAGAGGTGAAGCCTGTAGCCCTAAAGATCGCCGCTGCGCAGGGTCTCGGAGTGGTGATTTTCAAGACCGAGAATACCGTCCTCGTTAACGACCCGGACATCGACATCACCGATGCCGTCGTCGCCGAATTAACGAGTGCCTCCGCCACGCCGACCCCGCAGTAGCGGCGTCACGTTTTTGCAGGGAGCACACCTAGACCGCCGATCCGCCTGAAATAGAATTCGGGTCACATCTTGACGTTTGACATTCGTTTTATAGTGCCAACGAAGTAAGATGGGGAGACCGCTACGTCATGAGCTTGCTGTAGCGTGGTTGCATGTGGCCGGGAGGGGGATTGAACGAGTCGCATCTTCCAAGAACCGTCAAACGTCAAGATGTGCCCCACGGGGCCCAAACCGTTAGAGTCTTCGTCGTGTCCACGGCTACTTCAAGGGACGTGGGAGGAATGATCGTCGCCATGCGCGTGGAGAGCCTGCTCTGCACAGAACAGAGTCAAAAATTGAGCCGCAAAGCAGTATGTTTTGGGCGGAGGGTGGTGGACCTTCAGGTTCACCAACTACAGTTACTTCTTCTTGGGAGCAGTCTGCGAAGAGACGGCTGGTTTCTTCTGGTTGCTGGCTTTCTTTGCGCTTTGCTGCGCTTTTTTCTTCTGGTTATTTTTTGGATTTGAATCGCCCATAGCCTTCATGATGCTCGATTGGGTCACCGTGGGCAAGCGGCAATCCATGTGACATTAACTCTTATGGTGCGAGCGAAGGATGATCGGGAGAGATCGTTTGCCAGCGATCTCCGATTTCCGGCATGTAGCGAGCAGCAAGGTGGCCCTGCACCCTTGGGGCGGCGGTTTTAGAATAGCCGGGCGTAGCGGTCGGTTTCCCATTGGCTGATGGTGAGGTGGTATTCGCGCCATTCCTCGGATTTGTATTTGATGAATTCATCCCGGAGGTTTGCGCCGAGCGTCTGCGTGACAAATGGGTCTGCGGCGAAGGCGGCGACTGCTTCATCGAGACTGCGCGGGAGTTCGGAAATGCCGCGGGCTTCGAGTTCGGCGGCGCTGAGTTCGTAGAGGTTGTCCTCTTGGGCTGGGCCGGGGTCGAGGTTTTCACGGATGCCTTCGAGTCCGGCCGCGAGCACGAGGGACGCAGCTAGATACGGATTGCACGCGGCATCGGCATTGCGGGATTCACAGCGTCCGCCACTCATCGGCACGCGCACGGAGTTGGTCCGGTTATTCCGGCCATACGAGTTAAACACGGGAGCCCATGAGTAGTAGGCCATGAGTCCGCGTCGGACTAGTCGCTTGTAGCTGTTTACTGTCGGAGCAAACGCGGCGCAAAGCGCAGGGCCGTGTTTGAGGATTCCAGCGATGAACTGATAGCCTAACGTCGAAATCCCGAGCCCGCGCGGGTCATCGGCGTGCGGGCATGCGAACAGATTGCTTCCATCCGGGCCAGCCAGCGACATGTTGAAATGCGCACCGCTTCCGGTTTTGTCAGCGAATGGCTTCGGCATGAACGTGGCAAGCAACCCCTCCTCTGCTGCGTAGTGTTTGGCCATGAGGCGGAAAAACATGTACCGGTCACACATCGTGAGGGCGTCCGCGTATTTGAAATCAAACTCGAACTGCGAGTTCGCATCCTCGTGGTCGAACGAATACAGGTCCCATCCGAGCGCATTGATCGCACTCCCGACCTTGTCGAGCCACTGGTAGCGGTCCATGAACCGCTTCACGTCGTAACACGCCTTCACGAGATTATCATCGGAGTTCGGGATTTCGAGCTTTCCGGCGTCGTTCAGCTTTACCACAAAGAGCTCACATTCGATGCCGAGGTTGAATTGAAATCCCATGCCTTCAGCGATCTCAAGGTGTCGCTTCAGTGCGACCCGCGTGCTGACTTCGTACGGTTCTCCGCGAAACGTATTATCTGCCGGGAACCATGCCACTTCGGAATTCCACGGCAACGGGTGCCCCCGGCCTAAATCCGGGAGCGATGCGATCTCATCGTCATTCGGGCTTTGTCCCAAGCCGTCGAGCGCGTAGCCGGTGTAAAGCTCGGACCCTGAGGCAAAATCCTCAAAATGCTCAATCGGCACAAACTTGCCCTTGGGAACTCCATGGATGTCGGGATACGCGCCCACGCAATACTTCACCCCTTTGGCAAGGAGTTCGTTCTTCTTTTCGGCTATTGTTTCAGCGGTGTGTTTCATTTGTTTGAGTGGTAAGAAAATGGAAGCGGCGGTTGCTCATTCATGGCAGCAGTGACTCGAAGTGAGAGGTCATCAACCATCCAAGAAAACAAGCGCTCCCCGTCCTCGGTCGTAGCGCGAGACGGGTAGCCAGTCACCCCATTGGAGCTGGTGGCGTTGACCGGATGGGCAAATTCCAATCCGAGCGTGCGGTCTGGATCGTCGGCAGTTGCAACCCGATCGCCCACTACCATGCCCGGTCTCAGGTGCATCATCAAAGCCGTCTCGGCCGCATTTGCGTGCCAGTCGTTGCCATCGGAAAAAAACTCCTGCCTCACGCGCGCGCTGATTTCTGCCGTCGAAATCAAGGTCACCATGACGCCATCGTGACGCGCGCGAATCCCCTCCAGCGCACACCGCAAGGGCGCGAAATTGGTGACATGTGCGTTGACGAGGATGATGCGCTTGACACCGGACGCGACCAACCAGTCCGCCGTGTCGGCGACTACTGCAATCAGCGTTTGCGCGGAGAGCGACAAGGTTCCAGACCAGCGCCGTGAGTGCCCCGATGACAACCCCAGCGTCATGCAAGGCAGAACCGGAACGCGTGTCCACGCCGAGACAGCCTTGCAAACCGCGTCAGCGATCACCGAATCCACTCCGCATCCCAAGTGTGGGCCATGTTGTTCCGTCGCTCCGAATGGCCACAACACAGTGTGCCCACAGGCATCAAGTGTGGCTGCGATGTCCGGCCACGCCAGAGCTTCCCACTCTACGGCACTGACTGTAGCGCTATTCGACATCATCGCCGGCCATCGTCATACGAGGGATCTGGATCCGCTCGGTTTCCTCGGTGTTGGGTGGATGAATCAGCTCGGAAATCCGCCGGTACGTCGCAAGGAACTCAGGCGAGGTAAATTGTTCGCGGGATCGCGGACGAGGCACTGGATTTTCTATCACCTCCTGGACACGGCTCGGGTTAGCGCCGAGGACGAGGATTCGGTCAGACAAGTATACCGCCTCATCGAGGTCGTGGGTGATGAACAAAATCGTAACATCCACGTTGCGCCAGATTTCCAGCAGGTACCCTTGCATTTGGGCGCGCGTCTGGGCGTCGAGGGCACCGAACGGCTCATCCATGAGGAGAATTCGGGGACGGTTAGCCAGCGCCCGCGCGATGGCAACGCGTTGTTTCATACCGCCGGAGAGTTCATGAGGGTAGGCATTTTCGAATTTAGAGAGTCCGACTAGCGCGATCCACTCGCGCGCCTCAGACTCGGCTTCGAACGCGGATTTCCCACTCATCCGAAGTCCGAACATCACGTTTCGTTTCACCGTCAGCCACGGGAAGAGCGTGTAACCTTGAAAGACCATCCCGCGATCCGGACCCGGACCAGCCACCGGTTTGCCGTCCAATAAAATCTGGCCGGATGTCTGCGTCTCCAACCCTGCGACAATGCGTATCAACGTGGACTTTCCACAGCCAGAGGCACCTAGCACCGATAGAAACTCCCGCCGTCGCACGTCGAACGAAATGAAGTTCAGGGCGGCATGAGTGCCGAATACTTTCGATAGGTTTTGAACCCCCAGAATGACGGGACGAGCCCGCAGTTGTTCAAACCGATGCGCGACCTCCGGGGATTGGATCCGGTAATCCAGTTCGCCAGATTCACTCATGCGACTGCCTCCTTTCGAGAGAGTTTCCAGCGACGGATCCAGCTCGGTTTTGCATTTTTTTGCCACGGGAAAAACTGGTTACCCAGCACCGCGAGGATGCGGTCGGTCGTGAATCCAATGATTCCGATGAGTATGATTGCCGCGAAGACATTGTCGTAGATCCGGTATTTTGCCTGTTGGTTAATGAAATAGGTGATCCCCGAGCTGGCGCCGATGTATTCAGCAACGATGAGGTATGTCCATGCCCAGCCGAGCAGGATGCGCATGTCGTTGTAGAGGTCCACGATGATACCCGGCAGGACGACTCGGAAGAGTAACTGCGGTCGCCGCGCACCCAGTGTTTGAGCGGCTTCGATCAACGATGTGTCCAATTTTCGGGTCGTGTTGGCGATCACAAGCACCTGTTGAAAAAACGTGCCGATGAAGATAATCGCAATTTTTGGAGCGTCATAAATCCCGAGGATCGCCACGGCGAGTGCTCCAAATGCCGGAGCCGGCATGTAGCGTGTGAAGTCGACGACAGGCTCCGTGAGTTTTGAAAACACACCGAACACCCCGCACAAGATACCGATTGGCACTCCGAAGATCGAACTCCAGAGAAAGCCCCAGAAGATGATTTGAATGCTATGCCACAAGCTCTCGTGCAGCCACGGCTCGCCAGAGCGACGCGGTGGCGTTGTGAATGCTTTGTAGAGCGAGACGGCTACTTCGTCTGGAGCCGGAAGGAAAATCGGGTTTGCGGGCACCCCGGCTGCGATCGGCAGGCCCGCTTCCACCATTTTTGCGTTCTCGGCGACGAAGACTTTGCGTTCGACGAGCGTGTCCGGCTTGAAATACGAAACGCCGCCCGGCTCGGTGATTTTGACTAATGGATGCCAGACGAATGGAACGTAGCTGACGATACACCAGACGAGCACCGGGATCAGGAAGGATGCCACCCCGAGCAGCATTTGCGCCCGGGGTGGTATTGATCCGAATGGCACTAACCAAGACGCCCTGTTCATCCCTCAGTCTGATCCGCAACGCCCCGCTTGCAGCCGGGAGTCGCGGCGAGTTTTGTTAGTTTTTCCCGCAGCGATTACTTGATCGCCGCAGTGATGCTTGGGTCGAGGTAGTCAGCCACGGTTTGGGCTGTTTCGTAGACTTTGTTGTCCACATTGAATTTATCAGCTGTGGCTGTCGATCCGTAGATCGAGTTCAATCCATCACCCTTCTCGAACGCGGCTTTCGCCTCTGCGAGCGTCAGGATTTTTGTGCCCTCCACGAAGGCGGCGTATTCCTTAGGATCGAGGTTCACACGGGCGGCCATGATTTTGATGGCATCATCACGGGTTTCAGGATTGTAGAAGTAGTCGACGATCTTATACCAAACGCCTGCGATTTTTGCCCAATCCTCAGGCTTTGCGGAGAGGCTCGCCGGGTTGACGGCTAACACATCGTAGATCAGTCCGGGAGTGTCGCGGCTGGTGAAAACCGCGGTGGATCCGGGTACCGCTTTGAGCGCTTGACCTGAACTTGGCTGCCATGCGACTACTGCATCCACATCTCCGGATGCGAACGCTTTTGGCGTTTCGTGGGTTGGGACGTTAACCAACGTGACATCGGCCTCGGTCATTCCGTTGGCCTCAAGCGCCTTCAAAAGAAGGAGATGCCCGACAAAGCCGACTTCCACGCCGATTTTTTTGCCCTTCAGATCCTTCACGGATGCGATGCCGGGCTTGGCAACGATCATGTCGTTTCCATTGCTGAAATCATTGATGATGATCGTCTTGCTGGGTGCTCCGGTGGCCCCGGTTACGAGGGCATCGCCGTTGGTCATGCAAACGGCGTCCACCTGCGAGGCGGCGAAGGCTTCCATGGACGGGACGTATTCAAACCACTCGAATTTGACGTCGACGCCGGCTTCTTTGAACCAGCCTTTTTCGATCCCGACCTGCCATGCCACCCATCCGGGCCAGTCGCTGTAGGCAATTTTGATAGGTTCGGCTTGAACAGTGAGGGTCGTCGCGAGTGCGAGGAGTGCGGAGGCGCAGGAGTTGATGATTTTCATGATGCGTGCTCGTGTTTTAGTATTATTTTTTTGCTGAGTCGTAATAACAACCACCTCACACGTAGCAACCATCGTGCCAGCTTGAGACCACCCGATTCATAATCGGCAACTGGGAAATGCGATGCGCTCTGGAATCCATAGCGCCACAAAAAAACCGCCCGCAGTATCCGAAGATACCGGGGCGGTGTTATTGGTGGGAAAGTATAAACTTCCGAGGGATTCGATCAACGAATACCTCACCTATAGAATGTTTCGATTAAGCGACGGCTTCTGCCGCAGGCTGGGCGGCCGCTTCTTGGTCGCGGTCTTTCATGGCTGCCTTGCGGCTGAGTTTCACGCGGCCCTTGTCATCGACTCCGATGCATTTCACCCAGACTGCGTCGCCCACGCGAACGACATCTTCCACTTTGTTCACGCGGAAGTCCGCGAGTTCGGAGATGTGAACGAGGCCGTCTTTGCCGGGGAGCACTTCGACGAATGCCCCGAATTCTTTGATCGATACCACAGTGCCTTGGTATACTTCGCCGACGCCGATTTCCTTGGTCATGCCGGTGATGATTTCCTTGGCACGTCTCAGGCTATCGCCGTTGTTTGAGTAGATGTGGACCGATCCATCGTCGTCGATGTTAATTTCGGCGCCGGTTTCGGCTACGATGCCTTTGATGGTTTTGCCACCAGGTCCGATGAGCAATCCGATTTTATCGACTGGGATTTTAACGGTTTCGATGCGAGGAGCGTATTGGCTCATCTCGGAGCGATGGGTCGGGAGGCATGCGTTCATGACCTCGAGCACACGGAGGCGTGCGTCGCGCGTGCGATAAACCGCAGCGGCCATGAGGTCCAGCGGGATACCCGGGAGCTTGAGGTCGAGTTGAAATCCCGTGACGCCCTCAGCGGTGCCACAAAGTTTGAAATCCATGTCACCAAAATGATCTTCGCTGCCGAGGATGTCGGTGAGCATCGTGTGACGCGTCATGTGACCATCAGCCGAAAACTCGCTGACGAGACCGCAGGAAATCCCGGCGACCGACGCTTTGAGTGGAACGCCTGCATCTAAGAGAGCAAGCACGCCCGAGCAGACGCTCGCCATCGAGGTGGACCCGTTGGACTCCATGACTTCCGAAGACACGCGGATTGCGTAAGGGAAATCTTTTTCGGATGGAATCACCGCGAGGATCGAACGCTCTGCGAGCGCACCGTGTCCGATTTCACGACGGTTCAGTCCACCGGTGCGGCCGGTTTCACCGACCGAGAACGGCGGGAAGTTGTAGTGAAGGATGAAGCGCTTTGTGGTCTCGCCGCCAGTGTATCCGTCCAAATCCTGGGCTTCGTCCGTGGTTGCGAGCGTGGCGAGCGCGACAGCCTGCGTTTCGCCGCGTTGAAACAGGGCGCTTCCGTGGCTGCGCGGGAGCAATCCCACTTCTGCCGTGAGCTGACGGATATCGTCGAGTCCACGACCATCGCAACGCACTTGGCGATCCAGAATGCTGACACGGAATGCCTTTTTCTGGAGGTAGTCAAATGCCTCGCTGATTTCAAATTTCTGAGCCTCTGGGAATTTGGCGAGAATCGCAGCGCTGACTTCATCTTTCAATGCGCCGACGGCTTTCTGGCGGTCCACTTTGCTCGGGGTGTAGATTGCGGCCTCGATGCGGTCACCCGCGACTTGGTAGGCGATTTCGAGGAGTTCGTCCTTCACCACAAAAAGTGGCGCGTTGCGTTTGGCCTTGCCGACGAGTGCGGCGAGTTCCTTTTGAGCGTCGATGAGGACTTGCGCGTGTCCGGCTGCAAACTCCAGTGCCTTGACAAATTCCTCGTCTGGCAGCTCGAGGGCTGATCCTTCAATCATGATGACTTTACCTTCGACACCCGCGTAAACGAGGTCGAAGTCTGAATCCGCCATTTCGGCATGAGTCGGGTTGACGATGAACTCTCCATTCACACGCCCGACGCGCACTGCGCCGACTGGACCACCAAAGGGAATGTCCGAAACCATGAGTGCTGCGGAGGCACCATTGATCGACAGGATGTCAGGGTCGTTTTCACCATCCGCGCTGAGGAGCGTCGAGATGATCTGGGTGTCGTAGAGGTAGCCTTTCGGGAAAAGCGCGCGGAGCGGACGGTCCGTCATGCGGCAGGTGAGGATTTCTTTTTCGCTCGGACGGCCCTCGCGTTTGAAGTATCCGCCGGGGAACTTACCAACGGCGGCTGCTTTTTCGCGGTAATCGACCGTGAGCGGGAAGAAGTCCTGACCGTCTTTAATTGTCGTGGCGGAAACTGCCGTGACGAGGATGATGGTATCGCCGCAACGGACTGTGACAGCACCGTCCGCGAGTTTGGCTAATTTGCCGGTTTCAATAGTAATAGGGGAATTGCCCGCATGGGCGGTAACGGAATGAATCATAGTTTTATTTGTATCGTGTCTTGGGCAACGCACACCGTGCGCTGCGGGGAATGAAGTTGGCCGTGAAATTGCAAAAGCCCCGACGTAGTCTATCCGGGGCTTCTGTCAAAAATTCACAGTGTCAACTCGGGGATTACTTACGCAGGTTGAGCTTTTCGAGCACTACTTGGTAGCGTTCGACTGCGGTGCGCTTGAGGTAATCGAGCAGACTGCGGCGTTGAGCCACGAGTCGGAGCAATCCACGGCGCGAGGAATGGTCCTTAGCATGCCCCTTGAGGTGCTCGGTGAGTTCGTTGATGCGTTGGGTGAGGAGCGCAATCTGAACGTCTGCGCTACCTGTATCTTTTTCGTGGAGGCGTAGTTCTACGGCTGCTCCGGCTTCTGTGTTTGCCATATCTTCTTTTTTTGGTGAGTTGGAGAAAATCTCACATCAGGTTGTGCCATGCAAGGACAATAAACACACCACCAAGGAATTTTTGCTAATCCCTCAGCAGCCAATCGAAATCGCGGCAGTCAAAAATCACGCCGAATTTCCCTCTCCCGTTCCGCCGAGAACCTGCTAGGGTCGCGCCATGACAAACCCATCAACCGATCCCACCCCAAAGCCTGAAAGTTTGGAGATCGACCTTTCGCAGAGTTTTCTTCCCGCGTGGGCACGGGAGGGTGATGGTAAATCGGACATCTCGAAACTTGCCGCACGCTTCGACCGCGGAGAGGAACGTTCAGACCGTCGCGGAGGATATGACCAGCGCGGCGACCAACGGCGGGGGCCGCGTCCGGATCGCGACAATCGATCAAAAGACCGTCCAAAGCGGGATGACCGGCCTAGACCGAACTCCAGGGACCGCCGCGAGGAAACCGTCGAGCGGAAACCGGTGCGTGAGGAAGTGCCCGCGCTGACTGGTTGGCAGGTTCGCTTTCTTCCCGATCGTACCGGCGTCGAGGGCCTTGCACGTCAAATCAAGGCATCCATGAAAGCCTATCCGCTTTTTGATCTTGCCCGCCTGGTGCTCGAAAAATCTGAGCGCTACCAAGTCGAGTTTAAGCGCACCGACGAGTCCGCGCCTGCCCTGTTCCAGCTCAAGTCGGATGGTAGCCTTTGGCTGGAGGAGTCACAAGCGATCTCGCATGCGCTCAGCGCAGAGTTAGAAACATTTTACCGGCGCGAGCGAGTAGCCACCGAGGCGCCGAAGGGGAATTTTACTGCCATCGCGCAGTGCGGCATGACTGGGATTCTCCTCGGGCCACCCAATTACCACGGGTACCAATCGAAGCTTCGCGAGGTTCATTCTCAGAAATGCGCGAATCTCTCGTTGGACGCTTATACTGCAAAGATCCGTGTGGTTAAAGACGAGGCTGTGATCGAACAGTGGAAGCAGGAGCAATCCGTGCGTGACCAATTCGTTCCGATAACAAATGACGCCCCCGCCACGCCCGCACCAATCGAGCCCGCAGACGCTGAGGTCGAAGTCGATTCCGCTTCATTGGCGGAGCCGATTTCAGTGCCCGATGCCACGGAAGTCGTTAACGACTCTGCTCCGGCGGAATCCAGTGAGGAATCGGAAGGCATCGAAGCTGCTGTCGTTTCTTCTGAACCGGAGCCAATTACTCCATCGACGCCCGCAACAACCGCGCTAGCGACGATGGCGGACGTCGAGGCGCACTTCCGGGCAAATCATGTGTCAGGCCTGATCGTGCGGATTCGTGAGCGGGTCGTTGCTCCTGGCCCATCCGCCCTGAATTCCTCAGCTCCGGCGATCCTTGCGCTCACGCGCGGGTATTGGGCCGAGTTGGACCGGTTTCCGCTTCCGCTCGCTCACAGCTTAAGTAAGCAACTGACTGCGCGAGGCCTCCAGATTTTCAAAGCTCGCGATAACATCACATTCATCTCGATTGCTCGTCCGCACGTTTTGAACACGTCGGTGACTCCAGTATCCGAGGCGCTTCAAGCGATGCTCGACTACATCTCAGCCCATCCGTTCCAACCCCGGCCGGAGCAGTGGAAGGCACTCACGGCAATGCGCCCGATCAGCGAAGGCGGCACCGAGGCCGATCGGGATCATGCAGTGGCGGCCGACCTGTCGTGGCTACTGCATGCTGGGCACGTGATCGACTATGCAAAACGCGGTCTGGCAATCGCGCAGAAATAGGGACCCCGGGCTTACCACGGGACGTCGTCATCGGACGATGCATCTCCGGAGGCGGCATTCGGGATTTTAGCGGATCCCGAATTGACCTCCCATGCCTCAAATACGCCCTCGTCTAATTCGCTCAGGAATCTTGAAGGCCGTTGGTAGGCGTCACCGTAGCCCGCGTTCAATCGAATCTCGGGGTATGTGAGGTAGAGCTCGTCCTTGCAACGCGTCACCGCCACATAGAACAAGCGGCGTTCTTCCTCCACCGCCGCTTCGTCGTCGAGTGAGCGCGAGCTGGGGAACATACCATCCGTAAGCCAGATCACAAACACGACTCCCCACTCCAAACCTTTTGCTTGGTGGATCGATGAGAGGGTGACCTTTTCTTCTTCGGCGTAGGCGCTTCCGATGGCCTCGCTCGTCTCGACTGAAGCCAGCAATGCAAGCTGCGCAAGGAAGTCTTCGGCGTTCTCAAACTGCCGGGAATAGCTCGCAAGCGTGTTCAAGTCCTCGCGGCGGGCATCGTAGTTCGGATACTTGTCGCGCATGTAGTCGTCATAGATCGCAAACAAGACGGCTTCGATCATGGCCGACGGTGGCAGCGGTCGTTCCTTCGACGAAAGCTCGTCCAGCGTGTGAACGAGTTGATGCCAGACACGTTCGGCTTTTGCAGGCACTTTGCACTCGTCGCGCAGGGCCGAAACTGGTTTTCCCGCAGAAAGCGTTCGCGTCGTCTTTTCCCAGAGCGAGTCCGCCGTTTTAGCTCCGATGCCCGGCAGGAGCCGCACCATGCGTTTGAAGGCGATCTCATCGCGCGGATTGACAGAGAATTTCAAGAATGCCGACACGTCCTTGATGTGGGTCTGCTCAAAAAACCGGAGGCCGCTCGTGATCGAGAACGGGATGCCTCGGCGGGTGAATTCGAGCTGGATTTCCAGCGATTGGTAGTGTGCGCGGTAAAGCACCGCCATCTCGCGGAAGTCCACGCCTTCTTCGTTCAGCTCGAGGATCCTCTGCGCCACGAACGCGGCCTGCTGGTTATTGGTCGAAAGCGGGACCACCGCAGGTTTCATGTCCCGGTTCGGTCGCACGGCGACTAAGTTTTTCGGAAACTGGTTTTCATTCCCCATAATGGCGCAATTCGCCAACTCCAGAACCTCGGGAACGCTGCGATAGTTGGTCTCGATCTTGTGAACCACGGCGTCCGGGTAGCGCTGAGGGAATTGCAAAATGTTCTCAAAGTTGGCCCCACGCCATGAATAGATCGACTGCGCATCATCTCCGACAACCATGATATTTCCATGGCGGCGACCGAGGACGTGAATCAACTCAGACTGAAGGCGGTTGGTGTCTTGGTATTCGTCCACCAGAATGTGCTGAAACTGCTCTTGATATTGCTCTGCGACATCGGGGCATGTGGCAAATAACTCCAGCACCTTGGCCAGAAGATCATCAAAATCCATGACGTTCGCGTCGCGTTTCCGCATTTCGTATGCGTGCTGGACATGTTGGATCTGTGCCTCGACACCGAGGAAATAGTGGTATCGCTCGGACAGGACCTGAGGGACGAGGATACCGCAGTTCACGGAGAGGCCGAAAATTTCCGCCAGCACGCTGCCTTTCGGAAAGCGTTTGTCGGCGGTTCGCAATCCTTCTTTTCCAACCACGGCCTCGATCAGGTCCTCCTGATCTTCGCGGTCCATAATCGAAAACCCCGGCTTGTATCCGATGCGTTCGGCATGGCGGCGGAGGATCCGGTTTCCGATGGAGTGGAACGTGCCTCCCCACAATCCATCGGTCGCTGATGGGAGTAGAGTGCTCACGCGATCCAGCATTTCACGGGAGGCTTTGTTTGTGAATGTGAGTAGCAAGATCCGGTGCGCGGGCACACCTTGCTCAAGCAGCCATGCAACACGGAACGTTAACGTCCGGGTTTTACCACTCCCTGCCCCTGCAATGACCAGGGCTGAGCCGGGTGGACTCGTCACAGCCGCCAATTGTTGTTCGTTCAACTCATTGGCATAATCAATCGTCGGTGCATTCCCCCCGCCGACTGGATGAATGGTGTAGGTCCTCGCCACGATCAGTTAGCCGCCGTGTTAACGTAGTCCTCGCGGTTGATGCCGAGCCCGTATTCGAGTAACGATGCTGCGTCGTTCCACACGTTGGATTTGTTGCTTTTCAGCACGATCGCGATCAACTCCCGCCCGCCCGCGGATCCGCTTGCAACCAAGCAATGGCCCGAGAGGATGGTGTAGCCGGTTTTCATGCCGTTACAAAAGCTGTAGTTTTGAAGGACGCGGTTCGTATTGGTCAGGGTGGTTGTCCTCCCGTCGGAAAATGCAAAGTCCATCGTTTTGATATTGATCATGCTCCGCAGATCGGGGTTTCGATACGCAGCACGCGCGATGCATGCGAGGTCGCGTGCGGTCGAGATTTGGTTGGGGTCGGGGAGGCCGTTCGGGTTTACAAAGTTCGATTGTTTCGCGCCCACGCGCTTGGCTTCGCGGTTCATTTTTTCTGCAAACGCCTCGACGCTTCCGGCATTGTCTCGTGCTAAGGCCACAGCGACATCATTGGGACTGCGAACCAGCAACGCTTGTACGAGTGCCCTCCGGCTGTAGGCGTCCCCCTCCTTGAGATACAACTTCACTGGTGCTGCGAGCGTGTCCGATTTTTCAATCGTGACCGGTGCGTCCAACCCACCGGCTTTGCTTACGACCAATGCGGTGAGCAGCTTTTGAGTACTGGCAACCGGAGTTGGCACGGTGTCGTTCTTTTTGTAGAGAATTTCTCCCGTGTTCACATCGAACAAGATCGCGATCTGACCGTGGATTTTTGGCGGCGGCAAACTGGCGTGCGATAGAGTCGGGATCCACGTGGATAGCGACGCGAGTATTACAAGGCGGAGGAGCGGAGAGAACTTCATAGTGGAGGAGCTGCTTGAATCGATTTCGCAAGATCCGGATCGGGCGGTGCGCCAAGTTCGAGTGCGCGAAAATAATGCCTTTTCGCAAGTTCAGGCAATGCAGGTTTCCGCTGCATATAAAGTGCAGCCAAGTTATAGTGGGCGTCCCGGTTAGCGGGGTCCAACTCGACCGACCTGCGCATGCAAGCTTCGGAAGCATCCAGCCATAACCGATCAGCGAACACCGCTCCGAGGAAGCTGTGCGCCCGCGGGTTTTTGGAATCATGTAGGACCGCCTGCGACAACGCCGCCATCGCTTCGTCGGAGCGTCCCGTTTCGTAATAGAGGATCCCCAGGGTGAGCCACGCCGGGCCAGTTTCGATGCGCTTTGAAATGGCGCGCTTAAGATGCTTCTCCGCTTCGTCGTAGTTTCGCGCACGGAACTCGATCGTTCCAAGGTTCACGAGCGCGAGCAGGTTGTCAGGGACCAACTCAAGCACCCGCTGAAACGCCTTCTTCGCACCTTCGAAATCCCCCTTCTCGAACGCCTCGCTTCCATCGGCCGCAGCTGCAACAGCAATCTCGGGGACAAACGAAAAACTCTCGGCAGGCACCGCAGGGGATTCCGCTGCCGCAGCGAAGCCGCAGCCCAGTCCAATCACCGCTAATAAGATGAATGCTGACTTCGCCCCACGCATCAACGCCCCATTTCGTCCGCACGGTGGGCGGCAGCAATCACAGCCTCCGCCACAGCAGACCGGACAGCTGCGGACTCGAGGACCGCCAAGCCAGCCGCCGTTGTACCGCCGGGACTGGTCACTGCCTCCCGGAGGATAGCCGGATGCTCACCCGTTTCGGCAGCCAGTTTTCCTGCACCGTAAACCGTTTGAGCAGCTAACTGGAGCGCGACAGCGCGTGGCAAGCCAGCACAAACTCCCCCATCGGCGAGGGCTTCGATCATCAGCAATGCGTAGGCCGGTCCACTTCCACTCAATCCGGTGACCGCATTGATCGACTTTTCGGGGACTACAAATGAGATTCCGACTGCCTCGAAGATTCGCTGAACCAATGCAAGATCATCATCGGACACCCCTGCCCCGGCGCAGTAGACCGTTGCGCTTGCGCCTACTACTGCTGCTGTATTCGGCATCGCTCGGATCACGCGAGCCCCCACTCCACAAAGCTGACTAAGCGAATCTAACGACACACCGGCCATAATTGAGATGACCAACTTTCCTGTGAGGGCGGATTCACAATCAGACAACGCGAGGGCGGCATCGCTAGGTTTCACACAGACGAACACAACATCTGAGACCGCCACACAATCGGACGCCGAGGAAGCGACGCAAACGCCTAACTCACTTTGCAGCTTCTCAGTTGCTGACGCGTTCACATCAAAAACAGAAATGTCCTCGGCGCGGAAGCCGCCAGCCCCGATTACGCCACGCACCAGAGCATTCGCCATCTTTCCAGCACCGATAAATCCGATCTTCATATTTCTAACACAGTATTTTCGAACCCTTCACCGCGCAAGTCCGCTCAGACCAAAAGATCGCGCAATTTCAAACCTGCCCGCGATCACTCGTCGTTGAGACAGTGTGTGATCTCAGTCTCCACTGCAACGAGCGACAAAAAGATGTCCCGAATAAAGTACACAACCGCAGCCAAAAGGCAGCCCATGCTTGCAATGAAGACCCCGGCAATCACCCAGGCGGCATCGAATTTTGCTGCAGCAAGCAAGAACAACAGAACGACTAAAATGACGGTCAAAAAGATACACAACGAGACACTCAGAATCCCGGCCCGCATCAAACGGCATCGGGAGCGAATGATGCTTAACTGCCGATCAATGCTCTCTTTGAAGGCAGACGACGCTCCGGATCGTTCTCTGGCCAGCACCCTAGAGCGGTCGATGGCGCGCCCAAGTCGATTAGTCATGCTCATAAGCAAAAGGCCACACGCAGAAATGATGATCGTTGGACTCACCGATAGCTGCAATACTGTCGAAACTTCAGTTAGCGTCATTAATGATCTGGAGTCTCAGCGATAAAATCGATCTTCACAAGACTTCGCGCTGGAATTCGAAATCCACGTCATAGCGCGCGGATCAAGTGCTAAAAGCCCGATCTTCCGTAACCTTCGCCGGAATCTTCCTGCCCCCCCTCCTGATCATGAACCAGTCGGTCGTTATAAGACGCCTGCGCTTGGTCCAGGGCAAACTCAGGCTTCATTGCACGAGTCATTACGGCATTGAGAAACGGGAAATACATCTCCGCCATGAGAATGACATAATCGAGCACTGCCCGAAAGACCTGGGGCCGCAAACACTCACCAAAACAAGTGTCGACATGGATCCGCAATCGTACTTCGCCATCGTCAAAGTCCATCTCCCACACTTGCCGGGAGAGAGCGTAGTTGGCCCGCAAGAGAAACTCACCCACTACGTGCCTTGTGTCGACCGGCGCACGTACCGGGAACGAGATCACCACAGCGACGAGGCTGTCATTGTCTCCGTGGCACTGCACAGACACATCGACCCCGGAAAGGGCAAACTCGCTGCGGAGACATTCGTTCTCAGCGTCAACTTCGTAGGCCAGCTCGGCATCATCAAAGACATTGCGCATCACGTCCATTGCGGTCAGGGCCGTATCATCTTCACTCATTGGAATCTCCTAATCTAGCCAAGGTCGAAACGATTTTCAATCACCGGTAACAGTTCACATCGCATCGTCAAATCCAAGCAGTTCGACTAGCGCGGCGCCTGCACGGGTTGGGGCGATCCGATCGTGCCATTTCGGTTTCTGCTTCTCCGATGATCCGCTCGGTGTCAGCCATTGTTGGCGCTTGCTGCGCTGCCAAGGACCAAACATTCCGGTGTGCCGACCGGAAAAAAGCACCAACGCGGGGCGGTCCATCGCTGTGGCAAAATGGGCCGCAGCCGTATCGCCAGTCAAAACCATGCTGGCCTCGCCGATCAATCCAGCAAACGTAACCAAATCATCCGGCAGGCAGACCTCTACAACAACCCCGATCTCCGCTGCGGAAATCGCGCGTAGAAACTCATCCAACGCGGGCGCTTGATTGATCGAGCCTGTGAGCAAGATCTTTTCCGGAAGAAGCGCACATGGAACCTGCTTCAAGACATCGATCCACGCACTCAAAGGATAGTTCTTCTTTGCCTCACTCGTTAGGGGTGCGAAGACCCAGTATGGTTCCGATTCGCTGCCGCTCGGTTTCGCATGCGTGAGGAGTTCTGGCATCACCTCACGGACAGCCACGGCCCGCCTGAGGACCTGCTCGACCACACGACGGTGCGCTTCGATTTCGAGTGGCACGTCGATGACTTCCTCTGGATACGGCACTAGCTCGGTGCCGCGCATGCGGTTCACCCCACTTTCGACGATGATCCGCACCCGCCTCCCGCTACGAAGCAGGATGTTCTCATTTGCGACAAAACGCCGTGCCCCAGGGAGTAGAAAAACTAACGTTTCCAAATACGTTCGCATACTTCGCAAACACACCGACGTGTCGAAGCGCTTGAATTTCAGCTGCACAAGCAACGGCAAACACATGATCAAGTTCCGCAAAAAGAGATTCATCACCTTCCGCTTGGCCGCAACCGGCAACTCGACCACAAGCATCTCCGGGTATTGCGCCCGAGCGAGCGGCACAAGCATCGACTTCACACACAGGGTCACATTCTCCGGACCCACCTCGCGACCCAACAATCGGATAGCACCTGTGGCGAGCACGAAATCTCCGATATTGTCCGGCTTAACGATAAACAAACGCACAGGAATGGTTTCTCGCACTGCATAACCCGTCGTCAAGACCCAACGAAAAATTCAGCATCCTCGGCTGTGGTGCGAAGCGAGGCAGGCATTCAACCGGTCGATCTGAGTCGAGGTGTGCGCGGCACTGACACTGATCCGCAATCTTGCACGCCCCTTAGGTACTGTCGGAAATCGCACCGCAGGAACCCAAATCCCAGCCGCGAATATGCGTTCCGCTTCCTGCGTCGCGTCACGCTCGTCTCCAATCAACAGCGGCACGATCGCACTTTCCGCCCGCGGTGCAATCCGCACAATATGCTCCCAAAGAACGCGTCGCAGCACCGCCCCTTCGTCTGACTGAATCACGTTCAACGCCGCGGAAGCAGCAGACGCGATGGATGCCGATGGCGCAGTGGAGAAGATGAATGATCGAGCCCGATTGATTAGCCAATCGATGAGCTTTCGACTGCCGCAGATATATCCACCCGAGGAACCGAGCGCCTTGCCAAGCGTGCCCATGTGCAGATCGACTTGATTTGCAACTCCCTCATCAAATGCAGCCCCTCTCCCCTGCCCTCCTATGACCCCGATAGAATGCGCCTCGTCGAGCATTAGCCACGCCCCGAATTGGTTTTTCAGATCGACTATTTCCCGAAGCGGAGCGCGGTCACCGTCCATGCTGAACACGCTTTCCGTGATCACGAGGATATTCCCATTCGGGAATTTGGCGCGCGCCCAGCGCAGATGATCACTGAGTCGCTCTAGGTGGTTGTGGGGAAAAACCCGAATGACTGCGCCGCTCATTCGGGCACCATCGACAAGGCAGGCGTGGCTCAGTTTGTCGAGAATCACCACATCGCCATCGCCGACCATTGCCGGAATCGTTCCAATGGCTGCTGCAAATCCTGTCGAGAACGCGAGCGCAGCCTCGGTGTCTTTGAAGGCGGCAAGCTCCTGTTCCAGTTTTTCATGCGGAGACTGCGTGCCGGAGATGAGCCGCGATGCGCCGCTGCCGACACCCCATTTCTCAATCGCTGCAAGAGCGGCATGCTTTAGTGCCGCATGGGTTGCCAACCCTAGGTAATCGTTGGATGAGAAGTTGATCAACTCCCGCCCCTGGTGCTTCACCACCGCTTGTTGAGGCGAATCCAGAACCCGGAGCGAGCGACGCAGATTTGCCCTATCGACCTCGGCAAGCCGCTCGCTCAACCATTGCGACAGATCGGGCATGCGTCAGGTTCCAAGCATCGCGTCGAGCATTTGTCTGGTGGCGACCTCCATGCCAACCGCAACGGATCTTGATACAATCGAGTGGCCGATATTCAACTCCGACAAATGCGGGATTTGGCGAACGAGTTGAACGTTCTGGTAGTTGATGCCGTGTCCCGCGTTGACGATGAGACCTTGCGAAAATGCAAGTTCGGAGGCAGCAATCAACCTTTGCAATTCCGCGTGTTGTGCTGCTCCGACCGTGTTGGCGAATGCTCCGGTGTGAAGTTCTATGCATTCCGCTTGAAGGCGGGCCGACGCCATCACTTGCTCAGCGTCCGGATCGATGAACATGCTGACACGAATGCCGGCAGCGCGGAATGTTTGGACGGTTTGCTTCAAAGCATCGAATCCGCGCACACAATCCAAGCCGCCCTCGGTGGTGACTTCATCGCGTTCCTCCGGCACCAAACAAACATCCTCGGGAGCTACCCGTAGCGCAATCGCAACGATCTCCGGAGAGTTTCCCAATTCGAAATTCAGCTTCGTATGGATTCGCTCCCGGAGTCGAAAAATGTCGGCGTCCTGGATATGCCGCCGGTCAGCTCGCAGATGTGCGGTGATACCGACCGCACCCCCGCGCTCGGCAGCGAGGGCGGCTTCGACTGGATCCGGTTCGGCATTCGGCGAGTCCGGTTCCGCGCGGTAGCGGGCCTGCCGCACGGTCGCGACATGGTCGATATTCACTCCTAGCGAAAGCGGCATGGGAGTTAGTGTTTAAAGTGGCGAATACCCGTGAAGACCATGGCAACCGACCGCTCATCGGCAGCGGCGATGACTTCCTCGTCGCGCACGCTGCCGCCCGGTTGGATCGCTGCCGTCGCTCCAGCCTCAGCAGCTGCGATCAATCCATCGGCAAACGGAAAGAACGCATCACTACAAACGGCGCTGCCATTGAGCGACAATCCAGCTTCCTTTGCTTTCCAAACGGCGATCCGCGAGGAATCCACACGCGACATTTGACCCGCTCCGATTCCAAGTGTGCGGTCTTTTCCCGCGTAAACGATGGCGTTCGATTTCACGTGTTTGACAATCTTCCAGCCGAACTCCATCGCCTCGAGTTCGTCCTTCGAGGGTGGACGGGCGCTGACAACTTTATGTTCCAGCTTTTCGAGATCCGCCGAATCGCTATCCTGAACCAACAACCCACCCAACACCGAGCGCACGTCACGCACCGTGCCCTCCGGCATTTTCAACAACCGCATAAGCCGAAGATTCTTCTTTTTTTGGAGCAGCGAGCGCGCATCAGCCTCGAATTCGGGGGCAATGATCACCTCGCTGAAAATCTCACTGATTGCGCGAGCCAGCGCCAAATTCACTGGCCGGTTGGCAATGATGATTCCTCCAAAAGGGGCTTGCTTATCCGTCGCAAACGCCTTGTCCCATGCGGCTTTGAGATCCGGATCCGATGCCACACCACACGGGTTGGTGTGTTTCAAAATTGCCACCGTCGGCCGGTTGAACTCAGCGATCAGGTTGGTCGCCGCAGTGATATCGAGGATGTTGTTGTATGAGAGTTCCTTGCCATGGAGTTTTTCGAACGAGCTGTCGAAGCTTCCGTAGAGTTCAGCCGATTGATGCGGATTCTCGCCGTACCGGAGACGCTGCTGGAGCGGGAAGTTGACCGAGAACATGCCGCTAGACGACTGCTCGCTGCCTAGGTAGTTCGCGATAGCCCGATCATACGCCGCCGTCGTGGAAAATGCCTTTATCGCCAAACGCTCGCGGAGCTTCAACGTCGTGCCACCATCTTCTTCGGCCATCTCCGCAAGAACCACGGGGTAGTCAGCCGGATCGGTGAGGACAGTCACGGATTCATAATTCTTCGATGCGCTGCGAATCATGGATGGTCCGCCAATATCGATGTTTTCAATCGCTTCAGCCCGCGTCACGCCGTCGCGGGCTACGGTCGCTTCAAACGGATAGAGGTTCACGACCACCAGATCAATCGGACGAATCCCCTGAGCATCGGCCTGTTTCACATGGTCCGGATGGTCACGAAGATAGAGCAATCCGCCGTGGACTTTCGGATGCAGAGTCTTCACCCGACCATCCAGGATCTCCGGGGATCCGGTGAAGGCTGAGATTTCGATCACCGGGATTCCCGCTTGTTGCAGGGCCTTCGCGGTTCCGCCAGTGGAGATGATTTCGACACCAAAGCCGTGGAGACCGCGGGCGAAGTCGAGGAGTCCGGATTTATCGGAGACTGAGATAAGAGCGCGTGAGATTTTCATAGTTCGTGGATGTCAATCGTGTTGAAACTGGATGTCATAAAGTTTGCGATAGAGTCCGCTGGATTCCAGCAGATGGCTGTGGGTGCCAATCTCGGCCACGCGGCCTTGATCCATCACCACAATTTGATCCGACTTGAGCACCGTGGATAAGCGATGGGCGATGGCAATGACCGTGCGGCCCTGAGCTAACCGATCCAGCGCGGCTTGGATCATGCGCTCGGACTCGGAATCCAAGGCCGAGGTCGCTTCGTCGAGTAGGAGTATTGGCGCATTCTTGAGCAACGCCCGAGCGATAGCGATCCGCTGCTGCTGCCCGCCCGAGAGCAGGCTTCCTTTGTCGCCGACGATGGTATTATAGCCATGCTCTTGAGCCAAAATGAAGTCGTGCGCATAGGCGAGCTTCGCGGCGGCGTGAACCTCGTCTTCCGTCGCATCCAAGCGACCGTACAAGATGTTTTTGTAAATCGTATCGTGGAACAAGAAGCTCTCCTGTGTGACGATGCCGATTTGCTCGCGAAGCGATGTTTGCTTGATCGTTCGGATGTCATGGCCGTCCAACCGGATCGTGCCCGATTGCGGATCGTAAAATCGAAGCAGAAGCGCGAAGAGCGTCGTCTTGCCCGCGCCACTCGCTCCGACCAAAGCAAATTGTTTCCCTGCCTCAATCTTCAGCGATAGATCACTTACCGCAGCGACGTTAGTTCCGTAAGCAAATGTCACACGGTCGAACTCGATCCGACCGATCGCACAAGTCAGCACGGTCGGGTTCGGTAGATCCAGCACGCTGGGTGTCTGCGCCATAATCTCAAAAATGTTCGTGGTCGCCGCCAAGCACTTTTGCATCAACATTGGGATACGACTCAGCCGCTTCACTGGCTCGTAAAGAAGGAAGATACCTGCCAGCAAAGCCAAAAACTTCCCGGCACTCAAGTTGCCGAAATAAACGTAGAGAAGCGCCAGCACGACCCCGAGCGCAGAAACGGCTTCGATAATCGGCTGCACGATATCCACACTCCGCCGGACCTGAATACTGGTGGCACATTGCTGATCGCTGGAGATTGCAAACTGCCCCGCCTGATATTCCTCACGGGCGAATGATTTGATGATTCGGATTCCAGAGAACGACTCCTGCAGGATGACCGCCATTTGACCGGCCTCGTTTTCCTCCGCCCTTCCGGCTTCGCGCACTTTTTTTCCAAAGATCGCAATCGGAATGATGCAAATCGGAAAAAGAACGAACGTGGTCAAACTAAACTTCCAGTCCATCCAGACGAGCACCGCCACCCCGCCGATGACCGCCACAGGATCTTTGACAATGTTCCCGGAGATCGAAACCAATGCGCTTTGGGCCTGCCTCGTGTCATTGAGGACGCGCGAGATCAGCTTGCCGGATTTCGCCCGGTTGTAAAAATCCAACGACTGCGACATCAGGTGGGTAAACAACTTCTGCCGCATGTCGCGCAGGATTCGCAGACTGACCCACGCCATGAGGTAATTGTTCATGAACGACAGAAAACTGCGCGTGACCATGACCAGCGGAATGAGCGCGACAATCCAGATCACTGACTCAATTCCCGCTCCACCATCGGTAGCAGCGGAGTTGGTGAGAAGATCGGTTTGTGAGGTGCCAGCAGGGAGCAGCTCGTCGGCGACTTTTTTCGCAACCAGCGGGATTGCCGAGCTGACCACTCCAAACGCAATCCCGAAGATCAGCCCGAGAATGAAGCGGCTCCTGTAAGGTTTCAGATACGCGCCCAACGACGCATAAGGCCCCCACATCTGGCGAATCAGTTCAGGAAAAGGGAGTTTCTTTTTTGACATTCAGTAAAGGGCGGCCATTTAGTTCCGTCGCTGGCCAAGCGATCATAATGTCGTGCGCAAGTGAAGACACGCAATCAGATTTCGAACCCGTGAGCGTATTAGGGAACAGGCGCGCGGAGAAGCCCAAAATACCAATCCACCAAGCCGGGCCCCGTCGCAATCCACGCCAACGCACCCAGCGCGAGATACGGACCATACGGGATTTTTCCGCCCGATTTGCCTCGCGTGACGAGCAACGTGCCCACACCGACGAGCGCTCCAACCACAGACGAAATCATGATTACGAACAAAAGCGCCTGCCAGCCAAGAAACGCACCGATACACGCCATGAACTTCACGTCGCCAAGACCCATCGCTTCGCGCGGAATGATTAGGCCATTGACCAATCCGGACAAATGCACAGGCCGGTCGAACGTGAATTCCTTCCCGGCGAAAGTCCATCGATCGTAACGCAACCGGAGGTCATCGCCCGCTTCACCTTTGCCGTCAATGACCCAGTTTGTCCCATTGAGCACTAACTCGTCGGATTCACGGGAAAAAATCTCCGTCATTTCCCACTGCTCGGTGCCCAGCGTGAGCTCGACCTTCGATTCGTCGCATCGGAATTCCAGCGGCTCCGCCGGGTCCACCGCAATCCGCTTTTTCCCAAATGCCCGCTTTCCGACCTCGACCACCAGCCAAAGCGATCCGTAACCGACGGCTGCCGAACCCAACGCAACTAATCCACCCGCCCACCACACAGTTTGCCCCATCAACTCAGGGAGCACCGTCGATGCCACCACACCGGCAGCAGCCCCACCCCACGTGATTTCATCCGGAATGATATAATGTTCGAAATCGATGAATGTCGCGACGACGAGCAGCGCAAAAAATACCCAGTATGCAACTGCCACTGCGGGAGCGAACGAAATCCAAATCCACAAAAACCCGAGCGCTGTGAGCAGCTCAACGAGGAAATACCGAAACGCAATGCCCGCACCGCAATACCCACATCGGCCGCGCAGCCAAAGCCAACTGATCATCGGCAGGTTATGATACCACCGGATGGACGCGTTGCAGGATGGACAAAATGACCGCTTCGGTTCATCCAGCCGCAATCCCCGCGGCATCCGATGGATGCAGGCGTTGAGAAACGAACCGATGATCGCACCGAGGCAAAAAGCAAAGACCGTGAACACGGTCGAACTCATTCCTTCGGAAGTCGCTCTTCGAGGAGCTCGCAGAGCACGTGAAGCAAAAACTTCTGCGCCTCTTGGATCCGCGCGGTTTCCTCTCCTTCGACCACAATTTCGAGTTCTGCCGCACCTTTCGTAAATCCACCGGTGCGCCCCAGCAATGCGATGGAACGCACATCTTTGCGGCGAGCTTCCTCGATGGCATCCAACAGATTCCGGGATTTACCGCTGGTGGAAATCACAACCAGCACATCCCCCGGTTGTCCAAACGCACAGACCTGCCTCGCAAAAGCATCCTGGTAATTGTAATCATTGGAGATTGCGGTCAAAAGGCCGCCATCCACATTCAGTGCCAGCGCGGGATACGGCCGGCGATCGCCTTTGAATCGACAGACGAACTCAGTCGCGATGTGGGCGGCATCGGCTGCGCTCCCGCCATTTCCGCAAATGAGGAGCTTGTGTCCGGAGAGAAATGCCTTTTCCAAAACGTCTGCCGCTGCAAGCAACTTGGGTTCGAGCGGCTTGAGCGCTTGGAACACCGCAACCGCCGACTTCAACGAACTCTGGAACGGTGTCATACGTCGGCGGTCACTTGGGTCTGGAGTCGTGGGTCAGACGCGAGCAACTGATCCAAGTCCGGCCATGCCTCGGCACCCACCGGCTGGAAGATCTGCAAGTAAATTTTCGATTCCGGGCCGGGGTATTGGCTCAGCAAGGTATCGACTGCATTTCTAAGCACATCCGGAGGCGGTTGCGCGGGAATATCTTCGAGGATGGCATTCTCGTGCTTCAACGCACACGCATCCAGAAACTCGATGATCATGGGTCGGTGCAGTCCGAGCAGCCAATTCTGCAGGATCTCGGTGGCTGCATCGTCGTTCGCTGGCATGGCCAGCACGTTTTGCATCCACGCATGGCGTTCTGGTCTGCTCTTCTTTTCAAGAAACACGGACCTTAAGCGGCGACGCTGCGCCGTGACCTGCACGCACGCTTTGTATGTGGGTTTGTCGCTCGCGAAGAGCGATTCGAATACCTGGTGCACGTCGGCGGCAGAGAGGCGGGAGAAAATTTCGGATCCAGTCACGTTGATTGAGTAGTTTAGGCGAATGCCGACATCGACGGTCGGTCGGGCAGCCGCGGGGAGATATTCTTCGTTAGGCTAGCGTGAGTCAAGCAATGGGCACGTGCCGATGAGCGGGAAACGTCATGCGGATGCTGGCGGTGCCGCATCGGGTAGGTCGGGCTCTCCATTAGTCTCCTTAGGTTTTCCCTTCATCTTGAGCGTAATGCTCTCAACGACATAAAAGAGCACGGGAACGAGGAAAATCGCGATCAACGTGGAAGCAAGCATCCCTCCGATCACCGTCGTTCCGAGGATCCTCCGCGAGACAGCACCCGACCCGGTTGCGACCCAGAGCGGCACACAACCCAAAATGAAGGCAAACGCAGTCATCAAGATTGGTCGCAAGCGAAGCCGCGCCCCAGCCAACGCCGCATCAAATGGCGACTTGCCGCCCTCAAGCTCCATCTTGGCGAACTCTACGATCAGGATGGCATTCTTGGCAGAAAGCCCAATCAACATGACCAACCCGATCTGCGAATACACATCGTTTTCGTAAAAGTCGGACTGAAACCTCCGCAAAAAGAGCGCCGCAAAAGCCCCGAAGACGGCGATTGGGGTGCCTAGCAGCACACTGAATGGCAGTGACCAACTTTCATACTGCGCCGCCATGATGAGAAAGACGAACAGCAGCGAGAGCGCGAAGATTACCACAGGCGACACTCCTTCCGCTGCCTGCTTTTGCTGGAACGACATGCCGAAGTATCCAAAACCCATCTCCGGGGGCATCGTCTCGGCAAACACCTCTTCCATCGCCTTCATCGCCTGTGCAGTACTGTAACCCTCGGCATTCGAAGCATTGATCTGGCTGCAACGATACATGTTGTATCTCATCGTAAACTCCGGTCCGGTCCGGTTGTAAACGGTCACCAGCGCTGAGAGCGGCACAGGATTCCCTTCCCGGTTTCGGACATAGAACAGGCCTAGATTATTCATGGTCGTTCGGAACTCGCCATCCGCCGCCAGATACACCTGCCACTGCAAGCCAAAGCGGTTGAAAAAGTTAATCATCGTCCCGCCCAAAAACGCACGCAACGTGGTGTAAACCTCGTCGATGTCCACTTTCTGCAAAGTCACTTGTTCGACGTTGACCTTCACGCCCAACTGCGGGACGGATGCGAGCATCGTGGTCGAGAACCTCGCGATTTCCGGCCGTTTGGCTACCGCCGCCAGGAACGTATCTGTTTGCTCAGCTAGGAAATCGACTGTTCCGCCGGATCGGTCCTGCAAAATAAATGTCACGCCCCCGGCCGTCCCGATACCGGGAATCGCGGGCGGCGGGAAAACAAAGGAAATCGCCGAAGGGATCTGCGACAACCCGGCATTCAATCGACGCAGAATCGCGCCGTAGCTCGTTTCTTTCGTTTTGCGCTCGTCCCACGGGTCCAACGTGATGAAGAAAAATGCACCATACGTCATCTGGACCTGACTGAGCATGTTAAACCCGATCACTGTGGTCACCGATTTTACGCCGGGTGACGCTTGGATGATTTTTTCCATCTCCGCCGCAACATCTCCGGTGCGCTCGAGCGATGCCGCATCCGGCAGCTGCGCCACGGCGTAAGCATACCCTTGATCTTCCTCTGGGATAAATCCCTCGGGCAACTTGGAGCCCATCAGCAATCCGACCACCGCAACCAAGGCGAGAAAAAGGAGCGAAAACGCGGACTTCCGCATCAGGTGGCCGCAGGTGGTGACGTAGCCATCCGTCGTGCGACCGAATGCCTTGTTGAACCAGCGGAAAAATGCGCCCATCGGCCCTCGAGCTTCTTTCCGCGGGCGCAATAAGAGCGCGGCCAGCGCCGGGCTGAGCGTGAGCGCGTTGAAGGCGGATAGGATCACCGACACCGCAATCGTGATCGCGAACTGCTGATAGAGTTGACCGGTAATTCCTGGGATGAAAACGGTCGGAATGAACACAGCGGATAAAACGAGTGCGATCGCGATCACTGGCCCGGAGACCTCCTGCATCGCCTTGAGAGCGGCGTCGCGCGGGCTCATGCCCTTTTCGATGTGGTGCTCGACGGCTTCGACCACCACGATCGCATCATCCACGACGAGCCCGATCGCCAGCACGAGGCCGAACAATGACAGCGTGTTGATTGAGAACCCGAACATCGGGAAAAGCGCAAACGTCCCGATCAATGAAACCGGCACGGCCAGCAGTGGAATCAGCGTCGCGCGCCACCCTTGCAGGAAGATGAAAACCACGATGATGACCAACAAAAGCGCCTCGAAGAGCGTCTTGACGATCTCTTCCATTCCGGCGGTCACGGCCAGCGTGGTATCCAGCGCGACATCATAAGCAAGATCCGCCGGAAACCGCTTGGCCTGCTTTTCCATCACCTCATTCGCTGCCTTGACAGCATCCAGCGCATTCGAGCCAGCTTCCTGGTAAAGCGCGATGATCGCTGCGGGCTTGCCGTTGTAACGCCCTTTGACGCTATACATCTGCTCGCCGAGCTCGATCCGTGCGACATCACTCAGCCGCACAATCGCACCATTTTCGCCAGCGCGAATGACGATTTTCCCAAATTCCTCTTCAGTCGCCAATCGACCCTGCGCAATCACCGCGTAGGTAAATTCCTGCCCGTCGGGAACCGGCGGGCCGCCGATTTGGCCCGATGGGTTCACGGTGTTCTGCGCCCGAACCGCATCGACGATCTCCTGAACCGTCACGTTTAACTTCGCAAGCTGATCCGGCTTCACCCAGAACCGCATCGCATATTGTCCAGCACCAAACACCTTGACCTGGCCGATCCCCGGAATACGGCTCAGTTCGTTCGTGATGTTGATGTAGGCGTAGTTCGCGATGAACGTGGCATCGTACGACTCATTCGGCGACGCCAAGGTGTAAAGAATCAATGGGGACGACGTGGCAGTTTGCACCGTGATCCCTTGCGCTTGCACCGCCTCCGGCAATTGTGCCAGAGCCTGACTGGACCGCATCTGCGTGAGAATCTGGTCGGTGTTACTATCACTGCCCGTCTCGAAAATGACGTTCAGACTCATCGACCCGGTGTTGGCGTTGATGGAATACATGTATTCCATTCCGCTCACACCATTCACCTGCTGCTCGATCGGGGTAGCGACCGCTTCTTCGATTGTCAGCGCGTCCGCGCCCACGTAGGTCGTGTTGACCTGAATCTGCGGCGGCACGATGTTCGGGAACTGCGCGACTGGCAACCCGAGCATGCTCACCACGCCGATGATCACCATGAGAATCGAGATGACCATGGCCACGATGGGCCGGTTAATGAAGAACGCCGAGATCATCAGTTCGTGGAGGGAGTCGGCGCTTCAGGAGTCGGACTTGCCGCAGCGGGAGGCGTCGGCACTGGAGCCTGTGGCGTCTCTGTCGGCTCATCGGGAATTCCACCCTTTGCGCCCGGCAACTGATCAACCAACGAGTTCGCTTCCTGCGTAGTCTCGGTATAAGGAGTCGGGTTCACTACCATTCCGTCCTTAACCCTCTGCAGCCCCTCGACGACAATGCGATCTCCGGGGTTGATACCTGACTTGATGACCCAGTCGCTCCCGATTTGAGCACCGGGCACCACATTGCGAATCGAAACTTTGTTGTCAGCGCCGACGATTGCCATTTGGCTTTGGCCTTGCAGATTGCCGACGGCGCGTTGGGGCACCACGATGGCATTCGGTTGTTCCCGAACAATCGCGCTCACGAGCGCGAATTGCCCCGGACGCAGCAAATTGCCCGGATTCGGAAAGCTCCCCTGTAACTCAATCGTGCCAGTGTTCGCGGTGACCGCGTTGTTAATGGCAATCAATGTCCCCTCGCGGGGAAAAACAGTCCCGTTTGCGAGCGTGAGAACGAGCCGCATCGCTTCATCCTTCTGTGGCGCACTTCCATCCGCCTGCGCGACCGGAGATTCATTCGGGTTGTCAAAAAATTGCTGAACAAAGTTGATGTATTCCTGCTCGGCAGCGGAGAAGTTCACTTTGATGGGATCCACTTGCGTGACGCTGGCGAGCACGCCGCTCGATGGACCCACGAGGTTTCCAACTTGGGCCGTCGCGATACTTGAGATACCACTGATCGGGGATGTGATCGTCGTAAACCCGAGGTTTAGATTCGCTTGGTCCACGGCCGCCTGAGCCGCTTCTGCTGTGGCTTTCGCCGCGAAGTACGCTTGGGTTTGATCATCGAATTGCTCTTGGCTGATCACTTGCTTTGCATACAGCTCATTTGCCCGCTGCGCGTTCAGCAATGCTGCCTTGAGCTGGGCTTCTGCTTGAGCCAGTGTCCCCTGAGTCTGCTCCAATGCGGCTTGAAATGGTCGTTTATCGATCTGAAAGAGCGCATCGCCCTTCTTCACAAAACTTCCGTTCGTGTAAACCTGCTCGAGCAAATAACCGGACACTTGAGCGCTCACGCTCACGTCAATTTCGCCCACCAACGTGCCAACCCAGGTTTTTGTGATTGGCACCGTCTGCGGCTCAACCGTCATCACCTTCACGGGCGGTGGCGGCAATACCGGCGGTTTTGGTTTTTCGCAGCCCGACAAAACCAACAGGCCGACTATGGCGAGCAAACCGGTAAATCCGCCGCGCGAAACTCGTGTCCAGATTGGCAATCGGCCGTGAGGAAGGTCTTTCAGGAATTCCATCGTCCTGTCCTTTTATCCTGACCAGATATTCCGGCAATCAAATTCAAGCGGGGAGTTGCGGAGCATTCTCCAGCCGACTTGATTCGTTAACCAAAATCGCGTGTCTCAAAGCCCCGCACTCCGGGGATTTTGCTCGCGTGGGAGAGCGGGCTTTCCCATTTTGGCCCGGTTGGCAAAAAAAAGACCGGCTGTCACAAGCATGACAGCCGGCTTTTCCCCCCAAAAAGACGCTTTTACTACGCTTGCGCCGTTTCAGGCTCCGCCTTCGTGGCCTTGCGCTTGAATCGACGACCCAACTCCCGAGTCAGGTCGGCGAATCCTTCGCGCTTGGTCCGCTTCGTGCGGTGATACACCTCGAGCGCCTGCTGATACGCATCAGCCTGCGCTGCGATGATTGTGTTGCGCACCCGTTCTTGCAGGCGAACGAGCTGCGCCTGGAAACGCGTCAGCTTGTCCGCAAGCTCAACATCCTTCTCAAACTCCCTGAGATCGAAATCTCTCGGGAGGATGTCCGGAGTGTCGGTTGCGAGGTCCAGCGCCTTGCGCACAAAGGCCTGGGAACGATCCCCGGCCTTGGCCATGCTGCGGCGTTCTACTGGATCCATGTTTACCAGAAATGGCATCTGGGTTTCGATGGTTGCCATCGCATTCTGCGTGGCTGTTTCTTGCTCAGGAGTTAGCTGAGCGCTGATACGATGTTGTGACATGGTATGTAAGGTGCCGCTGTCTCGTCATGAGCAGCGACGTTGTCCGATGATGCGCTGATTTTACCGATGGCCGCATTTGCGGCACCGAATCAAATTCACACCATCTTCTGTCACGGAGGATGTTTAGGAGTCATTGCGCGCCGTATGCTCTGTTCGCAGAGCTGCGGACACTGTCAAGAAATAACTCTCAGATGTCAATAAGTTGTGTCTTTCGCCCTATTCACATCTACATATACGCATTCCGCTGCTAGACGATCATCCAAGCAGCACGCGATGAATCCGCGCCCAATCTATTCACATTTGGTGTGAACAAACCTGGAATCAGGAATTCGATTCACCATGAAGCATGCGAAGAGCATGAAGGTTAATGCATCACAGGTGACTCAGGACTGTTCCTCACATGAACCCAATGGGCGCTGCAGGATCGGCTTTCAAGTGAAGCTATCCCTTCATGCCCTTCCACTCTTCATGGTAAAAATGGAATTTTCAGGACAAGGTTCTGCGTATTGACATTGGTTGCATTTGGAGCATTATTGCGCTGTCCGCATTATTGCGAACACACACACCAACCCCATATCATGAAAACGAACCATGCAGCCGTGTCCCTAGGCGGGCGCATTAAAGAACTGAGAGTCGAAAAGCATCTATCCATGCGAGCACTCGCTCAACTAGCCGGCCTGAAGTCCGTCGCGTTCGTGGCGGACGTCGAGAAAGGTTTCCGTCACCCCTCCCCTGACGTGCTGGCAGCATTTGCCGAAGCACTTGGTATTGAGCCATCGGAGCTCCGCAACCTCGACCGCCGGGCCCCGGTGCAGGAGATCCGCGACATTACCGAGAGCAACCCCGAGTGGGCTATGGCATTCCGCCGCGTGATCGATGCAGCACAGGACGGTGACGTCACTCCGACGGACCTCGTCCGCATGCTCGATCAGCGAAAATCCGCCGTCCCGCAGGAGGTTTTGTTGCCCTTTTAAGGCAGACAGCCGCAGGCGCATCGCAAAGAACCAGGGAGATACGGACGTTTTATTTGCGATGCACCTCATTAACCGCCCATCTGGCCGTTTCCACAATCGTCTTTGGATCGAAGACGACGAATTTGACGTCGTTGCTCTGCGAACGCTCGATGCAAACCAATTGTTTCCTGAGACACCCTCCCCGGTAAACATTGAACTCCTCGTCGAGCGGCTGTTTCCCTGCGCCTATGAGTTTTCTCATTTGGATAAAAAGCTCATGGGGCGCATTGCATTCGGACCGCATGGACCCATATCGATCGAGATCGATCACCGCCTCGACCGCCCGGACAACGAGCTCATCAACCGCCGCTGCCGCAGCACGCTCGGTCACGAGTGCGGCCACGGCGTTCTCCACAGCTGTTTGTTTAAGCAGCTATGGCGAGAGGGGCCGCGCCCGGAGCGTGGCATCATACTCTGTGACAACGGGCGCAATCTGGACGACTCAGTCACCCCCAACGAAGAGCGATGGTTTGAATACCAGGCCAACCGCATGATGGCGTCGCTACTCCTCCCCCTCCCCTTGGTCATCGCGTGCATTGGCGATCAATATCTCGAACCCGATCGGTATCTCAGGCTCTCACCCGGAGATCGCATGTCTCTGGCAGGTGACCTTCAGGATGCGTTTGACGTGAGTAGGACACTCGCCAACTACCGACTGCAGGACATCTTCGGCAAAGTTTTCCCCCGCCTCATCTCGATTCGGGACCGAGGCACGCCACCAACCTACGAAACCCTAAACCTCTGCTGGCCCAACCAAATCTTCGGCCAATCCGCCGCGTGAGGTGTGGTGGGTGGTAGTCCTAGCCACCGCTCTCGGTGTAGTTGACGGGCATTCTCAGCCACTACCCATTCGAAGAGATCCAACGGCAGCGAGAGGGATCGAGCCTCTGCTACGCAACTTTTTCCGTATAGAGATACTTCTGAAAACCCGCGAACGCCTGCCCGATTTCCTTGGGTTGGCCTAGGTCGGCGATGGCGTCTTGAATCGCGCCGTATTTGAGGCGCAGTAAGGGAGTGAGCTTTTGCTGATCGAGTTCCTCGACGCCGACGCTGATGTAGTGCGAGAGGACGAACTCGAGGAAAGCCCGTTGCTTCGCGTTGAAGCTCGAATTGATATGCACCCGTGCGTAGTCCGCGCGCTCGATCCGCGTGACGGGCGGCAGGGTGTAGGCAACATGGGCGAGCACGTCAAAGAGGTCACTCTTCTCAGCGTCGATGATCTTCTGCATCTCGGCCAGTTGTTCGAGCCCGAAGCCGTTCTCGGCCAGTCCCTCCAACAGCTTCTTGCGTGTGTCTGGAGCGCTCCAAATGCTCCGCAGTTCGGCTTCGCTCTGGAAAAAGTCGGGCAGCTTACCGAAGAGCAGTTCCATGAACTGCTGGGCAGACATCGGCGTTCCGTCCGGATGCCAGAACGTCGTCATCATCATGTGCTGGATGGTGCGCTCCTTGCCGTCGGCCAGTTTCACTTTCACCTTCTTCTTTCGCTCGCACACACATCGCAGCTTGCCGCAAACCGGGCACGGCTCTTTCAGGCACACGCACGGCGACTGGCCGCAAACCGCGCAGGGCTCGGGTGGTTTCACCACGCAGGCACAAGGTCGCTGGCCGCACTTAGGACATGGCTCTTCCTCCTGAGGCGGGCCGTCCCATTCCGGATCCTGAAAATTCAGGTGAGCCTTCACGAAATCGTAAATCGTAAAGTAATCCTTCCCGTCGAAAAGTCGCGTGCCGCGTCCGATGATCTGCTTGAATTCGATCATAGAGTTAATAGGGCGCATCAGCACGATGTTGCGCACGTTGCGCGCGTCCACCCCGGTGGAGAGCTTCTGCGAGGTCGTCAGGATCGTGGGGATGGTCTTCTCGTTGTCCTGAAAATCCCGCAACCATTGTTCGCCGATGCCGCCGTCATCTGCGGTGACCCGATGGCAGTAATTCGGATCGGTGCTCGTCTTGAGCTGGTTGATCAGGTCGCGCACCAGCAACGCGTGCGCTTGGTTCGCGCAGAAGACGAGGGTCTTCTCGTTCGGGTTGATCTGCGACAGGAAGATTGCCACGCGCTTCTTTTCTCGCTCACGGATTTCAATGCTCCGGTTGAAGTCCGCTTCCTCATAGAGTCTGCCCGCCTCAATCTCGCCCTCCACCACGGCGTCGTCCGAGGTCCAAACGTAGTAATCAATCGTCGTCTGAATCTGCTTCACCCGGAAGGGCGTGAGAAAGCCGTCGTTAATGCCCTCTTTGAGCGAGTAGATGAACGCCGGCTCGCCGAAATAGGCATAGGTGTCCACGTTATCCTTGCGCTTGGGCGTGGCAGTGAGGCCGAGCTGCACGGCGGGGGAAAAATATTCAAGGATACCGCGCCAGTTGCTTTCGTCGTTTGCGCCGCCGCGATGGCACTCGTCGATAACGATGAAATCGAAGAAGTCCGGCGGATACTCTCCGAAATAGGGCGACGGCTGGCCGTCCTTCGGCGGACCGCTCATGAAGGTCTGGAAAATGGTGAAGAACAGGCTGCCGTTCTTTGGCACTTTGCCCTTCTTGCGGATGTCCGCCGGCTCGATGCGCACCAGCGCGTCCTCGGGGAAGGCGGAAAAGGCATTGAAGGCCTGATTGGCCAAAATGTTCCGGTCAGCAAGGAAAAGGATGCGCGGGCGACGCGTGGCTTCGCGGCTTAGATTCCATCGGGAGTGGAAGAGTTTCCACGCGATCTGAAACGCGATGAAGGTCTTGCCCGTGCCTGTAGCGAGCGTCAGCAGAATGCGCTGCTTTTCCTCCGCGATGGCCTGCATCACGCGCTCGATGGCAATGTCCTGATAATACCGCCCCGGATGCGAGCCACCTTTGTCCTCGTATGGCACGGCGGCGAAACGGTCGCGCCAGACATTCGCCCCGGCGAAGGTCAGCGCCCAGAGTTCGTCCGGTGTGGGGTAGGCAGCGATTTCGCCTTCCTTGCCGGTCTGCATGTCGATGGCGTAGATGCCGTGCCCATTCGTGGCGTAGGTGTGGCGGATGGCGAGCTTGCCCGCGTAATCCTTGGCCTGGCCCACGCCCTCGGTCAGTTCTTCGTCTTCCGCCTTGGCCTCGACCACGCCGAGCTTGGTGTTGCGGTATTCGAGCACGATGTCCGCCTTGAGCGCCTTGCCGCGTTTGCCGTGGCCTTCGATGCGGCCGGGCGCGATGGGATACTCGCGCCGGATGCGGCAACCCTCCCCGCCCCAGCCCGCCGCTTTCAACGCTGGAAGGATGTAGGCATCGATTGTTTCGGCTTCGTTCATCACCTAAAACCTCCACTCCAGCTCCCGGAGCATTTCCAAAAATGTAATCCACCGGATACCCATTGATTCACACACGTCAGGGATTTTTGGTATGTGCAGATTCCCGCGAGGCTTCTCACCTGTCACCACCACTGCATTGAGCTTCACCGCAGTGGCAATCACAAAAGGATCCGCTTGCGAACGATTCTTATGGGTGTCCACCAAACGAGGATGAGCGCTTAAAACTTCAGAGACGATTCTTTGGATGTCTTCATCGATCGGGACGAGAACTTGCTTCCTCGCCTTCAGCCAATCGTGAAGCCCATCTTCCTTCTTCTCTAACTCGATATAAACTTCCTCACTGCATCGAAGCACTCCGCCAGAGACGCAATCCGCCAGCTTTTCCCATAAAGTTGGAAACACGTCAGGGGGGTAATCCCGGGACCATCCATCAAGCCACGCGCTAGTATCAACGGAGTAAATCATGCGTCGGCCATTTCCGGCCGAAGCGATAACTCACGGCGAATGTTTGAAAAATGCCGCGGCTTGACGCCGAGATAATCGGACGCTGCATTTGTGTTAATCAACCGTTGGTCGTAGGCGTCTAAAACAAGCCTGGTATAATTCCGACCGTCCTTGGCAATTGTCTTCACTTCTATCGGAGGGCCTCCAGAGCTCGCCGATCCCGGCACATACCAAATGCGGCTCCCCCATGCATCCCGTTTCGTCCGATAGACCGCCTCCGTTGCTAGGCCCAATGTCGCCATCCGCCGCAGGATCGTCTCCGGGCTGACCTTAAACTTCTGCGCAAGGAGCTTCAAAGTATTGTCATCGCCCTGAGGCGCACGATTGAATGATTGAATCGAACGCCGGAAAACGGTTTCGGGAAGCAAGGCCGCCGCAGCAAAAGCATTTGCGGCGACCTCCAACGGCCGCTCCTCGGGAGAAAGCTCACCGGCCATTCGGCTTGTTTGATGCCCTCCCGCATGAAGGAGAATATGGGCAAACTCATGAAGTAGCGAAAATATACGAGCATGAGGCGCGTCGGCTCCATTTAGGAGAATCACAGGTAGTGGTTGGTCAGGAATGCAGGTGCCACGCATCTCGGTGAGATCCACTTCGGAAGCAGGCGTTTGAAATACTAAAACTCCGCGGGCTTCGATCGCCGTCCGCCAGGCGCGAAGCGCAGCGTGCGGGCTCGTCCACTCCGTTTGCTCCTCCCAGCTAATTCCTAAGAGTGCGCGAATCTGTCGCCCAGCTTCCTCCCGATTCATTTGCGGATGCAGAACTGCATTCAACTCACCGATAGGTTCCCCCGTCAGCCGATGAAGTTCGAGCGCAGCTTCCCGACGAAACACAGCCCAACGCATAGCCTGTAAAAGTCCTGGCGAAGCTGCTCCTGAAATGATACCCGCGAGACGGCGGAACTCTCGCTGCGCATCGAATTTGCGCGGCGGCTCAGCGAGGAAAAAAACCGCAATCGGCCGCTTGTAAACCTGCCCGAGCTTCCGGAGCTGGGTAAGACTGGGAGAATCGTGACCGCTTTCCCATTCCTGAAGAGTCAACGCGTCAATACCAATCAGACTGGCCGCTTGTTCGAGCGACGCAAAACCAGAGGACACCCTCGCCCACGCGAGAAGTTCGGGTTTCACCAAAGCTGGAATGCGGCGGCTCATTCGGTCAACAAGCTATATTATCATGCGTGGCAATTGTCATCGGGAAACAAAATCAGCCGTCCTAAAGTTCTCCCGTGAACGCTTGGTGCAGGAGCGACTTCTTCAACGCCTCCAGCGCGGCGAGTTTTTGCTCGTAGAGGCGGGCGAGGCGTTGGGTTTCGGCAAGCATGGCGTCGAGTTTCGCGACGATTGTCTTTTGCTCCTTGATCGTCAGCGGATACTCGACGGTGAACTCTTGAATCTGCGCCTTCGTGATTGCCTGTCGCGTTGAACCGCCTTCTTCGCCCGTCTTCAGCAGTTGGTCTTTGTAAGGTTTTGAAATGAGAAGGTAGTGCAGGAAATCCGCGTCCAATTTGTCAGCGATCGGTCTGATGATTGAGACATGCTGGTTCACGCGAGCGGGCAGCACATCCTCTGGGACGATGGCGCATCGAGCGACCGAAGCTCCCGTGATGTTCAGCAGCACGTCGCGGGGCTGCACCTCGACGTTCGACAGCTCGTCGGCTTGAGCATCATCGAGGAAGGCGAGCTTGGCATACTTGAAACCCAAGTCATGGACATTGAGGCTGCGAATCAAGGAAATGCCTTCGGACTTGTAGGATTCCTCGCCGCCTCGTGGTGTCGCGCCGCTGCCAATCTTCGTAGTGATGGATTTCAGTTTGTTCTCCACCCACCCCGGGCCGCGCTGGGTGAAGACGGATTGGAGGTGGCTTTCGAAGAGGGCGCGGGCGTTTTGGAGGTTCTTTTCGGCGTTGGCTTTGGCGGTGGCGATGCCCTCAAACGCTTCGTCCAGCAGGCCGACGATCCGCTGCTGTTCGGCCAGCGGGGGGACGGGAACGGTGACTTCTTTGAGTTTCCCTCCCGACAACTCTTTGAACGTCGCGCCTGTTCCGAGTGAGTTCAGCAGATCAACAATGCTGCTGAGATAGTAATAGAGAAATTTGTGGTCGATCTGGCTGCGCGGAACCAGGCCTTTGCAGCCTTGGTTCGTTCCCATCGGTTCGGTGTTGATGACCAAGTGCCCAATCGGGGCGCGTGAAGAAAGAATCACGGAATTTAGCGGCAGCATCCGCGCCGAGCTGTCGCGCAAACCTAGGTCAGTGATCTTTCGTTCGGTATCGCTGACGTATGGGCTGAGACGCTTTCCCATTTCAGCCGGAGTAATCCAACGATGATTCCCGTCCCAGTATTCGGGGACGCCAGTCTTGGGTGTGCCGCCGTTCACCACATCGCATACGTCACCAATCGTTTTTGTCTGCCACCCCTGCTTCATAACAGCGCCTTGATGTTTCCCAGCACTTCGGCACTTTCGGCGTCCAGCGCGGCGATTTCGTCCATGATTTCCTGCGGGCTGCGGTGGGTGACTTCCTCGCCGCCGTTGGGGTTTTTCACGGACAGATCAAAGGTCGTCGAGTCGATGGCGGCGACGTTCACCGACCAGGATTTGGGCGAGTCGGCCTTGGTCTTTTGCAGGGCGATGAACTCGGCGAGGTCGGCGTCGTTGAGCGGGTTGGTCTTCCCCATGGTCCGGCCGGGGTCGAGCTGGTAGAACCAGACTTTGCGGGTGGGCGCGCCTTTTTCAAAAAAGAGCACGACGGTCTTCACGCCGGCGCCGATGAAGGTGCCGCCGGGGCAGTCGAGCACGGTGTGGAGGTTGCACTCTTCGAGGAGTTTCTTGCGCAGGCTAACGGAGGCGTTGTCGGTGTTGGAGAGGAAGGTGTTCTTGATGACGATGCCGGCGCGGCCTCCGGCCTTGAGGATTTTGATGAAGTGCTGGAGGAAGAGGAACGCGGTCTCGCCGGTGCGGATGGGGAAATTTTGCTGCACTTCCTTGCGCTCTTTGCCGCCGAAGGGCGGGTTGGCGAGGATGACGTGGAAGCGGTCCTTCTCCTGCACGTCGGCGAGGTTTTCGGCGAGCGTGTTGGTGTGGATGATATTGGGCGCCTCGATGCCGTGCAGGATCATGTTCATGATCGCGATGACGTAGGCCAGCGACTTCTTCTCCTTCCCGTAGAAGGTGCGCTCTTGCAGGGTGCGGTCCTGGGCGGTGGTGCGCAGGGGATGGGCGGCGCGGAGGTAGTCGAAGGCCTCGCAGAGGAAGCCGGCCGAGCCGACGGCGGGGTCACAGATGGTCTCGCCGAGCCGGGGCGCGGTGACGGCGACGATGGCGCGGATGAGCGGGCGCGGGGTGTAATATTCGCCGCCGTTGCGACCGGCGTTGCCCATGTTTTTGATTTTGGCTTCGTAGAGGTGGGAGAGTTCGTGTTTCTCGGTCTGGGACTGGAAGCGGAGTTCGTCAATGTGGTCGATGATCTCGCGCAGGTTGTAGCCGCTCTGGATGCGGTTTTTGATCTCGCCGAAGATTTCGCCGATCTTGTATTCGATGGTGTTCGGACCGGTGGCCTTGGCCTTGAAGCCGTGCAGGTAGGGGAAGAGCTTGCCGTTGACGAACTGGATGAGGTCGTCGCCGGTGAGGGTGGTGTTGTGGTCGATCTGGCCTGAGGCGTCTTTTGGCGCGGCCCACGTTTCCCAGCGGTAGGGCAAATCGAGGATGTGGGTGTATTTTTTGCCGTCGAGAGCGGCTTCGGTGGCTTTGTCGTGCTCCAAGGCGTCGAGGTATTTCAGGAAGAGCAGCCACGAAGTCTGCTCGGTGTAATCGAGTTCGCTGGTGCAACCGGCGTCTTTCCAGAGAACGTCGTCGATGTTTTTAAAGGCTTGTTCGAACATGATGCGTTAAGCGGAAAGTGGTGGATTTCGCGGGCTATGCTCCGCAGCGGCAGAATCGACCATAAAACCCTGACTACATCAGCATCTGACCGATTTTAACAGCCCAAAGGGCGGGGTGGGTGCCGGAAACTGATCTTTTTGACAGGACGGACAGGATTTAGCAGGATTTTGGGGGGGAAGGGATTGCTGGGAGCGGTGGTGAGTTGAACCGCAGATTCTGAGGATTTGCGCCGATTGATGACGCTGAAGTGCGAGAGCTGGCAAGTCCGCTTGGTCGGATCGGTTTTTAGAATAGCCTTCCCTTCATGCCCTTCCCGCTCTTCATGGTAAAAACTGGTATTTTCAGGCCTTCCAACGGCGGGTGACATGATTCCAGAATCCGGAATTGGATCACCATGAAGCTCACGAAGGGCACGAAGGTTAATGCCTTAGGCAAAATCAGGACACTTCATCTCGTTCACCCAATGGGTGCCGTGTTATTTTCTCGGTCGTCTGAGTTATTTGCCCGGTGCACCGTGTTATTTTCTCGATCGTCCGAGTTATTTGCTCGGTGCACCGAGTTATTTTCTCGGACGTCCGACCGCTACGGGCGGGGCATTGGTTGGTGAGTTCTTTGACAGGATGGACAGAATTTTGCAGGAGTTTTTAGTGAATCATCGGCGGCGATCGGTGCAAATCTGCGGTTTCTTTAGCGATCTGCTCCCTCTGGCTCTCCTGAATATCCTGTCATCCTGTCAAAACGTCATCGCTCATCGACCGGTCGGCATCAGCACCGGAATGACTTTGTTTCCGTGGCGGCGGTAGATGCGGAAATCCGAATCATCCTTCAGGAGCTTCGACCGGCAAATCGAGGAAGAGTTGCGGGAAATAGAACTCGTGGATTTTCGAGGGGAAGGCGACGCGGAGCGGGCCTTTGGGGCTGGGGGTTTCAAAATAGCCGTGTTCCAGTCCCAGCTTGATGATTTCGACCGAGACGGTGGCGGCTTTGCCGGTGATTTCCTGCACGCGGGCGCGCGGGATTTCGCCTTCATCCACGAGCGTGCGGGCCACGCGCATGATCTCTTCGCGGTAGCGCTCGAGGTGAAGGGCTTGAAACTGGAAGTAGCGTTCCACTCGCGTGCGCAGCGCGGACAGCCCGAGCAGTCCGCTCATGAACTGGATTTGGTCCAGCATGGTTTCGAGGAAGAACACGCAAAAGTCGGCCAGTGCAGCATCGGAGAGATTGCCCCGGCCATCGAGGTCGCTGCGGCGTCCTTGATCGGCGGCTTCGAGGCTGGCGTAGTAGCGTTGACGGTGGCGAGCCAGACCGCGGGAAAGCGTCCACAGGCCGTGACTGGCTATGCCGTGGTGGATGATTTGCGCATGGGATTCTAGCCGGATGACGCGGCCATTGCCGTCGCCGAACGGGTGAATCCAGGCGAGTCGGTGGTGGGCAGCAGCGATGGCCACGAGGCGGTTGGTTTCCAAAATGCGCTTGTCTCCGTAGAAAGAACGGAACCGGTTCAGGAATTCCGGCAGAGCAGAAAAATCCGGCGGGGTGTGCCTGCCGACATCCACCATAAAATCGCGCAGGACTCCGGGTTGGATCCGGTAGCGCTTGCCGCTCTGGGTGCTGGCCCAGTGGAGCGGTTCCGGGAGACGGGTGTAGAACTCCCGGTGCAGCCAGCACAGAAAATCGGAGGAATAAACATCCACAGTCTCTCCGGCGAGACGTTCTTCCATGAGCTTTTCCACCGCGATGTGGGCGAGGCTGAGTTGCTGGTTGTCGCGCTGAGTTTGATCGTGCGAGAAATCGTGCTTCATCGCCCGCTCGATGTCGCGTGGAATGGTTTTGTGGCCCTCGATCAGGTTGGAATAGTAGCAGTTCATTTCGCGGACGAGATCCGCGACGCGCTGAAGCACCAGAGGTGAGTGGACCTGTCCGGTCAGGCGGCCCGATGCCTTCAGGATCTCGCAGGTCAGTTCAGCAAGACGACCGCTCTGCCCCTTGGGGAGCAGAGGTTCCATCGCGCTGATTTGCCGGTAAATTTCCATGCTTTCCGAAAATCTTTATGAATAACTTAAAAACCCACAAACAACTGTAAATCAATGTCTTTAGTTCTTAAATGCACTCGCGTTATCCAATAAAGTAAAAATGTTTACGAAAATCATATTCACACGGTCTAGGCGGCGAGAACAGCATTTAATTCATCGAGCAACTTGGGCAGTTGTTCGCCGAAAAGTTGATGCGCTTTCCATGCAGAAGTGCGGTGTATCAGATTTCCGGCAGAGGGGGAAGTGATTGATGGCCGGTCACAGACGGGTGATTGGATACTGGGAGCTGCAAGTGAGTGGAACCGCAGATTATGCGGATTTGCGCCGATTGATGACGCTGAAGTGCGAGTTCAGGCAAGTCCGCTTGGACGTCCGAGTTATTTGCTCGGTGCGCCGTGTTATTTTCGCGGACGTCCGAGCTATTTGCTCGGTGCACCGTGTTATTTTCGCGGACGATCGACCGCTACGGGCGGGGGCAGCTGGCTTTGCGGAATGTTTGCTTGTGGGCGAGGCAGACGATCATTTCGGTCCAAGGTTGAGAGTCCGTCTGGATATCGGGCCGAGTGCGGACGATCGGCTCTAAACCCGCCGCGAGATCGCGGGCGACGGCTTTGGCAGCGCGACAAACATCCGAATAATCCGCAAAGCAAATGACTTCGTCCTCTCCCGCAAATCAAACGATGGTTCCGCATCCTTTTCATCCTTCATAATTCATCCATTACGAAGGAATGAGATAAAAGGCGGCGGGGCCACCGGGGATGAGTGAGGCGTCGATGCCTGCATCGAAGGTGGCGAAGCGCGCCCCATGCTTCACGGCAAGGGCGAGGAGGTAGAGGTCGGTGAGATGCTGGGAGGATGGGAGCTTTGGGAATGTGCTGGTGCTTGTGAGGGAGAGGCCATCTGGCCAGAACTGGTGACCGGGATAATCGCACCAAGCAATCAAGTGTCTGCGCACTTCTTCGGGGGAGCCAATGCCACCCTGAGCAAGCGGTCTGGAAAGGATGCGCAGGATCCCATTCTCGGTCAGGGGGCAGGTGGCCCAACCATCTGGTCCGAGATTTTGAAAAAAGCGCGTGGCTGCATTGTGGTGAATGTGGTCCTGATCCAGCAAGGCAATGAGGACGTTGATGTCGAGAAGCGAGGTCATTGACCTTGAGCGATTCGAAGGGCGCGTTGGTAATCTTCTTCGTCAGCTTCGTTGATCGCTTGGCGGATATCTTCTGAAGTGATAGCACGACCCCTCTTTTTGAGAACGGGCAGGCCTAGTGCGCCAATTTCAAAAGGGCCTTCGCTGGGAAGCGAAGCGGGCGTTTTGTCCATGCCGATTTCGCGGCGCAACGAGCGAGTGACCATCTCTTTGAGCGTGGTGCGTCGCCGGGCGGCAACGGCTTTGGCCTCAATGAGCAGATCGTCTGGAAGCTCGAGCGTCGTTTTCATGATATGGGTGACGATATGGGAATATGGGATAGTGTCAAGTTCGCGCTTGGATGACCAGAAAAAGCAATGAGTTCGAAGTCGCCAAGTCCATTGATAGTGTTCAGCAGGGCGGTGGTGAGTTGAACCGCAGATTATGAGGATTTGCACCGATTGATGACGCTGAAGTGCGAGTTCCGGCAAGTCCGCTCGGGCATCCGAGCTTTTTGCACGGCGAACCGAGTTGTTTGCTCGGTGCGCCGAGTTATTCTCTCGGGTGTCCGAGAAAAGCGGGCCGGGGCGGCGGATTACGCTAGCGCCGGGTAATCGGTGTATCCCACGGGGCCCGGCGAGTAGAAGGTGCTGGCGTCCGGCGCGTTGAGCGGAGCGCCCGCCTTGATTCGGGCTGGAAGGTCGGGGTTGGCAAGGAATGGGGTTCCGAACGCGATGGCATCGACCGCCCCGGATGCGATGGCGGCTTCCGCCTCGACCGGGCTATAACCCATGTTGCTGACGAGCACGCCTTGGTAAGCCTCACGGATCGGCCCTAGCACGTCTCCGGTTTGTTGTTGGAAAAAGTCACCCCGCATGACGTGCAGGTATGCGAGATGGTATTCGTTCAGTCGTTGCGCGAGCCAGGTGGAAAGCCCCACGGGATCACTATCGATCATGCTGTTAAAGCTGTTCAGCGGGGAGATGCGGATGCCCACGCGGTCAGCACCCCAGACGGACACGACCGCTTCAACGACTTCTAGCAAAAGGCGGGCGCGGTTCTCGACGGGTCCGCCGTACGGGCCCGTGCGTTTGTTTGCACCATCCCGAAGGAACTCATCGAGCAGGTAGCCATTGGCAGCGTGAACCTCAACGCCGTCGAATCCCGCAGCCATCGCGTTTTGCGCGGCATTTTTGAATCCCTCGATGATGCCGGGGATTTCATCATCGGCGAGTTCCCTTGGAGTGACGTACGGTTGCTTGCCCTCGGGTGTGTGGACTTCGTCGCCAGTGATCGGGATGGCGCTCGGGGCGACGGGTTGCGCGCCGTCGTTGAGGAGCGGATGGCATGCGCGGCCACCGTGCCAGATTTGCAGGAAAATCCGCCCACCCGCAGCATGGACGGCGTCGGTGGTCAGTTTCCAACCTGCGACTTGAGCCTCGGAGTAGATCCCGGGTTCCATCCAGAAGGCGGAGTTGCCTTCCATCGCCATCGTCGCCTCGGCGATGATGAGCCCCGCACTGGCACGCTGAGCGTAATGCTCGGCCATCAATGGACCGGGAACATGATCGGCTTCCGCCCGGCAGCGGGTCAATGGAGCCATGAGAATGCGGTTCGGCAGGGTGAGTGCGCCGACAGTGATCGGAGAGAAAAGAGAAGCCATGATTGAGGAAAGGTTGATTGAGTGGATTAGTTTAGGAGTCCGATGAATGCCTTGCGTCCGCTCCAAAGCAAGAATGCGCCGAGCACGCAGATGAGGATATTCATTGGATCGATGAGGGTGGCACCTTGAGTCAAGAAGATGTGAAAGCAAAGGATGTTTACAATAATCGGGCCGAGCAAGATCAGCCCGATATTGCGGGTCTTAGGGATGGCGACCAGAAGGCCGCCGATCACTTCCATGATCTTGATGAACGCGAGGTATCCCGTGGCATCCATCGCCCCCATGAAGAGCGCCGGAGGAGATCCCTCCGGAGCCGCAGGAATAGGGATGAACCTCAGAAAGAAGTTCAGGCCAAAGACAATGAAGATGAGGCCAAGAAGGCCGCCAGCGATGGTGGGTATGTGTTTCATTTGATGCGATGTGTCGTGGTTGGTTTTCGGTAGTATTAGGTAATGCGTCGTGCGGCCGAATGGTCAGGCGAGATCAAAAAGGATCGCTTCTGCGTCGCTCGTGGCGGCGATGCGAAACTCACCCGATTCGTCGGTGCTGATGGCGTCGCCGGCGGTCAAAGTTTCCCCATTTGCGGAAACTTCACCGTGGATGAGTTGCAGCCAGAGGCCATGCCCCGGCGCGACGTGGTGCCCGATCCCCTCGCCGGCCTTGAGCCGGATCCGATAAACATCGGCGTCCTGATGGATCGTCGCGGAGTTGTCCCGACCATCCGGCGAGATCACCAACACCTTCGGCGACGTTTCGCTTTCTGGCGAGGGATGCCACTCGGTGTAGGACGGCTGGAGTCCATGCGCGCGGGGCTTGATCCAGATTTGCAGGAAATGGGCGGGCTCGCTGCGGGAGGGGTTGAACTCCGAGTGCGCGACGCCCGAGCCTGCGCTCATAAGTTGAATCTGACCGGGCTGTAGTTGCCGGCCATTTCCCATGCTGTCCTTGTGCTCCAAGGCTCCTGAGACGACGTAGGTGAAGATCTCCATGTCGCGGTGTGGGTGCGTCGGGAAGCCTCCCCCGGCCGCCACGCGATCCTCATTGATGACGCGTAAGCTGCGGAAGCCCATGTGCGCCGGATCGTAGTAGTCGGCGAAGCTGAATGTGTGATGGCTGTCGAGCCATCCGTGATTGGCATGGCCACGGTCTGCGGATTTGCGAAGCGTTGTTTTCATATGAGGGAAAGCATTCCACAACGGCGAAAATCGGGCCAATACCACTTGCCTCCGAAGTTCATGCCGCTGGGTTATGAAGTGCCTTGTCAGGGGTCGGACGGTGATCTACGCTTTGGTATGGAATTTCACCAACTCCGGTATTTTGTCGCTGCGGCTGAGGAAATGAGCATGTCTCGCGCGGCGGCACGGGTGCATGTGTCGCAGCCCGCGCTCAGCCGGCAAATCGGACTTCTCGAAGACGAGATCGGCGTGTTGCTTTTTGATCGGATCCGAAAGCGGATCTATCTCACGGAAGCAGGCGGATTTTTTCTCAGTAAGGCGCGTCAGTTATTATGCGATGCAGAGTCGGGCGTGCAACAGGTGCGTGAGCAATTCGGCGGGGTCCGGCGGACTTTGCGGCTTGGGTTTATCAGTCCGTTTTTGGACGACTTGGTCGCTCCGAGCGTGAGGGAGTTCCAGCAGCGGCATTTGAACTCGAAGGTCAGCCTGTTTGATCTGGCACCGCGCGCGCAACTCGACCGGCTCCGGCAGCACGAACTCGATGCCGCGATCCTCGCCAATATCGATGATCACGAACGCGAGCATTTCACGGTCAAGCGGCTGTCACGCCATCGCATCGCGGTCGTGTTGCCAGACAGTCATGCGCTGGCTGGAAAAAAATCAGTCAAGCTGGCGCAGCTAAAGAACGACGACTGGGTTTCTCTATCCAACGCGTTTTTTCCCGGCAGGCGGGAGTTTCTCATCGATTGCTGCGAACAAGCCGGCTTCACGCCACGGATTACGGCGGAGTTGGATTCGTTACCAATGATGTTGGCGACGATTGCCACGAGCGGCGGCGTGGGATTAATTCCAGGACATGCAAAAAAGCTGCCACACGGCGGCTGCGCGATTCTTCCACTGGCTGCGCCGGTCGTGACGACACAATTGCTACTGGTTCTGCCCAAGTCGCCTCCATCGAACGAAATGGCAGGATTGATCGCCCTCATCGTCGAGCGAGCAGCGGAATTGAGTGATTTCTAAGGCCACCACGTTCCGGGAACCGGTGGCCGTTGAGTGAGCAGATCTTCGACAGAATCGAAGCGCAGCGTAAATCGACTGCTTTCAAGCAGCCCCAGCGGGGAGAGGGTCGCGAATCTATTTGCAGGAAAGCGAAAGGCGGGAAGTGGAGATCGGATTGAAGTGGCAGCACCTCTCAGATCGCGTGTATGGGAACTGACTCAGCGCGAGCCACCGCAAGTTGACGGGTGTCGGTCGATACGAATGCCTTCGCTCCTGTTTCCTTCGCGAGGGAGCAATGAAGGAGATCGAGCGAGCGGCATCCAACTGTGGCCGAATGCCTCAACGACATTGATACAGCGGCGCTGCAAGTTGACATCCCTGCGAGAGAGCTTTCCGGATGCCAGATCTTCGCGCACCAGTCCCAGTGCTGATGTGACATGTTCCAGCTTTGCCTCTCCGCGGAAAACCTTTAGTTGCATGGCAGTGGTGAGTTCCAAGTCATGCAACTCTGTAAATATAATAACCTCACCAACAACGACTTTCGCAACTACAACACTCTCGGGCTCGGGGTAGTAGAGCTTCACCAAGCAGCTGGTGTCGAGATACAGCACGCCTTACCCTCTGCCCTCAGATATCAGCTTGCTGAGCGGCTTGCCCTCGGGATTGTCTCCCCAAATCGCTTTTGCACGAGCTACGAAATCCGGCTCAGGCACCTCCGGCGACTGCGAACGTCGCCGCTCCAACCAGAGTGCCAACTCCTCGAGTTGAGGGGCGGGCAAACGGATGATGGCCGCTTCAATCTCTGATAAAGTGCTCATCCGAACTAACATATCCGGCTCACCAGATTTCTCAAGTCGGAGTTACGCCCCACGAACAATCCGTGATGACACAGACCCGGATGGCGGGCGCGGTAAGGTTTTTCGAAAGAATCGAAGCGCAGCGTAGATCGACTGCCTTCAAGCAGCCCCAGCGGGGAGAGCGTCGCGAATCAGTTTACGGGCTTTTCAGAAGGGCTGAGAGAATGCGGAATGCGGAGATCGGAATGAAGTGGCGGAGCGGGGACTCAATCAGAAGCAAACTCGCAGTCCTACCTTCTATCCGTGCTGATCCGTGCGATCCGTGGTTTCAACTGCGTAGTCCTGGCTGAGGCCGGAAAGCGGGTTCGCTTTTTTGCAGCGGATCGCTCCCTCGCGGCGTAACCTATCCCGACATGGAATTACCTGAACGCATCATCGAGCAATACAGCCAACACCTCCGGGAGCATGGACATGCCCCACAGTCCGTCTTTCGCTTTTGCAAGGACCTGGATCTGAGCGAGGCGGAGTTTTTTCGCACGTTCGGCTCGCTCGATGCGGTGGAAAGCGCACTTTGGCAGAAGATGATCGAACGGGTGATCGAGTCCGTGAGCCACGGCGCGGAGTGGGAGAGCTTCGGGGCGAGGCAGCGCACGCTTGCATTTCTGTTCGCGTTTCTTGAGTCGTCACTCGAAGTGCGATCGCTATTGCTTGCGCGGAAGGACGTGTTCCGCCCGCTTTGCCGGAGTCATGCCATCGACGGGTTCGCCGCAGCCCACAAGCGCTTCATGGCGGATGTGATCGAAAAGGGGCGCGAGACCGGTGAGGTTGCCGAGCGCGGGGTGCTGACAGGTGCTTACCCCGAGGTCTTTTTGACGCACTTGCTTGCGGTGATCGAATTTCATTTGGCCGACACGAGCTCTGGATTCGAACGGACAGATGCCTTTGTCGAAAAAACCGTGAACCTTGCATTTGATGTGATCCGGACGCAGGCCGTGGACTCCGCGTTCGACTTGCTCCGCTTCCTGATCCCGCGTCGTTGATTCCATGGACGCACCGGATACGCCAGACGGTCAGCAATCGATCCGATCATCCCCGCTCAGTCGCTCGGCGGCGCTGGCGACGACCGGTGCGGTCGTGGGGATCAACTACCTGAAATACTATGGCCGCCGCGCGATGGGCGGCACCGACGGGACCTCCGTGCTTCACGAGGAGAATGCGAAAGCGGTGTATCGCACGTTCAGCGAATTAAAAGGTGGTCCACTCAAGCTGGCGCAAATGCTGAGCATCGACAAAAACCTCCTGCCCGAGGCCTACGCGCGTGAGTTTTCGCAAGCGCAATACTCTGCGCCTCCGCTTTCCTACCCGCTCGTCGTGCGCACGTTCCGCAGGGAGTTCGGAAAAGATCCGCTCGATATCTTCGACACGTTTTCCCGCGAGGCCAAACACGGAGCCTCAATCGGCCAAGTCCACCAAGCCACGCGCGGCAATCAACAGTTTGCCGTGAAAGTGCAATACCCGGGAGTCGCAGACAGCCTGAAAAACGATCTTCGAATCGTGAAACCACTCGCACTGCGGATCCTCGGACTCAAGGAGCGCGACGTCGCGTCGTATTTCACCGAAGTCGAAACACGCCTCATGGAAGAGACCGATTACCATCGCGAACTCGAATCATCCATTCACCTCTCAAACGCGTCGCGACACCTGCAAAACCTCCGCTTTCCGGTCTATCACCCGGAGCTATCGTCGTCCAAGATCCTGACGATGGAATGGATCGACGGCGTGCCGCTGGACCGGTTCGCCGATGGAGATGCCGACCAACCTCTGCGCGATAAGATAGGGCAGGCTCTCTGGGACTTTTATCATCATCAAATCCACGTGCTGAAAGTTTTTCATGCGGACCCGCATCCGGGGAATTTTTTGGTTTCGGATGGTGCACTTTGCGTGCTCGATTTCGGCTGCACGAAGGTGCTGGAGGAAAAGTTTTACGATCTGCAGTTCCAGTTTTTGGATCCTGTTTTGATCGACGACCGGGATCGATTGCTTGCCGCGCTGGAATCGCTGAACGTGATCCGGACGGATGATGATTCAGATTTCCGAGAGGAAATTGTGACATTGTGTCGGGATTCGCTTCGACTCGTGGCCCGGCCGTTCCGGAGCGGGACGTTTGACTTTGGAGACCCTGATTTTATGCAGGCGATTTACGGCCTCGGCATGGAGTCGCAGAAAAACGAAATCATCCGCAATCCACGCGGATCGCGAGGGTCACCGCACACGATCTACGTCAATCGCACGTATTTCGGGCTCTACAGCCTGCTCGCCCGACTCCGGGCCAACGTCCGGACGCATTTGGTTCCACCGCTAGGACAGACGGAATCATCAATCGCGTCCCCGCTGAAATGAGCAGAATTCGGAGCGAGGGGCGGACTACCAAGTGCCGGTAGCCGGATTCCACGTGGCCATGCGGCGCTGAACTTCTTCCGGGGAGAGATCCTCGAGGTGGGTGCAAATGGCCCAGCGGTAACCGAAGGGATCGACGATCATGGAACTGCGTTCGCCCCATGGGTAGCTGGTGGGGGGCGAGAGCACGGTTGCTCCAGCCTGTATGGCAACCTCAGTGGAGGCGTCGCAATCTTCCACGTAGAGGTTGAGGCTGAGCGGACAACCTCCGACGGTTTGCGGACTCAGAGCACCCCAGTCGGGGGCCTCGTCGGAGAACATGAGAACGGAATCACCGATTTGGAACTCGCCGTGCATGACGGTGTCATCGGGCCCGGGCATGATGAAGCGTTCCACGGCTCCGAAGGCCCGTTTGTAAAAGTCGAGGGCAGCGCGGGCGCCGTTCAGGTTCAGGGAGGGAGTGATAGAGTGATAACCAGGAGGCACGCCGGGCGATTTCATGGCGAAAACTTAGGCAAATTCGCACAGAGATGTCAAGGCGGCCACGTGACCCTCGCCAAGCGCGCCTTTGAAAGCGGGTATGCTGAGGAGTGAAACTCCACGTCAGGCTAGTCAACTTTCTCGATTAAGGTATCGAGTCTTCTTGCCGCCGCCGGCGTCGCGCGAGAAAGACGCAAATCCCCGTCGCGACGGCCAAAATGGCGACAGTCGACGGCTCGGGAACAGGGTTGACCTCCCGAAGTTGGACCGTAAGCGTTCCACCTGAGCTGTCGAAAGGAATGTAAACGCCGGATTGGAAGCGATCGTCATAAGGGTTGGAGTAGATCGCCCCGTTTGATGAAACGCCGTTCGTGATGTTCTCGGAGTTGACCCAGAGGTATTGGCCAATCGTGTTGAAACCGCCCACAGCGCCCTCCGGTAGATCATAGGCATAGGCTTTGTCTTGAAAAATATCGTAGGACGGGATGGCGCCGATGGGAGTGGAACTAAAAGTGCCGTTACCCAGATTCGTGTTGCCGAAGGCACCGATCATCGCAAGCTCTTGGAAGTCTCCCAACACGCGTTGCACGATCTGCCCATAGACTGTGGTATTGTTGCTGAACGAACCATTCCCTGCCGCGATCGAAGAGAGCGGTGCAGCCTGAGTGCCAATAACTGTGCTTTGGCTAGTGCCGCCGTTATAAAAATCCGAAGAAAAGTTGGCCCATGCGGTCGCGTTGCCTCCAAGCGTCACGACGGTGCCCGGTAAGTTCACGTTACCATTGGAGAGATAATTATAAAAACTATCGGTGTCGCCGGCAACAGTGATCGTGAGCGGACTCGACGTGCTACCGTAGGTCATCATATCTGCTGAATTACCGTTGAACCCAGGCGTCACAGCCGTGACATTTCCGGTAAAAGTGATCTCGTACGTGTTGTTGGCCGAAGCGGCAAACGATGGCGTGAACGCGGTCGATACCTGATAATTTGCGGGACTGCCCGAGATCGACTGGACCGTTCCGGTGAACCCTGCGGCTCCAACCAAGTCTTGGGCGGTGGGGTTGGCTCCGCCCGGACGGTTGGTCAGCAACGGGGTGGAGAGGTTTCCCGACACTGCGGCGGCGATCGCTGCGGGGTATGTCGTGTAGAAACCCGTTCCCGTCGGCAAGGACGACGAGCCGGGCACTGCCGCGACAAACTGCCCGCCCCCTGCCGAGACGGCACCGTTCGCGGTCGGAGCTGAGAGCACGACGCTCGAGTCCTGCTGCGAAGCAAGGTAGGGAACCACGTCGCTCGTGAAACCCGTGAATCCAACCGAGGAGTTGTTGGTCGCTCCAACATACTGCAACTTTAATGCGGCTCCGATGTTGTTAATGGCTGTCAGATCACCGTTATTGTTGGCGCTCCCTTGGACGTAAGTGAACTCGACGTCCGTCCAGCGGACAGGTGCCGTCGGGCCCGGAGGTGTCGAGCCACCGATCGTGTTCGTTCCGTATTCGATGAACATGTTTTGACCGGTGATTTGCGCAATGCTGAAGCCACCGCCCTGATTCAGTTGTTGAACCGTGAAACTCGGGCTCATCACCGAGGAGAATGTCGTGTTGCCGTAAACCCAAGAATTCGCGGTGGCAGTATTGGAGGTGAGCGTCTGGCCAGCGATGGTTGCACTAAAATTGCCGGATGCTGACCATTGGAAACTCACATTGATGTTCGTGTCCGACACCGTCGAGCCGTTGCTCCACACGCCGTAGGTTCCGTTCCCCACGGGAGGCGCGAACGTGCCCAAAAACTGCGTGTCGAAATTCACCCTTAAATCCTGAGCCATTGCTCCGGTTTGAACCAAAAGAACAGCGGTCAAACCGAGGATGATTGTTCGGATCGACCTGCCAAACTGATAGTAAACCGCGTGGAAGCTCGCGGGGCTTGTGACGTCTGCGGCAGATTGCTCATTGAAACGTTTCGAGTCTTCCATGGCGTTTATCTTTTTATTCTCATCCGTGGGAGTCGAGGAAATTCTCCGAGGAAATGCGTTTAACCCGAAAACGGCGATTGAAGTAAGAGCCAAAGGCACGGTGCGAAGAAAGGGGTCGGAGACGAATGGCGGTAAGATAAGGACGTTTTGAGATCAAAATCACTCGAAGCAGTTAACTTGCTGAAGAAGTTGCGAAAAGAGGCGTAATACAGTGACTATGAGTATATTACGATCACAATAGCGCATGGCAATCAAGACCCCGTTTTTTCAGGCATTTG
>Ga0247844_1001035_pt1 | contig 54979 bp, 48 predicted proteins | sample LaCtaG_FD_192421 | JGI IMG/M metagenome (GOLD analysis project Ga0247844, IMG submission 192421) | Freshwater microbial communities from meromictic Lake La Cruz, Castile-La Mancha, Spain - LaCruzMarch201714.5m_1 | ecosystem: Environmental > Aquatic > Freshwater > Lake | place: Spain: Castile-La... | reverse complement strand
ATAAACGCTCTAATTCAAGGCGTTCTGTGTCTGTCACAGTTACATATATTTTCTTATTCATAAGGCAAAAATACCCCATAGAAACAAATTTTTATATACACTAAAACTTTTTTGCTATTACTTAAAAATAAAATGCGGATTCATCTGTGCCCGTAAAGCTTTCATTTCCAGAGCGGCAATTTGACGATTCAGGTTTGCTTTTTCGTTTTCCCGTTCCTGAATAGTACGAATACGGCTCGTAAAAAATCCTATAAGCCCCACAATACCCAACCCAATGGCCAAATATCGAAACCAATCGTTGGCCCAAAAGGGAGCGGCAACAATCAGGCGAAGCGTCGTGGGTTTCTCGTTCCACACGCCATCCGAATTACTGGCTTTTACTTTGAAGGTATATTCCCCGGGAGGAATTTGTGAATAACTCACAAAGTGACGATTGCCGCTGTAAATCCAATTTTTATCCACTCCCTCCAACTGATACGCGTACTGATTTTTTTGAGGAGCAGTAAAATCAAGAGCGGCAAAGTCAAATGAAACGAAATTTTGCTTATGGCTGATTTCCAATGCAGGTTGGTCGGCAAAATTGACCGACTGATTCATAATCTTGACGTCGGTAATCGCTACTTTAGACTGGCTTCCCTTTCGTTGGAGTCCTGTGGGGCGAAAAATATTGAACCCATTTACGCCCCCAAAAGCCATTTCACCGGAACGTAATTTAAAGTAAGAACCTCCATTGAATTCATTGTTTTGGAGGCCATCATACACATCAAAGTTAGTAAACGTTTCGCGTTTAGGATCTAAGCGCGAGAGTCCCATGTTGGTGCTTATCCAAAGATACCCCTGTGCATCTGTAAGCGAGCCATAAACGATACTATTCGGCAACCCATCGGCTGTCGTATAGAGTTTAAATTGTTTGGTTTTGAGATTGTATTTTCCGATTCCAAACTGATAACTGCTCAGCCACAACAAAGAATCTCCGCTGATATTTACATCGCTGATGTCTTCAAAGGCCGTTTTAGTATTTGGAATCAAAAGAGGAACAGAGCTAAAACTCTTTTTCAGATAAGAGTATAGTTGTAAACCATCCCGTTTTCCTATCCAAATCGTCCCGTTTTTATCTTCCTTGAATGAACTTACTAAATTACCCTGTTCATTCTTTTTTAACCAATTGGTAAGTTGATGCGTATTAAAATCGTACGTAAACATTCCCTGCTCGGTACCCATCCATATTCGTTGATGGCTATCCCGATAAATTTTTCGAACGGGAATTCGTTGCAGCGAATCAAACAACATTCTATGCTCAGGGGCAGGTGATGTATATTTTTGAAGTCGACTGTCAAATTGAAGCAAACCCTGAAAAGTAGCGCACCAAAACAAGCCGGGTTGGACTTCGCTCATCGAAAATACTCGATTTTGCTGCTTTTCTTTGACTTCTGCAGCGCTGAATTGATTTGTGTTTCGATTCCAAACATTAATGCCTTTTCCATCCGTGCCAATAAGCAGTTTGTTACCGGATTCGGCAAAAGACAAAATAAAATTATAGTTCAGGCCATTGTCTTGGTTGATGGTTCGGAATTTCTCTAAGCGTAAATTGATTTTATTGATGCCGCTGTTGTTACTACCTACCCATAACAGACCTGATGCATCCTCAAAAATATCATTCAACGGCGAGCCTTTTAGACTGTTTAATCGCTGATATTCAACGTCGGAAGGCAAAAATTCCAATTTTTCAGTTACAGGGTCAAAACAAAGTAGGCCCACGTGAATACTTATCCATATTTTACCATTTCGAGTTTCGTAAATATCTCGAATGGGGAAATTGCCCAACGCAGGAAATTGTTTCCTGAAATCATATTTCCGAATCACCTGAAATGTTTTACTGTCTATCATCCATAGTCCAAAATTTTCCACTCCAAGCCATAAGCGGTTTTCCTTTCGGATAATAGTCCATATCCCATCAGCTATCGATAAGTTGTTCAGTATAGGATAATAACGATTGCGTTTGATATCCAAAACCCAACACTTTTCATAGGTTGTAAAAAGAATTTTATCATCCCCTAAGTCTACCACATTCAGTACATTCTGATTGGGGACTTTATAAAAATAGCGTTCGTGTTTGACATCAAAATAGCAGAGTCCTTTATTGGTAGCCAACCACAAGCTGTTGCTGTCTCGCGGAATAATGCGCCGAACTCGAACCGCAGGGAAGAAGTTTTTGATGGAGTCGGTCAATAAATTGAGCTGGGAAAGCCCTCCGGAGGTGGAGACCCACAAATAAGGTCCTTTGCCGTAATATAAATTTCTTATACTGTTGCCCGAAAGTCCGTTTTCGGTTTTCCCTATGACCGAGCGATACACTTTAAATTGGTAGCCATCATACCGAAGTAAACCATCATCGGTACCAATCCACAACAAGCCCCGATTGTCCTGCGTAATACTCCAAACTGTATTTTGAGTGAGACCATTGCGGTTATCAAAATTTTCTACCCACACATTTTGAAACACCTGCGCTCGCAGAATCCCAAAACATCCGCAGAAAACAAATAACCATGCGCAGAATCTATTCAACATCGTCATATCAGAAAGCTAACAGACCAAAGTAACGAATTACCAAAAATACATCCAAGCCCGCCACCTTTTTATTAAAGCCGCCAGTTATTCATCGGTAGTTTTTCGGGATTTTGGTTCGCTGTAGTTTTGAATCATAAACCAAAACCGAAAATAACTCTCTGTCTATGAATACGCTCGCTACTGCACCCGCCGCCAATTTCGTAAAAGTGTATCGTACTAAGATTTCCGTTCCAAAAATCACGTTACCGTTTATGAATCGTTTCGTAACAGTACCCATTACTGAGATACTTTACATTCAAAGCGACGTAAATTACTGCTATGTGTATCTGAAAGACGGGCGCAAATTTTTGATTGCCAAAACACTCAAAGAGTACAATCAACAACTTGACAGTGAGTTATTTGCTCGGATTCATAAATCCTATTTAGTAAATTTGGAAGCCATTGAGCATTGCAATTTTGCAGAATACGAAATTCAAATGACCAATGGACTCTGTCTTCCCATTGCCCGCCGTAAGCGTAAGTTGTTTTCCAAAAAATTCAATCTGTTTACCAAACTTCAACGTTTAGCCAGCTAAAGATATGAAAGATGCATTGATGATAGGAGCAATTGTCGCGGGATTTTCCCTATTTTTCCCTCTTCTTTGGTCGGGAATTATCTACCTGATTTCTTATGTAAGCGGCTGGCAGTTCTTAGCTGCCCACTACAAAACCGAACCCTTGACGGATGGATTTCATAGGGGGGTATATGGCCGCATTGGCGTCGCCAACTATAACGGCGTTTTACGCGTAGCATTTACCGAAAAAGGAATGTATCTGCACGTCATGCCACTTTTCAAGATAGGACATCCACCGCTTCTGCTACCATGGAGCCAATTGAAAGAATGGAAGGAAAGTCATTCCTTTTTTCAACATGCAGTCAAATGTAAAATTGAGGGAATCAGCATTTCCTTACCCCACAAATATCTTGGTACAATTCAAAGCTACGTGAGTGCTTACAGCTAAGCTGTATCTTCTATCAATTCCGAATTGCCCGCAATACCTCCCGTTTATAACCCGGGCCAGGGTGTTTTTGAACGGTAAATCCAGCGGCTTTCAGATTACGTTTTACGTACCCCTTTGAACAATACGTGGTTAAATTACCCCCAGTTTTGAGCCATGGAGTCAATTTCTCAAAGATTTCCTGTGTCCAGAGCTCGGGTTGAGCAGCCGGGGCAAAAGCATCGTAATAGATGGCGTCAAAACGGATTGAGGTACTAATGAATCGGCACCTGCATTTTTTCGGCCTCGCGCCATGTCAGGACTGCGTTAAGTCCCGTCCCAAAACCCATTTCAAAAATAGTCACCACAGGTTTTGTTTCAGAGTTTCCATTGCTGTCTTCTGACAAATAACAATTCAGTGCTTCCCTTAAACCAAGATTGATAAAAACGTGTTGCGATTCTCTCAACGCGCCATGAATAGAATGATAATACGCATTGAGGGTTTCGTTAAATAAGGTATGTGAGCCGTCGGCAGTAAGAAAAAATCGGGTATTCATTTTAAAAAACGGTAACTAAACTATTTTTCGAAATGCGGCAATCCCTCCCGTCAGGTTTCTCAGATTGTTAAAATTGTATTCTTCACGCAATTGCTTTATCGCTTTTTGGCTGCGCATCCCGCCCTGGCAATGAATTACGACCGATTTATCGCGGCTGATGTTTACCACAAAATCTTCTAAATGAGACAGGGGCATCAATTCTCCACCCAAATTATCAATGGCATATTCGTGGGCTTCGCGAACGTCAATGAGTTGAAAATCAACTCCTGATTTCAACAATTCTTCCAACTCTTCGGAGGAAATTTCGTCCTTGGATTCAGGTATTTTTACACCGCAAAATACGTCATAATCAATCAATTCTACAATTTTGGGTCGCTCGGGCATCCGTGGAATTCTGATAATACGGGTAGTCAGCGTCAGGGCATCCATGACAAATAATTTACCCGTTAAAGGCTCTCCGATACCCGCCAATAATTTGATGGCTTCATTGGCCTGTAAACTGCCGATAATGCCTGGCAATACACCCAACACACCGGCTTCGGCGCAGTTGGGGGCCAGTTCGGGCGACGGAGGCTTAGGAAACAAATCGCGATAATTGGGCCCATTTTGGTAATTGAAAATAGCTACCTGTCCTTCAAAACGGTAAATCGCGCCGTAGACCAAAGGTTTGTTCAGCAACACACAGGCATCATTGACCAAATATCGCGTTGGAAAATTGTCTGAACCATCAATCAATAAGTCATAATTCACCAAAATCTCCAAGGCATTTTGCGAAGTAAGTTGCTCAAAATGAGCCTCTATTTTAACATGAGGGTTTAGCGATTGGAGACGTTTAGCGGTTTCTTCCACTTTGGGTTTCCCAACTGATTCCGTACCGTACAATACTTGGCGCTGAAGGTTGCTTTCGTCCACGCGGTCGCCGTCTATAATCCCGATAGTACCTACACCTGCCGCTGCCAAATACAGCAAAATCGGGCTTCCTAATCCACCGCAGCCAATCACCACTACTTTTGCAGCTTTGAGGCGTAATTGCCCCTCCGTACCAAATTCAGGAATCAGCAGGTGGCGGCTGTATCGGCGTATTTCTTCGGGCGACAACATCATTTGTTAAATTTTGTGAATGGGACATTAAACCTTGAAGCAGGTTCTCTGTTCTAAGCTTATGTAATTCCCACAGAGAATTGCTGCGGGAAACAGTCACAAAACAAATGTTAAACTCTAAAACAAAAGTTCCATGAAAATTAAAATGAATTGGAGAAGTGCAGTATCAGCCAGTATGCTGGCATTGACGATGGTGGCCTGTAACCAAAATTCCGGCAACCTATCTCCGCAGGAAGAACTTACGGCAGATGATGACAATCAAATGATTGTTGAAGAAACTGAGGCTGTTTTTTCTTATAATGAAGACCTGTTTGGCGGATTTTCCACCTTACGTGAGTCAGGTGAAATGGGAACGGACAGCGCAGGAATCGGAAATCCGGGCAAACGCCCCCTCAAAAATGACAAGTGCGCCACCATTACCCGCAGCGAAGCAAACGGCATCATCACTATCGTAGTTGATTATGGTGCGGCAAAGGAATGTGATGGCAAGAAAGTAGGTGGCAAAATGACCATCCAAATACCTCTCAAACCCGACAATAACGCCACCGGCTTGTTTACTCAAACCATCACGTACGAAAATTTTCAGCGTGGACCTCGTACGATTAACGGCAAACATACCGTCAATGTGGTACTTGAAAACAGCCGACTTGTCACTAAAGAGAATTTTACCAAAACCACTATCACGACCGAAAACGGGATAACGATTCAATTTAACAGTACAAAAACCCGTAAAACAGACAACAAAGGCACTTTGCTGAATGTAAATGACGATGAAATCATTGTGACGGGAAATACAACAGCGACGGGCAGCGATGGAAAAACTTTTGCATCTGCCATCACTAAAGCCATTACGATTAAAGTAGCTTGCAAAGGCATCAGCGGTATTTTTCCCGTGGCGGGAACTGTCGAAATAGAACGAACTGGCAAATCAAAAGTGGTCATTGACTACGGTGACGGAACCTGCGACCGCACTTACACCCTCACCTCGGATGGAAAAACAGTAACTAAGACTCGTAAGTAACTCATTTGCCATTTTGAAAAATCTACGCTCCAACGGCCTTTGCTTTTGGAGCGTTTTTAGATTCTATCCCTGTGCAACGTGAATCGCCAAAAATACAATTCACGTCTCACTTAAAGTCAGCGTTTCGTCGGAGCAAGTTTATTCTTTCCGGAAAAAGAGTTACTTTTGCGGCCTCAATATCAAAAATCAAATCGAAAAAAATCATAAGCTTACTATGGAATTGTTGAAAGAGATTGCCAATTTCTCGGGAAAGTCGGGGCTGTATCGTATCCTCAAACCGGGACGCGGAGGAGTAATCGTAGAAAGTTTGGATGGGAAGCGCGAAAAATCAATGATTGGAGCTTCAGCAAGAGTATCTGTCTTGAAAGATATTTCAATTTTCATGGCTGACGACGACAAAGCAGCTCCTTTATCTACCGTATTTGAAAATGTTCACAACAAATACAAAGGCCAAACATTGGACACAAAATCAATGTCAGACTATCAGCTTGTTGATTTTATGACCGAAGTTTTGCCGGGCTATGACACCGACAAAGTATATCTTTCTGACATTCGGAAACTTATTACCTGGTATACTATTTTAATTGTTCAAGTTCCTGAGTTGTTTGAACAACCCACCGAAGAACCGGCAGCAGAAGAGCAACCTGCGGAAGAAAAGGAAAGCGAATAATAGGAACACTTCAGAAAAATAATCATAAAGCCGTGACCTTCTATCACGGCTTTTGTTCTTTATGGCAGGGTTTTTCAACATATTGATGAATATGGGGCCTCGTTATGTTAGGTTTAGGCTAACGTACGAACTGCGCCGCCGAACAGGCTTGTTAAAAGCCAAATTCCCTACCCGCCCCCCAGCCAAATCGTATACTTCGCTACACGATTGGAAACAACTGCCTCCTCGATTTTTCTTTGAAAGTCGAGAGTCGCTTCGCATTGATAGCCCATCGGCTATAGGCCAACTTCCCGATGCGTCTTTGCAAGAGCAATTCAGTGAATATCAAAAAGGCAATCTTCTCTTTTTCAGTGCTAAATACTATCCTGTCGCCGATTGGTTGACCAATCCAACCAACCAGTATCGCTACGATGCCACCAAGCATTGGACAGAAATTCCTGACTTCTCTCCCACCGCCGGCGACATCAAATACGTTTGGGAAAAATCCCGTTTTGTATTTTTGTATTCGCTTATCCGCTACGATTTTCAAACGGGCAAAGACTTAGCTGAGACTGTTTTTGAAGAAATAGAGAGCTGGATTGCCGCCAATCCCGTCAATTGCGGACCTAATTGGCGGTGTAGTCAGGAAATTTCACTGCGAGTCCTGAACTGGACCTTTGCTTTGAATTATTACAAAAACTCCCCTTCACTGACCGAGGAACGTTTCCAAAGCATCATGCACACCATTTATTGGCAACTACTGCACGTAGAAGCCAACATCAATTTTTCGCGCATTGCGGTCAGAAACAACCACGCCATTACTGAAACACTCACTTTGTATTTAGTGGGCTTATTTTATCCATTTTTCCCGGAGTCAAAACGTTGGAAAATCCGTGGAAAACAATGGTTTGAAGAAGAAATTGCGTATCAGATTTATGAAGACGGCACTTTTTTACAATTTTCGATGAATTACCATCGGGTTGTCATTCAATTGCTTACGTGGGCTATTCGGCTTTCTGAAATTAATAATGAACGTTTTTCTAACGCAGTTTATGAGCGTGCTTTAAAATCAGTGGCCTTTTTGAGAGCCTGCCAAGACGAAAAAACGGGTTGGCTTCCCAATTATGGCAACAATGACGGCGCACTGTTTTTTCCACTTACCACCGCACCCTATCGCGATTATCGCCCGCAATTGGCAGCATTGGAGGCCGCATTAGGCATAGAGAGTGAAGACGTGGAAGACAAATTTTGGTACGATTTAAAAAGCGTAAACGGTCAACCAAAAACAACTGTAATTGAACCCCAAAGCTTTTCCAAAGGAGGATATTATACGCTGAGAGACGCCGATACGCTGACTTTCATCCGCTGCGGAGCCTACAAAGACCGACCTTTTCAGGCTGACAATCTGCATTTGGATATTTGGGTAAACGGAGAAAATATCCTGCGCGATGCCGGTTCTTATCTTTACAATACGGACGAAAAGTGGGTCAATTATTTTGCGGGTACTGCTTCACATAATACACTCATGCTCGGGAGCTACAACCAAATGCAGAAAGGATCGCGTTTTGTCTGGTACGATTGGGTGAAAGATGCCAAAGGGATGTGGAAAGTGGAAAATGAAAAGTTTATTTTTGAAGGCAAGATACGTGCTTTTACTCAAGTCAGTAAAAACATTTATCACCGCCGTAGAGTGACAAAAATAAAAAGTGAGAATAAATGGCTGATAGAAGATTGGCTCGAAAATGCCCCCAATGAGTTACCGATTCATCAGATTTGGCATCCTTCTGAGTCTTTCTTTGAACATTTTTCAATTCAAGCCATCACCCAAAATGGAAGCGAGCTTACAGTAGCTGTCACGGAAGGCTGGCATTCGGGTGTATACGGAGTCAAAGAACCTGCACGGCGATTGGTTTTTACTACCTTGGAACGTTACATCAGAGCTGCAATACAAAAAAAATAGGCGATTTGCAGATGCAAATCGCCTATTTTTTTTGTATTGCAGCTCTATCAGTTAAGTCTTCCCTAAGTGGGGAAGATTTAACTGGGATTCTACTCTTCTGTATCAACAGCCGTATCAACGGCTTTCTTGAACATATCAATGACCAACGAAACCCGGAAGGTATTAGCCAACGGGCTGCCTTGTTTTTGCGGCATCAAATAAGCAAAATCTATTCCGTAACGCTGTTGAATGCGTGCTCCGAAACCTACCGTGAAATACTTACGGTCACCTTTGGTTTTGGCTTCGCTAAAATAGCCTAACCGTACTGCAAACACTTCATTGTACCAATATTCAGTCCCGGCTGAAATCATAAACTCGCGAAGCTCTTCTTTCGCTCCCCCTGGCGCATCTCCAAATGAACTGAACATGGCGGCGATACTTCCCTGAGTTTTTGCATTTTTAGCCCCCGGGCTAGGCACCATCAATTTATTCAAATCAAGCGTAAACGTAATTTTATTGTAAGGATCTATGTGACGCGTAGCGGCACCTCCCAATTTGAAAGTAGTAGGTATAAATCCACTTTCAGTACCTCCGTAGTTTACCTTTCCTCCAATGTTTTGGATCATCAATCCGCCGGAATAATTCCAACCCTTACCAGTACCTTCGTCAATATTCTCGGTTTGATAAAAAGCACTTATATCACCCGCTGCCGTTTGACCGGCTTTCAGAGCAGAACCTCCCATTACCTGAACACCGCCTCCCAAATTGGAATTGATATATTTCAAGTTTAGCCCTAAAGAAAACTTATCTGTTAATTTGCGCGAATAGGCAATTGAAGCATAAAATTCATTGGAATAATAGTCTCCCAATAATTGACCAAACGTATTTCGCGCTTGAAACACACCATGGTCAAAGTACATTAAACTCACCCCCACGGCCTGATTTTTATTGATTTTTTTAAAGGCCGATAAATAAGCGAAGTACATATCTTCGGTGATATTACGGAGCCAAGGCGTGTATGAAAAGGCCACTCCGTAGCTTTTTGTAGCCTGAGCCAACTTAGCTGCGCCCCAATAAACCGAGTTAGCATCCGGGCTTAACGCTGCACCCGCATCACCCAAAGCTGCACTGCGTGCATCAGGAGTAAAAGCCGCAAAGGGGACAGAGGAAATAACGGGATTCAACCCCGTGCTGTCTTGCCCACCAGCGGTTATTTGTGCTGATACAACAAAAGAAGTACAAAAACCCACCAAAGTGAAAACGGGAGAGATTTTTCTTATCATAAGGAAATCGGAAAAATTATGACTGTGTCAAAAGGGGTATTTTTTTTAAAACGCACAAAGATACTAAATTACTATTTTCAAAATCTATTTTGGCTTTATTAACTTACCTCCCACGATCTGAGTGTGTTGACGGGTGAGAGAATGAACCAACATTCGATAAACATACGTTCCAGGAGGTACTAAAAGATTCAAGTGATTGGTTCCGTCCCAAGAAAATACATCAATAATTTTGTCTGAGTTATAAATCGTTTGACCGGCAACACGAACTAATTGGCCTGTCATATCAAAAATTTTGGTCTCTATTTCAACATCTTCCCCTTCGTTTATCAACTCAAGTTGCAAATTGAGCCGTTCTACAAAAGGATTGGGATAAGCGATAACGTTCCTAACCAATGAAACTTGCTCACCAACTCTAAACTTCAACGTCCCCTCAGCAAAATTATTATACGTATCTCCTACTTTCAGCTTCAAGCTATACGCTCCCGAAGGCAGTTTGTGAAAAGGATATTTGAGAATACCGCTTCGAAAATCATCAATAGTTGCTACAAAATACTCATTAACCGCCACCGAAAACGTATCATTCAGCGTCAGGGTCATGTTTTGAAGTAAACTGAGCCCATTTTCATCATTTAATTTCGCAATCAATACCGGGCTGTCATCCACTTGGCTCCCGTCCACAAACGTTTCGTCGTTTAGATACAGTTGGAGGGCTGGAGGTTTACTATCATTGGCAAGTTGTTCAGTTCCTCCTACCAAAATCCGGTTATTTCCACCCGCAGCATCTGCCAAACTATCCGCTCGTATGGCATAAACCTGCACCAAACCGGTTCCCAATTTAGGGTCAATGTTCTTGGGAACCACAAATTGCACCGTGAATTTCCCCTGTTTTACACTTACCCGTCCGTCAAACAATTTGCTCGCATACTGCCCATAGGTCATTTTAGGCCCTTCGCTTCCGAGCGTGGTGAGTTGATTTTCTTTATCATACACAGTGATAATAGCCGTTCCATTAAAATCCGGAACGAGTTTGTCTGCCTGTCTTATTTCTCCCGAAAACCTAACCAACCGTCCTGCTTTCAGCGTATCGGAGGCAGTAACATTGACTTGATAATCAGGATAATTGAGTCGGAGCGAAGGGTCCCCGAGGAGGGCAAAATTTCGATTAAAAACCCCGCTGAAACTATTGTTTTTAGTGGCCCTCATCAAGTCGCCAAGGCGAGGCATTTGCCCGTTTTGTGGTTGAAAAGCAGCACGATAAAACGCCTCATTCAATAAAAAATTGGTGCTTGCATACACGGGTCGGGCGGTGGTAAGCATGGCAATTGCCCCACCGCGCGGGCTCAATACGGCGATTTCTGCGCCCGAAACTTCGGCAGGATTGTCATAGCGGCCAAATTCGCAGGTAGCTGTTATGATTAAAGGCATATTGTCCAAGTTACGCCAATTGAACAGATTTTGCAATGTCACAATTTGTTCATCCGCCCAAATAGACGACCCGCCATGGCCCGTATAATTCATGATTAAAACCCCTTCATTGACATTTTTATCAATGGCTTGACTCACTTCCGGAGCACGCACAGGTGTACCTATTTGCGGAAAAGCATCCACAAAGACCTTACGTAAATCGTAGGCAGGGGTAGTTTTAGCAACAATTTTAGACAGATTATCAGAGTCTTGCTGATGCAGATTTCCATCTCCGTCGTCAGCAATAAACGCAATTTTTTGCCTCCAATTTCCCCTTGACCGTTTGGTATTGTAGCGCGTAAGTTTGTTTACTACTACTTCCGCTTCGGCAATTGTTTTAACAGGCAAACGCCCCACTCCAATATCAAGCGTGTGGTTTCCGCTGTAATCTTCGATCCACTCCCCATCTTCTTTTTTCAGAAATCCAAAATAGTCGTCTGACGAAAAACTCAATACGGGATGCCCTGACTCACGGCTTTCGTAAGTAGGGACAAAATAGGTCATTTCGAGCGGAGAAAGCGCCTTTAAGTTATTTTTATAGTCATAACTGGCATCCCCGAAAAGGAGCAAATACTTGAGTTTGCCGGGCTGACGCTCATTCAGGTACCGGGCTAAATCACGAATGGCAGTCGGGTCGGATTGCCCCGACCCAAATTCATCATAAATCTGGGCGGTTGTCACTACTGCCACTTCCAATCCATCATTTTGGCGGCGAAAATCGGCCAGTTTTTGGGCTTGTTTTTGCCATACAGGAGCTGTTACAATCAGTAAATTGGGAGTGGATAAAGCCCTGAGATTTTGGTTGGTAACGGGTTGATAAGAAATGGGTGTTTTTAGCTGACTTTCCGAAAATAACACAAAACGTTTCAATTGTTTCCCTGAACTGCCAAAAGTAGCCTCAGTGCCATTCAAACGATACGTTTGCGCTGCGGGGCGCAGTGGATTGGTAATTTCCCACAACTGCATCTGTGCGTTGGCCAGTCCAATTGTGTAACGAACAGAATCTTGAGTTATCGAACTAAGATTCTGAAAAACTGTCGTTTGCTCATACAAACGCAAACTGCGCTGTACCTGTAACCCTAAAAAATCCAAATAAGCATCCGCGTTGGCTTGCCCGGCTTTATCAAAGCTAAACGTCATCGTGACGCGATTGGAAGCATTGGAGAGTTTGCTATCGTACGTTTTTTGAGTCCTTTGACCTTTGGAATCATAACGATAATCCGTCACCGTTCCCATCGTTTGTTCTCCTAAAGACTGACCGTTTGCGCTTATTGAAAACTTGGTCACTACCTGAGCCGCCGCTACCGTAGCTACCGTCAGTTTTATGGGACTATCAGGCAATAAGCCATTCAAATCGGCATTAAAATCCTGACGCGTTTGAGTGCCAAAATATTCACCCCACCATTCACGCCCCGATTGTACCCGATTGTAGTTTTCGGTTTCTCGAAATACGTAATCATCAAAAACGGTCAAAATCGCACCACTGTTGCCGGATTGCTGAGATTGAATCCGAAGTCCTGCCCGTGTACCGATTTGAAGAAAATAAAAGGTTGTATCGCTGTATACATTCAACTGATGTTCGAGGCGTTTTTCGGTGGCATTATATCGTATTTCGTGGGGACTTTGCCCAAAAAACCACAAGGCATCAGTATCATCAAAACGACCATCTGCTTCACCCTTTACCAAAACGGCATTTTCGGTCAAATCAGCAACGCGGGGTGCAGCATTCGATTGGGGCAACATCGCCCCTCCGTTGCCAAAAAGTCGTAAGTTGCGGGGATTAATTTCGGCAGGATTCACGCCTAATTGTTTCAAAAAAGCAGCATCCACGCGGTAAATGCCCGTTTGGGTAACTCCGATTTTAAACCATCGCCCTTCGGAAAGAACGGAGTTCTGACTTTGAACTGAAAAAGTAAAAAATGTAAAACTGAGAAACAGAAGATAATTCCACAAATAATGATTGTGTTTATTTCCACTCATTCTTATGTTTTGGCAGTACTGTATGATAAAATTTTTCATTCCATGCTCCACTCGACATTCTGTACCGCGGCGGCGGACCGCTTGACACTCGACATTCCCTTATAATTTCTCGACCCACGCATGAGCCGCCACTAAATATTTTTTTTGGGAGACCTTCTCTACACAAACGATGCGGGTACGACGTTGCGTACCTCGGACAAAAACTTTTTGATTCAATCGAAAAATTTGTCCTTCGGGTAATTGACTGACCATCACCAAATCCGTTTGAGGCGCATCAATGGTTTTGAGTGCCTGCATCAGCGGCAGGTGCGTACCGGTAGAAGCCGTAGGATTTTTTGCATAATCAAGCAAAGGCGTAAGAACGGATAATGGAAAATTAGCCTCGTTCATTACCGGAATAAGCAACCCTCGAAAATGCGTTTTCCAAGCATTTCCATGCGGCGGTTGACGACGTTTGTAGTGCCGATATACTTCCAAATGAGCTACTTCGTGCAGGTAAGTAACCAAAAAATTGTAGGGATTGAGATTTACGTTGACCGTAATGCGTTCCCGTCGGGAGGGTTGAGCGGTAAAATCCCCCAACCGCGTCCTGCGCGGCCTTGAAGCCACAAAATCAAACTGATAGCGCTCCCATAAATCGTAACAATAGCTCACGGCAGGGGCCGGAACGTGACTTTCTAAAATACTCCGCATCGCAAATCTCGCTTCCACCGATAATTTGTTGGTTAAACAGACAACATCTAAACGCTAAATTCTGCAATTTTGTCCAACGAACCAAGAGACATTTTTTTTCGTTGAACCCTTGAAAATAAATTTCCCAAAATGATACCTAAGCCAATCAAAGTTCGTAGCCTAAAAAAATACAAGCTCGAACTAACCTATTCAGATGGTACAACAGGCATAGTAGATTTGTCTCATTTAGCTAATAAAGGTGTTTTTTCGATTTGGGAAAAAGATGATGTTTTTGATAAAGTATATATTGATGACGAGACAAATGCGATAGCTTGGAACGATGAGGCAGATGTATGTCCGGATTCCCTATTTTTCAAATTGAAAAATATGACATTTGAAGAATGGAAGGAAACTCAATTAGCCCATGCCCACGATTAGCCGATAAATAGAATGGGCATCTATCCATCAGGAAGAGTTGTTGCAAAATTGGCAACTGGCTATACAAAATCAAAGTTTGAACAAAATAGAACCGCTTAGTTAATACCAACAAAATCAACTTAGTATATATTATGAACCACGGACAAGAATTTAGAAAGTACGCAGTAAAACATTTGGGCATGAGTGGCCTGACCGTTGACGGATACGTCAATCATACAGTTGAAAACATGACACGGGCGATTATTGAAGAGCGTCCCATGAACTTCCGCGAAGTGGATGTATTTTCTCGCCTTATGGCCGACCGTATCATATTTTTTGGAATGCCCGTTGATGACCAAATCGCCAATATCGTTGTAGCTCAGTTACTATTTTTGGAATCGGCAGATCCGAAAAAAGACATTTTGATGTACATCAACAGCCCGGGCGGGTCAGTTTATGCAGGGATGGGTATTTATGATACCATGCAGTATGTACGCCCCGACGTAGCAACAGTTTGTACCAGCTTGGCAGCCTCTATGGGAGCTGTATTGCTGGCAGGTGGCGCCGCGGGCAAGCGTGCAGCACTTCCGCACGCTCGTATTATGATTCACCAACCTTCGGGAGGTGCTCAGGGTCAATCCACTGATATTGAAATCACAGCCCGTGAAATCGTAAAATTACGCGAAGAATTGTACGAAATTTTGGCTAATCATACAGGACAAACGATTGAAAAAATTGAGGCGGACTCTGACCGCGACAAGTGGATGCGTTCGTACGAAGCCAAAGAATACGGCTTAATCGACGAAGTATTGACTCGCGAGAAATAGTAAGCAGTTTACAATTACAAAAGGCGTCAGTCGGATTGAACCGACCGACGCCTTTTCACTCCTGACCGCACGGGCGGCCCCGTTCTCACTCCTGACAACTACCTTTGCCCCATGCATCAGAATTATCATTTTTTACAGCACTTGGTCAAAGCGCTTCGTCCATTAGCAGTTGGATTGAAGTTTATGGAGTGTTTTAGTCAGGAAAAAGACGAGTTGGTGATCATTTTAGCCCACGCTCGCGGAAAAAACAACTACTATCGTCCTTTCTTTATTCGGGCCACCCTTCGCCCTGATTTTGCCTGTCTCAATTTTCCCGATGACTTCAGCCGCGCGCGTCAAAACAGCGCAGATTTATTTGAAACACTCTATGATTTGAACGTCATTGACGTACGCCAATTTACGAATGAACGAGCGATAGGGCTGGTGTTGGAAAATAATTATATGGTTGTTTTTAAATTATTCGGCAATCGTTCCAATGCCGTTTTGTTTCAGAATGACGAAGTGATTGATTTGTTTCACAGCAATCTGGTCAGCGACAATAACCTTCGTTTATCACAACTCGACCGTACCTTAGACCAGACATGGGAAGCCTACCAAGCGGCCAATTTCGACCACCGAAAGCTTTTCCCAACGTTTGGAAAGGAGGTTAATGCGTATTTAGCCCCCCAACCCCCAATGGGGGAGATATTTACTCCCCCATTGGGGGTTGGGACGGTACGCCGCGCGGGGCTACGTTGGCAAATTATTCAGGAAACATTAACTCTTCTTGAAAATCCTTCCTTTCGAATCAGCCTTTGGAATCATCAACCTACGCTTACGCTTGTCCCGTTGGGGGATGTAATTCGGGAGTACAGTGACCCGATTGCGGCGCTCAATGATTTTTACACCACGTATAATCGCATTGGAGTGCTGGCCCGCGAAAAAGCAGAGGCCATCCGAATCTTACAAAAGAGAATTCACCGCACTGAAAGCTATTTAGAAGATGCTATGCATAAATTAGTAGGGATAGACGGCATCGTAAAAAATGAAGAAATCGGGCATATTTTGATGGCTAATCTTCACCAAATTCCCGAGCGTGCTGAGCGGGTTACGCTGTTTGATTTTTATCGAGATAAGGATATTGAAATTAAGCTAAAACATGACCTTACTCCGCAACGGAACGCCGAGACGTATTATCGAAAAGCCAAAAACGAGCGTATTGAAATCGAAAAAGTACAGGAAAATATCACGTTGCGGAAGGGGGAATTGGAAGAATTAAAAAAACATGTGAATACCATTGAAGAATTTGAGTCGTTGAAACTATTGCGGAAATACCTGAAAACAAACAGTTTGTTAAATGACAACGCGATTCTCTCCCCTACTCAATTGTTCAAACATACGGAATATGAAGGTTACGTGATTTTGATTGGTAAAAATGCCAAAAACAATGACCTGCTTACCAAAAAATATACCTACAAAGACGACCTTTGGCTGCACGCCCGCGATGTGGCCGGTTCGCACGTAGTGGTGAAATACAAAGCAGGGAAAAAATTCCCGAACAGTGTTATTGAGCGAGCCGCCCAAATAGCGGCCTGGTATTCCAAACGTCGGAATGAAACGCTTTGTCCTGTCATTGTTATTCCAAAAAAATTTGTTCGTAAACCCAAAGGCTTACCCGATGGAGAAGTGATTTTAGACAAGGAAGAGGTAGTGATGGTGGAGCCGCGCGGAATGTAGTCCTTCACTGTCTTACGGACGATTGCCGAATAATGAGTTTTCCCTTCATTTTCTGTAATTCAGGTTGAAAAGTGTCTTTATGAATAATATTATCAATTAACATTTTGGCCGCAATTCCCCCCATCTGAAACGGAGAATGATGATAAACTGTCAAAGAGGGTTCAATCAGTGAGGCAATCAGCTCATCACCAAAGCCCACGATTGCCATCTCTGACGGAATGTTAATTTTACGTTTTTTCAATTCTACTATCATATCAATGGCATTGGCGTAATGAACCGCCAAAATACCGTCAGGTTTTTGAGGTAGGTTTAGCCATCCATCCAAAGCAAGTAACGACTCCCCTTGTATGAAGTTAGTATGATAGATTAATTCTTCTCTCAACGGAATACCGTAGTTAGCCAAAGCTGCCTTGTAACCATTTAAACGAGAAATACTGATAATCAACTCGCGCGGACCAGCACACACTGCGATGCGCTTGCACCCTTGTAAAATTAGGTGTTCGGTCAGGATATAACTTCCTTCAAAATCTTCCTGAACCACTTTGGCAGTCTCTACTTCGTTACATACTCGATCGAAGTGAACAATTGGTAATCCCTTTTTTAGTTGAAGTTTGATGTGTTCAAACGAAGTAGTTTCTTTGGAGTGGCTTATCAGCAGGCCATCAACTCGGCTCGCCACCAAAGCCTGTACATTGAGCGTTTCGGTAGCGTGCGATTCGTTAGACTGACAAATCATCACCCGATACCCTGCCTCAGTAGCTACTTTTTGAATACCCGCTAATACTCCCGCAAAAAAAGGTCGTTCGATATTCGGAATCACCACACCAAGGGTGTGCGTTTCGCCACGGTTCAGGCTTTGCGCCAGTAGGTTGGGGCGATAATCCATTTCGGTAGCCACCCGAATTATCTCCTGACGAGTAGAGGCATTGATTTCGGCACTGCCGTTCAATGCCCGTGACACCGTAGAAGGAGCAATACCGAGCGATTTTGCAATATCAACAATCGTGATTTGTCGAGCGGGCTTATTAACTTCTTTTTGAGGTAAATTAATTGTAAAATGCACTTCACACGACTTACAAAAGAGCCGCTGCTTTCCTCGTATAAAACCTGACTTTAAGATATTTTCTACGCTCCCACATTTGGTACAGGCTGTCATCTTTTATTACACTTTATCAAGATTTTACTTAATATATGTCATTTTACAGAGAAACTATTTTTCTTTTTTAGAAACGCAAATATATATAATAAAAACAAGTTTTAAAAAACTACCGCAAACGTTTCCGAAAACGAATCCGATATAAAATAAATAATTTTACTATAAATAATCAAGAAATAACTTTTAAAAATTCAAAATTAAAGATATTATTGAATGCTTTATTAGTTTTTGTAGCTATTCTTAAAACAGGCTATGTATGTCTTCACTAAAAGGCAAATTGTATTTTTTTACTATTTATCTACAACCTTTAACAAATTTTTTTATGAACCCAAAACTACTGTTCTCGAAACTGCTTTTTGGTGCACTAATCGTACTGACAAGCATTCAAACATTTGCTCAAAACATTACGATACGAGGCAAAGTAACCGGAGAAGATGGCTCCGGTATGCCTGGTGTCTCTGTATTACTTAAAGGTACTACGATAGGCAGCAACACCGATGAAAAAGGGGCTTTCAGCATCAACAATGTTTCTTCAAATGGAACACTGGTGTTTTCTTCGATTGGTTTCACAACCAAAGAAGTGGCCATTGGTAACCGTTCGACCATCAATGTAAGTCTTATTGAAGATACCAAAGCCCTTTCCGAAGTAGTGGTAGTGGGATACGGTACGGTCAAAAAAAGTGACTTGACAGGGGCAGTAGCTTCTATTAAAGCAACCCAACTTGAAAATGAAAACCCTCGCACGGTTCAGGATATGCTCCGTGGCAATGCGGCTGGCTTGGATGTAAGTCTAAATTCTTCGGCCAAAGGAGGAGGAGATTTTTTAGTACGTGGGCGTGCATCGCTCAATGCTTCTACCGCACCATTGATTGTAGTGGATGGGGTAATTTATCCTGGCCAATTGAGTGACATCAACCCCAACGACATTGGCACGGTAGATATTCTCAAAGATGCTAGCTCGGCGGCTGTATTTGGCGCCCGTTCGGCCAACGGGGTAATACTAATAACCACCAAAAAAGGAAAATCAGGAAAGCCTCTGGTCACTTTCAATGTCAATTTTGGAAAAAACAATATTGGTAAATCCCTGCCTTTGCTATCGCCACAAGAGTTTTTGGATTGGCGTAATGACGTACTTTGGAGCATGAACGGCCACGACCCTGTCCGTCAGTATATGTTTACCGACCCTCGCAAGCTACCTTCTACTATTACTACGGCGCAGTGGATGGCCTTAGGGAACTCTCAAGGCGACCCCGTAGATGCATGGTTGAGCCGCATCAGACTGACGGCCCTTGAAACCAAAAACTACAAGGAAGGACGTACCCTCGACTGGGAAAAAGAACTGTACAATTTCAACTCCCTCCAGCAAGACCATACTGCCAGTGTATCAGGAAGCTCCGAAAACATGAACTACTACGTGTCGCTGGGTTACCTGACAAACCAAGGATTGACCAAAGGAGATTATTTCTCCACTATCAGGGGAAGGGTAAATGTAGAAAGTAAAGTGACAAAGTTCCTTACTTTGGGTACCAACCTACAGTTTGCTGACCGCGATGAAAGCTCCATTCCCATTGATTTGAACAATATGATTCAAACCACTCCCTTCGGGCAGCTTTATCAGGACGACGGTGTGACGCTCCGCCAAAGCAGCAACGACGACGTGGGCAATAACACCAATCCCTACTTAGACCAATACTATAACAGCCGCCTTCGTAAATTTACCAATATGTTTGGGTCCATTTACGTAAAAGGGGATATTGGATACGGTTTTTCTTATCAAATCAATTATACCCCACGTTTTGAGTTCTACACAGGGTTTGACCACGTTTCTTCACAAAAACCAGGTGTTACCACCCGTAACGGTATCACAAGCCGCGTCAATGAGAAAACGTATCAGTGGCAGATTGATAACATTTTGAAATGGAACAAATCGTTTGGACAACACAATTTTGACGTTACGTTCTTGGCCAACGCTGAAAAATACCAAATTTGGAACACTACCGTCAACGCCGAAAATTACTCACCAAACGATAACCTCACGTATCACAATTTAGCCGCAGCTACGCTGTATCCGAGTATTTCGAGTAACGACCAGTATCAAACTGGGGATGCGCTCATGGGCCGTGTCAACTACAACTATAATCAGCGCTACTACCTTACAGTGACCGCTCGCCGCGACGGCTTCTCGGCGTTTGGACAGGGAAATCCAAGAGCGACGTTCCCGTCAGTGGCTTTGGGTTGGGTATTTACGGAAGAAAGTTTCGCGAAAGGTCTCAGCAAGTGGTTAGATTATGGTAAACTCCGCTTGTCGTACGGTGAAAATGGTAACCGAGAGATTGGACGCTACGCCGCTCTATCAGCACTGACTTCGGGTGTTTATTCATACACCAATCCAGGTGGCACAACTTCTAACGTGGGAGCCGTACGCACCGCCAACATGAGCAACCCTAACCTACGCTGGGAACGCAATAGCTCGGTCAACGTAGGAATTGACTTTGGCTTCTTAAACAGTAAAATCACTGGTTCACTTGACTACTACGACCGCAAAACGGTAGATCTCTTGATGAACCGCTCTTTGCCCGACATTACGGGTTTTGCCAGTGTAGTGGCCAACTTAGGTCAGGTAAGTAACAACGGTATGGAACTTACCCTGAACACCGAAAACATGAAAAGCACCAATTTTGTGTGGCGAAGCAATTTTTCATTTTGGACTAACCAAAACAAAATCTTGAAATTGTACGGCCCGGTACCCGTCAAGGATGCCGCTGGAAACACAACTATGGTAGATCAAGACGACCGTGCCAATGGTTGGTTTATTGGAAAACCCGTCAACCAAATTTGGGATTATAAAGTATTGGGCGTTTGGCAAGAATCAGAAAGAGATTTGGCAAAATCCTACGGTTTTACTCCTGGCGACTTTAAGTTAGAAGACCTTAACGGCGACGGTAAATATACCATTGACGACCGTCAATTCCTTGGCCATCAAAACCCTAAATTCTCCTTCAACTTCCGTAATGAATTCAAACTGTACAAAAATTTTGATTTCTCTTTTGCGCTTTACGGACGAATAGGACAAAACACCCAGTACAACGAAGCCAAAAATGTGGATAGATTCTACGACCGTTCACAGTTTTATAAGCGCCCTTACTGGACTCCCGAAAACCCCATCAACGACTACGCCAAGATGATGTCGGCAGCAGGAGGTTCAGTAGCCTATAATGTATGGCGCAAGTCATCGTTTGTTCGCCTCAACAACATCAGTATCGCTTACAGTTTACCACAGTCAGTGTTAAACAAAATTAAATTCCAGAGCTTGAAAATTTATCTCAATCAACAGAACGCAGCGGTATTTACCCCTTGGGACTACTTTGACCCCGAAAACAAAGGGCTTACGCCTTCTACTACGACCGTAGGGTTAAACATCACTTTCTAATTTTTGAAGTAAATAATCACCTAAATAACGCACACAGATGAAGAATACCAATATATTTCGCAAAATAACGATAGTAAGTGTTTTTCTACTTGCCATCAATACGGGTTGTAAAGAATCATGGCTTGAACCTCAACCACTCTCTTTTTACACTCCAGAAAACACCTTTACCACCGAAGGTGGCTTCAACTCGGCTTTAGCTTCCTGTGGACTTAACGTCCGTGATGAGTTCTACGGAGATGGCCACCCTATTATTACGGAGCTACTTTTCTCCGAAATGGCCGTTGAAGGAACCACTGATAAATTTGGGCCGGCAGTGGACTTGAACGTACTTATTACTCCCGACGCTAACCTGAATAGTGGCGATTTCAACCGCATCGGATGGTACTGGGAAAGAGGATGGTTGGGAGTCCGTTTGGCCAACACAATTATTAACCGTGTACCACAAGCTACTACAATCAAAGAAGACGTCAGAAATGTCATTCTGGGCAAGGCCTATTTTTATCGGGCCTATCATTACTACCGTTTAGTCCATCAATTTGGAGATATACCGACCACTTTTAAGGAGTTGTCAGAGCCAAAACTGGACTTTACAACCGTAAAACGTGAAGTGATTTTGCAGAAAATCAAAACTGACCTTGACTTTGCCATGAAAGTAGTACCTTGGACCAGCTCCAAAGGAGATGTAAACCGAGGAGCGGTAGGCCACTTACTCACAAAAGTAAACCTTGCCCTTGGACTCTATGATGAAGCCATTGCTGCTGCCGACCAAGTAATCAACAACGGTGCTTATAAACTGATGACTTCTCGGTTTGGAGTAGATGCCAGTAATTCCAACAAAAATGTCATCTGGGATTTACACCGACCTGCCAATAAATTTTTGGCCAACAATACAGAAGTACTTTTCTCAGTCATTGACCGCTATGGTCTTCCCAGTGCTACCACCACAGGTACGACATCTATGCGTCAAGCAGTACCATTTTTCTCCGTCAATACCATCTTGACCCCCGACGGCAGACAGGGCATGGTACCCAACCAAGTCGAATTTGACTTGACCACTTTGTATGGGCGAGGGATTGGTCGTTGTAGAGCTACCCCTTACAGTACCAAAGACATTTGGGACGACAACAAAGACCTACGCCACGATACTAAGTCAGGCAACTGGATGACCATGGAACAACTTGTTTACAACAATCCAGCTATAAAAGGCGTATCTCCTTGGTACGGTAAGCCACTCCAATTCCGCGATGCTAATGGAAAATTATTGGTTTCTACGGGCGACACCATCAGAACTTGGTACGATTGGCCTCACTACAAATTGTATATCGAGGATCAAATCCGTGTGCCTTTTCAAGGCGGAAATTCCGACTGGTATATTTTCCGTTTGGCCGAAACTTACTTGCTCCGTGCAGAAGCACATTGGTTTAAAGGCAACTTGGCCGCTGCCGCCGACGACGTTAACCGAGTCAGAACCAGAGCAGGTTGCAGCCCTTACCCTGTTTCAAAAATTGACATTGGAACCATTTTGGATGAGCGGGGACGCGAATTATACTACGAAGAGCCGCGTAAAACCGAGCTTGCCCGCATCGCCTACCAAATGGCAAAATCGGGTAAAACCTACAATGGCAAAACGTATTCTGCCAGCAATTTTTCGGGGTCCAACTTTTTCTACGATAGGATCATGGACAAAAACATTTTTTACAAAAATAGGGTCAAAAATGTCCGTGGAGATTCTTACACGATGAGTCCCTACCATGCATTGTGGCCCATTCCCCGTCCTGCTATTTTGGCAAACAGTTTAGGACAAATCAACCAAAACGTTGGCTATGCTGGTAGTGAAACTAACAAGCCTGCTTTAGACCAAATCCCCCAATAGTCTTAACAATAATTACTATTAAGCCAAAGGTTTAGAATGTACTCAAAATCAGGTTTTTGTAAAAAAATATTTTGAATCATTCTAAACCTTTTTCACTATTAATCAGGAGAAACGAACCCTCTAATACCTTATTCTTTAAATAGCTATTTTGAAAAACAGACCCCAATCTAAAAATATGGCAAAACGACTATTCTCTATCAATAAATCCATTCGAATGACTCCAATCCACTAAATAAAGTTCTTATGAAACGTAGAAAATTTTTAGGTCAAACTTTAACTGGCGTTGTTGGCGCAATAGGAATTCCTACCATTGTTCCCGCCTCTGTATTTGGTAAAAACGCGCCAAGTAATAAAATCAACATCGGACAAATCGGTTGTGGACGTATCGGTCGCGACCACGATATGGTAGGTACGTTGCAACACGACGTGGCCCGTATGATTGCTGTCTGTGATCTGGACAAAAACCGTTTGGAAGACGGCAAAAAACTCGTCGAAAACTACTACACCAAAAAGACAGGCAATGCCAACTACGTAGAGGCCAAAATGTACGATGACTACCGCGAAATGTTGCTGAACAAAGACATTGATGCCGTCATCATCAGCACACCTGACCATTGGCATTCACAACCCGCCATTGAAGCGGCCTTGGCAGGAAAAGATGTTTATCTGCAAAAACCTACCTCGCTGACCATTGCCGAAGGACGTATGTTGAGCGATATAATTCGCAAAAAAGGAACTGTTCTTCAAGTAGGTACTCAGCAACGCTCCTCACCTCAGTTCAGAATTGCGGCAGAATTAGTGCGCAACGGTCGCATCGGAAAATTGCATACCGTAAAAGTGGGTCTTCCTGGCGACCCTTCCGGGCCCTCGGCAGCGCCAATGCCAGTACCCAAAGGTTTTAACTATGATATGTGGCTCGGCTCTACGCCCGAAGTGCCTTATACTGAAATCGGCGTTCATCCCCAGAAAGGCTACGGCCGGCCGGGATGGTTACGCCTTGAGCAGTTTGGTGCGGGGATGATCACGGGTTGGGGACAACATCATTTTGATTCGGCCGCTTGGGGCATGGATACTGAGCTTACAGGCCCTATCTCAGTACAGGCCGTAGCCGAATTCCCTAAATCGGGTTTATGGAACGTTCACGGCGACTTTATGGTGAAAGCTGAATACGCCAACGGCATTACGATGTACACCAGCGGTGGCTTCCCCAACGGCATTCGCTACGAAGGCACTGAAGGCTGGATTTTTGTATCCCGCGGAGACTATGTGGCTTCCGCCAGTGACCCGGTATCGGCCGCCAAAAGCAGCAAAGCCTTGGATGCCAGCGACCCTAAAATCCTGACTTCAGTCATTGGTGAAAACGAAATTCACTTGTACAAAAGCGACGAACAGCACGGCAACTGGTTGGAATGTATCAAAACCCGTAAAGCGCCTATTTCGCCGGTTGAAATAGGGCACCGCGCCTGCAGTGTTTGCTTAGTAAGCCACATTGCCATGAAACTTCCGCGCAAATTGCAGTGGGACCCTAAAGCAGAGCGTTTTGTGAATGACAACGAAGCCAATGCGATGTTGAGCCGTCCGCAACGCAAGCCTTATGGTACAACCAATATAAAAATGTCTTAATCAATAAATAGAACCGCTGCGGCGGACCGCACGGATTGAATAGATCAAATGGATTGAAACAGATTTATTTATCCGTGAGTATCTGTTAAACCCGTTGAATCGCTGCGGCGAACCGTCCGCGTTCTATACCCATCTAAATAACTCATGAAAAAATCCGAGAACCAACGACGTACTTTTTTGAAAGAATCGGTCGCATCAGCCGCAGGTCTGATCACTCTTCCTATGCTTTCTACTGACTCCTTTGGTCATATTAAAACGGAGAAAGTAGCTTATACCGAACCGTATCACTACGAAAATCCTCGCATTAAGTTCTCCGTTATCGGCATGAACCACGGCCATATTTACGGGCAAGTGGAAGCCGTAACTCGTGGCGGAGGACAGTTAGTTTCTTACTATGCCAAAGAAGCAGATTTAGTAGCGGCATTTGCCAAACGTTTCCCACAAGCCAAATTGGCATCGAGTGAAAAAGAAATTTTGGACGACAAATCCGTTCAACTCGTTTTAAGCTCGGCCATTGCCAACGAACGCGCTCCCTTGGGTATTCGAGTTATGAAAAGCGGCAAAGATTTTATGTCTGACAAACCAGGCATTACTACACTTCAGCAACTGGCAGACGTGCGCCGTGTTCAGAAAGAAACGGGTCGCATTTACTCCATCATGTACAGCGAACGTTTTGAAAACAGAGCTACGGTAAAAGCAGGCGAATTGGTAAAAGCAGGAGCCATTGGGAAAGTTATCCAAACGATTGGACTGGGCCCGCACCGCATGAATACCAATACTCGCCCCGAATGGTTTTTCAACAAAGAACAGTTTGGCGGTATCATCTGCGACATTGGCTCTCACCAATTTGACCAATACCTGTATTTCACCAACTCCACCCAAGCTTCGGTAGTCGCTTCCCAAATCGGGAACACAAATCACCCGCAATTTCCTCAATTTGAAGACTTTGGCGATGTAATGCTTCGCGGAAACGGTGGAATGGGCTACATTCGGGTAGACTGGTTTACTCCTGACGGATTGAAAACATGGGGTGACGGACGCTTAACTATTCTGGGAACGGAAGGATTTATTGAAATTCGTAAAAACATCGACATCGGTGGACGCGAAGGCGGTAATCACCTTTTTCTAACTGATAATAAAGAAACACGCTACATTGATTGTACCCAACAGGAATTGCCTTACGGCCGACTGCTCGTGGATGATGTTCTGAACCGCACTGAAACCGCGATGTCCCAAACGCATTGTTTATTAGCTGCGGAATTATCATTGATTGCCCAAAAACAGGCGCAAAAAATAGATTTGAAAGCGTAGAAGTAGCCTCATGCCCTTGTGCGGCAACTTAAAAGCCGTTAGTCGGTTTTGAACCGACCGACGGCTTTTAAGTTGCCTTTTTTCGTAAAAGATTGGGGCGATTGCATAAGGCACGGCTGTAGCAAGCCTACTCCTACGAGATATGGGAAACTAAACAAATGATTTACACTATTTATTTATTTTAATACATGCATTATTCTAAACGTATTCTCTTTTTCGCAGTCGTATTTTTAACTGTGAAAGGTTGGTCGCAAACCAAAATTACCGCCGTAAAAAGCAACTCAAAAATTGACATTAACATCAATAGTAATTTTTTCACCAGCTACATCTTCTCTCAAGACGAAAAATACCCGTTTTTCTTTCCCGTCAATGGGCCATCCAACGCCAGCGTTACCTCCATGCGAAATGGCAATTATCCGCATCACAGCTCTTTATTTTTTGGTTGTGACCGTGTCAACGGCGGCAATTATTGGCAGGAAGGAATTGATAAAGGACAAATTATCTCGTTGCGTGCCGATATTATTCAATCAGGTGGCGACAAAGTAGTGATTGAAAATGAGTGCATTTGGCGCCGGCCCGAAGCCAATGCTCCCATGAAAGATTTTCGTACCATCACCATCACGGCTCCTTCCAAAGATTTGTACCAAATTGACGTGGACATCACGATGGAAACGCTTATGGATGTGACGATTCTGAAAACCAACCACTCACTTTTCAGCGGTCGTCTGGACCCTGATTTGGCCGTAATCAACGGCGGCACCATGATAAACGCCGAAGGAAACCAAGCCGAAAAAGGGACGTTTGGGGTAAAATCTCCGTGGATAGACTGTTCGGGAAAAAGAGGCGACAAAGTAGAAGGCATCACCATCATGCAGCATCCTTCCAATCCTTGGTATCCTTCGCCGTGGTTTACGCGTGATTATGGCTTTTTTTCTCCTACCCCTATGTATTGGCCGCAGGATGACAAAGCAACAGTCATGAAAAAAGGAGACAAATTAGTCTTACGTTACCGCGTTTTAGTTCATTCCGGAAACCACCAAATGGCCAATGTGGCGAGTCTTTTTGAAAAATATAAAGGAGAGTAAGGTTAAAATATTAGGTCACAAAGTGACACATAGTACTTCACAGAGTATAACAAATTTTCTCTGTGAAACTCTGTGCAAAACTTAGTGAAACTCTGTGTCCCGAAAATAAAGCATTCAAAAATGACATTTATACAAACCATGCGTTGGTTCGGGCCCAATGACCCCGTTTCCTTGATGCACATTCGTCAGGCAGGATGCACGGGGATTGTAACCGCTTTACACCAAATTCCGGTAGGAGAAGTTTGGTCCGTCGAAGCTATACAACAGCGCATTCAACTCATCGAAGCAGATAATCATCGCTACACCCCATTGACTTGGGAAGTGGTAGAAAGTTTACCCGTTCACGAAGACATCAAAAAAGGGCTGCCGAGTCGGGCGCAATACATTGAAAACTACAAAGTGTCGCTGCGAAATTTAGCGGCTTGCGGTATCAAAACGGTTTGTTACAATTTCATGCCGGTGCTGGATTGGTCACGCACCAATCTCCATTACGAAATGCCCGACGGTTCGTTGGCGCTGCGATTTGTGTGGGAGGATTTTGCGTTGTTTGATTTGTACATACTCAAACGCCCTAATGCAGAGGCAGATTACACGCCCGAAGTACAGGAAGTCGCTAAACGCAAGTTGGAAGGTTTGACCGCCGAGGAAATCGCTACCCTCCAAAACACCGTTTTATTGGGTTTACCCGGCTCCAATGAAGCCTTTGAATTGGCTACTTTTCAAGGATTACTGAACAACTATAAACACATTGGTGACAAAGAGTTACGCGAAAATCTGTATTATTTTATTCAACAGGTAGCACCCATAGCCGAAGAAATCGGAGTGAATCTCTGCATTCACCCCGACGATCCTCCAAAATCGTTGTTGGGATTGCCCAGAGTGGTCAGTACCGAAGCGGATTTAGCGCAATTGATGGATGCCTGCGAAGTGAGAGCCAACGGCATCACATTTTGTACTGGTTCATTGGGCGTACGCGCTGATAATGATTTGCCAAAAATAGTCGAACGCTTTGGCGACCGAATCCATTTTGTGCATTTGCGTACCACCAAGCGGGAGATTAACCCTTTAAATTTTCACGAAGCCGCCCACTTAGTTGGTGATGTAGACATGTACGAAGTTGTAAAAGCCTTTGTTATTGAAGGAAAAAGGAGAAAGGAGAAAGGGAAAAAGGACGCCCAAATTCCGATGCGTCCCGACCACGGCCATCAGATGTTGGATGATTTGAACAAGACCGGAAAAGACAAATCATATCCGGGCTATTCGGCCATCGGGCGATTAAAAGGATTGGCAGAATTAAGAGGTTTGGAAGTAGCGATTGAAAGAGGTCTTTTATAAAAACAACAAAAGGCAAGTTGGCAAAAGAGCAAGAAATTTAAAATTTTCTCTTATTAAAATTTACCTATCATGGGAAAACAATTAGAGCAAATTATTCCTGACTTACAGGAGTTTATCCAAAAACAAAATGTCTTTTTCGTGGCGACAGCCATGAGTACTGGCAAGGTCAATCTATCGCCTAAAGGAATGGACTCGTTCAGAATCATTGATTCCAAACGGGTGATGTGGCTGAATGTGACGGGCAGTGGCAACGAAACAGCCACCCACCTTCTGGAAAATGACCGAATCACTGTCATGTTTTGCGCTTTTGAAGGCAAACCTATGATTTTAAGGCTGTACGGAAAAGGCAAAGTCTATCACCAACGAGACTCCGAGTGGGAGGAATTCATTCACTTATTCCCGGAATTGCCGGGAGCGAGACAATTGGTAGATATTGAGGTAGAAATGGTGCAAACTTCCTGTGGCATGGCAGTGCCTTTCATGGATTTTAACCGGGAAAGGGATGAATTGAAAAAATGGACTCAAAAGCAGGGCGAAGATGGAATCAAAGAGTATTGGAATAAGAAAAACATAGTAAGTATGGACGGGCACAAAACAGGAATTTTTGAATGAAAATGAAATTGCCTCAGTGAATTTTGCCTCCTGCTGAATTGCCTCCTGCTTTAGCTGGAGGATAACAAATAAATTAAATCATGCCCTATATCAAAGTTTGGATTCATTTTGTGTGGTCAACCAAGCATAGAATTCCATTTATAAAAACCCGCGAAATACGACAAACTATTTTTAACCATATCAGGGAAAACGCCAAAGAAAAAGGCATTTATATTGACTTTATCAATGGATATACTGACCATGTTCACTGTCTTGTTTCCCTTGGCATTGACCAAAGCATGAGTAAGATTATGCAATTGATAAAGGGCGAATCTTCTTTCTGGATTAATAAAAATGGCATTTGTGAAGACAAATTTGAGTGGCAGGATGAATATTTCGCGGTATCTGTCTCCGAATCCATTGTTGACAGAGTGCGAGAATACATTAAAAAGCAGGAAGAGCATCATCAAAAAAAGACCTATGCTCAGGAATATGATGAATTGATTGAAAAGTATGGATTTGAGAAATTTAAGGACACATAAGATTTGGCTAAAGCCAATGCCATGGAATTCTCTTTTTGTCCTCCAGCTAAAGCAGGAGGCAATACAGTTTTTAATTTCCCTATTTTCAATAGGAATTGTTTGCAAAAATTCATTTATGAATTGCCTCCTGCTTTAGCTGGAGATAACAAATAAAAAAATCAACAAGGGCTTCAGCCAAACAACTATCCATGACAAAACAGCTTCTTCTCTTTTTTCTGGTTATTTCTTCCCTTGCCTTTGCCGATGATGGTTCTCGGCTTTGGCTCAACTATGATTTAATCAAAGACGCCAAGCAACGGGAAAGTTATGCTCAATTGGCAAAATTCATAGTTGTTTCTTCTGATAATCAAACTATTAAAATTGCCTCCGAAGAGCTTCAAATAGGTTTACAAGGATTGTTGGGCAAAAAAGTCGCTATTGTGAAAACAGCAACCGGAAGCGGAAGAATTGTTTTAAGCGTCAATAAAAACGCTCCTTCTACCACTAATTTATCCGAAGAAGGCTACGAAATTTACACCGAAAAAGACAACATCGTCATCTCATCCAAAACCGAAACAGGCGTTTTGTACGGAGCTTTTGAATTGTTGAGGGCTATACAAACGGGCAAGTCGTTGACCAACATTTCCATCGCAAGCAGCCCGAAGATAAAAATCCGAATGCTCAATCATTGGGATAATGCCAACGGCACCGTGGAGCGCGGCTATGCGGGCTCGTCCATGTGGAAATGGAACGAACTGCCTTACCGCATCGACCCGCGTTACATTATGTACGCCCGCGCCAATGCATCCATCGGAATCAATGCCACTTCCATCAACAATGTCAATGCCAGTTCGCGGTTTTTAACGGCCGAGTATTTGGAGAAAATCAAAGCCGTGGCCGATGTACTTCGCCCCTACGGCATCAGAGTATTTATTTCGGTCAATTTCCGCTCACCCCGCACCCTCGGCGGACTCAAAACCTCCGACCCCCTCGACCCCGAAGTGCGCAAATGGTGGAACGAGAAGACCAAAGAGATTCACCAATACATTCCTGATTTTGGCGGCTATTTGGTCAAAGCCAACTCGGAAGGTGAGCCCGGACCGCAGGATTACGGCCGTACTCACGCCGACGGAGCCAACATGCTCGCCGATGCCATGCGTCCATTCAGCGGCATTGTTATTTGGCGAGCCTTTGTCTACAATGCCGACCCCAACGGAGATAGATTCAAGGAAGGTTACGAACAATTCAAACCGCTGGACGGCACTTTTGACCCGAAAGTTATTGTCCAAGTCAAAAACGGGCCAATAGATTTCATGCCCCGCGAACCGTTCCATCCTATGTTTGGTGCCTTTCCTAAAACTACGTTGGGCATGGAATTTCAAATAACGCAGGAGTATTTGGGTCAATCGACGCACTTGACGTATTTGGCCCCGATGTACAAAGAATGTTTGTATACAGACACTTACGCTAAGGGACAAGGGTCTACGGTAGCCAAAGTCATTGATGGAAGTTTGTATAATGCTTCCAATTCGCTGATGGCCGGCGTAGCCAACACCGGTTCAGACGTCAACTGGTGCGGACATCCCTTTAACCAAAGCAACTGGTATGCTTTTGGCCGATTGGCTTGGGACCATACGCTGTCGTCGGAGCAAATAGCGTCGGAATGGATACAAATGACGCTGACGCAGTCAAAGTCTGCTGGGCAAAAAATCACAGACATGATGATGAAATCGCATCCTGTTTATGTGAGTTATACCTATCCGTTGGGAACCGCGCACATGATGGGTGAAAGTCATCACTACGGACCGGAACCTTGGCTCGCCAAAAGCGCCCGGCCTGACTGGACCTCCGTTTATTATCACCGTGCCGATTCCATCGGTTTGGGATTTGACAGAACGGGCAAACTGAGCAATGCTTTGCAGCTGTACAGTCCGGAAGTGCAGAAAAAATGGGGTAATTCCGAGCAATGTCCGTTGGATTATCTGCTCTGGTTTCATCACGTACCTTGGTCTAAAAAACTAAGGACCGGTCGCAGTCTGTGGGATGAATTATGTGTTCGCTATTACGACGGCCCGGTACAGGTCAAAAGATTACAGGATACTTGGGAAACTGTAAAACCGGATATTGATACCGAAACCTTTGAAAGCGTAAAAGGCAGATTGAAAATTCAGGAAAAAGAGGCGTTGTGGTGGCGAGATGCCTGTGTGTTATACTTTGGAGAATACTCAAAAATGCCTGTTCCCAAGCCATTAATGCCTCCTCAAAGAACCTTAAATGAAGTTAAAAAATTAGTAGAAATTTATCATTTGCGATGAAAGAAAAACAAATTATAACGGGAGAACTGACTCTGGTCAATCATCAATCCGTATTTTCATTAGAAGGAAAAATTGCGCTCATTACCGGCGGTGGCAGTGGTATTGGCTACGACATTGCCCAGTGCATGACCCACGCCGGCGCCACCGTCATCATCACCGGACGACGCGAGCATGCCCTTCAGGAAGCCACAGAAACGCTGGGCGAATCTGCGCATTACGTGGTAAATGATGTAACTGAGCTGAACTCTCTGGAAGGCTTGGTAGAAACCATTGAAGCTACCTACGGCCCCATTGATATTTTGGTCAACAATGCGGGCATCAACATGAAAAAACCTGCTTTGGAAGTCACAGACGCCGATTTTGACCGTATTATTCATACCAATCTAAATGCCGTTTTTGCCCTGACCCGCGCCTGCGCCAAACGCATGGTTGCCCGGCAAAGCGGTTCTATATTGATGATTTCTTCCATGGCGGCTTACTATGGCATCGACCGGGTAGTGGCGTATGCCGCGTCCAAATCAGGTGTAGAAGGGATGGTCAAAGTACTGGCCTCCGAGTTCTCAAAATTCAACGTTCGGGTCAACGCCATTGCACCGGGTTTTATCGAGACCAACATGATGAAAACCGCCATGAGCAGCGACCCCGACCGCATGAACAAAGCTCTCAACCGCACCCCCATGGGAAAATTCGGAAAACCACAGGATATTGGCTGGGCGGCGGTCTTTTTGGCCTCCGAAGCGGCCGGTTATATTACCGGTGCTTCACTACCCGTAGATGGAGGAAATTCCATTGGATTTTAAGTATGGTTGTTTTTTGATAACTTTCGCTTGCAATCATTCAAACTAATTTCAAATCATGCTGCTTCGTACGCTTTTTTTCGGCTGTTTATTTTTGGTAGGTCGGGTTTTTGCTCAATCCACGGCCCCCATGATTACCAAAGACTCAATTGACGTTTTTCAGCAAGGAGCTGATAGCAAGCCCCTTGAGCAATACAATGCCCTGTGGCAAAGCCCCGTTCACAAAGCCGTTTGGGATGAATTTCAACAAAAATTCGCCACCGATTTTGACACAAAAAAACAAATAGAACTATTGTTTTCGCAGAACATAGACAGCCGGGAAATAGGGTTATTCAACGCCCGTAAAAAGCAGATGGAGTTTTTGAAAAACCATCCTGATTTTGCCAAACTCTCTGATTCTTTTAAACGCTACGTTGAAAATACCGCTCGTTGGAACTACTGGTATTGGGTTTTAAACCACGCGGTTGCACGAAGCAACGCCGACACCAAAAACCTAAAAATGGCCTCCCTTCCCAACGTCATGACTGAGGCCCTCGACCCTAAAAAAATCAATGATGAAGAAGCATTTCTGACGCCGGCGTATCGCGATTTTTTGGTGGTGTTTGTAACCTACTTCAATTCACGCGAACACGCATTTGACAAATACACCGACTTGGGCAAATCAATGGAGGACAAAGCCTCTTTTGCCAAAAAATACCTTTCGGGAGCCGTTTTGCCTTATTATCTATGTCGTTTGTTACGGGAAAATTGCACTATTACTCCCAAAGCAGCCGTAGTCAATACATTGGCGGAATTAAGTCGTCTTCCCAAAATCGAACGGTATGTTCCCTTGGCTTCGGCTAAATGTAACGAAGTGTTGACCCGAGTAGAAGAAAAGAAACCGGTTGAAACTGTCGCCAAAAAAGGAAAAGAAGATGATATTACGCTGCAAACCGTAGAAGGAAAAACGTTCTATCTCTCTGATTTTAAGGGCAAAGTGGTTTATCTCGACTTCTGGGCAAGCTGGTGCGGTCCGTGTCGGGCAGAGTTTCCTTTTTCCAAAGCCATGCACGATAAATTGACCGATAAACAAAAAAAGAAAATCGTTTTTCTCTATGCTTCTATTGACGAAAATGAAGATGCCTGGAAAAAAGCATTGGAGAAATTGCAACTGCAAGGGGAAAACGGGCATCTAAAACCCGCCCAAAATGCCGCAATTATGCGAAAATTGGCCGTTAGCAGTATCCCTCGTTACGTAATAATTGACAAAGCGGGCAAAATAGTATCGGCTGATGCAACGCGTCCCAGTTCGCCGGAAACGCTTAATGAGTTGTTGAAATTGATTGAATAAACGCAACTAACCCTACCTTTTTTATGAAACCTTCTGCTTTGCTGTTGCTCCTCGGACTTTTATCATTCCGATTGATGGCTCAAAATCCTGTGGGCATTTTTGAGAATCACGCCGACATCGGCAAGGTACTTCAACCGGGAACGGCCACTTTCGACAAACCTACTCAAACCTATCAACTGTCGGGTTCGGGCGAAAATATTTGGTTCAAAAAAGATGAGCTGCATTTTTTATACCGCAAAACCGTCGGTGATTTTATCGCCACGACTCAAGCCACACTTTCCGGCAAAGGTACCGACGCACACCGCAAAACGGGTTGGATGTACCGCAGCAGTTTGGACACGAGCGCTGCCATGGTCTCGTTGACAGTCCACGCCGATGGGCTTACGGCTTTTCAGTATCGAAAAAAATCGGGAACCAACATTGAGGAAATCAAAACGCCGATTGTTCATCCCGACATTTTACAATTGGAACGCCGTGGTCGCAGCTTTTTTGTGTCGGTAGCCAAAATCGGCAACCCTTTCTGGACCGTTGAAATTCCCGATTTTGATTTGCCTCAAGAGATGCTACTTGGGCTGTTTGTGTGCGCTCATAACAAAAATCAAATCGAAGAAGCCAAGCTTACCCAAACCCGAATTTTTACAGCGGTCAAATAACCGCTTGCCTATACCTATCAAATTAACCCATTTATTATCAAACAAATGCAATCTAAATCTTCCATCATAGCCTTGCTTATGATAGGGGCGTTATAGGCCCATGCGCAGAAAAAAACGCCCATTTCACAACCGCTCGTTTCACACATTTATACGGCCGACCCCTCGGCTCACGTATTCAACGGCAAAATTTACATCTACCCCTCTCACGATATAGAATCAGGTGTAGCGCAAGACGACGAAGGCGGCCATTTTGATATGAAAGACTATCGAATTCTGTCAATGGACAAAATTGGAGGCAAAGTAACCGACCACGGAGTTGCGTTGGACATCAAAGATGTACCTTGGGCAGGCCGCCAAATGTGGGCACCTGATGCCGCCTATAAAAACGGAACGTATTATCTTTATTTTCCCGTAAAAGACAAAGAAGACATTTTTCGTATTGGTGTAGCCACGAGCAAAAAGCCCGAAGGGCCATTCAAAGCTGAACCGACCCCCATCAAAGGCAGCTACAGCATGGACCCTACCGTTTTTCAGGATACTGACGGCAGTTATTACCTGTATTTCGGAGGAATTTGGGGCGGTCAACTCCAGCGTTGGAAGGGCAATACCTATTTAGGAAAAACAGCCAATCCTAAAAAAGGCGAAGTAGCCCGACTGCCGCGCATGGCTAAGTTTGCTCCCGATATGAAAAGTTTTGCGGAAGAAGTAAAAGAAATCAAAATCGTGGACAGCAACGGTAAGCTGCTTACGGAAGACCAAAACGACAAACGTTTTTTTGAAGCGGCTTGGGTGCATAAGTACAAAGGCAAGTACTATTTCTCTTACTCCACCGGCGATTCTCATAACATCTGCTATGCCATTGGTGACAATCCTTATGGACCGTTTACGTACAAAGGAATCGTGCTCGAACCCGTCGAAGGCTGGACCAATCACCATTCTATCGTAGAGTTTAAAGGAAAGGGGAGCGTCCCCCGATGGTATCTATTTTACCACGACGTGCAACTGTCGGGCAAAACGCATCTCCGCAACGTAAAAGTGACAGAATTGAAATATAATCCCGACGGGACTATTCAGACGATAGACGCGTACAAATAACCAGCAGTAGTATCCGTCTGATAGTCTTACTTGATGTACCGAGCAAAAGCATAGAAAATACCGAAATTTCAATTCTCTGAAAATGAAAGCTTTAAAACAACTCCTACTCTTTAGCATTCTTCCTTTTTCTACTTTTGCTCAATTTGGCCTCACGGCTGCTCAACGCGACAGCCTCAATAAGCTCACCACCGCCGACCATTCCAACATGAAGCAGCAGTTGGGCATCAAAACCCTGCGACCTGGCCCAAGCGGCAATGAATCCGCACCTAATCACGCCAATTACGACGAATCAACGGCCAACCCCTGCCCTGCTTTACCCGATATACTTACGTTGAAAAATGGTAATAAAGTAACCTCTGCCGATGTGTGGTGGAGTCAGCGTCGCCCCGAAATTATTGAAGAATTTGAACGCGAAGTGTACGGCAGACTACCCAAAAGCATCCCAAAAGTAACCTGGAAAGTAGAGGCCGTTGACAATGAATTTGTGGGCCGTATTCCTGTAGTAGCCAAAAAATTGACAGGTCACGTGGACAACAGCGCCTACCCTTCCGTCAACGTAGACATCAACATGATGTTGGTGGTTCCTTCCAACGTAAAAGGCCCGGTACCCGTGTTGATGATGTTTGGTCGTCCTTCTTTTCCTTCCCCTGCTCAACCCAACAACGACGATTTTGAGAAAATCAACGCGGCGTTCAAAGAGATGTTGATCAAAAGCAATCCGGAAATGAAGGCCATTTTTGACAAATACCCGGCTTATAGCCCTGTTTCCCGCGCGGCACTCCCCAATTTCTTTGCCCCTCTTCCTACCGGCGATTCCCCGGGCAGCGAGCAGTTGTTGACCGCCGGTTGGGGCTATTGCACCATTGACCCTTCGAGTATTCAGGCGGATAATGGCGGCGGGCTTACAAATGGTATCATCGGCTTGGTCAATAAAGGAAAATACCGCAAACCCGACGATTGGGGCGCACTCCGGGCATGGGCGTGGGGTGCCGCGCGTGGATTGGATTATCTGCAAACCGACCGCGCCGTTGATGCTAAAAAAGTAGGCATCGAGGGCGTTTCCCGCTACGGAAAAGCCGCTTTAGTGACCTTGGCTTTTGAGCCGCGTTTTGCTATAGGCTTAATTGGCTCATCAGGCAAAGGCGGAACTACCTTGCACCGCCGAGTATTTGGCGAAGCCGTCGAAAGCCTGACGGGCAGCGGCGAGTACCATTGGATGGCAGGAAATTACTTAAAATACGGCACCGAAGAATCAGGTTTCGGCAGAAAAACCGGTTGTGATTTGTCAGTAGATTCCCACGAATTGATTGCGCTTTGTGCGCCCCGCCTGTGTTATGTGAGTTACGGTATTCCTGAAAAAGGCGATGCCAAATGGCTTGATCAACAGGGTAGTTATATGGCAACGATTGCCGCGGGGGCTGCTTATAAACTCTTGGGTGCAAAAGATTTAGGAGTATCAAACGATTCTATGAAAGAAAAAATGCCGCCCATGCTTACGAGTATGCACGACGGACAACTGTCTTGGAGGCAACACGACGGCGGCCACACCGACCAACCTAACTTTCAGCATTTTATCCCTTGGGCAAGCAAGATGCTGAAATACGAAAGAGTAGGACAGTAATACATCGAACCACCGCGTCGGCGTACCGATAAGAAATATAAGGCCATATAAGTTTCAAAATAGCTGATAGATAACGTCTTATATTTACTTATATGCCTTATATGGTACCCCTCCCATAATCTACCTCTTCAACATGAAAACAAATCGCCGGGATTTTATTAAAACCACAGGCTTTGGGGCCGTGGGTTTAGGAGTTTTGTCGTCTATTGACCTATTTGGCAAAGACATCATCGCCTCGCTTCCCCGCAAAAGTCCTGAATCACAGGGGGTAATGTCATCGCCCCTGATGAGTAAATACAGCGATAAAGTGTTCAATGTAGAAAAAAATGCGTTTGGCCTTACTCAAATCGGCTTCGGGCTCTTTGAAGATGCGGGGGTTTTGCGCGTCAACTACGGCAACGGCGTGGAAAAAGTGGGTTTTGGATGGGAAAAATGGAGAGCAAACCCCAACAAACGCAAAAACCCTTTCTCTGCCAATCCAACGGCGGTTTCTTCTCGTATCGCAAGCACCGCTACTTGGCTTGATGACAACACGTTACAGATCAATTTCAAGTTTGTGGACCAAGTACACGGCGACAAACTCACCGTCAAATTTGAGGGAAATACGGTGACCGTTGCCTTGCTTAGCAGCGTTTCAGAAAACAATAAAAACAGTCCCGAAAAAAGAGAAACAATCAAAGGGATAATGGTCTAAACAAATCATTCTTTCAAAAATATATCCATGACAAAGCTACTCCTGCTGCTACTCTCTGTCAGTCATTTTCTTTTAGCCCAAACCGGTGAGCCCGTTGCTTCCAAAGTCTACAAGTGGTCAGAGTTGGAAGTGGTCAAACGAACGAAAGGCGAAGCCCGTCCTATTTTGGAAGGCACAACGCCTCATTTCAAGTTGTTCAAAGTACATGCTACGACCGTCAATCCCAAGAGCAGAATGCGTGACAGTGAGTATACCCAAGAGAATGAGGAACTTATCATCATCAAAGAAGGTGTACTGACCGTAACCGTAGAAGGCAAAACCAAAGAGTTGAAGCCCGGAGGTATTGCGCTCATCATGTCGGGCGATAAGCGCAGTGTGGTCAACAACACCAACAAACCCGTTACGTACTATGTTTTTCAGCTTAATTCGGTCGCGCCACTTGACATCGAAAGAGGCAAAACTGCGGGCGGGTCACTGTTGCTCAATTGGGACGAAACCGAATTCAAAGGCCACGACAAAGGCGGCAGAAGGAATTTTTTCGACCGACCAACGAGCATGAGCAAACGTTTTGAAATGCACGTAACGACCCTAACGGGCAATTGGATGAGCCACCCCGCGCACCGCCACCCGGCCGCCGAGATTTTGATGTTGGTCAACAGTCAGGAAGGCGAAGCCGATAGCCAAGCCAAGGAAACCATCGATGGCGTATGGCATGACTCAAAAGTCGGGGATATTATTTTCCTGAACTCAAACGTCCCGCACGGTCTTCAAAACACCAGTAAAGGCTCCTGCACTTACTTTGCTTTTCAGTTTGAATAAGGGTTATGAATTTGGGTAACACCCAACAATGGCGTAAAAATATACCAGTGGGCCTCACTAATTTAATGATGCAATATGTATTCTGTTCAATTTCTATTTCGGTTAGCAAAAGCAATATCTGTTGCTGCCATTGGATTAATGTTGTTGTTGATTGTGTTTGGAAATACATCCGATTATTATGCCAACTACCGTTTTGTGGAGCATGTAATGAAAATGGATACGATTTTTCCTGATAGCAATGTTCGGTATAGAAGCATCAACCATTCATTTCTTTTCCATGCAGGCTATGTATTTATTATTCTTATGCAAACGCTGATGGCTTATTGTTGTATCAAAGGAAGTTGGTTGTTATTTAAGAACATCAACAGTAATGCCGCCACTTTTCACGCTTCCAAAAACTGGGCCGTTGCCGGAATAATCATCGGAATACTGATTTGGTTTCTGGGATTTGAAGTAATAGGCGGAGAATGGTTTGCCATGTGGCAAAGCAGCACCTGGAATGGGTTGGCCAATGCCGAGCGCATTGTTAGCTTTCTTGTTTTAGTTTTAATTCTGCTGCATTTTGAAGAAAAAAATTAAGCCCTCAACTTGTGCTTCTCATGGAAAATCGCATCAATCGCCGCACTTTTATCCGAAACAGCTCACTGGCTACGGTTGCCCTGTCGAGTGAAAGTATGAATCTATCAGTGAAGAAAAAGAACAAATTGCCTCAATGGAAAGGCTTCAACGTCCTTGATTTCTTTTCGCCCGACCCGGCCAAAAGTCGCCCACAAACGCCCGAACTATATTTCAAATGGATGGAAGATTGGGGCTTTGATTTTGTCCGAATTCCGATGGCGTACCCGGCCTATCTGAAATTTGACCGTTCCAAAAACATCCGAATCGACGAAATCAGAAACATAGACACCCAAATGACCGACCGCATTGAGCAGTTGGTCTATTGGGCACAAAAATACAATCACCACGTTTCGCTCAATCTCCACCGCGCGCCGGGCTATTGCATCAATGCCGGTTTTGTGGAGCCTTACAACCTGTGGACCAACGAGCAGGCGCTGAGCGACTTCTGCTATCATTGGGAATTTTGGGCGAAAAAATTCAAAGATACATCTTCCAAAAAAATCAGTTTTGACCTCCTCAACGAACCGAGTTGGCGCGACGACATGAACGACCAATTGGGCAAAAAGACCAAGTTAGAACCCGAAATGTACCGCAAGCTGATTTTGGCGGCCTACAATACCATCAAAGGCGTGAACAAAAAACACCTGATCATTGCCGATGGCAATAATGTCGGTAATGATGTGATTACGGGTATTTCCGATTTGGAAGTGGGCCAAAGTTGCCGAGGCTATTCGCCTTCCATTATCTCGCATTACAAAGCCTCTTGGGTGTACAAAGACCCGGAGAGCCTGCCCGTCCCCGTTTGGCCTGGACAAGTGGGTGATCAATACCTAAGCCGCAAAATGCTGGAAGACAAATTCCAACCTTGGATTGACCTCAAAAACAGTGGTACGGGTGTTCACTGCGGCGAATGCGGCTGTTTTAACAAAACGCCTCATAACGTATTTTTAGCATGGTTCGGCGATTTGCTTGGCATTCTGAGTGAAAACGGAATTGGCTTTGCGTTATGGGAATTTGACGGCTCCTTCGGCTTGCTTAATTCCGGAAGAAAAGACGTTGACTACGAAAATTTTCAAGGCCAAAAACTGGACAGAAAGCTGCTGACGCTTTTGCAGAAAGTGTAGAGACCCCTTTGGGAAACTAGTAGGGCGCAGCACTGCCAAGCGAAGCGTTATTCGTGGGCAATAGAAATAACATGACAGCACAAGATTTATTGGCGGCATACGCCGCAGGTGTAAGAGACTTTAGCGGACGCCGCCTTAGCCAACAAGCCAACCTTAGGCAAGCCAACCTTAGAGGAGTCAGGCCTGAGGGGGGTCCTTGATGGAGTCATAGAGCCATAAGGTAGCCTACCCCCCGTCTGTGGCTGTATTTGAACAGCCATTAAACCCGCCCAACGGTTTGCACACTCGCTTACGCGGCCCATGCCTGGCACTCAAAGCCAAGGCAGGGCAGCATCCATGCAACCGTTGGGCAAAACAACATCAAAAACAAAAAGGGGCATCACCTGAACACCCCTCCGCTTTGGGAAACTAGTAGGGCGCAGCACAGCCAAGCGAAGCGTTATTCGTAGGCAATGAAACAACATGACAGCACAAGAATTATTAGCGGCATACGCCGCAGGTGAAAGAGACTTTATCGATGCCGACATTGACTGTGGTGGAGCCAACCTGGAAGGAGCCAACCTTAGCGGAGCCAACCTTAGCACAGCCAACCTTGAAGGAGCCAACCTTTGCGAAGCCAACCTGGAAGGAGCCAACCTTACCGGAGCCAACCTTACCGGAGCCAACCTTTTCAAAGCCAGCCTTCTCGGAGCCAACCTTAGCACAGCCAACCTTGAAGGAGCCAAACTTAGCGAAGCCAAACTTGATGGAGCCAACCTTAGCCGAGCCAACCTTCGCAAAGCCAACCTTGAAGAAGCCAACCTTTGCGAAGCCAAACTTTTCAAAGCCAGCCTTCTCGGAGCCAACCTTAGCGGAGCCAAACTTAGCGGAGCCAAACTTGATGAAGCCAAACTTAGCTTAGCCAACCTGGAAGGAGCCAAACTGGAAGGAGCCAACCTTAGCTTAGCCAACCTTAGCGGAGCCAACCTTCACAGAGCCAACCTTCACAGAGCCGACCTTCGCACAGCCGACCTTCGCGCAGCCGACTTTAGGAATGCCAACCTTAGCGACGCAAACCTTAACGGAGCCAACCTTACCGGAGCCATAGGATTGTAGCCTCCCCCCTGTCTGTGGGTGGATTTGAACAGCCATTAAACCCGCTCAACGGTTTAAATGCTAGATGCGGCCTATACCCGGCACACATAGCCCAGGAAGGGCAGCATCCATCAACCGTTGGGCGCCATCAAAAACAAAAAGGGGCAACACCTGAACACCCCTCCACTTTGGGAAACTAGTAGGGCGCAGCACTGCCAAGCGGGGCGTTATTCGTGGGCAATATAGAATATGACATTACAAGAATTAATGAGGGCATACGCCACAGGTGAAAGAGACTTTCGCGGAGTCGACTTTAGGGAAGCCGACCTTTCTTTCGCGGAGCCTAAAAACCAATTTCTTATCAATAATAGGAGCAATATCATGGCAAATGCAGAACAACTCGATCTGCTCAAATCCGGTGTCGAAGGCTGGAATGCGTGGCGAGAAGCCAACGCAGAAGCAGAAATGATAGATGGACCGCCTGACCTGAATGAAGCCGACCTGCGTGGTGCTGATCTGCGTGGTGCCAATCTCGGTGCTGTCATGCTAAACAATGCCGACCTGAGCGGTGTCAACTTGACTGGAGCCAATCTAGGCGCTACGAGGTTGAATGGTGCTAACCTGAGTGGTGCTGATTTGACGGACACTATTTTGATCGGGGCTGAACTGAATGATGCCAACCTGACCGGAGCCAACCTAGTCCGAGCCAATTTGGATGGTGCCACATTCCCCAAAGCCAATCTGACGAGAGCCAACATCACTTTCGCCGTTGTAACTGCTGTTAACTTTTCGAACGCCAATCTGAGCGAAGCTAATCTGAGCGATTCTGACCTGCGTAATTCCTATTTGATAAACGCTAACTTGAGCAGCGCCAAATTGAACCGTGTCAAGTTAGAAGGTGTCCAAATGGGTAATGCCAATATGACTTTTGCCAACCTGACCGGGAGTAGCCTGAAAGATCTTGGGTTGGGCTTTGTCAACCTAGACAGAGCCATTGGGGTGGAACAGTAGTCCGACAATGAGCAACATTGATTGCCGGATTGCCACATGCCCCCCCGTGTCACTCGCACGGGGGCGCACAAGCCCCTTTCAGACCTCGCCCTGTCCCCTTTCGCAGCCGTAGGGTCGCCAAAAGTAACGTTTCGGCTTACAATGGGTGCAGGTAATGATGGTCTGGGGGGATTCATCATGCTAGAGATGAAACTGCTGCAATCCATTGGGAATCAAGCCGCGCACACCATCGAACTGCGCTACCCATCGGTGCAGATCAAATTTTTCGCGCTCAAGAACGGCAGCGTCTTTCGCGGAGCCTAAAAACCAATTTCTTATCAATTAATTTCTTATCAATACCGTTGGGCACAATCAAAAACAAACAGGGGAATCACCCGAACACCCCTCCGCTTTGGGAAACTAGTAGGGCGCAGCACTGCCAAGCGAAGCGTTATTCGTGGGTAATGGAAACAACATGACAGCACAAGAATTATTGGCTGCATACGCCGCAGATGAAAGAAACTTTAGCGGAGCCGACCTTCGCGGAGTCAACCTTAGCAAAGCCAACCTTAGCAAAGCCAACCTTAGCGGAGCCGACCTTAGCGGAGCCGACCTTAGCAAAGCCAACCTTAGCAAAGCCAACCTTAGCGGAGCCAACCTTAGCGGAGCCCTACTTGTCGGAGCCCTACTTGTCGGAGCCAACCTTGAAGGAGCCAACCTTAGCGAAGCCAGCCTTCGCAGAGCCGTTCTTATCGGAGCCAACCTTAGCGGAGCCCGCCTTCGCGAAGCCAACCTTAACTATGCCGACCTTAGCCGAGCCGACCTTAGCCGAGCCGACCTTAGCGGAGCCAACCTTAAAGAAGCCAGCCTCAAAGGAGCCTGCCTTAGCCTAGCCAACCTTAGCGGAGCCTGCCTTAGCGGAGCCAGCCTTAGCGGAGCCAGCCTTAATGGAGCCCACCTTGACGATGCCAACCTTAGCGGAGCCAACTTTAGCGGAGCCGACCTTAGCGGAGCCAGCCTTAAAGGAGCCAACCTTAGTGGAGCCGACCTTAGCCGAGCCAACCTTCGCGGTTCCAACCTTGATGAAGCCAACCAAGAGGGAGTCATAAGATAGCCTACCCCTCGTCTGTGGGTGTATTTGAACCATAATTAAACCCCTGCCCAACGGTTTGCATGCTCGGTTACGCGGCCCATGCCCGGCACTCAAAGCCCAGGCAGGGCAGCATCCATGCAACCGTTGGGCACAATCAAAAACAAAAAGGGGCATCACCTGAACACCCCTCCGCTATGGGAAACCAGTAGGGCGCAGCACTGCCAAGCGAAGCGTTATTCGTGGGCAATGAAACAACATGAAAAAAAATACTTCAAACTTGATTAACGTCGATGACAAAACTTTCCAAGGCGAGAAGACCATCACGGTGTCGTCGCCTCAAAAGCTATTTCCTAGCAGTAGAATACTCAAATTCAGTCTCTTTACAGCTACCGTGTTGTCTCTTTTCTTGTTGACCAGTGTAACTACAGTCGCTCAAGACGTAAACGATGTGTTGCGGACAGTAGCAGCAAACCCCCAAGGCGAAGAGGTAACCATCTCCTTAAATCAGTACCGAATGGGAAGAAAACTCTTCAATGTATCTTGTGGTGGATGTCACGCGGGTGGTATAACCAAAACTAGTGAAACTGTGTCACTCTCAGCCGAAGATCTCGCTAAAGCTGTCCCAAAACGCAATAATATTGAAGGGTTGGTCAGCTATATGAAAAATCCTACGACCACTGATGGCAAAATAGACATTTCCATATTGCACCCAAGCAAAATGAGCCAGGATATGTTTACTTACATGAGACGTCTGAGCGAAGAGGATCTTTTGGCGATCGCTGGATATATCCTCGTCGAGATCAAGAGGGTTGGAAAGCAGTGGGGACCTACCAAAAAATGATTGCCCGATTAGAGGCGCAGCCTAGCTCTGTCTGTGGGTGTATTTGAACCATAATTAAACCCACCCAACGGTTTGCATGCTCGCTTACGCGGCCCATGCCCGGCACTCAAAGCCAAGGCAGCGCAGCATCCATGCAACCGTTGGGCAAAACAACATCAAAAACAAAAGGGGCATCACCTGAACACCCCTCCGCTTTGGGAAACTAGTAGGGCGCAGCACTGCCAAGCGAAGCGTTATTCGGGGGCAACAAAACAAAAACAACATGACAGCACAAGAATTATTGGCGGCATACGCCGCAGGTGAAAGAGACTTTATCGGAGTCGACCTTAACGGAGCTATCCTTGAAGGAGTCAACCTTATGGAAGCTAACCTTAACGGAGCTATCCTTGAAGGAGCCAACCTTATGGAAGCTAACCTTAGCGGGGCCAACCTTAGCGGAGCCAAGCTTATGGATGCCAACCTTATCATGGCCAACCTTATGGATGCCAACCTTAGCGGAGCCAACCTTAGCGAAGCCCAGCTTTTCGGAGCCAACCTTAGCGGAGCCGACCTTAGCGAAGCCAACCTTGAAGGAGTCATAAGGTAACCTCCCCCATCTGTGGCTGTATTTGAACAGCCATTAAACTCACCCAACGGTTTACTTGCTCGCTTACGCGGCATATACCCGGCCTCAAAGCCAAGGCAGGGCAGCATCCATGCAACCGTTGGGCACAATCAAAAACAAAAAGGGGCATCACCTGAACACCCCTCCGCTTTGGGAAACTAGTAGGGCGTAACACTGCCAAGCGAAGCGTTATTCGTGGGCAATGAAACAACATGACAGCACAAGAATTATTAGCGGCATACGCCGCAGGTGAAAGAGACTTTATCGGAGTCGACCTTAACGGAGCCAACCTTCTCGAAGCCAACCTCAGCGGAGCCGACCTTCGCGAAGCCCGCCTTGTCTATGCCAACCTTGAGGGAGCCGACCTCACCGGAGCCAACCTTGAAGGTGTCAACCTATTCGAAGCCAACCTTCGCCGAGCCAACCTTAGCGGAGCAATGCTTGATGCAGCCAACCTTGAGGGAGCCGACTTCACCGGAGCCAACCTTGAAGGTGCCATAGGATTGTAGCCCCCCGTCTATGGCTGTATTTGCACAGCCATGCAACCCGCCCAACAGTTTGCATGCTTACGCGGCCCCTGCCCGGCACACAAAGCCAAGGCAGGGCAGCATCCATGCAACCGTTGGGCACAAGTAAAAGCAAAAAGGGGCATCACCCGAACACCCCTCCGCTTTGATGCTCCCAATTAGTTGGATAGCTTTCGCGTTCATTCAAGCTTAGGGAGACTTGAGGGTCGCTTTTTAAGGCCCCAAAATAGCCCAAAACTGTCTGTCCCCCCAATTTGTACATACGTTGTACATGAGCGCAATTTGGATATACCCTCTGGAATAGGGTACTTTTGTCGCAATCAATTGTAAAAGCGGAAGTTCCTGAACCCGCCCGTTTTGGAAAAAGAAAGGCGCAACCAAAAGCTTACAACGCGATAAGCGTAAGCAAAAATGAGTATGATAAGTCAAAACATCATTGACAGTTATAATTCGATGATAACAAACCATGATGCAAGTGCATTGCTTTTAACACTGGATAGCAATAATCGGGATGTACTATTGCTTAGTAAAGCAGATGTCAATACCTCTTACCAGGATATTGTTGCTCAATTGCCAAAACATGACCTGGTATTTCTTATTGTGCCTTTTAATTATGAAACCGATGAAAAACCACCTCGAAAAACAGTGAAAATTTTACTAATCACGTGGATTCCGGGGGCTACGCCCGCCCGGAGAAAAATATCGGGTAATATGATTAAAGGTGAGATACAACAAGCTTTTGACGGACTCCAAAAGGATTTGACCGTAAGTGATTTCGACGAACTTGACTATGGTGTTATTCGCAAGCTGCTCTGCTGATAAAGTGATCTTAATGCCTCAAGTTGTGACCAAAAACATCACCACTACGTGGTTGAAGCATTAGGTTAGGACTTGAGGCATTCAAAACAACGCAATAAAAGTTTCCAGATTCTCGGAGTTGCCCAGCCCCAGTTTTTTGCGTAGGCGGGTACGGCCACGGTAAACACTTTCGACTGAAATGCCCGAAATATCAGCAATGCTTCGGCTGTCGACGCCAATTTTGATCAGAATAAAGAGGCGTATATCGGTACCGGAAATCAGGACAAACCCTGCCCTTAGGCGCGAGATGAAATCAGGAAATTGGGTTTCGAAGGACTGCTGAAAAGTCAACCAGTCTTTTTTTGTAAGTATCCGTATTGGTACATCCAATGTTGAGGAACCCGTTTTTTGTTCCAGGGCCTGAATAAGCTGGTTTTTTAAGGCCAACAAATGTTGCGCTTCGCTCAATTCAGCATCTTTTTGGTTGAGAGACGCACTGACCCTTTCCAGGTACTGTTGTTGTACCACCTGCTGGTTTTCCAAATCCCGTCGTTTCTGGCCTTGGCGATGTGACAAGATCAATACAAAGCCACTCCCGATGAGCAAAGAACAACCCAAAAAGACAAGCAGAAACCACTGATTGTTGCGGTTTTTTTTCAGATTTTCAATGTGCTTTTTTTGGTAATCGAGCGTACTGTAAGCTTCTATTTTTCCCAGCGTCCGGTCTTTTTCAGGACTGAAAAAATCGCTGAAACAGCGGGTACCCATTTGGTGGTGGTACAACGCCTGTTGATACTGGCCCCTCAGTGAGTAAAGTTCAGCAATCTTGTGGTGAATCTTTGCCTGGTTGGATTGTACCGGACTCAGGGTCAGTGCTTGTCGGTAGTAATGCATCGCGGAGTCGGAGGAGCCTAACAGCTGCATACAGTCGGCAATGGCGGTTTTTATCTCCGCAATTTTAAGCCCGTTGGCATTTTCAAGGTTGCCAGATTCGGCGCGTTTCAACATCGGCAATGCTTCCTGGCATCGCCCCAGCATAAAAAGGGTTTTGCCAAAGAGGTACTGGCCGCTGGCAGTGTCATGCTTGATTTGAAAGGCAAGCCTTTGGGTTTGGGCTTCTTTTAACAACAAAAATGCAGAGTCGGGCATGTTCAAGTTCAAAAAAATTGTTGCCATTCTCTCTTCGACGATTACTTCCTGCCCAGGATGATCAAATTCTCGAACGTAATGGAATGCTTTTTTACTCCAGTACAGTGCTTTTTCGTATTCCGCACAGGAATTATACACATAGGACAGTTGAAGCATGGTCTCAAATTTCCGCACTTGATGAAAGGGATCTGGTTTATCCTTCAAAAACTCAAATACTTCATTGAGCATTTCAACGGCAATGGGGTATTCGCCTTTGAGCAGGTAGCATCGCGCCATATATCGTCGGGCATCGTTGGCTCGAAAGAGCTGACCGCTGAGCTGGCTTAGTTGATAGCTTTCTTGAAAACGAACCAATGCATCGTCATACTTCCCCGAAGAACAGAGTCTTGAACCAAAGACCAGTTGTACAAAAGCATGTACATTTTTGTCCAGTAGGATGGAATCTGCTGTGGTGAGCCAGGTATCAGTCGAGCCGTCGTCGGGTTTTTCCGGCAAATTGTAATAGAGGCCTTCCAGGGCAAACCGCCACCATTTTTTAGGAACAGTTTTTTTGATGTCCTGAAAACAGGACGCTGGAAACAGGGCATGCTGGCCTTTGTCGAGGTACTTGTTGATCCTTCCATGCGAAAGAAATGCTTCAGCCGCAGGTTCGATGTCATCTTTGGTGTAGTCATTTGACTTCAAAACGCATGAAACAAACAAGATGGACGAAAGCAAAAGGACTATCTGCTTCATTGCGGTGTGCTGTTTAAGTAGTTGTCCACATTAAATTAATCAAACATTCTGAATCAGCATTTTCGTAAAAGTCAGGACAGTTTATAGCCGCAAGTTCAGCCATTTTCCTTCCGCATCCTTTGCGCTATAGAAAAACACCACAAAGTAGCATGCTTTGGTTTTATTTTCATAAAAAAATGCAGCAAATTTTCGGGATTCCGAGGACTTGATGATGATGTTATATCGCAGCAAGAATTTTAATGCGTTTGCCCTGTGGGCATGCCCACAGGGATACGTTGCTTTGTAGGGAAAATGGTCACGTGTGGCAACTCAAACAAGTTTGATGCATTTGTCAATTTGAAAAATCACCTCATCTGAATTGTGCCAGATGGGAGCTGTATCAGAAGATGCGGTGCAGCATCCCTCTGGGCAAAAACAAAAAGGGGCACTACCCGAACACCCCTCCGCTTTGGTACTCCCAATTAGTTGGATAGCTTTCGCGTTCATTCAAGCTTAGGGAGACTTGAGGGTCGCTTTTTAAGGCCCCAAAATAGCCCAAAACTGTCTGACCCCCAATTTGTACATACTTTGTACATGAACGCAATTTGGACACACCCTCTGGAATAGGGTACTTTTACCGCAATCTGTAAAAACGGAAGTTCCTGAATCCACCCGTTTTGGAAAAAGAAAGGCGCAACCAAAAACTTACAACGCGATAAGCGTAAGCAAAAATGATTATGATATTTCAAAACATCACTGAACTTAAGAACGAAGCCAACCTTGAAGGAGCCATAGGATTGTAACCCCCCCCCCGTCTGTGGGTGAATTTGAACAGCCATTAAACCCGCCCAACGGTTTGCATGCTCGATGCGACCCTTGCCCGGCGCTCAAAGCCAAGGCAGGGCAGCATCCATGCAACCGTTGGGCACAACAACATCAAAAATAAAAAGGGGCATCACCCGAACACCCCTCCGCTTTGGGAAACTAGTAGGGCGCAGCACTGCCAAGCGGGGCGTTATTCGTGGGCAATGGAAACAACATGACAGCACAAGAATTATTGGCGGCATACGCCGCAGGTGAAAGAGACTTTAGCGGAGCCAACTTTAGCGGAGCCAACCGTATGGGGAGCGCCTTACTTACAGCAAAAATATGAACAACTCAGCTTACCGCATCGAGGGCGGCAATCAACTATATGGCGAAATCACCTGTTTGGGGGCTAAAAATTTTGCAACCAAAGCGATGATCACGGCCTTACTCGGCAACGGTCCAACTACACTTACAAATGTCCCTACCATTGGTGATGTAGAAATAACCGCAGATATGCTCCGGTCAATTGGTGTCACTGTTCAGTGGGATAAAGCCCAAAAACGGATGGTCATTGACCCTTCAACGGCTAAAGATGCCCACGTCCGCATGCCTGAGAGTGGTGCGAACAGAATACCTATTCTGATGGTTGGTGCGTTGCTCCATCGTTTCGACGAAGTTCGTGTCCCCGTGTTGGGTGGCTGTGCCATTGGCGCGCGCGCTGTTGATTTTCACTTGGACGCAATACAAAAATTTGGGGCAAAAATCATTGAAGAACCAGAAGGGTTTGTCGCACAAAAAAACCGAAGGCTGAAAGGCACGAATTTTAAATTGAACCGGATTTCTGTTGGGGCAACCGAAACCTGTTTGTTTCTCGCTGCCATAGCCGAAGGCAAATCTATCATTCAAAACATTTCCCTTGAACCTGAAATTCTGGAAACTATCACCATGCTTCGGGCAATGGGTGCCATCATTTATACGCAGCCCGGTCGGGAATACCACATCGAAGGGGTTCGGGAACTGACCGGCTGTGTGATGAACTGCTTGGGCGACCGCATCGAAACGGCGTCTTGGGCATGTTTAGCGGCAGCAGTAGATGGTTCAATCACCGTGCATGGCATTCGACCTGATATTATGGGTAATTTTTTAGCAGCTTATCGCCATACAGGAGGTGGTTTTGAATTAGTGGATACCCATTCTATCCGTTTTTTCCGCGCTGAAAAATTAAAAGCGATTCATGTGGACGCGGTCCCATGGCCTGGTTTTAATACAGATTGGCTGCAGCCTTTCGCTTTACTGCTCACACAAGCCCAAGGGGTGAGTGAGGTTCACGACACCGTTTTTGAAAATCGCTTTGGGTATCTGAAGCCGCTAAGAAATCTGGGAGCATCCGTCCAATTAACGACGCAATGCAGGCATTCAAACACTTGTGATTTCGGCGGCAAAGGGCATGAACATACGGCTTTCATCACAGGCGCAACGCCTTTAACAGCGATTGAAACGCCTTTGCAAGTTCCCGATTTACGCGCAGGTTTAGCCTATGTCATCACAGGCGCCCTCGCCAAAGGCACGACAATACTGAGGGGCATCCCATTGATTGAGCGCGGTTATGGCAATATTGTGCCTCGCTTACAAGCATTGGGTTTGAAGATTGAAAAAATACAGTGGGCATCACCTGAACACCCCTCCGCTTTGGGAAACTAGTAGGGCGCAGCACTGCCAAGCGAAGCGTTATTCGTGGGCAATATAGAATATGACAATGACAAAACTACATTTAAATGTCACAACTATTGGTCACATAGATCATGGTAAAACAACTTTAACTGCTGCAATTACAACAGTTTTATCAAAAACAGGTGCTGCTACAGCTACTGGTTACGATCAAATTGATGCAGCGCTGGCAGAAAAAGGGACAGGTATTACGATTGACGCTGCGCACGTTAAGTACGAAACGAAAAACAGATATTATGAACACATCGATTGTCCTAGACATGAAGACTATGTAAAAAATATGATTGCTGGCGCTACTCAAATAGATGGTGCTATTTTGGTAGTATCCGCTACAGATGGTCCGATGCCACAAACTCGTGAACAGATATTATTATCGCGCCAAGTTGGCGTTAAATACATTGTAGTTTACCTTAACAAATGTGATCTTGCTGATCAAGAAACGTTGGAATTAGTAGAAGAAGAAATTCGCAACCTATTGACTCAATATGAATTTCCAGGTAATACAACAACAATTATTCGTGGCTCTGCATTGGAAGCACTTAATGGAGAAAATAGTGAATATGGTTATGGTATTCAATCCATCCACAAATTGATGGATGCCTTGGATAGTGATATTCCTGATCCCATAAAAAATACAGATAATACATTTTTGATGGCAGTTGCCGATGTATCCACGATTGCTGATCGCGGTACCGTTGTTACTGGTGAAATCGAAACTGGATGTATTAAAATTGGTGATGAAGTTGAAATAGTTGGATTGAGAGATACAATTAAAACTACCGTTACAGGCATCGAGATGTTTAAGAAACAACTTGATCGTGGTGAAGCTGGGGATAATGCTGGGATTCTTCTTCTTAACACTAAGAAAGATGATGTTGAAAGAGGTATGGTACTCGCTAAACCGGGTACCATTAAACCCCATACTGAGTTTAATGCTGCTATCTACATTCTGAAAAAAGAAGAAGGCGGCCGTTCTACAGCTTTTACTAAAGGTTATAAACCTCAGTTTTTTTTCAGAACAACTGACACGACTGGAAGTATTATAAGACTAACAGATACTCGTTTATCTGTAGAAGATATGGCGATGCCAGGTGATAATATTACGGTAACAGTACAATTAATGCACAAGATTGCCCTGACTGAAGGTTTAAGATTTGCGATTAGAGAAGGTGCTAAAACTATAGGTTTTGGTGTAATCATTAACATTCTTAAATGAGTTTAACGAGATATATGGAGGCGCAACAGACACCCTCTCCGCCCGTTCCCCGTCCCGCAAAATGCAAATTACCTGGTAAATTTCAAGATACGTCTCCTTGGTCTTTGGGAGGAATTGGTCAGCCTCCCACCGTCGCCGGAGCCGACCTCAGCGGAGCCAGGAGGTAGCCTCCCCCCTGTGGGTGTATTTGAACAGCCATGAAACCCACCCAACGGTTTGCATGCTCGCTTACGCGGCCTATGTACGGCGCTCAAAGCCAAGGCAGGGCAGCATTCATGCAACCGTTGGGCACAATCAAAAACAAAAAGGGGCATCACCTGAACACCCCTCCGCTTTGGGAAACTAGTAGGGCGCAGCACTGCCAAGCGAAGCGTTATTCGTGGGCAATGAAAATAACATGGGAGTAGAAGAATTATTGGCGGCATACGCCGCAGGTGAAAGAGACTTTAGCGGAGCCGAACTTGTGAGAGCCAACCTTGAAGGAGCCAACCTTAGCGGAGCCAACCTTAGTGGAGCCAACCTTGAAGAAGCCAACCTTAGCCGAGCCAACCTTAGCAAAGCCAACCTTGAAGAAGCCAACCTTGACGAAGCCAACCTTCGCGGAGCCAACCTTCTCGGAGCCAACCTTAGCTTCGCCGTCCTTAGAAAAGCCAACCTTAGAGATGCCAACCTTAGCGGAGCCAACCTTGAAGAAGCCATCCTTGACGGAGCCAGGAGGTAGCCTCCCCCCTTCTTTGGGTGTATTTGAGCAGTAATTAAACCCGCCCAACGGTTTGCATGCTTGATGCGGCCCGTGCCCGGCGCTCAAAGCCAAGGCAGGGCAGCATCCATGCAACCGTTGGGCAAAAACAAAAAGGGGCATCACCTGAACACCCCTCCGCTTTGGGAAACTAGTAGGGCGCAGCACTGCCAAGCGAAGCGTTATGCGTGGGCAATGAAACAACATGACAGTAGAAGAATTATCAGCAGCATACGACTCAGGTGAAAGAAACTTTGGCGGAGCCGACCTTGAGAACTATGCCGATCTTGGCGGAATCGACCTTAGCGGAGCCAACTTTAGCGGAGCCAACCTTTTCCATGCCAACCTTAGGAGAGCCGACCTTAAAGGAGCCGACCTAAGCCGAGCCAACCTTCTCCGAGCCGACCTTGTGGGAGCCAACCTTGAAGGAGCCAACCTTAGCGAAGCCAACCTTGAAGGAGCCGACCTTGAAGGAGCCAACCTTTGCGGAGCCAACCTTAGCAGAGCCAAACTTGCTCCTGGAGCCAACCTTAGCAGAGCCATGACTGACAGATGGACTAACTTTGATGGAGCCATAAGGTAGCCTACCCGTCTGTGGGTGTATTTGAACAGCAATTAAACCCGCCCAACGGTTTGCATGCTCGATGCGGCTCATGCCCGGCACTCAAAACCAAGGCAGGGCAGCATCCATGCAACCGTTGGGCACAATCAAAAACAAAAAGGGGCATCACCTGAACACCCCTCCGCTTTGGGAAACTAGTAGGGCGCAGCACTGCCAAGCGGGGCGTTATTCGTGGGCAATATAAAATATGACAGTAGAAGAATTATTGGCGGCATACGCCGCACGTGAAAGAAACTTTAGCGGAGCCGACCTTCGCGGAGCCAACCTTGAAAAAGCTGACCTTTTCGGAGCCAACTTTAGCGGGGCCAACCTTAGCGAAGCCAGACTTGGCTATGCCGACCTTCGCAGTGCCGACCTTGAAGGAGCCAACCTCAGCGGAGCCGACCTTCGCGGAGCCAAGCTTACCCGAGCCGACCTTTTTAGGGCCAACCTTATGGAAGCCATCCTTAGCGGAGCCGACATTCTCTATGCCGACCTTCGCCGAGCCGACCTTCGCCGAGCCGACCTGAGCCGAGCCGAGCCGACCTTAGAGGAGCCAACCTTCGTGGAGCCAACCTTAGCGTAGCTAACCTTAGCGAAGCCAACCTTATCATAGCCAAGCTTAGCGGAGCCAACCTTGAAGGAGCCGACATTCGCGGAGCCAAGCTTAGCGGAGCCGACCTTGAAGGAGCCAACCAAGATGGAGTCATAAGGTAGCCTACCCCTCGTCTGTGGGTGTATTTGAACCATAATTAATCCCGCCCAACGGTTTGCATGCTTGATGCGGCTCATGCCCAGTGCTCAAAATCAAGGCAGGGCAGCATCCATGCAACCGTTGGGCACAATCAAAAACAAAAAGGGGCATCACCTGAACACCCCTCCGCTTTGGGAAACTAGTAGGGCGCAGCACTGCCAAGCGAAGCGTTATTCGTGGG
>Ga0247844_1001030_pt1 | contig 55230 bp, 48 predicted proteins | sample LaCtaG_FD_192421 | JGI IMG/M metagenome (GOLD analysis project Ga0247844, IMG submission 192421) | Freshwater microbial communities from meromictic Lake La Cruz, Castile-La Mancha, Spain - LaCruzMarch201714.5m_1 | ecosystem: Environmental > Aquatic > Freshwater > Lake | place: Spain: Castile-La... | reverse complement strand
GGACTTCTGCGCCTATGACGAAATGCTTGCAGGAGAGCCGTATGCCGGAAATCTGCACGTCCGGTTCGACGAGGGGGAGCAACGGGACCGGCGCAAGCCGCCCGTTGCTCTCTACTCTACTGGTGAAGAACGACCATTTTCACCACAGAGAGCACAGAGTCCACAGAGGCCAGAATTGAAGTGATCGGATTCGGGCGCAGTTTGCCCTCATCTTCGCCTCATCGGTCGCAAGCGATTCCGTAGTGCCGGGTGAAAAAGAGTTGCAGATATTGCGCCCGGTCTGCGGCGCCAAAGTCCCGGTCGAGACCTGCTGAGGTGGGGCCGATGTCCCGGACGAGCAGCTCTGCCAGGCGCATCGCGTTGTCGGTGAGAGGCGGCGGAGGATCCAATCGTGCCAAGCTTGGCGGCAACCTGTTTTGTGCGTTTTCGCCTCCCGCCAAACTTGGCACGTGGTTGCACCCATCGTTTCAGGCACCTGCCAAGCTTGGCATGTGATTGCACACACCGTTTTAGGCACCTGCCAAACTTGGCACGTGATTGCACACACCGTTTTAGGCACCTGCCAAACTTGGCACGTGATTGCACACACCGTTTCAGGCTCCCGCCAAACTTGGCAGGTCATGCCAACAAGAAAAACTGCTTGCGGGGTGATGGGTTTGTGGAATTAATAATCAGGAAATCTGAATAAAACATTGCCAAGCTAGTTTCGCCATGACCGCGCCTGCCATCGAACTTCCCCTCTTCCTTCATCGTGAGATGACCAGTCCGCAATGCTTGGACGGCGGGGAGCGGCTCACGGTGCTGTTGAAGAATTCAACCAATGGGTTGCCGCAGGAAGATTGGTTGAACCGGGCGGTGATGGAAGCGGCCGCCATGGACGTCACGGATCTTTCCGTCCGGATGCGGTTGGAGCGGGGCAGCCAGTTTTCAAAGGACAAGCGTCGTGCCCATGCGGAGCGGCGTCGCTACCTGGTGGGAATCCGTTCCGGGGCCCGGCAACTCATGACGCATCCGGATCCGGCGATTCCATCGGAGAAGCGGATGGAGGCGGCGAGGGTGGTCAATTTGTTCGCGAGATACCGGGCGGCGCTCCGCTCGCAAAGCCAAGGGGAAACGAGCGCCGCAGTGCGGCTTTTGCTGGAGGCATGCCAGAGCGACGAGATGAAGGCCGCCTTGGTGAAAACGGATTTGCTGCGACTCCACAACTTGCTCGTGACAGCTCAGGAGCGCTATGCGGAGATCGTCCGGCAGGAAGAATGCGCGGAGGCCGGTGGCGAAACTGGGGATGGTCTTGTGGGGGACGAGGGGGCGATCGCGACAACAACAACGAGCGGTAAGCCGTCGCGGACTTTGCGTGAGATCAAGGATTCACTGGCCAGCCGGCTGAACCTGGCGTTTGGCAACATGGCCTTCTTGGCCTCGATCGGCCGCGAACCGTATCAAGCGCTCTTGGCTCAGTGCAGGGAAATCACCGATGAAATCAACAGCGTGATCAAGCTCCGCGATACCCTGGGCAAAAAGGCGGCGGCGAAAAAGGAGGAAGCCGAGAAGGCCGAAGCCGCCAAAGCGAGCCCGAGCCAAGACACGAATCCCGCTCCGGCTCAGTCGGCCCCCCGCAATAACGTCCCAGCGACCACCAGCGACGCCACTGCTGAAGTGGCACGCGATTGGCTGGCGGGGTGATGGAGTGATGGAGTGATGAGGGAAGCGCAACTGGCCGCGCCATCCCCTCAGAAATCAAAAATCATCCCTCCTCAATCCTCAATCTCGTCGCATCCGCATTGAGGATCGATGATCCCGGGATGAACAGGCGTTCCGCCAGTCAAAGACCCCAGTCCTCTGCGCCTCTGCGGCTCCGCGCGAGGCCAAACTATTCCCGCTTTTAGGTTAAATCACTTTTGGTCCAAAAGTCCGTTGCATCTCAAAACAGAAATGTGGCAGCTCGCACAAAGGCACGAAGGCACAAAGAATCAGGCTGGAAATGAAGTTTGGAAATTTCAACGATTCACCCGTGGGGTGCGCTTCCCGTGTGGTGTCCAATCAGAGTGAACTCACATTGGCTTCGTGCCCTTGTGTCTTTGTGCGAGGTTTCCAATTTCCAATTTCCAATTTCCCACTCACCCCCACTCGCCCGTCTTCGCCCAGCCCACCGCCCGGTGCACAAGTTCAGTGGAGTCCCGCAAGCCGAGCTTGTCTTTGATGTGGGCCCGGTGAGCGCCGATGGTCCGCACGCTGATGTTGAGTTTTCCGGCGATGTCCCGGCTGCCGTGGCCTTCCCCGATCATCCGGAAGATTTCCAGCTCGCGATCCGTGAGACGGCTCACCGGGGAGTCGCCGCCTTTGCGTTGAGTGGAGAACTCCTCGATGATCTTCGCGGAGACCTTTTGGCTCACAAAGATGCCGCCCTTGAGGACGATGCGGATCGCTTCGATGAGGTTTTCGGGAGCCTCCTCCTTCATGACGTAACCGCGCGCTCCGGCCCGGAGAACGCGTCCGGCGTAGAGCGATTCCTCATGCATCGAGACCACGATGATGCGGAGCTGGTCGTTGATCGCGCGGAGGTCCTTGATCAGTTCCAACCCATTTTTGTCGGGCAAGCTGATGTCGGCCAGGACAAGGTCGGGCGGATCGGTCATGCAGATGGCGACCGCCTCCGCCGCAGTGCCGACATCCCCATGGATGTGGAGTTCCGGTTCCAAGCTGAGGAGCTGAATGAGTCCACGCCGCATGATGGGGTGGTCATCCACGATGAGAATGCGTTTCATGAGGTGATCTCTTCCTCAGGCAGTGGCAAGGTGATGCGGATTTCCGTGCCCGATCCCGGGGCGGAGTGGATGTCGAGTTCCCCCCCCAGGATCCGGGTGCGATGCGACATCGAGACCAAGCCTGTGCCTGACGAACGGGCATCTCCGGCGATTCCCTGGCCGTCGTCGCGAATCACAAAGGATAGTTGCGGGCCGTCGAGGGCGAGGGCGAGTTCGATTCGCGAGGCCTTGGCGTGGCGGGCAGCATTGCTGACCGCTTCCTGGGCGATCCGGTAGAGCTGCACGGCGATCGATTCCGGAAGGGGGGGGATTCCGTCACTATCGGCGGTGCAGGCGATCCCGTAGGTGCGCGCGGTGCGGTCGACCAGTTCGTCGAGCGCGACCTGCAATCCTTCCAGCTTGAGCACGGCGGGGAAGAGTCCGCGGGAGATGTCTCGGGCGCGAGCGTTGGCTTCGGCGATCAGGATGGCCAGGGATTCGAGGGCCTCGGTCTGCTCGCGTTGGTTGTCAGCCAAGCGCTGCTCGATGGCTTTGAGAAAACAGCCCGCTCCGGCTAGCTGCTGGCAAAGGTCGTCGTGAATGTCCTGGCCAATGCGCCGTTGTTCGGCCTCGGCGGCCTCGCTGAGTTGTTGTTCCAGACGGACCTGTTGCGTGATGTCGTTGGCGCAAACGATGACGCCGCCGGTTCCGAGGAAGCGGAGGCGCACGGCCAGCGCGATCTTCTCCCCGGAGACCCTGTGGCACCAGGCCGAGAACTCGGTGGAGTCGGCCGCATTGGGTCGCTTTTTTGGACCCAAGTACTTCGAAACCTTTGGGCAAAGGCGGGTGGCCGCCGATCCGATGGCCTGGGCGGCGGGAAGTCCGAAGACTTGCTCGGCACCGGCATTCCAACTGCGCACGATTTTAGAGCTATCGACGAGGAAGACGGCATCGTGGACGTTAGCAAGGACCTCCGCCTGCAATTGGAGTTGGCGTTCGATCCGGCCCCGTTCCGCCGCGTAACGGATGGAACGGCGCAGCGCGGCTTCAGAGTAGGCGGACTTTTCGAGATAGTCGAAGGCGCCCGCGCGGAGGGCGTCCCTGTCGAGATCGCCGCCGCCGGCCCCGGTCAGCATGATCACCGGGCGGTGCAACCCATCTGCCTGGAGCTGTTCGAGGAGGCGAAGGCCATTCTCCGCGCCGAGCCGGTAATCCACCAGATAGACGTCGTGGTGGCCTTGGCGCAGAGCTTGCAGCCCGTCCTCAAAGGTCCGCGCCCAGGACAGCTGAAACTGCCCGTCCTCGGACGGAGTCAGGTAGGATTCGATCAGAACGAAATCGTCTTCGTCGTCATCGATCAAGAGGACGCCGGTCGGCGATGAGCTTGCGGCAGGAACGGTCATGCGACGGAAGCTTCAGTCCTGGGGCGGCAGTTTGACGGTTCCCAGCCAGTAATCGATGACCCGCTTGGCCACCTCCTTCAGTTCGCCAAATGAGCCCGGCTTGGTGATGAAGGAATTGACTCCTAGATCGTAGCTTCGGAGAATGTCTTCGCTGGAGTTTGAGGTGGTCAGCACGATGATCGGAATCCGGCGCAAGGCGGCATCGGTCTTGAGTTCGGAGAGCGCCTCGTAGCCATTCATCCGGGGCATGTTGAGATCGAGAAGGATCACGCCCGGCAAGCTCTCCCGCGAGGTATCGAGGTAATCAAGGAGCTGTTGGCCGTCGTCGACGAATTGAAAGGTCCCGGCGAAGCCCGCTTCCTCGAACGCTTCCCGGGTGAGGAGGCGATCATCGGGATCATCGTCGGCGAGAATCAGAATCGTGCGGGCTTGGGTCATGAGGGGGAGGCCGAAGGCTGGCGGCGCGGAAGTTCGACTGTGAAGGTAGCCCCAACTCCCGGTTCGCCAAGCGCTGTGATCGTTCCGTGATGCAATTCGGCGATCTTTCGGCAAATCGCGAGTCCCACGCCCGTGCCCTCGAATTCGTTGCGGCCGTGGAGCCGCTGGAAGATTCCGAAAATCCGCTCGGCATATTTGGGCTCAAAGCCGATGCCCCGGTCGCAGACCTGTAAGCGCACCGTCGCCCCCTCTTGCCGCGCGGTTACGGTGATCTCCGGAGCCTCCCCGGGACGGCGAAACTTGAGTGCGTTGCTCAGGAGATTCTGGAAGAGCTGACCCATTTGGGACCGGTCGGCCTCGATCGGCGGCAGGGGCTGGGGAATGTGGATGTTCGCTCCGGTCTCCGCGATGGCGATCTCCAGGTTCTCCAACGTGTTGCGAAGAATCTGATCCAGATCGACCTCCTGGCACGGCGGATGTTGGAGAGATACCCGGGAGAAGGTGAGCAGATCAGCGATGAGGACCTGCATACGCTGGCTGGCGTCCGTCATGCGCTTGAGGTAGTCGAGACCCTTGGTGTCCAGAGTCCCGCTGGAATGGGTGCGGAGCCGTTCCCCAAACGCCGTGATCTTGCGGAGCGGCTCCTGAAGATCGTGGGAGGCGACGTGGGCGAAGTTGCGCAAATCAGCGTTGCTCCGCTCCAATTCCGCAGCGTAGCGGCGCAATTCGTTTTCGGTGCGGGTCCGTTCGGTGGTGTCGACGATGGAGCTGACCACCAGCATTCCTTGAGGGGAGGGGACCGGGGTCAGCCCGATCTCCACGGGGAATTCGGAACCGTCGCGCCTCCGGCCGAAGAGGTCGCGCCCCGCACCCATGGCGCGGTTACTCGGTTCCCGGGTGAAGCCTTTGCGGTGGTGGAGGTGGGCCCCGCGCAAGCGTTCGGGGACGAGGTCCTCAATGCCGAGGGCGAGGAACTCCTCCCGGCTGTAACCGAACATGCCTTCGGCCTGCCGGTTGACCAACACGACTTTGCCCTGGTCATTGACGACCACGATGCCATTGGGCGCGGCTTCGAAGACGAGTCGGAACACTTCCTCGTGATCGGCTAAGCTCTTGAGCTGTCCTGCGCTGGACACCCGGTCTTCCTACCACTCATGAGAGGGGGAGTCATCTGCTTTCGACCGGTGGATGCCATGGCTCTTCCTCGGGGTGAACCGCCAGGACGGAGCAGGGGGCGTCGTGGATCATGTACTCCGTCGTGGCGCCCGGCTGACCCAGATCGAGGCGTTCCCGGGCGCGGCAACCGAGGATGACGAGGTCGGCGTGGACCTCGTTGAGGTAGTCGAGAATCCCATTGCCTCGATTGTAACTCTCCCGAATTACGATCCGGGCCGCGAGTCCCCCGAAATCGGGTAGCTCTTCCAGCATGAAATCCGCTACCTGGCGTTCGACCCGCGCCACGTAGGCGGCCACCTCCTCCGGGGAAACCGCCACTTCTCCAGTGCCCAGCGCGGAGACCTTCCAGGCAGGGGCGAAGACGTGGAGGACATGCAGTTCCCCGCCATCCGCCTTGACGATGTCCGCCGCCTGCCGGATCGCGCGCCGGGACCCGGCACTGAGATCGACCGTGACCACGACGCGCCGGAATCCGCCGGTGTGCCCCGATCGGACCAACAATGTCTCGCAAGGTGCATGACGGATGCAACTGGAGGCGAGTGTCCCCAGCTGCCGGGAGTCCCGGTGAGATTCGCCCTGTGCCCCGAGGACCAAGAGAGACGCGTGCTCCCGCTCCACCAGCCGGATCAACTGGACGAAGGGATGTCCGGTGAGGACTTTCAGTTCCAGGCTCGGAACCGTTCGCATCCCCAAGGTATCCAGACAAAAGCGGTCGAGCCGCATGCGCCGTCCGGCGAGGACTTCCTCTGGACCCAGCCCCGTGTAGCGGCAGGCGGCGGCGAGCAATTCGTCATGCAAGGCATGGGCGATGATGAGGTGCGCCCCTTCCCAGGCGGCCAAGCGTCCCGCTTCTTCCAAGGCGGCGGCACTTGGCGGAGAGAAATCGACCCCGACCACAATCGCGGAAAACTCGTTCACGGTGTGGTGGGGGGTTGGGTCCGGACCAGGAGGGCGCTGCCCGGGCATTGGTGGAGGACCCGCTCCGCTGTGGTCCCCATGAGCGCCTCGCGCAGACCGGTGCGGCCGTGGGTTCCCAAGATCAGGAGCGGGGCGGCCAAGTTCGCCGCAAACTCAATGATGCCCCGGGCCGCCGTGAAATCTTGGGTGAGCGAATACTGAATCCGCCGCGGCTTGGCCAGGTGTTGGTAACTGGCCGCAAACTCTTTGAGCCGGGTGAGGTGACCGGCGTCGATCCGGCGCAGGGTTTCCGGGTCGAGCACCGCCACGGAGTAAGGTTCCAAGCCGGAGGCGGTCGCCAGGTTCGCGTAGTAATCTCCGGCGGGCGGTTCGTTGTGGACGATGTGGATTTCCAGATTCTCTTTTTCCGCTACAGCCAGCGCATGTTCCATCACCAGCGGGGAGGCGGCCGAGTAATCGATGCAGGCCACGATCGACTGCGGTGGGCTGGCCGTCGGATTCACCAGGAGCACGGGGGTTTCCGCTTGCCGCACCAGAATCCCCGCCAACGTGCCGAGCCGCCGGTTGGGATGGGTGTTGCCCCGAGTGCCTGTGACCAGGAGGTCCGCGTGGAATTCCCGGGCCTGGCGGGTGATGTCGCGCGACGGGCTCCCCGCGATGACGCGGACTTCCGACGTAATTTCCGCAGGCAGCACCTCTGTCGTCCATTGTCCGAGCTGCCGTTCCAATGCCGTTTGCAGAATGGATGGATCGCCATGCAATTCCCGGGCGAAGAGTTGCACCGCGTCTTCCTCGGCCACATGGATCGCGAGGATTTTGCCGCCGGAGCGTTGCGCAATGCGCCCCGCTTCCCGAAGTGCATGGCGGGAGGGATCGGAGAAATCGATGGCGACGGCGATGCGCTGGTATTCCATGGGTCTTTGGGACTAGTCTCATGGAGAGCGCGGCACATTTCTCCGCGCATCTTGGCATAGAGGAACCGGCAGTTGCGGAAAGATCGATCAGATCTGACGGATCGGCCTGATTCCAGGCTTGCACGAACCCGCCAAACCGCGATAACTTCCCGATCGATGCAGCCCCGAACCCACCTCGCCAGCCTTCTCTCTATGATTCTGGTCACGGCTTGTGCCGCGCCGGCTTTTGCGGAGACCTCTACGGAAGAGGTCGCCAAGCTTTTCGCGGATGCGCTCGTCGCCGCCAAACCCAAGGGACCTTCGCTGGATCGTGATCGGGGATTGATTGCCTTCCCCGCAGACCAGGCCACCTATGAGAAGGGGCCGCACTTTGGGCGCTGGCGCTGGCCGGAGTTCACCGGAGATCGCTGGGGGATGTATAACGTCGAGGTGACCTATGTCTCGGTTGTTCCCCGGATGGGAGTGCAGTTTTCCATCGGGGAAACCAAGTCCAAGGGCTACTTGCCGCAAACTGGTTCCATGGAGACGGAAAAAACCGTGGTCCTCAATCGCATTTACATCGCGGACACCATGACCCATCCGGTTGGCGCGCTCACCGGTGATGACAGCAATGGCGAAACCTTCCGCCTCAAGCGCATCTCCTTGCGTCCGGCCCCAGAGGGTTCCGAGATCGCGCAAGACTTTGACGGAGCGGTGACCTTGGCCGCCAATCAAGCGACCACGTTTTCCCGCCAGATGCGCTTCGAGCCGAAGCCAGAGAAAAACTGTCTCGGCGTCTGGACCGAAGCGGCCGATTGGGCGGAATGGCATTTCTCGGTGCACGAGGGCGGCAAGTTCACCGTGCAACTCCTTCACGGCTGCGGATCCGGGAATGAGGGCAGTGAAGTCGAGGTCTGGATCAACGACGAGAAACGCACCTTCAAAGTCGCCGACACCGGCGGTTTCCAGTCGTGGAAACCCGTGGATCTCGGCGTCGTCGAATTGCCCGAAGGCGACCACCGCGTGGTCATCAACCCGCTCAGCAAAGCCAAAGTGGCCGTGCTCGACGTGCAGAAGCTGGTGCTCACGCCGCAGAGTTGATGGGGAATGGTTGATGGTGGATAGTTCCGCCCATCAACACTCAACCTTCAACGACCAACCAAATGCGAACCTCCCGGATTGAACGGAGCACTGCGGAGACGCGGATTGAGGTGGAAGTCAACCTGGACGGCACCGGCGTGGCCACGCTGCAGACCGGGATCGGGTTCTTCGATCACATGCTCGACCTGTTCGCCAAGCACAGCCTCATCGATCTGACCGTGAAAGCGGAGGGCGATCTCCATGTGGACGGCCATCACACCGTGGAAGATGTCGGCCTAGCGCTCGGCAAAGCCATCGTCCAGGCGCTCGGCGACAAGCGCGGCATCCGTCGCTATGGATTTTTCATCCTCCCGATGGACGAAGCTCGCGTCACCACCGCAGTCGATTTCGGCGGTCGACCCATGTTTGTCTGGGAAGTCGATCTCCCCTACGAAATGCTCGGCGGCTTCAGCTCGCCCTTGGCCGAAGAATTCTGGCGCGCCTTCGCCCATGCGTCGTTGAGCAATCTTCACGTCACCATGAATCGCGGCGGCAACGGCCACCATGTCATCGAAGCGATTTTCAAGAGCACCGCCCGCGCCGTCCGTGCCGCCGTGGAGTTGGATCCGCGCAACCAGGGGATTCCTTCGACGAAGGGGACTTTGACGGCGTAGGCACCAAACCGGGTTCGAGAATTCCTTCGCTCAGCCCGGTCATGCGGAGTAGTCTTCGGTCATGGAGCGAAAGAATCCATTCCCGGGGATGAACCCTTACATGGAGCAGACGTGGCCAGACGTTCATCTCCGGATGATTGGGCAGATTCTGGATGCTTTGGGCTTGGAACTGCCAGACGATCTAATGGCCAAAGGGGAACTTCAGGTCGACGTGTTCGGTGACGCGACCGGTCATCCCCAGCCGGACATCTCCATCGTTGGCGAGGCATGGAAGGGCGGGCTTCCTCCGGTCTGGACGCCAGCCCAAGAGTATCAGCACCTAAGCCAGAAGGTGACCGAACCGGCCTTGGTCCTGCTGGAGCAACCGAAGCATCGTTGGATCGAGATCCGCACTGCGGCCGGCGACTTGATTACGGTGATCGAGATCATTAGTCCGGCGAACAAGCGCCGACACCGCGCACCGTATGTGGCAAAACGCGACACCTTCGTGGCGGCGGGCGTCAACGTGGTGGAAATCGACTTGGTCCGCGGCGGAGGGACGGTGGTCGATGTGGACGACTACACGCCGGAGCGATGGATTCCCGGCGGCGAAGGGTATCTCATTTGCGTGAGCCGAGCCGCGGTGTGGGGCCGCCGCGAAGTCTACGCCTGTCCCCTGCGCGAAAGCTTGCCGGTGATCCGGATTCCCCTGCGCCTTCACGATCCCGACGTGCCGCTGGATATCCAGGCTATGGTGGACCGCTGTTACATCACCGGGCGCTATTGGATGCTCGACCACACCCGCCCCTTGGACCCACCCCTCTCCGAGGGTGATGCTATCTGGGCAACGGAACAACTCCGGGCCGCCGGGCTGATTGGTGGCGGCTGATTCGTCAGATCACCACCGCAAAACTGTCCTTCGCTCGCACCGATTTCACAAACGCGCAGAGCAGTTGCACCACCTGCTCCACGTCCCCGAAGTCGGCCGTCTCTACGACGGAATGCATGTAGCGCAAGGGCAACGAGATCAGTCCGGTCGGGATCCCTTCGCGGATGGGATAAATGCTGTCCGCATCGGTCCCTGTATAGCGTGACGCCGCCTCGTGTTGCAGGCCAATCCCTTCCGCTTTGGCCACTTCCATGATGCGCTCCGTGACTTTGGGGTGATTCGCCGCGCCGTGGGTCAAGGCCGGGCCGCCGCCGAGCGTCACCTTGCCATGCTTGTCTTCGCCGATCCCCGGGGAATCCGTCGCGTGGGTCACGTCGAGGACGACGCAAACACTCGGCATCAACCGGTGCGCCACCATCATTGACCCCATCCCGCCGATCTCTTCATGCACGCAGTTCGCCGCCACGAGGGTGGCTTCCGGCCGGGTCGACTCCGCCGCGAGCCGCCGGGTCACTTCCGCGATGATGAAGCCGCCGATCCGGTTGTCCAAGGCGCGACCTACGATCCGGTTGCGTCCAAACTCTTCCGCGTTGTCCTGATAGACCAGGGGATGGCCGACCCGAATGCCGGCTTTGTCGACCTCCTTGGGATTGGAGGCACCGATATCGACATACAATTCGTGAACCTTGGGTGCCTTCTCGTCCTCGCGGTCGCGCAGATGGATCGCGGTGTTCCCGATGACGCCCAGCACCGTCCCTTTGTCGCCCATGATGCTGACGCGTCGACCGCGCGCTGTGGCGTGGTCGATCCCGCCGATCCGGTCGACCCGGAGGAAGCCCTCGGACGTGACCGCCTTCACGATGAACCCGATCTCATCGGCGTGAGCCTCCAGCATGACGACCGGTCCGCCCTCCGCCGTTCCCGTGAGCGTGGCCCAGGCATTGCCATAGGCATCGCTGTTCACGGCATCCGCATGGGTGCGGAGAAACGCCGCCCACTTGCGCTGTCCGGCCACTTCCCAACCGGTCGGGCTGGGCGTGGCGAGGAGGTCGAAGAGAAATTGTTTGGAAGACTTGTTCACGGGAAGCGGGCAATATCGGTGGGGAAGGTGCCCGAGCAAGCGATTCGCGCCTGCACGGACGTGAATGAATCTGATGGGCATACTGGCGGAATGCCCAATAGTCCACACTCTACCCCTCGCCAGAGCGCGCACCCGGCAGAACCGATAACCGATAACACAGGACTCACCCCGGCCGCAGCACGTCTCCGTTGCCCATGCTCTCCGCTTTGAAGCTGTCCCGAGCAGGGCTGGATTCTTCGCGATGTTCGGCATTAGCGCCAGCGCCAAGAGCCGTCAGTTCGCCTCGGGCTTGTTCGGCTTTGGCTCGCAGATGTCCGATTCCTCCGCCAGGCGTCGTAGGTTTCGCAGCGTTTCTTCTTCGATGCGCTCCAGGCGTTTGCGTTCCCGTTCGAGGCGTTTTTCCACTGTGCGCTTCGTGGCGGAGTCAATGAATCGAAGAGTGTGAGTCGCCGAATTCGAGATTTCGCCGAGAACCTCACCTACAAGTGGCGCGACGACAATTCCGAGGCGGATCTTCTACCCGGTAGTCTTGACGAACCGATCTCCATCACCACGGCCACCGGGACGCGGAATCAGGTCTGGTCGTATCCCGGTCGACAGGATTGCCTGGTCTGCCACAACGCGAATGCTGGCCACGTCCTCGGCCTGCGGACCAGCCAAATGAACGGCACGTTCGCCTATCCTGATCCTGGCACCACCGACAACCAGATCCGCGCCCTAGCTCACATCGGAATGTTCGCCGATCCTCCCGCCGAAGAGGAAGTAGCCAACTTGCCTAAGAGCGTGCCGCTTTCGGATACCGCAGAGTCGCCCGAAATGCGGGTGCGTTCCTATTTGGACGCGAACTGCGCGCATTGTCACCGGCCCAACGGCGTGCGCGCGAACTTCGATGCCCGGTTCGAGACGCCGTTGGATCTTCAGGGGCTGATTCGCGGTCCGGGAAATGACAACTTAGGGATCGCCGGAGCCAAAATTATTGTGCCCGGTGACTTGAGTCGATCGCTGCTCTATCAGCGGGATAACCGGGTCGGGACGGGCCAAATGCCGCCGATCGCCAAGAACGTGATCGACACCCAATATATTTCGATCCTGAATCAGTGGATCAAGAGCCTCTCGCCGTCCCTGGCTCCGCCCGCCATGATCGGGAATTCTGGAGAAGGCACCTCTACGGACACGATCACCGACGGCAGCGGCAGTTATATTAATGCTACGCTTTTCCCGGTCCTCAGCTCCGGCCGTTTGATGGAGATCCGGGCCAAAGTAGGAGCGATCACCGGGAGCTATCGCTGCGCGATTTATGCGGATAACCAGGGGAACAGCGGCACCCTTTTGCGGACCACGGCCACTCTGACCAATGTAGGCGACGGTTGGCAGACCTTTCCGCTGACCGAGCCAATCACCGTTGGCTCCGGTCGATCCTATTGGCTGGCGATTTGGTCCGACGACGTCAATGCCCGGGTCCACATGCAGTCGGGTGGAACCGTGAAGTGGGGCCAGTATCCATTTGGGACTTGGCCGGGGACGCTGAACTTTACGGGCGCTTCGGGCAATTCGTATTGTCTCTACGCGACCGGCCCGGGTACCGTTGCGGAGCCGCCCGTCGGCTTGGTCAGTGGTGCCTTTTCCTGGCAGCCGCCGGTCAACGCCGGTTCCCGTTACAAAGCCTCTGGCTTGCCGCGTGGCCTGGGGATCAATCCGGGCACCGGCCTGATCAGCGGTATCCCCAATGTCAGCGGCACCTTCCAAGTGCGGGTCACGGAAACGGTCGGCCGGACCTCGTCGACCCAGTCATTCTCCCTGATTGTCGCGCCCTTCCCTGCGGAGCTTGTTGGGAATTACTCGGCGCTGATCGACCGGAATCCCACGGTGAATGGCGATCTCGGCGGGTATCTGTCCATTCGGGTCACCTCCGTCGGGACGCTGTCGGGGCGGCTCTACACCGGGGCGACCAGTTATCCCGTGACGGGCCGTTTCCAGGTGGTTCCGGACGACGATCCGGTTTGCCAAATCACGGCTGGCCCCGTCTCCTTGTCGATGAACCTGAGCCGCGCCAACGCCGTTTTGACAGGCTTGGCCAAGGTGAACGGCGTCGATGCCGTGCTGGCCGGGCGACGGCAAGCCTTCCTTACGGTAGGCAGCCGGGATGTCCGCGGCATCACCCTGAACGTTGCGCTCCAACCCGCCGCTCCGGCGTTGGGCGATCTCGGGCAGCCCCAGGGGAACGGATGGATGCGTTGGACCTACGCCCGAAGCGGGGTGGTCTCAGGCTCTGGAAGGCTAGCGGACGGAAACCGGCTGACCGTGGGCGGGATCGTCGGTGCGGATGACAAGGTGCGGTTCCGTAGTGTTCTGCACGCAGGGAAGGGGAGCCTTCTCGGTGACCCCGTTTTCGCCCAACCCGCTTACACCGTCCGTCCCGCCCAGGCGGAGTTGACGCTGAGCGGGGTCGCCAATTGGCGCAAGCTCGCACCCAGTGGCAGCAAAGATCGTAGCTACCCGGCCATCACCGAAGCCCTTACGGTCGTCGGCGTCCTTCACCGCTTGCCAAGCGGCGTGACCTTGCTGGGCAATGCGGACCTTGGGGACAACGCCCGGATCGAATTCACGGACGGTGGCCTGGCCAACGCGGCTCAAGGGGGCGACCTCAGTCAAGTCTTCCGGCTCACCTCCCGCCACGTCGCCGTCTTTGGAAATGCCACGGCAAACCCCTGCGGAGTGACCTTGAAGCTCGATTCACGCTCCGGCACGTTTTCCGGCGGCTTTCGGCTCAACGATGCCGGCATCGTCCGCTCCGTTGCGTTCCAGGGCATTTTGGTCAATCAAACCGGTTACGGCTTTTTCACCCTGCCGCCTTTGGCTGGCGATCCGAACTCAACTGTCCTCAGCGGTGCGGTGACCATCCGTGCCAATCCGGGGCCGGTCTCTCCCTGAGGGCACCTGTCTTCAGCCTTCTACTCGTAAGCCGGTTCACAGATTCCCCTTCTTCATTTCCGCCACCGCAAAGTCCGCCGCCCGCGCGGTGAGGGCCATGTAGGTGAGGGAGGGATTTACGCAGGAGGCTGAGGTCATGCAGGAACCATCGGTGACAAAGACGTTCTTCACGGCGTGGACCTGATTCCATTCGTTGAGGATCGAGGTTTTGGGATCGCGGCCCATGCGGGCGGTGCCCATCTCGTGAATCGCCGTGCCGGGGAAGGATTCCCCGTTGACCACCTGCACGTTCTTCAGCCCGGCGGTCTCGAGCATTTCGCGCGCGTCCTCCATCATGTCGATGCGCATCTTTTTCTCGTTCTCGCGGAATTCGGCGTCGAAGACGACCAGCGGCAGACCCCACTTGTCGCGCTTCTCGGGATCGAGGGTCATGCGATTTTCGTGATAAGGCAGCGTCTCGCCAAATCCACCCAGGCCCATCGTCCAAGGGCCGGGCTCGGTGAGCGCTTCTTTTAATTCGGCGCCAAAGGAGAGCTCTGCGACGTTTCGCTCCCAACCCTGCCGTCCGCCCCCGCCCTGGTAACCGAATCCGCGCAGGTAGTCGCGCTTGTCGTTCCCGACGTTGCGGTAGCGCGGCATGTAGATGCCGTTGGCGCGACGTCCGTAATAGTAGCGGTCCAAGTCCCCTTCCCAAACGCCGCTGGCTCCGGCGCGGAAGTGATGGTCCATGAGGTTGCGCCCGAGCTCGTCGCAGTCGTTCCCCAGTCCTGCGGGGAAACGGTCGGACTTCGAATTCATCAGCAGCGCGGTCGAGGCGATGGCGCTGGCGCAGACAAAAACGATCTTCGCAAAAAACTCCGTGTCCTCCAGCGTCACCGCGTCGCGCACCTGGACGCCCGTGGCGCGTTGGGTCGCGGGATCGAAGAGGATCTCCCGCACCACCGAATCAGGACGCAAGGTCAGCCTTCCCGTCGCCGCAGCGGCGGGCAGGGTCGCGGACTGGGTGCTGAAGTAAGCGCCGAACGGGCAGCCCATCGCACAGCGGTTGCGGTACATACAGGGCCCGCGCCCCACGCCGGTCTGGGCCTCTGCCGCTTTCGAAAGATTGGCGACGCGCCCGATCGTGAGATGCCGTCCGGGGAAGGACTTCTCGATGCGCTTACGCACCTCCTTCTCCACGAAGAACATGTCCATCGGTGGGAGAAACTCGCTGTCGGGCAACTGTGGCAGACCGAGAGCCTCGCCGGAGATGCCGGTGAATTTCTCTACATAGGAATACCAGGTCTCGATGTCGCGGTAGCGGATCGGCCAATCGATCGCGATGCCTTCCTTCGCGTTCGCCTCGAAGTCGAGGTCGCTGAGGCGGTAGCACTGGCGCCCCCACATGATGGACTTGCCGCCGACGATGTTGGGACGATACCAGTCGAAGCGTTTCTTCTCTTCGTAAAGAGAGTCGGCGTCCTTCATCCAGTAGGTTTCCGTCGTCTCGTTGTAGGGATAGTCTCGCGAAAGCTTGGGATGGGTCGCGGCCTGCTCAACGGTAAGCTTGCCGTTGTAGTCCGTCTCCCAGGGAGCCTTCATCGCATACTCGTAGTCGGCGATGTGATTGAGCTGGCGGCCGCGCTCAAGCATGAGGACGCGGAGTCCCTTCTCCGTCAATTCCTTGGCGGCCCACCCGCCCGAGACGCCGGAGCCAATGACGATGGCGTCGTAGGTGTTGGCTTTTTTCGCTTCGATATTGAGATTGGGCATGTCAGAGGATGCGGAGGTAAAGGAAAAAGTCGGGAGCGGGGGAGTCTCACTTCGAGATCGCCCAGGCCTTTTGCCCCGGCTGCATCGGGACATCTCCTTCGAAGCGTCCGGGGACCGGCAAATACTCCAACGCCTGGGTCGCGCCGATTTCTGAGATGAAATAGCCGGTTACGGTCAGTTCACGGAGGCGCTTGAAGAAGGCCTTGTCATTCCCCACCGCCTCGCGGACGAGGTCGATCTTCTCTTGTGGCGCGAGTTCGGCAAAGGGCTTTCCGTGCGCTTTCTGGCCCGCCTCGTCGATCTTGGCGACGCCGTCGTAGAAGGTCTTCTGTTCCTCAAGGACGTAGCAGTCCCGCATCACCCGGACGATGAAGGCCTCGACACCCGCCGCCTTCGCCCCGGGCGTGTCGGTCGTGGGGATAATGACGTCAGCAAGTTCCGCCAGCAGTGCGGTTTGCTCCGGACTCACCGCGACACTGGCTCCCTCGTTGAGGACCTGTCCCATGAGAGCCGCAGTGATCTGGGTGGAAAGGGCGCCTCCCAAAATCAGGGAAAGGCGTTCAAGGGCGGCACGGCGCGGGATCATACGGAAGATGATACGCGGCAAAAAGCATTTGGGTCAAGGAAGGGGCAGGGCGAGGCGGTCGAGAGTTTCCTTCCAGACTTGGTTCTGGGGCGATAGGGCTCCCGCCTTCGCCAAGCGTGCAAAGCGGGAACGGCTTTGGGATAGGTAGCGAGCGGCCTCCACCGCGTGATCTGGAAGACCGATCAGGACCATCGCCAGCCGCCCTTCGCTCCATCCAAGTTCGGCGTCAATGTCCACGTCGTTCCCTCCATGCTTCGTGCGGAAATCGACTGCCTGCTGGAAACGTTGCGCCGACTCCGCAGCTTTTCCCAGGGCTTCCTGGCATTCACCAAGTTCGTGAGCAATGGAGGCGGCGAGGAGTTCCAATTTGGCGGAGCCAGGGGACTTCTCAATCAGGGTTTCGACATGCTTGAGGCAAGCGTCAAGCTCCGCGAGCGCGTCAGCCGGAGTCCCCGCAGCGCGTTGACGCATTCCTTCCAAGAGTCGGAGATGAAGATACTCCAGGACAATCTTCTGGTCAGCTCCGGATCGGTCCGCCAGCTCCCGTGCCCTTGGAAGACTGGCGGCAAGAATCACCTTTGCCGCGCCCCAATTCCCTCGAGACGTTTCGAGCCGTGCCAATTGAACGTTGCTACGCAGCAAATCGCCCTGCCACTTCACGTTGCTCGGATCGAAATCGGCCAAAATCCTCCGGATCCGGATCGAGGATTCAAGGGCCTTTGCTGCTTCAGCCGATTGATTCATGCGGAGGAGCAGCTGTCCCAAGCTATCGTAACCGCGTGAGATCTCGCTCTGCCAGCGAGTGTTGAGCGCTTGATTCCGGGTAAGGCTCAGTCGGACCTCAAGCCCCTTTTCAAAATGGCGGCGAGCTTCCTCCAATCGACCTTGACTCTGATAAAGGTCTCCCAAGCGCCCGTTGGCCACTCCAAAGTCGCGTTGCCACTGAGGGTTATCCGGGACGGACTCATGGAGCTTCTGCCGAATCTCAGCAGAACGACGAAACGCCTTCTCCGCCAGGACCGGATCCGGAAGACTGTCTTCCGTAATGTCGCCAAGGCGCTCCCAGTTCTGCCCAAGCTCGCTCAATAGACCGAGGTCCCCAGGCGCGTCGCCGACCAAAGCCTCGTGCATCGTCACCGCCTGGTTGGCAAACGAAAGCGCATCCGCAGGTGCATCGTCTTCCAGCGCATCGGCCAATCGTTCGAAACAAAGCGACGCAAGGCGACGGACCTCAAACGTTGCGGTCTCCCGATGGCTCATCAACGCGGAAAGCTGGGCGTGGGCCTCACGATACTTCGCCAGAGCCGCATCCTGTTCACCGGTTTCCTCAAGGACATCCCCGCGATAAAGCGCTGCGGCGGCGCGGTTCCGATGCCCTTCCAATCCGGCGCGGTATTGCGGCAGTTTCTCGAAGTAGCGTTCCGCCGAGACCGAGACGTCTTCGAGCAGGGCTACTTTGCCGATGGGCTTTAGCTTCTGACCGAGGGAGTAGAGCATGTCATTGATCAAACCATTAGCTTGAACGTTGGCATGCTCGGCAAAGCGGCGTTCTTTTGCAGCGATTTGTTGGCTGATTATGGCCATCACAGCGGCAATGCAGGCGATCGCACCCAAGCTTCCGACGACGGCCAAGGCGCGACGCAGACGCTCAATGCGAAAGCGATTGTCCGCCCGGGTCAACGCTCCAAGGGAGACACCCAGCACCCCGCCGATGACTTTGAGCCGAGCGCTATCGAGCCGGTTGGCGTATTCCCGGACGAGTTTTGGGATCTCCTTGGAAGAATGAGTCCCGGACTTCTCCAGGTAGGCCCGGTAGGCTGCGGCATTGGTAAACCCTTCCAACGAGGTCCCTGGAATCCGCGTGTCGGCGCAAATCGGTTCGCAGGGAACCGCCCAATCAAGATTTCCGGCTGGCCCCAGAATGCCCCGACGCAAGGCAAGCGGAAGGCACTGTTGAGGACTTTCGGTCGTTTCAGCGTCTCCGGTGATCGGCTCTCCGGAGACGATCAGCGCGAAGACTCGATCGGCTCGCCCAAGTTTCTTGAATTCCTCGATCTCGCTCGAAACATACCTAGATTCCACAGCCCTCGGGGAACAGATCACCACCAGAGAATCAGAATGGATCAAGGCTTGGCGGAGTGCCTGACTCAGATCAGCGTCTACCGGAAGTTCCTGTTCGTCACGGAACACCGGGAAGAGCGAATCCGGAACGCGCTCTCCCCGAGAATTGATGGTACCTACGAGCGAACGAGGAACCTCGTAGCTCTCCATCGCCTCTTGCAACCAGGAGGCCCAGCGTCGGCCTTCTTCGCGATTATCTAGGTGGCGATAGCTGATGAACGCCCGGTACTGACGCGTGACTGACGGGAGAGAGGCCGACTTGGTCATGGCGGTAGGTCTACATGGTCATCAACCCGCAGCTTTCGGGTGGCAAGTCAAATGGAGAAAAACTACTGTCACCCAAGCCCGAGCGCCGCAACGCGTGAGATTGCGGCCTGCAACGGTGCCTCATTCGAAGCCCACCCGCAGTCGATAAAACGCCGACGAGCTGCCCACCGGGTGCTGCACGGTCACGGTGCGGACGAGGCCGCTGCTCTCGCTAATCGTCGCCGCACCCGTTGGAGCCACGCCATTGATGGAAGTCGCCAGCGGTGTCCACCCGGCCAGATCGGTGCCGGATTCAAGGATGAGGGCGATGCCACGGGCAAGCGTGTTCCGCGTGAAGGTGAGCTGCGCGGTGCCGTCGATGAGTTGCAGGCTTAGTGGTGTCATCGAGCTACTGCCGAGCGCGAATTCCAGCGCGTTTGCCACCCCGTTTCCGTTCGCATCGTGCTGCGGGCCGTTGAGCAGCGGATCATTTAGCTGCGTGGATGTGAGATTTGCGGCGAGCCAATCGGCAAAAGTCTGCACATCTGGCGCGGCGTGCAGCGCGGCGATCTCGGTCTGCGTCAAGGCGCGGCAGTAGATGCGTAGGTCGTCGAGCTGGCCGTTCCACGAGTTCCCACCGAGCGTGGTGTCGCCGATGCGGAGCTGGCCGGGCGTGGTGCCGCCGGGGCCGGTGTTGAACTCGGTGACCTGCGTCCCATTATCATAATAGACTCGTGTGCGCCAGGTACCGGCTTCGTTGAAGTTCACCAGCGTGACGAGGTGCCACTGACCGTCGTTCAGCGCGGGCGCGGTGGCCATTTGACCGCCAAATTGGCCGCCGTTGATGCCTTGCAGGGTCGACATTGTATTGGTGGTCCAAAGTCGTGTCTGTGCATAGCCGCTGACGGTGCCGTCATCTTTGCCGATAATGGTGCGATATCCGCCAACGAAGGTGCTACGCACCCAGACGCTGATGGTGTGGGCATCGCCGCGCGGCGTGAAATTAAGATCGCTCTGATTCTCTGGGAAGAAGCGGCTGATCGTTGCGCTGGCGTTCGCCGGACCGTACGCACCGCCCAAGCGTCCGTCGCTGACCCAATGCGCGGCAGCCACATCCGTCGTGTGATTGTTGCCACCGGTGGCGCTGTCCCACACGCGGGTGCTGCTGCCTTCATCAAAGGTGTAATGCAGCACCAGATCTGGATCGCTCACGAAGCCGCCGACTGGCGCCGCATCCAGGGAGAGAACTTGCGTGTCGCTGCCGGAGGTGTCGCTGACCCGCACAGTGACCGAAGCCCGCGCCGGAGCCGTGGCGCTGCCGCTGAGCACGCCTGCCGCAGAGAGCGTGATCCCCGGTGGAAGCAGTCCGCTTTCGACATTCCAGGTTCGCGTCGAAACCCCGCCCAGCGCGCTCAACGGGGCGATGTAAGGCACGCCGACAGTCGCAACGGGCAATGTTGTCGTCGTGATGGCCAGCGCGGGATTCACCGTGACCTGCGCGGGCGTGCTCGTCACGCTGCCGTGAGCGTTCGTGACCTCCACGGTGTAGCTTCCGGCATCGCCAGGGTTCAGGTTCGCGATCTGCAGTTCCGGGCTGTTCGTGCCGACCGTCGTGACTCCGCGCCGCCAGACAAAAGTGAACGGCCCCGTGCCGCTGACGCTCACGATGAAGTTCAAGGCACCGCCTTCTGCCACGACGACGTTTTGCGGCCCGCTGAGAATAGTGGGCGCTTGCGGCGAAGGCGCGGCCGGTGGTGACAGCGGCACCCCGCTCGCATCTCGGCCATCCAGCTGGGTCAAATACGCGAACAGGTTGTTTCGATCCGTGGTGGAGAGGCTTTGCACGACGCGGTGCGGCTGCGCCTGGGTCAATGTATCCGCGCTGGCGACGAGCAAGGCATTGATCAGATGCGGCACCGGCTGCGTACGCTCGATCTCGATGGTGTTCGTGGCTCCTGCGTTCAGCGTGGCCGTGGTGACGAACCATAGCCAGCCGCTCGTCATGAAGCCATTGTCCGGGAATTGCCGCGCCAGCGCAATGGACTGCGATACGCCGTTGATGATGAGATTGGCCGTGCCGCCGTTGTAATTGCGCACATAACGGAAGGCGATCCGCGCCGTGCCACCGCTCCCGCCATCGACATTGTTGTAGCGCACGGAGGACGCGGCACTGGTATCGAGATAAGCCGCCGCACCGCCGAACATGCCGCGGAGAGATCCCCCGCCGCCTTCCGCCGGATTGTCCGCACTCGTGCCGGAGGCACCAATGTATTGGCCGCTCGCGCCTGGAGTCATCACACCGCCCGCATAGTTGAACACATCGCTCAATGTCGCGGCCTGGCCGTTATGCAAATAGAGCCGCGTGGCATGCAAACCATGCAAAGTCGGCGTATCGATCCCCGGCAGCGTAGCGCCGAGCCGTGAGCCACTGAGCGCGGATTGTGTGCCAACGTTCATGAGCGTGTTGTTCGTGAAGCTCGTGCCGCTGTGGCAGGCCGCGCAGTTTTGCGCCGTGAAAACGGCCTGGCCGTCCACCGCCGCCGTGGTGAACGTTCCGTTCGCGTTCCGGTTCGGACTGCGCGGCGTGTGCGCGGGCGTCAACGAAGACACATAGGCCGCGAGTGCGTCCAAATCACTGCTCAGGCCCGTTTTGCCACTCGCGGGACTCGGATGCTGCGCGGCAAACTGCTGCGGGGTGAGGTTCAGGAAGCCGGTGCCGCCGAAGGGGCCCCGGATGTCGTGCTCGAAGTCCTGAATCTCGTCGAAGTTCCCGCTCCAATGCACCGCGCCATGCCCCATTCCGCTGCGTCCGCGCAGATCGGTGGTGCGGCGCAGACCTTCGCCACGCCCGGTGAAGTCCCACGCGCGGCCATCGTGCCCGCCATCGACGTGGCAGCTCGCACAACTGATATAGCTGTCGGCGCCCATCCGCGGATCGGCGGCGTTGTAGAAGATTTTCTTGCCCAGCAACACAGGCGGGGTGAGCAACTCGTTGGCCACGCTCGACGTCGTGGCGATGAGTGGCAGCGAGGTTTGATTCTGCACCAAGAGCGGCGCGGCATCGCGCACGGTCACGCTGCGTCCCATGAAGTCCTGGGTGAAGAGCCGGTTCGAGGTTCCATCGATCAAGACCCCCTGCGGAGCCAACCCGGTGCCGACATCCAGCGCGATGACGGCGGGCTGGGTCAGCGTGGAGCCCTGTATGATTTGCTCGGACAGTGGCGCAAGGTTGAAGGCGTCGATGCCGACCACGCGGTTGTTGCCCTGATGCGTGACGAGGATCGTATCGCCCAGCGGCGTGTAGGTGACGGCGCTGGGGCTGTCGCTGTTGTCAAAGTCGCGGCGGGAGTGCGGGATTTCGGCGTTGCCCGTAAGATCGAGGAAGGAGATCACACTGCGCACCGTTGTCTCGTGCGTGAGATTGCCGACGCCGAAGAACGTCCCTCGCTGCGTGTTGTCCTGCTTCGACGCGATAGCCGCGCGCGTGCCGTCCGGCGAGATGGCGATGCCTGCAAGGTAATTCGGCACGCCTGCGGCGCGGTCGCCGCCATCAAACGTGTTCGCGGAAGCGAGCGTGAACAGCCGCGTGAAACCGAGCGTGGCCGTGAACTCGCCAATCTCCGCGTGCAGATCCTGTGATATGAAGCGCGTGACGAGCACGCGAGCGCCATTTCCGCTGATGGCGATGGCGCGCGGTGTATTTAAGCCCGTCGCTGTCAGCGGTGCGGCCGCCGGATTCGCCGCTGTATACCGATGCAACCCTCCCGATCCGTAAAGCGTGACATAGAGCAAACTGCCATCTGGCGATGCCGCTACGCCGAACGGCGCGGAGCCATAGGCAAGCGAGATGGTGCTGTGCGTTGTGCCATCGGCATTGAGCACGCGGATTTCATCGCTGCCGTGGCAGGTGATCCAGTAGCGGCCATTGACATCACGCGCGATGCTCCGCGGATTCACGCCGACGGCGTATTCGGCCTCTTTGGCACCCGTTGTCGCGTTGACGACGGTGACGGTATTCGCATCCGGATTCACGCTCCACACGCGGCGCACGCCGGAATCATCACCGATAGCCATCGGGGAGCTTTGCGTGGGTCGCGGTCCCGCTGGAGGCGTGATGACGAGCAACCGCAGCGAGTTCGTGACGATGTTTCCTGCCGCATCGCGGACCTGCACGAGCACCCGCGGACGGCTTGCGGTAGTGTAGGTGAAGTCCGCGCTCGTCGAAGGGCTCCATGCGCCCCAGGTGCCGTCGAAGTTGAAACGGTAGTCAAGAGTTCCCGTGCCCGTCGTGGCCGCCGTGACGGTGATTGGTTGATTCGGAGCCGGTTGATAGTTGCTGGCGGTCAAACTGGTGAACACCGGCGGTACCGAGGCATTGATGCCGCCACCGGTCGAAAACCGGAAGCTGTAGGGTTCAATATAATTGCCCGCGGCATCGCGGAAGCCGATCTGCTGCGCCGGATTGCTCAAGAAATCGACTTGGAAGGTTGTATCGGCCGGGAGCGGCGCATCCGGCGTGAAGGTCATGCTGCCGGAGAAATCGTGCAGCAGGAATCCAGACACAAAAGCACCCAGCGTGTCATTTGCGCCAACCGCACGTACGGTGAAGTCGATGCCATTGCGTGGCCCGCCGCTGTGGGGATGCTCATGCACGAGGAAGCTGAGCGGCGCATGACGCGGGTAGTTGGTGCGGCCCGCTTGCGGGATATGATAGCTGACACGCGGCGGCGTGGTGTCGGCGGCTTGTTGGTGAACCCACACGCCGAGACCTTGATTGAAATTGGGAATCGGATAACCACCCGTGAGCCAGAGATTCCCCAGCGGCAGCGACATCTGCGAGGTATTCACACCGGTGAGTGATCCATTGGGCAACGCAGGCGCTCCAGCGGGCCGTGGCGGTGCCGCTTCGTTCAACGTAAGCACAATGGGATTCGCATCGCCCGCGAGGAAGCGGGTCATGTCGACCTTGCGATTGTGGATGAAACCGAAGTTATCCTGATAGACGGGATACGAGGCGTTGGTGAAATTCGGCACCGTAAGGCTCGCCACGGTCGTGATGTTGCCATTTCCCGAAGGATGAGCGGTCTGCGTGATATCCGCGCCGATGAGGATGTTCGTGGTGGAGCCGATGACGAACAGGCCGGTGCCATCGCTAAACAGATTCGGCCAGTAACCTTGGAAGCCGCCCAGCAACGAGCCGACGACCTGTGGCGTGATGCTGTCGTTGTTCGGATTGCCATCGTCCATGTTGTTGTAGTTCAGGCGATAGACGACGATGCCATCATTGCCTGCCAAGCCGCTGCGGGCCATGATGAGCAGGTCTCCAAAGAACATCGGATGCCAGTCCCCTCCGCCGTAGGGGCCGACGTGGTCAAAGGTCGCCAGCACACGCCTCTGCGCGAAGCCGTTCGCATTCAGCTCGACCTTCGCGATTTCGATGTCGGAGTCGTCCGTGTCATACCAGAGCAGCGTCGCGTCCCAAGGTCCGGCCTGCGATGGGCGGCGATACCAAATCGGCAACCGGCCGAGTTGCGGGATGCCATTGGTGCCGGCGCGCTCGACCAAACCGCCGAAGCCATTCACCCGAACCGGGTCCGGCAGCAGCAGGTTGCCGTATTGCGCCGTGCCGTGCGCATTCCAGCCGTAATTGCCGAAGTACCAGGAATCGTTGGCGTAACTTAGCCCGAAATCTGAAGGCCGACGCAGCACGGGATTCGACGGATCGCTGATGTCATAGACCCGCATCTGCAAATCCGACCCCGGCCGCGATCCCGGCACTTCCGCGCCGACGATGATCCAGCCGTTCAGGTAGGTGATCGAAGTCGTCCGCCCGATGGGTTCCGATCCATTCGTCACCGGATGACTCAACAGCGTGCCGGGGGCCTCGGTGCGCGGAGCATTGTTGAAGCCAGTGGTGGTGACTTGCGCGGCCCCGGACAGGGCAAACGCGAGAAAGAGGATCGTTTTCGACAAAAAGGAGGACATCGCTTCTGTTTCTTGGTCCAAAGCCCGGAAACGGTTACAGTTTGCCCGAACTTTTCCACCTGCCAATGCCCAAAATCATCCCCGCCGCCTTCAAACCCACGCGTTGGAGCCTCGTGCTGCAATCCCAGGGCCAGGGCGAGCAGGCGAGCCGGGCGCTGGAGGAGCTGTGCGCTCACAGTGCTTGATCAGGCGATGGCGAAACTGGAGCAGCAAGCCGCCGCGAAGGGGAAATCAGCCGAGTTTGCCGTGTTGCGCCCTTTTTTGAACGGTGAGGCCGACGCCGCGAGCTATGAGAAAAGCGGCCACGAGGCCGGGATGAGTACGAATACCTTCAAAGTGGCCGTGCATCGCCTGCGAGCCCGTTTCCGCGACGCGCTGCGTGCCGAAGTGGCCGGAACTCAGCCCGATGGGGGCAGCGTGGAAGAGGAGATGTCCTATTTGATGCAGGTCTTGCGCGGAGCGTAGACGAAAATCGTGGCGGTGGCTTCCAGCCGCCGTTTCTGGAACTATCGTAATTTCCGTCGGCGGCTGGAAGCCACCGCCACAGTTTATAAGCCGCTCTTGGCCCGGACGTGGGATGGCTTTGTCGCTAGCGCTTTTGGCGGCCTTTTGCCGGGTGCTGGACGCCTTGACTGCGGCGATCGCTTTGGGAAGCGCGCCGTGGAGTTTCAGGGCCCGGGCCGAAGTGACCTCGACGGCGGCGTTGGCGTGCTGTGTGGGGGAAAGAACGCTCACTGCGAGACCGATCATCCACTCGGAACGGTTCCGAACGCTCAATGCGAGACCGATCGTCCACTCGGAACTGTTCCGAGTGCCCACTGCGTGACCGATTGTCCACTCGCAACGCTTCCGAGTGCTCACTCTGTGACCGATCGTCCATTTGGAACGGTTCCGAGTGCCCACTCTGTGACCGATCGTCTACTTGGAACGGCTCCGAGTGTCCACTCTGTGACCGATCGTCCCTCTCCAACGGTTCCGGAGGTCCACTGCGTGACCGATCGTCCGCCCTTGGGGCTAAGCGACCATTCCCCGCCATTCTGGCCGAATCTCGATGAGATTGACCGCCGTCGATCACCTCACCGCTCTGCCAAACGGCAAGTCCAATCCACGGAAAATCCTTGCCGGGCTGGGGAACCTGGGGTAAACAAAAGCCAAATGAACACGCATCCCCCTACCGGACGCCTCCGATCAAGACCGGGCGGCATAACACGGTAAATTCCACAGTGTTGCCAATAACATGTTATTGGCAACGCGAGGGTCAATTAGACTGTTCGCCAGAAAGTAGGACCCACGGCCATACCGATGCTGCTACCTAAAATTTCAACGATTCTGATCGGTGTGCTCCTGCTTTTGCCATTCGCGGTCACATTCCTCAAGATGCTACTAAAGGATGGATCGGATCCATCGACTCAGGCCGAGTTCAAACGAATGTCCAAAGAGATGCGGGTTGGATTGGATCAGATATCTACCCGTGATGGAAGCGTCATGCGATCCATTGCCATCTACGAATCCGTAACTATCCATCCGCGCCTGGGCATGGTTTGGCGGCTTTCGCCGCGACGTTGGGCAGGCGTTGTGGGTTTGGTTCTTGTGGTTTTCCTCCTCGCGATCTTTGCTTTCAGCGCGACCAATTTCAAACCCGCATTCTCAGACTTTTACGCAAACGTCCCCGATCAAACCTCGACCGAAACTGAATCAGCCGTAGCTGTTGACCGCTTGAGTCAACTTTTGGCCCAAATCGATGATACGGACAACATTGATCGCTCTGTCGATGCCAGAGACCTGCTTGCGGCGGAGGTCGAAATGAATTGGTTGCCCCGCCTGCATCAGATCCTAGAGACACCGGGCGATTTCTACATCCGGGAGAGTGTTGCCCCCGCAGTGATTCGCCTGGAGGGAATGTCCGCGCTCCCGCGACTCATCGTCGCACTTAGGCTGGGATTTGCCGAGGGGAACGATTGCGATTCGCTACAGGCCGATGTGACTAACCTGATTGAATCTGATCCACCGGCAGCTATTCCGGTATTGCTACCAATGGCCGACTCATCTGACGCGGGCGATAGAGCAGATGCTGCATGGCTGCTCGGCTTTGTGCACGCGCAAGTGCCGCCCGAGATTTTCATTCGGCTTGCGAAGGATGACATTCCAGAAGTGCGCCGCGCAGCTTGTGGTTCGCTGGCGTCGCTAAAGGGCCATGAACCGGCTTTCCAGATGCTCATATCCGGCCTTGATGACACCGATGAGAATGTTCGTATTTCCGCGATCAGTTCACTTGGCTCCTTCGGAGACACGCGCGCATTACCATTGCTTGAACGGCTCGTTATCAGTTCCAGTGATCGCGCCCGCCCTATCGTCGACTATGCGATCTCATCCCTGAAGAATCGATGACATCGTTGAACACCGCACGGGCAAAGGCGAACAATGGGCGGCAGTCCGACACCTGATCGGCGCGGCTGCGCCAGAACGTTCGTCTTTAAGAAATGATATCGACCATCAGATCCGGAGTTTTGACTCACGCGCCGATCCTTGGAGCTCTGACGCTAGCGACAATCTACGCCGCACCCCCGACGGCTCTACGCGCAACTTTAGAGGAAACATTGAGGAATGTTGAAAATGTAGCTGAGTATCCGCAGACGGAACTGCCTTGGCAATCACCTAATCATCCATTAGTTGCCTTACGGAACGGGATGCCTAGTGATGCAGCTGATGGACAGACCACGACGCAGACCGAAAGTTTTGAGGTCGTGGGCGTCTCAAGCGATGGCCGCCAATTTTCGGGCCTCGTATTGGTTCGTGCAAAAAATATGAAGATCGCACTCATCTGCCGCGCCGCGACTGTGAAAATGAGCGACGATACCGTTGAGGTAAGTAGTCCGGTCTGTCTTATCGATCATCGTAACTACCTAATCTACGGTCGGACTAAGGATGAATCTAAGATTCATCTTGCCGCTGGAGGAGTATATCAATGCCACGGCTGGTTCTCCGGCCCGTGATGCCGCCATTCAAACTATGTGAATATTGACGAACAAGGCGGCGCACAATCGACACCTGATCGGTGCGTGTGGCCGCTAACGTTCTGCTTCGAGAAGTTGAATCAAAGGAAGGAGATGACACCAGATGAAGGACGTGACTACTACGCAACACTTTAACATTTCCGAAAGCTATCGATCACCGATTCTCTTCGCGGCAGTCCTTCAGGTGTCATTGCTGCTTCTGGCCAGCCTAATTGTTGATGACGGAACGATATTCACAGTGACGATGGTTGCATCCCTTTCGTTTTGGATATCAGCAATGCTAATCATTGTGCGACGCAGCTCGAATCCCACAAGGACTGACCTGGCTTATATCAGATATGGACTTTTGCTAAATGCTTTGCTGTCCTCGTTCGGACGGGCGCTACAGGATTAGGGCTGAACCCACGAAATCGATCGCCCAGATCGCAAAATCACCAAAATGAATCTAGCAGAACAAGGCAGCGCACAGCGACACTTGATCGGTGCGCGTGGCTGCTAACGTTCTCTGCCAAAGGATCAACGAGGCGGTTTAGTGAGTACGAAGGACGATTCTGGGGCTGGGACGGAGGAATCAACTTGAAGTAGCTGAGCAGACAAGGGATGATTGAACGATGAGTATCGAGGAACTCAGGGAAGAAGCGACACGGCTCCCAGAAACCGAGAGGGGGCAATTGATTGTCGATCTACTGGCTACTCTTACTGACCGGGATTATGACGTTTCGGATGAAGAGGTCGCTAGGAGATTGGCAGAAACGGAATCGGGTGAAGTGGAGGATATCTCCTTCGACGAGCTCAAAGCAGGCCTCCGGCTCCCGTCTCGAAAGTGAGACCGTTGCGGTTCCACCCGAGCGTCCAGAAGGACATCAATAGATCCCTGAATCACTACGGGGCAATTTCAGAAGGCTTGGCCGAGGAGTTCTGGGCGGAGCTCCAAGGAGCGTTCGCTGCTATCGAAAGCGCACCAGAGGCGCATCACTTTGATCCGAGTGGATTGCGTCGGTCGAACCTCAAGCGATTTCCTTACAACATTCTGTATATCATTAAGACGGACCGAATCCGCGTGCAAGTGGTGCGCCACAATTCGCGACGACCGGGATTTGGAGTGCGTCGATCTAGAAAGTGACAGCACATCTCACAATGAGAGAACAAGGCGGCCCACAGCGACACTTGAACGGCGTACGTGACCGCTGACGTTCGAACACCGGGGAGATTCACCACAGAGGATTGGGTGGAAAAGGACCATATGCCAGTGCTGTTTTTTGATCACGATTACGGCAAGGTCCGCGCAGAGGCAGATTCCTTCGATGCGTGGCTTCAGGGCATTTTGAACCTCAACGCTTGACGCTGCATGGCTGACTCCCCAGCACCTCACCACCGTCTCTCCGGCCTAAAACCGGAGGCTTTGATGGCGCAGGGCTTAGCCGACGGTCCGGAACTGGCGGTGGAGGTCCAGGTAGAGGTGGCGGGCATTGAAATCGAGATGCCGCTCGGTCGTGGTGGCATGGGCGCGGTCTACCTTGGGCGGCAAGTGAGCCTGGATCGCGAAGTGGCGGTGAAGGTGCTGGCGAGCGAGCTGGCGGACGATCCGCAGTTTCTCGATCGGCTCGAACGCGAGGCGCGCGTCATGGCGAGGCTGCGGCACCCGAACGTCGTCGCCGTGCATGATTTCCAACGCACCGGCGATGGCGCGGCGATCGTGATGGGAGGGCGAAAACGGCGTCCTCACCTCCGGACCGGAGATTTGTGTGTTGAAGCTCGAAAACGAGCTGCCGGAGTCCTACGACGTGCGGACGACCTTCACGAGATTGAGCGGCAAACACTCCGTGGCTCTGTTCTTCCGCAGCGGCGGCCAGATCGGCGGCGTGGATCTGGACGGCTGGGAGGAGGGGTTGGCCGGGGTGCAGGAAATCTCCGGACGCGATCTGCGGGCCGGGTACGGCTTCCGCTTTCCGTTGGTGAACGGCGAACCGCACGAACTGCTCATCGAGGTGCGGCCCGGAAAGGTGCGGGTGAGCGTGGACGGCGAGTTCAAGAAGGAGTTCGACACGGCGGGCAAAACGCTGACGGTCACCAACGTCTGGCGATGGAACTCCCTGGCGCGACCGCTTGCGCTGGGCCTCGGCTCGTACCAGAGCCCGACGCGTTTCGAGAAAGTCGAGTGGCGGGAGGTTCCTTGATCCGTCATGTTCCCGTTGCTCTTCGCCTCAGACATCCTGACCAGCACCGCGTAGCGTGTGGGCGCGAGAGGAATCGGACTGCGCCGACCGAATGTAGCCAAGGCTTCAGCCCATTGGCTTCAGGTTAATCATCCTCGCGTAGAAACGAAACCGAAGAATTACGCCGAACTGCCATCGTCCAGCAGCTTGCGCAAGCGCGCGATCTCTCGCTCGGCTTCCTCGCGGCGATTCTGCTCTTCCTTGCGACACCGGTCCGATTCCTCGCGACGCTTCTCGGATTCCTCGCGACGCTTCTCGGATTCCTCGAGTTCGTGGCGCAATTCTTTGGTAAAGTCTTCGAGGATGCGTTTCTGCTCCAGCTCGAAGACGTCCTCGGCACTCATGATCCGTTCCATTTCCGGGTCGGCTTGAAGTTTGTGAAGTCGGCGCAGGACTCGCCCCAACAATTCGTCTCCCTTCAGTTTTCCATCGCCGCCAGCATAGTCAAGCCGGTGCGCGTCGCCTTCCACTTGCAGGGTCTGGTCGAACACGGAGAGGAGCCGTTCCAGCGCCGAGCGATCGCTTCCGATTCCGCGAATTCGGGAGATCTGGATGAACCAGGCGTCGTGGGTCAGGCCTTCGATCCATTCCGGGCGATCGGCCTTGGGAAGAGAGACCATTCCTCCCCCCACCACGTCCACATATCGCCGTTCCACCCGCGTCACCACGGGAAGACGGGCGTCGATCTCGAATCCGATGAGGTAGATGCAAAGGAGTGGCAGGGGCTCGGCCCGTGTGGAGCCGTCATCGCGAACGACTTCTTCCAGCGTGGTGTAGCGCTCGGCCAAGTAGCGGCGGAAGCGCAGAATGTCCCCAGAGAATCGTGACTTCTGCAGCTCAATGAGCACCTGGCGGAGTAAGCCATCAGCGGTGCGGATAACCGCGCAGAAATCAAGCCGCATGGAACCCGGAAGGCTGCCTACGCTTGAACCTTCAGCAATGGCGGTCACCGGAGACTTGGGCGGAACTTCCTGGGAGGTGAACCGCAGGTTGACGATCTCCAAGCCGAGAATGACCGAGAGAAACTGTCGGGCCAGTTCGAGATCCGCGAGCAGCGCTTTAAAGACCGCGTCGTAGATTGGGTTGGCGATGAGGTAGTGGGAAACCGGCATCAATACGTTCACTTGAACGCAAGTGAGGAGCTGTTCAAGCGAAAAGTTCTTCCACTTTGCTCCGCGACCTTAACTTTATGCCAATGGGCTTCAGCCCTGGAGGATTTTGGTTCGAGGACTGAAGTCCTCGCTACATTTTCGGCCCGGCGGTTTCGCTCCAAGGTCTCACCCCTTTCCTTCGAGATCAAGATGTCTGGGGCTGGGTGCGGATGAGCAAGCGGTAGCGAGTAGGGTTTCACCCCATGGTCAAGCCTACGGGTTGCGAATAGGCTACCAACAACATAGGAGGCAGCTTGCTCCTCCCGGGGCCGCTCAATTCCAAAACCAACCCAATCAAACTAATGTCAATCGTTTCCCTTATCGTCACCCTGGTCGTCGTCGGCTTGCTCCTCTGGTTGGTTAACAATTACATCCCCATGGATCACAAGATCAAATCGATCCTCAACATCGTGGTGGTCATTTTCGTGGTCCTCTGGCTCTTGTCGGCCTTCGGAATCATCAGTGGGGCGGGATCACTCCAAGTTCCCAAGTTGAACTGACCTGGGCGAGGGCGAAACTCCTCGGCAAGTAGGATCGATTGTCCTCCGAGCGAATCTTACCCATGACCAGTAGAAGGAAGATCATCATCGGCGGCGGAGCGGCGGCGCTGGCTGGCATTGGCGCGATCAGTCTTGGGCTTCGCGGAATGGGCTCGATGGACGAGTACAACGCATCCGTCGCGTCGATGCGGGCGATCATTCCAAAACATCCCGAGTTACGCGATCTCATTCGCTATGCGACGCTCGCCGCGAACGGGCACAACACCCAGCCATGGCGTTTTCGCATCGGCTCCAACCAGATCGAGATTCTTCCTGATCTCACGCGGCGAACGCCTGCCGTCGATCCTGACGATCACCATCTGTTCGTAAGCCTGGGGTGCGCCGCCGCGAACCTCGCCATTTCGGGCGGCGCGCTCGGCCTCCCTGGGGAGACAACCTTCAACGGCGCTAACGACGGATCGGTCGTATTTGCCTTCGGCAAAAGAGCTTCGCCAGACATGGCGCTCTTTGACGCCATTCCGCTCCGCCAATCGACGCGTGCCGAGTATGACGACCGCCCCGTCTCTCCAGCCGATTTGCAGGCCCTGGCCAGCGCGGCGGACACCCCAGGAATCGATCTGATTTTGATCACGGACCGGACCCAAATCAATCATGTGCGAGACCTGGTATTGGCCGGCAACAGTGCGCAGCTGAACGACGACGCTTTCTTAAGCGAACTCAAGTCTTGGCTGCGATTCAGCCCGCGTCAGGCCATGACGGCCCGCGATGGACTGTTCAGCGCCACGACCGGCAACCCAACCCTTCCGGCATGGCTCGGGCCGAAGGTAATCGACCTTATACTCAACGCCGGTTCGGAGAACGACAAATATGCACGCCAGCTGCAATCCTCCGCCGGAGTGGCGATCTTCGTGTCCGAGCGGGATGATAAAGAGCATTGGGTTCGCGCCGGACGGGCCTGCCAACGCTTCGCGTTGCAAGCGACCGCGCTCGGCCTGAAGCACGCCTTCGTCAATCAGCCGGTTGAGGTAGCCAGCCTGCGGCCGGACTTGGCGGCGCTCGTGGGCATGCCGGGTCGGCGTCCCGATATCGTGATGCGTTTCGGGTATGGACCGACGCTTCCCTATTCGGCGCGACGGTCAGTGGAAGCGGTTTTGGCGTAAGGGCATGGATCATCCTGAACACAACCGGGCCACGCAGCTACCGGCTGCCGTCTTTGATCTCGCGATCCGGCTCGGCGCAGATCCTAATTCCGCACCGCAAGACGTTCGTCTCACGCAATCCGGACGGATGAAGACCAATCTAGCGGTCGCCTCCTGGATGTCCTTCACCGCAACCCAAACGATCTCGACACGCACTTGTGCGTTCGATTGGCTGGCGCATGCCGGGCCTTTTGGCATGATTTCGGCCCGCGATGCTCTGGGGAATGGCCAGGGGCGGCTGGATGTCATGGCGCTTGGGATCATCCCGATTGCCCGAGCACCGCATTCGATCGCGCTCATGCGGGGGGAATTGATGCGATACCTGGCTGAATTGCCCTTGGCACCCGACGCGATCTTGCACAATGCCGAATTGCGTTGGACCGAGGCCGGCCCGGACAAACTGGCGGTAAGCGCCGGATCTGGCGAGAGTGAAAGCGAGGTGGTTCTCAGTCTCGACAGCGAGGGCCGGGTCGCCAGCGCGTTCGCCCCCGATCGACCGCGCTCTGCAAAGGAGCCGTATCTGCCCACTCCCTGGCGGGGCCGGTTTACCGACTATCGCCGCCACGAGGAGAGGTGGCTTCCGTTTGCCGCCGAAGTCGCCTGGGAGATCGACTGCCAGGAAATCGTCTATTGGCAGGGGCGCATGGGGCAGTGGGGAAAGGCCACCTGACGGAGGGGCGGTTTCCGATCACTTCAATCCCGCATCAGAAAGCTCGCCACGTCCCCGCCATCGAGCGAGACGGAGTCCGCGCTGTTGGTCGCGGCATAGCTGGCGGTCAAATCGCCGCGCAGGGCTTCGTCCGCTCCCTTGACCCAGAGTGCATGGGGTGCGGATTGGACGAGCATTCCGGTGAGGTCGCCATACTTGACAGCTCCCGGGAGGAAATCCCCGTGCCAATGGGTGGAGAGCTTCGCGAAGCGGAATCCGGCCGGATCCACCGCGCAGCGATCGATGGCGCTTCCGGCGATGGCGCGGGCGGCGGCGACCCAATGACCAGCCCCGTTCAGGCCGGCGACGGAGACGTGCTTCACTTCCCAATCGGGATGATTGCGGACGAAGGAGACGGCGGTGAGGATGTCGTGGACCCGGCGGGCGAAGAGGGAATCGTTGTAGCCGTAGTAGTAAACCGGTGAGAGCTGCCACCCTTCGCCGGGTTTGGAGGCGTTCGCGGAGTAGGGGATGTCGGGATTTTCGGAAAGCTTCGGATCGACTGTTCCAAAAAGATCGATCCCCGCCACGCAATTCCCCGCCTGAAGCAGGGTGGTCACGGCGGGCTCGCTGTCGAGGGCGCTTTTGCCTTGCGGCGAAATCCAGAGGACGATCCGACCGTTCCAAGCCGTTGGATGGAGGAAAACTGCGGGAACTTCCTCGCCCTTGGCCGTGAGACGAATGACTCCGACGAGGCGGGTGTGGCTATCCTTGGCTTCCTTAGTGGCTAGATCAAATTGGGTTGCGCCCTTTTTGGGCAAGTCCCGACCGATGAGGATACGAGTGGCTCCGCCGAGCACTTCCCGGGCGCGCTGCCGGGTGGCGGAATCGGCGGGGTGGAGGAGGGGATCGATCTGGCGGCGGGCGTCTTCTTCCCACCATTGGCACACCGCGCGTTCGTGGGAGGGGCCGACTTTATCGCCCGACGGAGCGGAATGACCCCCGGTCCAGACGGTGAGCTCCTCCGTGGTGAGGGGCTGGAAGTCCGCTTCTTCGACAGGGGAGGGGAGGCCGAGCCCGAGGTGCCGGTTCGCGAACTGGTACAAGTGGGTCCGCGAGACGTGATTGTAGTTGTGTTTGAACTGGGTATCGAAGTGCGCCTCGTAGCGGTCCGCCGCGCCGAGCATCGTGTAGAGGTTGAGCAGGTCCGGGTGGCCCTTGGTCTTCAGGTCGATGGTCCAGTCGTCGGCCGCCGTGATTCCGAGCGGCCGGGGGGCAATCGCTCCGGCGATGTCGATATTGCCCTGGCCGATCCGCAAAAGGAGGCCGTTTTCGCAGGTGCATCCACCCTGCATCGCGGTGGAAACCATGACGCAGGGGAAGGCGGAGCGAACCCGAGGATCGATCGTGGTGAGCATCATCGTTTGCGTGGCACCGCCGCTGGCTCCGGTGACGAGGACGCGTTCGGGATCGACGTCCGGCAGGCCGAGCAGGAAATCGAGCGCGCGGACACTGTTCCAGGTTTGCAGGCCGAAGTTGGTTTGCAGACGGGCGGTGCCTTGTGGACTGACGAAGCCCCAACGGCCCAGCTCGTCTGAGGTCATCTCGGGGCGGGGTCCGTTGCGATGCTCGGGAAACTGGATGGAATCGGCGTAACCGACCATGTCGTAGAGGAACACGACGCAGCCCATCCGGGCCAGCTGCACGCACCGGGCCTGAACTGGAGAGCGGGCGGCGTTCATGGTGACCTCGGCCCCGATGCGGAGTTCCTCCTGCGCCTTGGCTTCACCGGCATCGTAAAAGCGGCCGTTCGCCCAATGGCCGTGCGGACAGAGGACCACTGCGCGTTTCCCGTTCTTCAGGCCGTTCGTCAGGGAGGGACCGGCGGGCCGGAAGAGGGAGCCGGTGACGAAGTGGCCAGGGAGAGATTCAAGGATGACCCGTTCCACTTGGTGATCGCCCCGGTTGACCACTCCGTGAACCACCGGATGGAGAGGTGTTTTCTCAGGGAGTGGCCAGAGGCCAGCGGCGACTTGGATCCGCAAGGCGATGTCGGCGCGGCGGGATTCCCACTCCGTGGCATCGGCGACTGGGTGGAAGGGGAACTCGCCGTTGAGCGTGAGCGGCGGAGCCAGGCGGCTGTCGGCGGCAGGAAGGGACGCGAGACCGCAGAGAGCGAGAAGCCAAAATGCGCGGAGGGTTGTCATGGGGGAATGGGGCTAGGCTTGTGGATCACGTCGTGCCAAGCCTGGAAGTGTCAGGAAAAGACTTTCTCGGGCGGTGAGTTTTGTGCTATGGAGGCGGCATGCGTTGCCTTTCCTTGACTTCCTTCGGCACCTTGGCCGGTTTGACCCTGGTTCTCTCCGGTTGTAGCGGAGCAGGTGGTGGCAAGTTGCCGCCACAAGGCGCGGCTTCCTATCCGGCGCCGGTGGCGGTCCCGGAAGCGGTGGTGCCCGCTGCGGCTCCCTCGAACAAGCCGATCGTCGATTACACGATTCAGACCGGCGATTCCCTCTGGAAGATCGCACGGGCTTACAAGACCACGGTAAAGGAGATCAAAGACGCCAATCAATTGACCAGCGACAACATCGTGGCCGGCCAGTCTCTGCGGGTGCCCTCGGGCTTGCCAGAAGGAACGACTCCGGAGACCGCGCAACCGGCGGTTTCCTCACAGGGGTTGCCGCAACCCGCCGCCATGGATGCGGCTGGCGGCCTCGTTCGCTGAACGTTTTTCTCCGAAATTGCGTGGCGTAGACAAAACTGTGTTCCGGCGGCGATGCTGTAGGAAACACGGTGAAGGCGAACTGGGAACAGCTCTACGATGATCACGCCGCCACCCTGGTGCTTTACGCCAGGCAGTGGCTCCGTTCGCAGAGCGATGCCGAGGACGCGGTGCAGGACGCTTTTGTCCGGCTCATCAAGTCGCCCCGGCAGTTCGGGGATCGACCGGTTCCGATTCTCTACCAAGCTGTGAAGTGGGCGGCGCTCGACCGGGTCCGGCGCATGGACCGGCTTGAAAGACGCGAAGAGGCGGCTTCAACGTTGGAGTCAGCCGAAGTCCTCTTCGATAGCGCGCTCGAACGGCAGGAGCGCCGGGAGCAGCTCGAAGCCGCCCTCCTCACTCTGCCTGAAGAGCAGCGCGAGGTGCTCACCTTGCACGTTTGGGGCAATCTTAGCTTCCGTGAGGTTGGATTGACCTTGGGCATTTCCCAGAACACCGCCGCAAGCCGCTATCGCTACGCCCTCAAGAACCTGAGCGAATCGCTCGACAAAAAGGAGCTGATCGCATGAAACCGCATCAAGACGACCACGGACACATGGAGACCGTCGAGCGCGAGTTGGCCAGCTTCCGGCCCACCGCTCCGGCGGACGATCTCAAGGAACGCATCCGGCGGATGGCCGAAGCTCAGCCCGTGAAGCAGAGGTCTTCCTGGTCCTGGCCGTTTCCGGTTTTGGCCGGTGCCGCCGCCCTTTGCGCTTTGCTCGCTGGAGTCGTGATCTGGCCGCGTGGGGTCACGACGGTGGAAAGTCCGGGCGCTGAGGCGCCCCTCGGTGGTCCTCTCGATATTGAAGAAGAGACGTTGTGGGTTGCCGAAGAGGTTAAGGGAATCGTCGATACCGGCGACGGCCCACCCATGTGGAAGGTTCGTTACGAGACCGTCCGCCGCACCGCCTGGTCCGATGCGCAGGGCGGGACGCAGATCCGCTTCGAGCCCGAGGAGCGCATTGTCTTTGTACCTGTGAGTTACAACTAAACCATCCTACCCAAATGAAACGATTGATGTTGTGCGGTTTCCTGGCCTTTGCGGGTCATGGATTGTCTCTTGCCCAGACTCCCGAGCAACCGGCCCCACCGGTCGATGCTCCCAAACCCGAGAAAGCAGACAAGCCGGATCGTCCCATGGAAAAGCGGACCTTCCTCGGCGTCGCCACCGGCCCGCTCGATCCGACTTTGCGGGCGCAACTTGGGATCCCGCGTGGCACCGGGATTACCATCCATCACGTGGACAGGGAGAGTCCCGCCGGGAAATCCCTGCAGGAGCATGACATCGTCACCAAGTTCAACGATCAAATTCTCGTCTCCCACGAGCAGCTCGCAGTCCTCGTGGAGAACAGCAAACCGGGCGACAACGTTTCCCTGACGATCATCCGTGGCGGCAAGGAACAGGCGGTCACCATCACCTTGGCGGAGCACGAGGTTCCTGTTCGCCCCGAAGGTTTTCCCCACATGGGTTTTCACCCTTGGATGGTTCCGGGCCGGGGCATGAATCCGGCTGAGCAAGAGATGCGCGAAGCCCGCGAACGGATGCAAATGCACTCGGAGGGGATGAACCGGCGGATGGATCCACCCAGGGAAAGTCAAGGTCCGGAGCGCGGTCGACCAGAGCCAGTCCGTCCAGAGGGCGATCCGAATCGCCGCAGTTCCAGTCGTGAAACGCGCTCTTCTGGGTTCGTGCGCAACTCCACCTGGGTCCAGGATCAGGTCAGCCTCAACCTCATCGAAAATGCCGAAGGCCGAAACCTCACCGTGACCGACGGCGGCAAGGAAGTCTTCCGCGGCCCTGTAAACTCAGACGAACAAAAGGCGAAGGTGCCTGAGGCCTATCAGGAAGCCTTCAAGCGCCTCGACTCCCAGCTCAAGCCCGAGCCGCCGAAGGCACCCGCTCCGGAGGGACAAGTATTCTGACCCCGGATCAATCGAGATCCTGATCGATCTCCCGGATCGTGGTCAGAGCATCGAGGAACTCGTCGAGATTTTCAATGGGCACCATGATGGTGTCGCGCCGCCCGCGGACGTCTTCGGTGATTTTCACAAAGCGTCCGCGGTCATTTTCTTTGAGGTCGAGGAAGAAGATCTTCCTGTCGGTGACGATCTTCTCCGTGTGCAGCGGCCCTTCGGACTGGGACTGGTTGTCTCGATTCCCGAACATCGGTTTTCTCCTTCGTGCTCTCGCGGGACACGATTTTGTCGCGGACCAGAGGCGATGCAAGTGAATCCGGTGTCTTACAGGCCCATTGCCTTGCGAACCCGGGAGAGAACCTTGGCTGCTTGCTGACGGGCCTTGGAGGCTCCACCTCGGAGGATCTCCTCGACCTGGTCTGGATTGGCTTCGAGTTCCGCTCGGCGGACCCGCATGGGTTCGAAGTGCTCCCAAATCGCGCTGAAAAGCCTCTTTTTGAAGTCGCCGTAACCGGTGCCGCCTTTGCGAAAGGCGTCCTCCATAATTTGGACCTCGGTGTGGCAGGCCACCAGCTTGAAGAGATCCACGATGATCGAATCTTCGGGGTTCTTGGGGTCCTCCACAGGCGTCGAATCGGTCTTGATCGACATGATCAACTTCTTTAGAGCTTTCTCCGGCTCGAAGAGGGGGATCGTGTTGTGATAACTCTTGCTCATCTTGGCTCCGTCCAGGCCCGGCACCGTGGCGGAAGACTCGCGGATACGAGGTTCCGGGATGCGGAGGAGGCCCTCGCCGAAGGTGTTGTTCATCTTCAGCGCCAGATCGCGGGTCACTTCGACATGTTGCTTCTGATCCTTGCCCACCGGCACGAGGTCGCTGTCGTAAATAAGAATGTCGGCGGCCATGAGCACGGGATAGGCAAAGAGTCCGTGGGTGGCTTCCAGGCCACGGGCGGTCTTATCCTTGTAAGAGTGGCAACGTTCCAGCAGCCCCATCGGGCAGACACAGCTGAGCAGCCAGCTCAGTTCCGTGACTTCGGGAACGTCCGATTGCCGGAAAAACACGGCCTTGGCGGGGTCGAGCCCGCAAGCCAGAAAATCGAGAGCCACGTCCCGGACGTTCGCGCGCAGTTCGGCTGGGTCGGAGACTGAAGTCAGGGAATGATAATCCGCGATAAAGTAGAACGCCTCGCCCTCATCCTGGAGGGCGATCGCAGGTTGCATCATCCCGAAGTAGTTCCCAAGATGGAGTTTGCCGGAGGGTTGGATGCCACTGAGGATGCGCATCCCTGAATCTTTCCCCGGACGCGGTGATGTCAAGGTGCGTCGGACTTCACCGTGCTCTGAATCCCTCTTTCCTTTTTCGAGAACACCGTTAGGATCTCGCCAACCCGATGACAGACACGTTCACCGAAGTCACCACCCAGTCGTGGTTTTCTCGAATCCGCGGTGCCTTGGCCGGATTGCTTTTCGGCGTCATTTTCTTTCTCGGGGCTTTCCCGGCGCTGACTTGGAACGAGAAACGTTCGATCGACCGCACCCGTGCCTTGCAGGAGGTGGCCGCCCTGACCACCTCGATCGATCCCAGTCGATTGGAGGCGTCCGCTGAGGGGAAGGCCGTCCATTTCAGCGGGATGGCCACGACGCCCGACGGGGTAAAGGACGACACGTTCGGGATCTCGGAGCCGGTCCTCAAACTGAAACGGATCGTGGAAATGTTCCAGTGGGAGGAAGAAAAGAGCTCCAAAACCCAAGAGAAGATGGGCGGTTCCTCGCAGACGACCACCACCTATCGCTACAGCAAGGTTTGGAAGGATGAGGTCATTTCTTCCGGTGATTTCAAACAGGCGGAGGATCACCAGAATCCATCGGAAATGCTCTACCCCAACCGCCTCGTCATGGCGGAGCAAGTGACCGTGGGGGCTTATAGCTTGCCCGCGTTACTGGTAACGAAGATTGGCGATTGGCAGGAATACCCGGTGCCACCCACCGAAAAGCTCCCTGAATCTGTCCGCCAAAAGGCCAAGCCTTACGGCCGCTACCTCTACTTTGGAGGGAATCCCGACGCTCCTGTGATCGGGGACAATCGGGTGAGCTTCGAGATCGTCCGCCCTCACGACGTCACCGTAATCGCAGGTCAAAAGGGAAATACCCTCGAGGCGGTTGTTACGAGTTCCGGTGGCGAGGTCGCTCTCCTAGAGGACGGTGTTCACAGCCCGGAGGTGATGTTTGAGATCGCTCGCAACGAGAATCAGCTGGCGACTTGGTTGCTCCGGCTCCTCTTCTTTGTCCTGATGGCCGTCGGCCTCGCGTTGCTCTTCAATCCGCTCAAGGTCCTTGCCGACGTCGTGCCATTCGTGGGTAGCCTGGTCGGAGCTGGCACAGGCATCGTGGCGGTGCTCCTTGCCGCCGCTCTGTCGAGCGCCACGATTGCGCTCGCTTGGCTCGCGTTTCGCCCCATGATCGGCATTCCGTTGCTTGTCTTGACGGTGGTGCTCTTCGTCGTAGCCGGAAAGCGCTTTCAGCACGGCAAGAGTGCCAAAGCGCAGGCGGCAACACCGGACGCTTGAGGAGCGCGGGTTAGAGGCCTCGATAGAATGAACGGGTCAACTCTTCCGCTGCCGCGAGAGTGTTATCTCCGTAGGTGCATCGATCACGGTCAATCGACGCGGGCCAAGCTTGATTGCTAGAACGCCGACTAACAGGTGCGCGATGTTCCTGTTGGCATGGCGTGGCACCACGAGTATGCCTCGACCAAAGCTCCGGGCGTTGTGAGTCAAATCTGAAAGGGTTGGCGCGTCCATCGTAGCTGAACGCAGTGTTACGATCAGCGGATCTCTAACCTTGAGGGCCGCTAGTTGCCAACCCGGACGAAGCCTTAAGATGAAGGCGGAACGATCTCGTAACCGCTCGCGAGTATGCCCTTAAGGGTCTCACGTACGGTAATTCGATCGTATTCCTTCTCAGTTTCAGTCAATTGATGATAGGCAACCAAACCTGGATGTTGTTTCACATCATCGTTGCGCTTCTCACCCCAGGTCCATCCATCTCTCATACGCTGGGCGGACCAGTTGTCGTGATTGCTTTCTGCTAATACTTCGACCAGACGCTCCAGCGGGTGGGGGAGGGAGACACCCTTGGTGTCTATCGGACGGGGGACATAAGTTTCGCGTTCAGGCATGGGATCTCGTCTTTGGGTCGGTATTTGAGCTTCTCGTCCACGAATGAAGGCTGCAATTGGACGGCAATTGCAAGTCAGAAGTGATTTGTGTCCACCGGGGCCCTCATGATGTCTCCGCCGCCCGAATGCCTCCGGGGGATGACTGTGTTGGTTCATCCTCCGTTTTGGGGCCGCTCTTCCTCTGGCGCGACCCGCGATGATCGGTCGCAGAGCTGGGGTGATCGCGACGCCGAGTTTCCCGCTGATGTTTGAATCGTGGATAAGGTCCTCTTCGAGTCGACCTACCAGCGTTTGATTGATTGATCGGCTGGTCGATCTCCTGAGCCAATTCTGCCATCAGGCCCTAGGGGGGGGCATTTTCCGCCGTGAATTAACAGCCTCTCTCTGCGTTGCGCCTTCAGTCGAACCTAAAAAGGGTGGGTTTTATAGAAAATCAACTTTACTAATTTCATTAGTGGTGGATATCAGTGTAAATAGATATTCAATAGATCTAAACTAATTGTGAATCCACGGCATCTCTCTTCTCTTCCGCAACGCGCGATATCCCGGATCGGTCATCAATGGCTCGGTTTGCGCGATTTTAGCCGGCAAAGAGTGTTTGTCACAGGGCTGTCCCGGACCGGAACCAGTTCGATTACGAGTGCCCTTGAACGCCTCGGATACCGGACGATCCACTGGCCTCCTCTGGTTGCTTTGGGGCAGGGGCAGACGATCGAGTTGGAGTGGCCTTGGTGGATGGAACAATACGACGCGTTCACGGATATTCCGGTCACTGCGTTCTACAAGGATTTAGACAAGCTTTATCCCAATTCCAAGTTCATCGAAACGACACGCCCGAAGCATGAATGGCTTCAGTCGTGCCGGGAGCATTTCAGTGTCCCTTCTGTTCAAGAGGAAGCGCGCAGGCTTCACTTACAGATCTACGGCTCTGATCTGTTCGACGAAGAGGGCTTCGCGTCGGCCCACGATCGTCATACAGCGGACGTCCGGGCGTATTTCGACGGGCGCACAGATTATCTGGAGATCGCAATCACCAAGGGTGAAGGCTGGGAGAAGCTCTGTCCCTTCCTCGGCAAAGCCGTCCCTGACGAGCCATTCCCGCGTGAGAACGGAGCAACCTACTTTCAGTTGACGCCCAACGGCTTCGAACGACTGCAGGAGCGGATCCGTCGTCTTCCTGCTGATGAGAATGCCGCAGATTTGATCAATGGCCCACTGATCGGCGAGCAACTCAATCTTGATCCGGGAATCGCTGGGGAACTATTGCGTCCTGGGGCCGTGCTGCACCTTCGCAAGTGGGGGTATGCCTTCGATGCCCTCGCCTTGCCGTTGGACCTGGATAGCGATCTTCAATCCGCCTCCTCTTCTACCCGAACTCTCCAAACCGTTCTGTCATGACCACCAGATCACTTCGAGCTATCACGGAAGCGCCGAACCCCACTCGGCAGCTTGTGTCCATTATCGTTGTCACCTACAACTCCGAAGATGAGATTCGCGATTGTCTTCAGTCCATCATTAGGGCGAAGGCCGAAACCGATTGGGAACTGATTGTCGTGGATAATGCCTCAAGAGATCGCTCGGTCGCCATCGTTCGGGACGAGTTTCCCCAGGCTAAGCTGATCTCCAATACGGCAAATGTCGGGTTCGCGGCGGCCAATAACCAAGCTTTGCCCTACCTTCAGGGCGACCTCGTTCTTCTCGTGAATCCGGACTCCAGGCTCTGCGAAGGGGCGATTGATGCCGCCGTTACCCACATGAAGAAATACCCAGAGTGCGGAATTCTCGGCGGATTGCTTCTCGATGAGGAGGGTGGAGTCCATCCCTCGGCCCGTCGCTTTCCAAACGCGCTTCGCAAAATTCTGATGCTATCCGGCCTGCGTGAGCATTGGAAAAGTAAGAAGTGGTTTCGCGACTCCGAGTTTGGATGGTCCGATTTTCAGAGGCCGCTCAATGTGGACTGGGTGCCCGGAGCATTTACGATGCTGCGGCGGAGTCTGATTCGCGAGCTGGGCTTCTTCGATGAGCGCTTTTATCTATACTACGAGGAGACGGATTTGTGTTTGCGTGCCAAGCGGCATGGCTGGGAGATTCACTTCATTCCCGATAGCAGGGTAGTCCATGAAGGCGGAGCCAGCAGTAGGAAGCATGATACCGAGGACTTTGACCGTGCCGGTAGTCAGGTGATGCGATTTCGGGTTCTCGCGGAATGCCTTTATCATCGAAAGAACCACGGTTGGCTGGCGCTCTGGAGCAACATCGGTGTCGAGTGGGCCTGGCATCGGATGCGGGCTTGGGTGAGCGCTCTGCCAGGACGGAGAAGCGAAGGAAAGAGGCGCTACTCCGAAACGATTGTTCGGCAGCTTGAATCGGCTCTCCGGGAGACCAAGTTTGGAACGTTCTGCCCGCCGCGGCCCTGGTGAAATGAAGCAATTGTTCCAGGCCGTGCGCGACGATTTGCGCACCTACGAGGGGGATTGGACCGCTCAAGGATTCTGGGCGCTAGCCGTTCACCGGTTTGGAGCATGGCGTTATTCGATCAGGCTCGCGCCAGTACGGAAGCTGATGTCCCTAATCTACAAGATTGCCTACAAAGTCGTCCAGATTCTCACCGGAATCGAGTTGCCGTGCGAGGCTCATGTCGGGCGTGGCACCCGGATCGATCATTTCGGTGGGATTGTCGTCAGCGGATACGCTGTGATCGGGGAACATTGCATCTTACGGCAAGGCGTTACCATTGGTCTCCGGAGCATTGATGATGTCGCGGCACCGTGCCTTGGCGACCATGTGAATATCGGAGCCGGCGCCAAGATCCTCGGACGGATTCTGATTGGCGATCATGTCGACATCGGGGCAAACGCTGTCGTCCTCTGCGATGTGCCGTCCCATTCGTCTGCTGTGGGCATTCCCGCCAGAGTCATTCCCAGGAGAGCTGCCGCATGAACATCGACGTCGTCATCATCGGACTAAATTGTGCTTCCACTCTGCGAGACTGCATCGCCAGTGCATTGGACGCGGATTACCAGCTAGGAGCGGTATGCGTTATCTATGTTGATTCTGGATCAACCGATGGGAGCGTGCGGATCGCTCGCGAGTTTCCGGGTGTCGTTGTTTTGGAGCTGGAGACTCCGTTTCCCTCCCCTGGGGCGGCCCGTAATCTCGGTTGGCGCTTCGGGGACGCAGCCTTAGTTCAATTCCTTGATTCTGATACCGTAATGGACCGGGATTGGCTGAAACTAGCCGTCCCAGAATTGACGGCTGAAGCGGGTGCCGTTCGCGGCCTGCGCCAGGAGCGCTATCCGCAACGCTCAGTGTTCAACTGGATTGCCAATCAGGAATGGAATGCCCCGATCGGTGATTGTGATACGTTCGGGGGTGATGCACTTGTCCGGCGCGAAGTGCTCGTTGCCACTGGTGGATACGACGAGGAATTGGTTGGAGGTGAAGATCCTGAACTCAGCGAGCGAGTTCGTCAAGGTGGATGGCGTGTTCGCCAAGTCGCCATCCCCATGACTCTTCACGACCTCGCGATGTATCGGGTTGAACAATATTGGAAGCGATCTTATCGCACTGGATACGGGTATGCGGCGGTCACCTGGCTGCACGGCGACCAAGGATTCTGGCTCCGCGAGGTCGTGCGTATCATGGTCCGGGGCGGTGCTGGGCCCTTCCTAATGTTTGTAGGAATCCTCTCGGGTCTGCTTGGATGGGCTCCTGGTGTCCTGGCGGTCCTCCCTGGAATGACTCTCCTTCTGCATCCATTCATTCTCCGCCAAGGTTATTTTCGAAAGAGCATGGGACTGAGTTCACGTGAAGCGATGGTCTACGCCCTCCATTGTTCATTGGTGGTGGTCCCAGAATGCTTGGGTGTACTTCGCTATTGGATTGGAGAACTTGCGGATCAGCCTCTACGGAATTCGCGCAAGGCGCAGCCATCTTCTGCATCCATTTTGACGCAGGCTGCCTCATTATTGCTGACCTGCCTAGTATCCACAAGTTGCACGATGTTCAAGCCTGGGCAGCACGATTACACCGAGGCTGACCGCAAGAGCCAGCAGGAGTCATTCAACGTGGGCGGGACCTTCGTGGGGGAGGAGGCCAAGCAGGTCGATAAGTTTGCCAGCGAAGGTGAGATTGATTACTTCTCGAACTCGGTGCCAAGCGATTACCTCATCGGAGCGGGGGATGTCATGAGCATCATTGTCAGAGGGAGGCCAGATGTCTCCCTTGATGAAATCACTGTGTCACCCGATGGTAAGATTTCCGTTCCATTGGCCGGGATCGTGGAGGTTTCAGGTCAAACTGTGGGCTGGCTTACGCAGACGCTCAAGGACAAGCTGTCTGCGTTCTACAGTGAGCCGGATGTTACTGTTCTTGTCCGAGAATATCACAATAATAAGGTTTTCGTTCTGGGGCGGGTTGATAATCCAGGGCTGGTAAACTTCAAAGGGAATGGGACGTTGCTGGAAGCGATTGCCATGGCGGGAGGGATGTCGACGACTGCACAGAATTCATTCCTTTCCAAAGCCGTAATTTTCCGAGGGAAGGAGATGGTCATATGGGTGGACTTGGTGGACTTGCTCAACAACGGAAATATGGCCCTTAATGCGCGTCTGAAGAACAATGACCTCATCTTTATTCCCGAGAGCCATGATGAGCTTGTTTATGTGATGGGAGAAGTTCGCACGCCCGGTGCGATCAAGCTTACCTCTGAGCTTTCAGTTCTGGATGTGATCATGATGTCAGGAGCCCCGACAATGGATGCCCGGCTTGCAAAGGTCTATATAATACGGTATGAAGGGAAGATTGGCTGTGTTCAGGAAATTAATCTAGAGGATATTCTTGGAAAAAGTGATCTTAGGCAAAACTATATGCTTAGAGATGGCGATATTGTGTATGTTTCGCCCAAGGCGCTTCGGAATGTAAATTATGTCATTTCTAGCCTATCCCCTTCGTTGAGCTACCTCGATCTCGCGCGGTCCGCGACACTTGCGGGTGGGAATTGATGACATCTTGATCCGTTACAATGGATGCCACGCTCAAATTGGAGATTCCTGGGAAGCGAAGCCGACCTTTCGATGTCGGCAATTTTGCTCTTCGGCGTGGTCCGTGGATCATCGCGATTGGCTTGGTGCTGTTTGTCTGCTTGTCTCCGGCGGCATTCGTGCTTAGCAAGCCATACTATCGGTCAAGCGGTCGGCTTTTGCTTACCCAGAAAGTGAAGATGTTCCTCGATCGCCATGAGGAAATGATCCAAGGCGATTTCCGGGATTTCGCAGCGACATATGGGGAGCGCTTGGTTGGGAATGCGGTGACCAAGAGTGCCTTGGCCGGGCTTCCTCGGGAACAGTGGCCTGAGTTTGTCCGGGGGATCCCAACCGAAGAGGCTGCGGCCAGGGTTCTGTCCAAGCGGATTGTTGTCATTCCCATGGGGAGAAGCTACCTCATGGAAGTGGCTATGACCGCTGGTTCACCCGAGGGAATGGCCGAGACCGTCAATGCGGTGATGACGTCGTTCCTGGAGTTGTTGGAGAGCGAGCAAGCCTGGGATAGTGATCGACGCTTGGCTTATCTGGAAAAGGAACTCGCCCAACTTCGCGTTGACTTGGTGAAACGGGAGGATGAGAGGCAGACCGTTTCCGCCGAGCTTGGACATTCCAGTTTCAGCGAGGAGCGAAACCCATTTTATGAGCTCCTCATCGCCGTCCAATCGGAACACGAACGGGCTAGAACTGCCGCCATGGAACAGCAAGCCCTTTTGGAGAAGGCGCGGCGGGAGCAATCGATTTTGGGGAATCAGGACCTGGAGGTCTACGCCGAGGAGGCCGTCTCCAACAATGAGGCACTCTACATGATCGATAACTGGACCTATCAGAAGCTCCAGGATCTGCGTGCCGGAATTGATGGGCTAACCGAGGCCAATTCCGAAAGGATCTATGTCGAGCAGAGAATGCAGGCGATGAATGAGTATCTGGAGAAGTTCAAGAAGGAGCTGCACGAGAGTGCTCTTACAATCCTGGAGAAGAAGCGTGCTCAGGAGCTTTCCGAGGTGGTTACCAAGTCCCAAAGCACCGCTGAGGCGGGCACCGACTTCGAAGAGAATCTTAGACGCCAGTTGGACGCGACTCGAGAGGCTTTTGCGAAGAGTTCGATTCTGGTCAACCGCGGGAAGGAATTGAACGCGGAGATGGCTGACATCAAGGATCGGATCAGCCGGGTTGAGGATCGCATTCGTGAGGTCCAGTTGGAGGCCAAGATGCCAGTCCATGTCGGAATTGACCAGATGGCCGAGTCGCCGGCTGGTCCGGAGGGGGATAACTTCGGCAAGCTCATTGCGATGATTTTTATGGGGGCCTTTGGCGTGATTGGCGTCGCGTTCACCGCCTATGAACTTTTCGATGGCCGCATTCGGGCTCCGGGTGATATTCGTGCAGCTTTGGGCGCGCTTCCCGCTGACCCGATTCCGTCCTTCGGAGCATCCGGGAAGTTGGAGGACTTCGCCAGTTGTGTTCGTGATTTTCCTGCGCATCCCTGCGCAGTCGCCATAAGAGGCCTAGCATTCCGGATCGAACGGGAAAGGGCCCGCTCTTTGGCGCGGGTCTTTCTTGTCTGTGGCGGCGAGAGCGGCAGCGGGGTGAGTTGGCTCACGGCCAACTTGGCTGATGCCATGACTCAGTATTTAGAAAGAGTTCTCGTGATTCGGCTTGATCAGGAGGAACTTCCGGCGATTGCCCCAGGCGGGGCGCAGGGATTCTCCTTTGATCGCTACTTCGACGAGGCTTGGATGCGGATATCGCAGAGCCAGGATGCCGTCACTCACCTGCATATTGGATCGGACACTCCGCTAATGCGTCGCCGGGATTGGCTGCGTGACTTCGTAAAGAGAATTTCGACTTCTTACGACATTGTTTTGCTAGATACCCGGCCCGTCATCGCAAGTGACCTGACTAGGTTTATCGCCGGCTACTGCGAAGTCGTGATCGTTGTCGCCAGAGAGTCGATTACTCATTTCGGACCGTTTCGGAAAAGCATCGAGTTGTTTGTTCGTCTGGGGGTGCCAGCGATTACAGCGGTATTGGTTGGCAGAACCGATCAGCCTCTCGACCGTTTCGCTGCATTTGGGCCATGGTTGATCGAGAAGGGACTGCCCCAGGTAGGAGTTCTCTTTGTCGAGAAGATGCAGCATCACCTGATGGGGCTACGCGGAAAAATTGCCCCGGGCTACAAAGGGTTCACCAAGCACTAGAAGAATCGATGAGCGCGTACCAGGCCTCCGTGAGGATCAATGCAGAGTTGGATGAGTCATCCGCAATTCGGCGAAAATTTGTCCAATGTATCGTTTCGACGATCATCAATCTTGCCGGGAGTCAGGTTCTCAGGCTCGCCGGAAACCTGATACTGACTAGAATGCTTTTTCCTGATGCCTTCGGATTAATGGCGCTGGTGAACCTATTCTTGATGGGTCTCGCCATGTTCTCCGATATCGGGATTGGCCCCGGAATTGTTCAGCGTCCAGGGATTCTGACTCCCGCATTTCTACAGACTGCGTGGACGATTCAGGTCTTGCGCGCTGGGGGGCTCTTTGTTCTGACTTGCTTGATTGCCTACCCCATCGCTGTCTTCTACGGACAGCCGGCACTCTTGTGGCTGCTGCCCGCAACGGGCCTGACCCAGCTGATCGCTGGATTCAAATCAGTTGCGCTGCACACCTATGCCAGAGATCTGCGACACGGTCCACTGGCGATCGTGGAGATTGCGACGGCTTTGGTCGGCTTGCTGGTTTCGATCTTCTTGGCTTGGCAGAATCCCACTGTTTGGGCGCTAGTCTGGGGAGGCCTTGCTTCGGCTGTTTTCGCGGTGATCTCTTCGTTCAGGCTTCCTGGCCAGATCCAAGTTCGTTGGATGCTTGACAAGGCGTATGCCGGTGAGTTGCTTCGCTTCGGCGGCTGGATCTTTCTTGGGACGGCACTGACGTTCTTGGCATCCAGTGGGGATCGTCTAATGCTTGGCAAGTTTCTCACTCTCGAGGAGCTTGGAATCTACACGGTAGCCTTCTTCTTTGCTCAGTCAGTGAGCATGCTCACACGTGGCGTGGCAGCTAGAGTGCTCTTTCCTGTGCTAGTTCAGCTTCGCAATAGTAACTTGGATTCTCAAGGTAAAGAGTATCTTCGTTACCGGAGGATTCTTTTGGCGGGCACCATTCTTGGGGTGGGAATCCTAATGCTGGGTAGCCACTGGCTCATCGCATGGCTCTACGATGACAGGTATGCCGCTGCCGGGCCGATGCTCCAGGTATTGAGCCTAGGGGCTGCGGCGACAAGCCTGGTGGGTCTGGCGGATCCAGTGCTGTTGGCGAACGGAAATTCACGAGGGCGGATGTGGCTTAGCTTTGCGGAGGCGGCGGCGCTATTAATCTGTATGGGAGTGGGGGGGGCGCATTTTGGTATGAAAGGCTACATTCTCGGCTACGTCCTGGCTCAGTTTGTTTCCTACATTCCATCCCTTTTGTTGGTTCGGCCCTACAAGGTAGCTACTCCATTGAGCGATGCCGCCTTCTTGATAGGAATTGCGCTCATCGCGGCGTTGAGTCACTCGTTGAACCCGATATCGTTCTGAATATGGATAGAATGTTGACATTTAGGTTATCGATGGAGGAAGAGCCGGATTGGTCGCGGGAGGTGCCCGAACCCGGGGAATGGAAGCCGTCGTTTGGGCTTCTTCGGGCTCTGAGAGATTATCAGAGCCTTTGCTCGAAGCGGGGCCCGATCGCTACATTGAGTCGTTCGGTCGCAACCTTGCGCCATCGATTCTGGAGTGCGGTGACTGGCGCTGACATTCCCCTTAACGCGAATAGCATCGCTGGGGGGTTATTGATTCCGCATCCGAACGGAATCGTGATCCATCCGGAGGCAATCATTGGCCCAAATGTCCTCGTTTTTCAGCAGGTGACAATCGGAAGTGGCGGTCCGAAGCCAGGGGTTCCCCGAATTGGAGCCGGCGTGAGTGTGGGGGCGGGTGCAAAAGTGCTTGGTGGTGTGGTGATCGGTGCTTGCGCGCGGATTGGGGCGAATGCGGTTGTCATTGATGATGTGCCAGCCGGAGCCACAGCGGTCGGGATTCCGGCTCGCTTGATCAAAGAAGAGGTTGTATTGCGATGAATAGGATGAAAAGGCATCTGAGATTATACTATGCGGCGGGGCCAGGTGACGTAGTTTCTACGTTTCGCCACTGGTTGCGTGGGGAGAGTGAACCCCAGCAGCTCGCATTGACCTATAGCGAGCAGTTTTTCAATTTACTCCGTAGGTTGGGCGGAGAAGGCTGGGTTGTATCTTCGTGTGAACGTCAAGATCATGAGCAAGCCAGCGGCTTGACCGTTGAGAACCGTCCACGGTCAAGAAGTGGGGGGGCTCTGGGCTACTGGGTTGATCAATTCTGCTACGGGCTTAGGGTTGTATCGGATCTGCTTCGACTGCGCCCAGACATCGCTGTCATCGCTGAGGGCACGTGTCCCTGGTCGCTATTCTGGATTGCCCGGGCCGTCGGAGTTAAGGTCGTTCCCTCAATGCACTGCGTGCTTTGGCCGCCGACTGGGAAGCCGGGCTTTTTTAGGATGGCGTGGTTGCGACTAGAGGGGCTCGCTTTCCGCTTTTGCTTTGATGCGACGTTGTGTGCCTCCGAGGTGGTGTCTGGACAGATTCAGCGACTGGCTCCCGAGGCACCGCAGCTTCGGCAGTTCCTTCCAACCTATCGACTTACGCTCTTTGCAGAGACGATTGAGCCGCCGGCTATTGAAGATGCATGTCGCTTGCTTTACGCGGGAAGGGTCGAAGCCGACAAGGGCATCTTCGACCTTTTGGATGCCTTTACTGAATTGAATGCAGCAGCATTGGACCGCTACACTCTCGATGTATGCGGCAACGGAAGTGCGCTAGACGCCTTGCGGAGGGAAGTGGAGAAGCGCGGTCTGCAGAAGCTTGTCTTCTTGCGTGGCCATTGTGCTGCCGAGGTTCTGAGACGACACCTAGGAAAGTGTCACTTGGTGATCGTCCCGACGACGAGCCGGTTTGTGGAAGGGTTCAATCAGGTTGTCGCAGAGGGGGTTTTGGCTGGGCGACCGGTCATTGCCACGTCGGTCTGTCCTTCCGCTCACCTCTTTATCGGTGCCGTCAGAATGGTAGAGCCGGACCGGCCAACCCTTTTGGTGAATGCGATTCGTGAGTTGGCTGGAGACAATGCGCTCTACGACGAGATGCGCAGGGCTTCAATTGAGCACCGGCGTGATCTCTTCTCGTTTCATCATTCGTGGGAGAAGACGCTTGCCGATGTGGTAGATGGAATTCTTCCTGAATCGCGTCGCGCCACGCCATCTGCAGTTGGCTATTTGGTGCCGCAGTTTCCCTCACAGACGCATGCGTTCTTCTGGCGTGAGATTTCTGCGATTCGTCAGCTCGGCACGGCTGTAACAGTTCTATCAACGAGGGAACCTGAAGCTGATTCCTGCAGCCATGCCTTTGCCTCGGCGGCCCGTGAGGAGACCGTTTATTTAAGTCGTATTGGGTGCGCCACATTGGCTCTGCTGTTCTCGCGGCCTCTTCGATTGATCAAGGCCGTGGCCTACGTGGCCTCGCTCAACGAATCGAATCTGGCGGAGAGACTTCGGACTCTGGTTCTGATTCCCTGCGCAGCTCGGTTGTTGGAGGTCGCCCGGGAAAAGGGACTTCGGCATATTCATATTCACTCCTGTGCCGATGCAGCCCACGTTGGGGCCCTTGCAAAGCGCTTGGGAGATCTTCCCTACAGTCTGACGTTGCATGGCGATCTTCCGGTATATGGTAGGGATCACGCTCGCAAGTTCGCTGGAGCCTCCTGGGTTTCAGCGGTGACTCGTCCGCTGCAGCAGCAAATCGTGGAGAAAACCGGTTTCCCGGTATCTAAGATCCCTGTGATCTGGATGGGAGTGGATGTGATGAGTTGCATCCCGAAGATCGAAGGCGCACAACTGGAGCGACCATTTCGTCTTGTCACCGTGGCACGTCTGATTGCCCAGAAGGGGCATCGGGACGCGTTGAATGCGATCGCGCTCTTGCGAGCACGTGGCATTCGAGTGTGTTATGATATCGCTGGTTCAGGTCCCTTTGAACCTGAGATTCTGGTTGAAATTGAGAAGTTGGGCTTGCATGATGTGGTTCGGATGTGTGGGTCTCTTTCGGAGGATGAAGTAAGATGCTTGCTTCAGTCTGCGGATGCTTTTGTTCTGCCGAGCTATGGTCTTGGTGAAGCGGCACCGGTCTCTGTGATGGAGGCGATGGCCTGTGGCCTTCCCGTTGTCTCGACCCGGATTGGAGGTACTCCGGACATGATATGTCATCTGGAGGATGGTTGGCTCGTGCCACAACGAGACGTGGCAGAACTGGCCAAGGCTATGGGCTCGCTCGCGATGAGTGAAGAGTTGTGCAGCCGGCTTGGAGCTGCAGCTCGTGAGAAGGCGCTCGCTTTCTTCGATCACAGGAAGAATGCTGCACAGCTTCTCGATTGGATGAATGATCCACACGTCGACCAACCCGGGGTTGCGGAGCTGGGGGGGCAGAACTTGCTCCTTGTGATGGAGCAGTGCAATCCGCTTTGGCCTTCGGTTCCTCGGGTGGCGTTCGAGATCTACCGCCATCTCCGGGAGATTACAGGCGTGACGTTGGTGACACACGCCCGCAACCGTGAGGGTTTGATGGCCTGCTTCCCAGAAGCGGACATTCACTTTATCGAAGAGTCGGCATCGGTCCGAAACTACTACCACGTAGTATCCAAACTAGTCGGAGGGCGAGGCACGAATTGGCCCCTGCTCCATGCTCTTGGCTATCCCGTCTTTGCTGAGTTCGATCGGAAGGTTGGTGAACTCTTTGGGGAGCGGGTCAGGAGCGGCCACTTCCGGGCGGTTATGGCGACCACACCCATTCTTCCGCGCTATCCCTACTCGATCGCCAAATTCTGCGAAACGGTTCCGTTCATCCTTGGTCCGGTCAACGGCGGACTCCCATTCCCAAAAGGATTTGGGAAGATTGCCTTGCAGGAACACGCCGCTTTCAATTTCCTTCGCCGGATCGGACGCCTGCTTCCCGGCTACACGGATACCTATCAAAGCGCGGCCCGGATTCTCGCCGGTTCCGAATACACCTTGGGGTGGCTCCAGGAGACATTTCCTGCGGCGACTGAGCGCATGGTCTGGATGCCTGAGAATGGTGTGAGTAAGCGATTCTTCGCTTCCTCGGGCACGACCCGCAGAGCGCAGGGCGAGCTTCGCTTGCTCTTTGCGGGGCGCTTGGTTGCTTACAAGGGGGCCGATATTCTCTTGGATGCTATGGCGCGGATCCGCTCCCAGGTCGCTTGTCCTCTGCGGCTGAGGATTGTGGGAGACGGTCCGATGCGTGATACGTTGGAGCGTCAGGCGTCAAGGCTTGGGTTGTCGGCGGAGGTGGAGTTTGCTGGATTGGTTAGTCCCGAGCAGATGCCCGAAGAATTCCTGCGCTCAGATCTTTTCTGTTTCCCTTCGATCCGGGAATTCGGAGGCGCCGTAGTCCTTGAATCAATGGCTGCCGGGACTCCCTGTGTTGTCGTCGATCATGGGGGAATTGGCGAGTATGTCACGCCGGCATGCGGCATCAAGATTCGTCCTGAATCTCGAGAATACCTCGTGGTGCGGTTTGCTGATGCATTGATCAGGCTCTCGGCTGATCAGAATTTGCTGGCTGAGATGAGCGTAGCTGCGCGGACCCGGGCAGAAGAGTTTTCCTGGGAAGCGAAAGTGCGGCGAATTAAGAAGATCGTGTCGGAAGCGATCACGGAACGTGCCGGGCCCAGCCGGATGGCTGCATGAAACCGTTCGTCCCGCTGATGATGTGGGGGTGGATCCCCTTTACCTGGAAATTGTTCCAGAAGCTTCCGCATCATCGCGCGACGATCGTCTCATTGATCCTGGCATGGATGTTTTTGCCTGAGTACGCCTACCGGTTCCCTGGGCTACCTGACTACAGCAAGGCGGCTGCTGCGGCCATTGCTGTTCTCATTTCCACCTTCGCGCTCGCCGGCGATCGCTTTGAGCGATTCCGAATGGAGATCCACGACATCATCATGGTGGTGTGGTGCCTAACGCCTCTCTTTGCCTCTGTCGACAATGGATTGGGGCTCTATGACGGAGTCTCAGCAGCCAAGAACTACTTCACGACTTGGTTCGCGCCGTACTTTGTCGGCCGGATTTATCTCCGAGATTGGACTTCTATGAGGGATCTCGCTTGGGCGATTTTCCTCGGTGGGCTGATCTACACGCCGTTGGCGGCCTATGAGATTGTCATGAGCCCGCAGCTGCACAACAAATTCTACGGCTGGCATCCTCATGATTTCATTCAAAGTGTTCGTGGTAACACTTTTCGTCCCGTCATCTTCATGCGACATGGACTTATGGTCGGGATGTGGATGATGGCTGCTTCTCTCGTTGGGGTCGTGCTTTGGCGCACCGGGCAACTCCGGGAGATGATTCCTCTGATGCCTCGCCTCCGTATGGCCAAAGTACATCCGAGATTTTTGCTGCTGGCCTTAGTGCTCGTCTTCATCGCAAGCAAATCGATGGGTTGATCTTCCCCCAAGAAAACGGACAGAGGTCTCTTGATATATTAGTTCATTGAAAAGGCGTGCTGAGCAAGGAATTGCTGTGGGCTTTTGTATCCCAGTGAGGAATGCTTGCGACGGCGGTTGTAG
>Ga0247844_1001027_pt1 | contig 55308 bp, 51 predicted proteins | sample LaCtaG_FD_192421 | JGI IMG/M metagenome (GOLD analysis project Ga0247844, IMG submission 192421) | Freshwater microbial communities from meromictic Lake La Cruz, Castile-La Mancha, Spain - LaCruzMarch201714.5m_1 | ecosystem: Environmental > Aquatic > Freshwater > Lake | place: Spain: Castile-La... | reverse complement strand
ACTCCGGCCGCCGTCCTTGGAACGGCGACGACTTAGCCTTCGGGCCCGGGCGTCGGAGTCTCGGGGGCGGAGACCTTGGCCTTCTTGAAGCGGCGCGACAGGGTGGCACGGCCGGTTTTCATTCCGGCACCCAAGAGCGGACGACCGGAGAGCTCGTAGACCGTGAGGCACACAGCGTAAAGCTCGCTGCCGAACTGAATGCGGACATCGCGGACAGCTTCGAGCAAGTGCTCGATGCGGGCTTCGAGTCGCAGGAGGCGGGCATGGGATTCCGCCTTGTCGAGGGTCTCGCCGGCATCGCTGGCCCGGGGAAGAATCTCCGGGTTGGCGACACAGAGTTCGACGGCTTGGGAGACGAACGCGAGGTTCTTGTCTCCGATGCTGGCGAGCGACTGGCGTTGTTTCGGGGTGAGTGCCCGGCGAGCGGGCAGTTGGCTCTGGATGGCCGCGAGATGGGTCTGCGCGGCTTCCAGTGTGGTGGCATCGTAGGACGATGCGATATCGGTGGAGGTCATTTTTTAAATGCCTTTCTTGAACGCATCCCGGATTCCCGGTGCGAGCCGAGGCCGTTATTGGCCCGACTCGGAGAATCCGTTGCGTTACACTTGGGGCGCGCTGTCAAATTTGCGGAGAGATTTTTGTCGAATGGAGTGGACTTTTTTCAGGCCGACCTGAGGCCTGCGGGCGTGTCACGGAATTTGACATCCCCCCCGTAAAGAGTAACGACCGGGCGCGCCAACGTCCCCGTTGGCATCGCTGACCTGTGCGGGCCGATGAGGACCTCGGCGTTCCCGGGCAACGGAACCTTTGCCCATCCGTTCCTTGCCCGCAAACCCAAGCCAACGACATATGGACAAACGGCAATAAGTCCATAGGTCGCTTCCCAGGTTCCCAGAGCGCACAGAGGATATGGAGAATCCCATGAAATCGAAGAAGACGAGCAACTGAAAATGAGCCATAAAATGTCCGAAATGCGGGCAGAGGGGTAATAAAATGCAATGATCTCGGAATAAAAACTGGAAACCTGCAAGAATATAGATATCATTGCATTTCCTTAAACTTTAAAACTCGTGATTATTGATTTTTCTGTAAAAAACCATCGTTCATTCCGCGACGAGCAGCGCCTGAGCTTTGTGGCCAGCAATTATGTGAAAGAGTTGCCAGGTCATCTGATCGATCCTGCTTTGCCGGGATTGGATGGGCTGAAGCTCCTGAAGGGGCTGGCGCTGTATGGGCCGAATGCGGCCGGGAAGTCGAATGTGCTGAGCGCGCTGCATTTTCTGGCTGTGTTTGTGGAAAAATCCGCGACGGATTTTGACGAAGGCGATCCGACGGGTGTGGAGCCTTTTGCTTTGAGCGAGGATGCGGCGGCGACTCCGAGCGAATTTGCGCTGCGCTTCGTGGTGAATGGTGTTCGCTACCATTTTGCGTTGGTTCTGGACCGGCACCGTGTGCTCTACGAGTCGCTCTCGGCTTTTCCAAAAGGCAAGGAGCGTGTCTGGTATGAGCGCACATGGGATGAGGATGCCGGGGCCTCCACTTGGGAGCCCGAGCGGCCCACCGATTTTCGCCGGGATGCAAAACTGGAGGGCTACACGCGGCAGAATGCGTTGTTCCTCTCGACAGCGGCGAAGTGGAACAACGAGCAACTGGCGCCGATTTACCGGTGGTTCAAATTCCAATTGCGATTTTTGAGGGTGAATGCGGATTTCCCCGCTCTACCGCCAAGCATCACGGCAGAGGCCTTGCGAAAAGGCCCGAATGCGCGCAATGCGGTGGTGCGCCTGCTGCGCCACGCGGACATGGGCATCCTCTCGGCCAAAGCGGTGGAGAAGGAACTGCACCGCGGAGAGTTGCCAGAAGGTCTGCCAGAAGAATTCGCGGTCATGTTTCTCAAAAACAAACGCATCGAAATCACGCTCGGGCATCGTGGGGTGGCAGGCCGGGAGTATCCGCTCCCGTGGGATGAGGAGTCCTCGGGCACGCAGAAGCTATTCACCTTGGCCGGACCGTGGCTGGATGTGCTGGAAAACGGCTATGTGGTGGGCGTGGATGAGATCGAGTCGAGCATGCATCCCTCCATGGTGGTGGAGTTGCTGCGCTTGATCTTTGATCCCTCAACGAACGCGCACGGGGCGCAGTGCCTCTTCACCACGCACAATCCGCTGCTGCTCGATCCCACGCTGCTGCGGCGCGACCAGGTGTGGTTTGCCGACAAGGACGACGAGGGCGCCACCCATCTCTACCCGCTCACAGAATACAAGCCGCGCAAAGGCGAATCCCTCACACGGAGCTACATGGCGGGACGCTACGGCGCCGTGCCATTCATCCCCGAGGGCCTTCTCGGAAAGGAGGAGGCGGATGTCGGCCAAGAATAAGTGGAAAAAGTAGATTCCCTCGGATGCCGCATCCTTCCGCCGCCCGAAAGGCAGTGCCCGCCCCGGCAATGCCATTCTCATCGTTACGGAAGGCCTCGTGAGTGAGCCCGCCTATTTCACGGCACTGAAAAGACGCCTCGCTCTCCAAACGCTGGAGATCGAAGTCCAGCCCGGCGGCATGGGCGATCCGCAGAAATTGGTCGAGTATGCGGCGGGCTTGCGCGAGGCGCGGCGGCGCGAGGCAAGAAATGGAACGCTATCGCTTTCCAAGGCGCTGGATTTTGACGAAGTCTGGATCGTGTTTGACACGGATGTGCCGCTGGCCCACGGCCGCTTGCAGGCAGGGTTGGCCAAGGCAGCATCCAAGAAAATTCAAGTCGCGCACAGCACTCCATGCTTTGAGTTTTGGCTCCTGCTGCACAAGACCTACACCACCGCGCCGATGCTCAAGTGCGCGGATGCCGTTGCCAGGCTGGAGTCCACATTGCCCAGCCGTTACTCCAAGGCCAGCCAAGATGCGGCGAGTGTCATTCCTCCTCTACTGGAGGGCCTCAAGACAGCTATGGCGAATGCCGCAAAAATCCGGCTTCACCACAGCGCGGCGGCCACAGCGCCGCCTGCGAATCCCTCCACGGAAGTGGACCATCTCATCGCGTCCATTCGCAGCACAGCATCCCCCGCCCATAGCTGAAATCATGCCCGAAAACCTCGATAGCTACTGGATTTGGTCAAACACCCACAACGAAAAAGATGTCACTTCCGTGTTTCCATATCTTGGATTTGAAAACTATCCAATGCATGGCTTCTAAAAGTGGATTTCGGGTGATCTCCGGGTTGAATGAGAGGCCATTTTTCCATTTCACCGCGAAGCAACTTCAGGAAACGGAGAACAGGCAGAGAATTTTGGAATTGGCACAGAAAGCGGATTTCAACATCCAGTCGATTCGAAGCGAGTTGGAGGAATTGGGTGAGAAGAATGCAAGTCCAGAGGTGCTTGCGGACATGAAAACCCATGGACTGGGCAAGCTGTATCGAAGTGTGGACATTAAAACCACGCACCAGAAGCGCGACGCGGGCAACAATGTGGTGGGTGAAGTGGAGTTCGACTTGATGAAGAATGAGAGCAGCGGCACCCAAAAATTCATCGCCCTCAGCAGCCCTATTCTTCGCACCCTGGAGGAGGGATCCATTTTCGTAGTGGATGAACTCGATGCCCGGCTGCATCCGAGGCTGACCCACGGCGATCCTCGATCTCTTCCACAGCCCGGCGAATCGGAAAAATGCGCAGCTTGTATGCGCCACGCATGATGTGAATCTGCTCGATCCCGAGCGGTTCCGGAGGGATCAGGTGTGGTTCTGCGAGAGGGATGAAAGTGGAGCCACGGATCTCTTCAGCCTCGCGGATATCGATTCGAACCTCGTCCGACCCACACCGCAGTTTTTCGCGTCAATACATGCTCGGGCTCTTCGGCGCTGTGCCCCAGCTCGCCCACGTCCAGGAGGCCGCAGTGCATGCCACAGAGTAAGGCCCACACCCGAGGTCGCAACGCCGCGCAAGACATACCGGTCCAACGTATTGACGCATTTTGAGGATTGGTTCTTTTGTTTCGTGCCATCAAACAAACACGATATTCGGAGTGGTTGTTGCCGCATGCCGCGAAGGTTGGCAGAAGTTTTTCCCATGAGCCATCTGGCTCGATATTTGCAGGTTGCGAGGTGGCGTGTAGCGGTAAAGAGTAACGGCTGGGCGCGCCAACGTCCCCGTTGGCATTGCTGATCTGTGCGGGCCGAGGAGGACCTCGGCGCTCCCGGGTAGGGAGATACGGAAAGTGAAATGGCGTGTAGCGGTAGAGAGTAACGGCCGGGCGCGCCAACGTCCCGGTTGGCATCGGTGCTCTGTGCGGGCCGAGGAGGACCTCGGCGGTCCCGGGTAGGGGGGATACGAAATGCGAGCTGGCGTGTAGCGGTAAAGAGGAACGACCGGGCGCGCCAACGTCCTTTTTGGCATCGCTGATCTGTGCGGGCCGAGGAGGACCTCGGCGTTCCCGGGTAGGGGGGATATGAAATGCGAGCTGGCGTGTGGCGGTAAAGAGTAACGGCCGGGCGCGCCAACGTCCCCGTTGGCATCGGTGATTTTCCAATGGATCGGCTGCGTGAGGAGGCGCTCGGGTTTTTAGTCTGCCTCCTTGGACAAACAAATTTGCGGTTGCGAACCTTTATTTACATGTAAATCTAAATACTTGGTTACAGAGACAATTGCGCTGGATGTTTGGGTTTATGACAGGCTTTTGGGCCAGAAAAGGAATTCGGAGTCCTTCACGAAAATCATTGATCGGCTGATCTCGGAAAGCGTGGGATCGCGGACTTGTGCCGAAGCGGTGGCGACGGCGGCAAAAATTTGGAGCGACGGAACGGAAAAGGAGGCCCGAGCCATGGAGGATGGCATTCGAGAAGGTCGGAAAAATACCCACTGGGAGGTTGAACCGCTGGAATGATTGCCATCGATACCACGGTGTTGATCGATGAGTTCCGCGCGAGGGGAAATCCAGCGGCTCCGGTCAATCAGGCCCTCCTCAAAGTCGGTGAGGAACCGATGTTGGTTCCCGCCGTGGTGGCTGGAGACTTTCTCGACGGGGCCTGGATGGTCTCCGAAGAGCGGGCCGACCAAGCCATGCGGGTGTTGAGGACGCGTCGGATATGCGGGGCGGATATGCGGGGCGGATATGCGGGGCGGATATGCGGGGCGGATCTCGAGACGGCCTCGATCTACGGGAGGTTGGTTGCGCGATTGCGGAGGGAGAGAAAGCTCGCCGACCGCTCCCAAAACGATCTGTGGATTGCGGCTACGGCCCTCTCGGCCGGGGCAACCCTTTTGTCGCTAGACCCTGCGGATTTTTCCGGGATCGAGGGGTTGGAAGTGCGGGGTTACGGAGTCTAAAAAACCCAGAGATTTGGGCATCGTGCGCCTCGAAAACAATGCACCAGATCGCAGCAAGGGGGGGCGTTTCAAGAGTTCAAGAATATTGAAATCATGACCAAGACAATTTCGATGAATGAACGTGGGGTGATGACTTTGCCGAAGCCGATGCGGTAGAGGATTGGTTAGAGAGAGACTGTGGGAATTTGAGGAGCGACGGGAGCGGTCGGAGGTCATTTTGCTGCGCCTAGGGCGCGTGGTGCCGGTGAAGGATTACAGCCCAGGGCGGATTGCGGAATTCGAGGCTTCGGATGCGGAGTTGGCACGGTTTGCGGCGGAACTGCGCAAGGCGGCTGAAGGGGAAGGCCGGTGAGGTATTTCGCTCAGGATCCGAGGAGCGAGCTGTTTGCGCCGAGCAAGTTCGCCGCACCGCCGCCGAGCTCAGTCGAGCCAGCGCCACCTTTGGCGCCAAGTCATCCGTTTTCCCGCTCGGTCAGGAGGTTTGATTCTAGAGGTCGACGAAGGTATCGAAGGTGAATTCTTCGACGAGGACGAGTTCATTGATGCCTGCGGCGGCGTCGAAGTGCTCGATGGTCTCGGGGTTGAGTGCAGATTGGGGGGTGGCGGGGGGGGGCGTAAGGCTGAGGGAAAATCCTGCGATGAGGAGGACGAGAGTGGCGGCTGAGAGCCAGCGGAGGACGAGGGCGGGGAGGCGCGGAGAGCGGGGGGTGTGCCTAATTTGCCGCAGGACGTTGCGGGCAAAAAACGGGGTTGGCCGCACTTGACGGGACCTGCCGAGCAGGTCCCACAAGGCGTCTTGTTCTTGAAGGTCGTTCTTCACGCTTTATTCAACCCGCAAGTGGCGGGAAAGTTGCGGAGGGAATATCAGGTTTCGTGGGCGTCGAGGAAACCTTCGAGCTGGCGGATGCGGGTTGGGTGGCGCATTTTGCGGAGGGCCTTGGCTTCGATCTGGCGAATACGCTCGCGGGTGACCTTGAATTGGCGACCGACTTCTTCGAGCGTGCGGCTGTAGCCGTCGACGAGACCGAAGCGTTGCTCAAGGACTTGACGTTCCCGCTCCGTGAGCGTGTCGAGGACGTCTTTAATTTTATCTTTGAGCAAGACGATTGCGGCCATGTCTGCGGGGTTGTCGGCGCCTTTGTCTTCGATGAAGTCACCGAAGCTTGTGTCGTCACTATCGCCGACGGGTGCCTGCAGTGAGATCGGCTGTTGGGCCATCTTGAGGACGGCGCGCACGCGTTCGACGGGCAGCTGGATCTCATCGGAGATTTCCTCCGGGCTGGGCTCGCGGCCATATTCCTGCACGAGTTGCTTCTGCACGCGGATGAGCTTGTTGATCGTCTCGATCATGTGCACGGGGATGCGGATCGTGCGGGCTTGGTCGGCGATGGAGCGTGTGATGGCCTGGCGGATCCACCAAGTTGCGTAGGTGGAAAATTTATACCCTCTGCGGTATTCGAATTTTTCGACCGCCTTCATGAGGCCCATGTTGCCTTCTTGGATGAGGTCGAGGAACGAGAGGCCGCGATTGGTGTATTTTTTCGCGATGGAAATGACGAGGCGAAGGTTGGCTTCGACCATTTCGGTTTTGGCCTTGAGGGCCTTGCGGTGCCAGATTTTGAGCTCTTCGTGGTGGGAGCCGAGTTCGTCGGGGGAGAGCCAGAAGCGCCTTTGCATTTCCTTGAGTTCCGTGCCGTGTTGGCGGCGGAGCTTCGGGCTGGGATCTTTGGCGTGCTTGGCGAGTTCCTTCTGGATGTTGACGACGGCGCGGTGGTTTTCCTCGACGAGCAACACAAAGTCTTCAACGACTTTCTGCTTGAAAAAGAACTTGGGGTAGAGGAGCTGGAGTGCCTTGAGGGCACGGTCGAACTTCTTGCGTTTTTCGGCGTTGGAGGCGGTCTGTGCGAGGTCGGCGTAGAGCTTGGAGACGGAATCGGTCTGACGTTTCACCTGCTGGCAGAGGCGGGGCAGGACTTTCATGTAGCGCTCGCGGCTCTCGATTTTTTTGTCGAGGATCACTCGGTCAAAGCGTTCGCGTTGGTCGAGGAGTTTCTGGGCGAGGTCGACATGAGCGCGTGCCACGAAGCCGAAACGGTAGAGCATTTCCTGAACCTTGAGTTCGGCATCTTCAATGCGCTTGGAGATTTCGACCTCCTGCTCGCGGGAGAGCAAGGGGACTTGGCCCATTTGCTTGAGATACATGCGGACTGGATCGTCGAGGATGTCGAGTTTGGAGTCGGCTTTCTCTTCTTTTTCCTCTTTTTCCTCCTTCTCGTCCTCGTCGTCGCCGTCTTTGCGGACTTCTTTGACGCGGTCTACGTCCGAGGCCTCGATGATTTCGATTTCGACGCCGCGGAGTTGGCTGATGATGGCGTCGAGGTGGTCTGGATTGCTGACACCTTCGGGGAGGTGTTCATCGAGATCTTCGTAGGTGATGTAGCCCTGTTCCTTGGCGAGGCGGATGAGCTCGCGAACCTTGTCTTGGATCATCCGCGGAATATCGACGGGAAGAGGTTGGACAGAGGAATCGGGTGGAGTGGCTGGCGCCTTTTTGCCTTTGGAGGAATCCTTGGCGCCCTTTTCCTTTGGGGTTTGGTGAGCCGTGGGAGCGGCTTTGGGCTCGGGAGGCTTGACGGACTTCGGCTCGGGCGCGGGAGTTTTATGCGCTTTTTTTGGCTCTGGCTTGGCCGTCTTCTTGGCTGCGGGCTGGGTAGCTTTTTTTGGTTGCGTTTTGGCGACAGCCTTGGGAGCGGGTTTGACAGCAACCTTCGGAGCGGGCTTGACGGCAGCCTTGGGTGCGGGCTTGACGGCAGCCTTGGGTGCGGGCTTGACGGCAGCCTTCGGAGCGGGTTTGACGGCAGCTTTGGGTGCGGGTTTGACGGCAGCCTTCGGAGCAGGCTTCACAGCAGCCTTGGGTGCGGGCTTGACGGCAGCCTTCGGAGCGGGTTTGACGGGTTTCGCAGCAGCCTTAGGGGTCTTCGAAACTGGCTTGGATGGCTTGGACGCGGGCCGGGATATGGCCTTGGGAGGCTTGGGCGGCGGCGTTTTCTTGGCGACAATCTTTGGCGAGGCCGCCTTTTTAGGAGGAGATTTCGGAGGAGATTTGGCCGCGGGCTTGGGCTTGGGAGCTGGTTTTTTGACAGCGACTTTTTTGATGGGCTTTGGCTTTGATGGCATTGATGCCGAGGGCTTAGCGGGTTGGGATTTGACAGCGGATTTCTTCGCTGTCGGAGTTTTGGCCGCCGAGCGAGACGGACTTTTTGAAGAGGTAGGTTTGGTTTTCAATCTGCTTTCCGTTGGGCCTGAACAAATGGCCGATGAACATCAACCACACGGATTTTCAGGTCAAGGATTTGTTTTTGCATATTTTGCCTCTCGGCCGCTGGGATCGAGGAATCGGCGAGGCGGCTTTTGAGTCCTTCGATTTGCTGCTGAAGTTGCTGCACGCGCAGTCCCTGATACGTGAGGGTGGCGCGCTCGAGGGGTTCGGCAGCGGCTTTTCGAGTGTCGAAGGAGGAAAGGAGGCGTTCTTCGGCTGCCGTGAGGAGTGCAAGGAATGAAGCTGGGGGCGTGTCACCATCGGCAAAATCGGCTTGGGCAAGTTTATCGGTGAGGGCTCCCCCCGATTCCAGTTCGCTGGCGGGCGGTTGGGTTCGGAGCCATTCCCGGACGTCTGCGCTGGAAAATGCGAGTCGGCAGAGCATTTCCATGCCTGCGGAGAGGGAGATTTTCTCGATGGGGGTGGACGTGGATACGGCGGGGGTATCGTGATCCGCATCGAGGACTGGGGCTTTCATTGCGGCGCGGATGGTGGCTTGTGGCAGGGAGAGGCGGGAGGCCACCCTGCCGAGAATCGACTCGCGCAGCACGGCGTCCTGCACCAATGCGAGGGGCGGGGCGATTTGGCGGATGAGGCGGGCTCTGCCGGAGATGTCGTGGAGTTCACCGGATTGGAGGGCGGCGTCGAGGCTGTGATCGAAAAAATCGGCGGCGTTGTCCACGAGATGCATGAAGGCGGCCGGGCCCTCGCTGCGGATGAGGGAGTCGGGGTCTTGGCCAGGCGGGAGGGTGATGATTTTTACTTGCAGTCCTTGGGCAAGGAGGGCGGGAAGGGAGCGGGCGGCGGCCTTTTTTCCTGCGGCATCGGAGTCGAAGCAGAGGATCACTGTTTCGACGTAGCGCTTGAGGATGCGGGCTTGGTCGTTGGTGAAGGCCGTGCCTTGGGGAGCGATGACATGGCGCACGCCGGCCTCGTAGGCGGAGATGAGATCCAACTGCCCTTCGCAGACGATGGCGGCATTTTTGTCGCTGAGGTCGCGCTTGGTTTTATCGAGACCGTAGAGCACGCGGCCTTTGGTGAAGAGGGGGGTCTCGGGCGAGTTGACGTATTTCGCGGCTTTGGCGTCGGCCTCCAGAATGCGCCCGCTGAAAGCAATGACCTCGCCGTAGTCGTTGCGGATCGGAAACATGATGCGGTTGCGAAATCGGCTGTAGATGGAGCTGGAGGGGGAGTCGTCCCTCGAAGAGGCGAGGCCGCTTTGGATGATCTCCTCGCTTGTGAACTTGCGCCCGCGCAGGTGCTCCAGAAGGGCATCCCAGGAGTCTGGGGCATAGCCAAGGCCCCAAGATTTTGCGACCGTAGAGTTGATGCCTCGGGATTTCAAATAATCCCGCGCGATGCTCGCCGAGGGGGATTTGAGGAGGTGCTCGTGGAACCACGTCGCCGCGTCGGAGTGAAGGGCGAGGAGGCGTTGGCGGAGGCCGTGCCTTTTGTGATCCTCGGCGGTGCCGGCCTCCTCGAGCACGGGGATGCCGGCTCGCTGGGCAAGCCGCCGCACGGCATTGGGAAAATCGAGGTGCTCGTATTCCATCACAAAACGGAGCACCCCTCCACCGGCGCCACAGCCGAAGCAGTGGTAGGACTGGCGCGCGGGGGTCACATGGAAAGATGGCGACTTTTCGCGGTGGAAGGGGCAGAGAGCTCTAAAACTGGTGCCTGCCCGCTTGAGCGGAAAATACGAGCCGATGACATCGACAATGTCATTCGCCTCGCTGACGCGCTGAATCGTTTCCTCCGAGATCAATCCCACAGGCTCAAAATACCTTGCGGGGCGGACGGGAGCGAGGGAGATTTCTTTGATATGAACCGGTATTTTTTATGGCTCGCTCTGTTGGCCTTCGTCCTTCCTGTCAGCGCTGCGGAGAAGGCCATCGAGTCGGACTCGGTGGTGGTGGTTCCGGTGAAGGGGATGGTTAGCGAGGCGCAGTTTTTTTTCCTGCGCAGGGCGTTGAAAAATGCGGAGTCCGTGGGTGCGGCTGCGATCATACTAAACATGGACACTCCTGGCGGCGACCTCAAGGCGACCGAGAAGATCGTGCAGATGTTCACCTCCAGCCCGATTCCAGCCTACACGTATGTGAATACCAACGCGGGCTCGGCCGGGGCCCTGATCGCCATGGGAACGAAAAAAATCTTCATGGCGCCTGTGAGCGCAATTGGCGCGGCCGCGCCGGTGGCAGGTAGCGGTCAGGAAATCCCTGAGACAATGAATGCCAAGATCGTCTCCTACTACTCGGGCTATTTCCGCAGTGTGGCCCAAAAAAACGGTTACTACCCCGAGCTGGTGGATGGATTCATGAACCTCGAGAAGGAAGTGAAGGTCGGCGGTGAGGTCATCAACCCGAAGGGTGCCCTTCTCACACTCAGCGCCCAGGAAGCCGTGCGGGAGATCGGCGGCAAGCCTTTGCTCGCGGCGGGTATCGCGGAGAATATTCCCGCACTGGCAAAAGCCTGTGGGCTGAAGGAAGACGCCATAGTGTTTTTCGAGCCATCGGGGTTTGAGTCTATCGCGCAGTGGATCACGGTGCTTGCGCCCTTGCTACTGCTCGGCGGAGTGATCGGGGCTTATCTGGAATTCAAGGCTCCCGGATTCGGCGTGGCGGGTGTGCTTTCGGCTATTTGCTTCATGCTTTTTTTCGGCGGCCATTACATCGCCGGTCTCACGGGGATGGAAATGATCCTCCTCTTCGCAGCAGGAATTCTCTTCATTTTGATCGAGCTAATATTCTTCCCTGGCGTCGTGGTGCTGGCGCTTGGAGGCTCGGTGATGGTCGTCGTGGCGCTGTTTTTTGCGATGGCGGATTTTTACCCCGCACAGCCCTTGAACCTCAGTTTCAACACGCTGAAAATTCCCATGTGGAATCTCGGCGCAGCGATGGTCGCAAGCTTCGCGGTGATCGCTGTTCTTGCGAAGTTCCTGCCTCGCATCCCTATTTTTCGAAGCCTGTTTTTGTCATCCAGCGCACCTGCGGGAGCCTCCATAGCCAATGTGATGTCGGAACTCGGAATGCCCGCGAATCTTTTTGCGGGGGATCGCGGGCGCGCACTCACGATCCTCAGGCCCGGCGGCCGAGCTGAGATCAAGGGTGGTATTTTCGACGTTTTGACGAACGGGGAATTCTTGGAGGCGGGCACGGAGATTCAGGTGTTGGCACTCAACGGAGCGAACATCGTTGTCGGCCGCACTGCCTGAGGCTGCCACTGCGGGGACGGCTATTTCTTGGCCTTGGGTTCCTGAGCGTGGTTATTGCGCTCGAGGGATCCGGGTTTAATAGCGCTTCCATGCCTCCAATCCGTCCAAGCATGGATGGCCTTCACTGCGGCGAGGATGGCGAGGCCTTTCGACGAGCGGGAGAGGATGATGCAGTCCCAGAGATGTGAATCGCTTGTGGCCATCTGCCTTTTAAACTCCTGATCGTTCTGCATGAAATCATACAAGCGACGTTTCTCATTAATGCATTTTTCGAGAGAGTGGAGCATGAGCAGGCGTCCGGGCGAAAAGGCTGCAAACTCGGGATCAAACGCCATGCTGTGCATGCAGTAGTAATCGGTGCCAAGGAGTCCGATCTCGTAGGCGGCGAGTTTGTCGCCGATGGTGAGCAGGGCCAACCGCAAGCGCCCACGACCAGCGAGGTTTTCCAAGAGGAGTTGGTAGAAGGCGCGGTGGTCGGGTCGATGGAAAATGCCGACCCCTGCATTTCCTTTCCAACTGGCGCGTTCCAAATTCATCACCCGCTCGAGCCAGGAGACAATTTCCGCAGGTTTTTCGAGCAGAAGAAACCGGACGTCCCCCTCCTCGAAAAGCCGACGCGACTTGCGCCGGAGGCTCTGCCGGGTCTTCGGTCCAAAGACCATCTCGAAGTAGTCGTGGAAGGACGTAAAGCGATCAAGATCGATGAGGAACCGCAGAGCGCGCTTGCGAATGAGATGGCGGTTTTTTTTGAGTTCGGGCTCAAGCATGCGCTGTGTGAAATCGCGAGAGACGAGGGGCAGCCATGCGAAGGAGAATTTGCCGCAGAGACCGGCCAGTGCGGAAATCAGGATCGGCATGACCTCGGGGCGGGCGACGGGATCAAAGGCATCCGCCGCATGGGCTCCGACGGGCAACAGGGCTTTTCCGATGAGGGGCAGGCGGCATTGAAAAAATGGCCAGACCCCCGCCAAACGCCCTTCCACACGGCATGTGATGAAACAGACCTCGTAATTGCGCCCAAGACTCAGGAGCCAAGTGTAAACCCATTCGGGAGCCAGGAACACGTTGGCGCAAGGCAGTGACTCGTAGAGCTCGATGTATTCGGGCTCAAGAGCGAAGGCCTCTTTACGGCCACTTATAATCTCGATACTCCCGTCGACCATAACTTACCTATTTCGTATCCCAGCATCTCGGCTTTATCACTATTTACTTTGAATCCCAGCCATGGGCCGCCCACTCGAAGCAAACACCAATCAAATCCCCGCATGAAATACCGCGGCCGCTTGGCACCAACGCCGACGGGGTTGCTCCACCTTGGCCATGCGCTTACATTCCAGACCGCGCACCGCCGCGCCCGCGAGGCCGGAGGCGGGTTGTTTCTCCGCATTGAGGACCTCGATCCCCGTCGCTGCAAACCCGAGTTCACGCGCGCAGCCATCGAGGACCTCAGATGGCTGGGGCTCGACTGGGAGGGCGCGCCTGTGTTTCAGAGTCAACGCCAGGCGCTTTATTTGGATGCTTGGCGACAGCTCAAGACGGCCGGGTTGATCTACCCCTGCAGCCGCTCGCGAAAAGACATCTCCCTACTAGCCCCACATGAGGAGGAGCCTCTTTTTCCACTGGAGTGGCGGGGAGATGCCTCCTCCGGCCAGAGTTGTGAAACGCCCTCGGGCGTGAACTGGAGATTCCGGGTTCCCGATGGCGGGACGGTTTTTTTTGATGACCTGAATTTCGGTTCCATTGAAAAAACCGCCCAGCGGGACTTTGGCGATTTTCTTGTATGGAACCGAGACGATGTGCCCGCCTATGAACTCGCGGTGGTCGTCGATGACATCGCGATGGGCATCACTGAAGTCGTGCGCGGCGCGGATCTCCTCACATCCACAGCCCGCCAAATCCTGCTTTATCGCGCCTTTGGAGCCCAGCCCCCAGCTTGGTTCCACTGCCCCTTAGTCCGAGATGCGGAAGGCCGGCGGCTTGCCAAGCGCACCGGGGCAATGGATCTCCGCGCGCTTCGCGCAACAGGGCGCTCGCCGAGGGATATCTTTGAAATGGCTCAAAACGGCCAACCGAGAAAAGTTCCATCAGTTTAGGGTAAGAGCCACCCCGGGCTTGTTGTCAGGGCTCCATGGATTGGTCTTGAACCCAGACCGCTCGATCTGCACACGCCAGTCGTGGCACATCGCACAGAAGGCTTCCACGTCGAGCCCCATGTGAAGCGGCGCGAAGGGCGAAATATTTCCAATGCCGAGAGCGAAAAGACGCACAGCGGGATGCAGCCTGCGACCATCGGTGGGATGCTCCGGACGCGCATGCTGTTTTTTCAAATGCACGAACGCCCCTGCGATCTGGATGAGACCTTTAAAATAGAGGTGATTGCTGTCACGGCACTCGAGCCAGAGGTGCTCGAGCACATCGTGGGCCTCGTAGTAGTCGCCGGCATTAAAGCACTCGAAGTAGCCCTCGTAGCAGGGGTGGAACCCGCCACTGCCGTTGGATGCAAGCGATTCGAGGAATTTGGAAATGCGGGAGTGCTTGTCCATCGCGCCATTATTCCACTGCGATACCGAGGCTGGCGAGAGTGGCGGCGTCGAGCTCCCCAGTCTCCTCGAGACCTCTCCCGCGTTGCCATTCGCGCACGGCCTCGGCCAGCGCAAGTCCGGGCAGGCCATTGTGCGGCCCAGCATAGCATCCAAGTTCAGCGAGTTGTTTTTGCACTTCGCGAATCGTCCGCACCTGGACTCCGGAGCCAGCCTCGGCAAGCGGACCATCCACAAACAATGCCCGGATGGCCTTGTAGGATGGAGCGGGAGCAGGCTCATCCAAGCCCAGTGCGTCAATCGTCTGCTGATTGAGCTCCCCCGTGACCTTCAACGCCTCCGCGAGCTGATATCGACGGATGGCGGCGCTCGTCATGCTGCCGGCCGAGCCGTCCACCCTTCCTTTATAGTAGCCAAGAGCGGAGAGCTTTGTTTGCACGAGACGAACGAGTTCATCGGCACACAGCGTTGCCGAAGCCCCCATGAAAATGAAGCCGCAGAGCATGAGGCCCGCCCCGCCGCTCAACACAGGTCTTCTAAGACCGCCAACCATCGGGTTTGTGCTGGAGCCGCAAATGTTCATCGACCGATTTTCAGCTCGGACTCCACCCAAATCAAGCCCGGGCATCCGGCGGGCATGTCTGCAATCCCTGTTGCGAAGAGGAGCGGAAATATTTAATACATCGGCTCAAGTTTACAAAAAATCATGCGCAAAAAAATAATCGCGGCCAACTGGAAGATGAACATGACCGTTGCGGAGACGGTCAGCTACCTCGAGAACTTTCGCTCGCACATAGAGGATGTGAACGGCGTCGAGATTGTCATCGCACCTCCCTTCACAGCCATTCCAAAGCTCTCCGAACTTCTGGGTGGCTCGCAGAAAATCCGACTCGGTGCCCAGAACATGTATCACGAGATGTCGGGCGCGTTTACCGGCGAGATCAGCCCGGCAATGCTCCGCGAGTTGTTCGTCCGCTATGTCATTCTTGGCCACAGCGAGAGGCGGCAGATTTTTGGCGAGACCGATGTTCTGATTAACAAAAAAGTCGCCACCGCCCTCAACTGCGGACTCCGTGCCATCGTCTGCGTCGGCGAGACCCTCGAAGAGCGCGATGGCGGCCGTGAAAAAGATGTTCTTGAGAGCCAACTCCGCGGCAGCCTTGCAGGCGTCACCGCCGCTCAGATGAACGATGTGGTTGTCGCCTACGAGCCCGTGTGGGCGATTGGCACAGGTCGCAACGCCACCCCGGAGCAAGCCCAGGATGCCCACGCCCATGTGCGCGCCGTCCTTGCCCAACTCACCGATGAGACCACCGCACAGAAGGTTCGCATTCAATACGGTGGCAGCGTGAAACCGGCCAATGCCGCCACACTCCTTGGGCAGCCGGACATTGATGGAGCTCTCGTTGGTGGGGCCAGCCTTGAGGCCCTTGGCTTTTCGGAAATCGTTAAAGCCGCTGTCGGCAAATAAACGGCCACCCGGCCTTTGATCACGGAAAACGCACCTTCTCGGAGGTGCGTTTTTCTTGCCCCCTTGCGGGGAGATTTTCCAGCCCGTTGCTCAGCCCCCCCAAGCCTTACGCCGTGCGGCAAGACGAGCTGCCAGGCAAATCGCGGCGCGCATGCTGTCGGGTCGAGCACTGCCAGCGCCTGCGATGTCGAATGCCGTGCCATGGTCCGGACTTGTCCGAAAAAACGGCAAGCCGAGAGTCACGTTCACCCCCTCATGGAAAGCATGGAGCTTGAGAGGAATCAACCCTTGGTCGTGATACATGCAGAGCACTCCGTCAAAGCATCCTTCCACTGCCCGGTGGAAAACAGTATCCGGCGGGTGCGGACCGGAGAAATCGCCGGTCCGCTGCAAGTCCCCGATAGCCGGAGCGATCATGTCCAACTCCTCTCGCCCCATATCCCCCTCCTCGCCCGCGTGCGGATTTAAGCCCGCAACGGCGACACGTGGATGAGCCGTGCCGCGCAGAACCAAAAAGTTTCGGAGAAGCCCGCCCACGCGCACGATTTCATCTCTGCGCAGAAGTCCCGCCACCCGCGCCAGAGGCACATGCGCCGTGACCAAAGCCACAGTGAGCGCCCCGCCCGTGAGACACATGGCGAAATTTTCCACACCGAACCGCGCCGCAAAAAATTCCGTCTGTCCCGGATACCCGAACCCCACCCTGTGCAACGCATGCTTGCAGACCGGCCCCGTAACCACCGCGCTCCACTGCCCGCTTGCCACACGTCGCGCAGCTTCCTCCATAGCCTCCAGGGCCGCACGCGCCGAGGCATCGCTTGGTTGGCCGGGCGTGTGGGTCCCCTCCAGACCGAGCACATCCACGCGGCAGCCATCGGGCAACTCGAGCCCCTCCAAGGCCGCACTCACCACCTCGGGTCCGATCCCACAGGGATCCCCCAAGGTAATGCCGATGCAAACATCCGTTGCTTTCATGAATTCACTTTCCCCAGTCTGACGCGATCGGCCAACAAAAACTCATTCCCGCCACACGCCAATCGTGATTCGATCCACAAAGGCCCTCCTTGATTTTCGATCTTCAGCCCTCCACTTAAAACAGCCCGCCCCACCATTGCTCCATGACTCAAAAACAAGCCATCAACACACTGGAAGAGGCTCTGGCTCTTCATAGATCACTTCGGCACGATGAAGCGGAACAGCTCTATGCGAGCGTCCGACAGGCCGCTCCCAAGAATTTCGACGGGTGGTTCCTCTCGGGAGCAATGGCATTTCAGCGTGGCAACCATTTGGACAAGGCGATTGCACTTCTGAGCCACGCCCGCAAGCTGCAACCCGCATCCATCGAGTGCCGCCTCTTTCTTGGCATGGCACTCGCCGATGCCGGTCGCCATGCCGAAGCCGAGCCCCTCCTCGCCTCCGCATTAAAAAAAGCCCCCGACCGAGCCGCCGCATGGGAAAACCTTGCAAAATGCCAGCGCGCCCTCGGCCACTCGCTCGAAGCCATTGAATCACTCAAAAAAATGACAGCGCTCCAGCCGGAAAATCCGGACGCCCATGAGATGCTCGGCGAACTTGTCGCGCTTGCGCAGGGATTCCCCACGGCAGAGCCGCACTTTCGGAAAGCTGTTGCGCTCAACCCTGGGCTCGCCATCGCCTGGAGTAACCTCGGACTCTCCCTCCTCGAGCAACCCAGACGCATAGCCGATGGCATGGAATGCCTCGATAAGGCCCTCCAACTCGATCCCTTTCTCACACCCGCCTCCGCTGCGCGCGCCCTCGGCCTGCTGCGACTCTACCGCCCTGAGGAATCCCTCGACCTCCACAACTCGATCCTTTGGATGGAGCCGCAAAACGCGCGCGTCATCAGCGCCCGCAACATGATTCTTAACTACCTGCCCGGCCAGACTCGACAGTCCGTGCTCGAGGCACACGAGGAATTCGGAGTGCTCTTCAGCGACGAGTTCCCTCACGTCTTTTTCAATCCTCCCGAACCCGAAAAAAAACTGCGCGTCGGCATCGTCTCCCCCGACCTCCGCCACCACTCGGTCGCTTTTTTCCTCGCCCCAATTCTTAAAAATCTGGATCCCGCCCAAGTGCAAACGATCCTCTACCATGGCCACCACTGCGAGGACGCCACCAGCGCCGCGTTCCGTGATCTTGCCAGCAAGTGGACGAACCTTGTCGGCATCGAAGACGAGGCCGCTGCCGGGATTATCCGCAAAGACGCCCCCGACATCCTCATCGATCTTGCCGGGCACTCCTCCATGAACCGCCTCTCGCTCTTTTCCCGCCGCCTCGCCCCGGTCCAGATTTCCTACCTCGGCTACCCCAACACCACAGGACTCTCCGCGATCACCCACCGCCTCGTGGACGAGACGACCGACCCGCATGGCGAAGCCGATCCCTTCGCCACCGAGAAGCTCATCCGCTTCTCACCTTGCGCCTGGGCCTACGAACCCCCGGCCAACGCTCCCCTCCCCCGCATGCCCGAGCCCGGAGCCCCGATCACCTTCGCATCCTTTAATAATTTTCTCAAAGTCACCAACGAAGTCCTCGAGACCTGGGCCCAGATTCTTGCTCAGGTTCCCGGCTCCCGCCTCCTGCTCAAGAGCCCCTATTTTGAGGACTCCGAAACGCGGGCCAGCGTGATGGAAAGAATCATCGCCGCAGGCCTTCCCGAGACCCGGGTCGAACTCCTTGGCTTCCTTCCCTCCACTGAGGAACACCTCGCCACCTACTCCCGCGTGGATGTCGCCCTCGACACGTTCCCCTACAACGGCACCACCACTACCTGTGAAGCCCTCTGGATGGGCGTTCCCGTCGTTTCCATCGCCGGAGACCGCCACGCCTCGCGTGTTGGTCTCTCGATCCTCTCGGCCATTGGCCACCAAGAATGGGCCCCGCCCGACCGCGACACCCACATCCAGACAGCCGTCAACCTCGCAACAAACGAAAGCCTGCGCCGCGAACTCCGCACCTCGCTCCGCCAGAAAATGGCCGCCAGCCTCCTCTTGGACCATGCCACCCAATCCCGCAACTTTGAATCCGCACTCCGACAAGCCTGGCAGGAATGGTGCAGCGAACTAAAGCCAGCACCCCTGCCGCAGTAATATCCAAAGCAACCGAAGCGCCTACGGGCAGCAAGCCCGGCAAGTAGCGCTACGCGGCTGGGCCAAGAAGCGGGCCACGAAGCCCTGATTCCAACCCTGTTTTTCGTGACATTCGTGACAAACTACAGCGAATTAAAGGCAAGAATCGGAAAGAGTGACCGAGAGCAGTTGGTGGTCTGCAGAGCCTTTATTTAAGAGGTTCTAAAGGCGTTTTAGGGGGGCCAAAAAGGGGAGCGGGTGAAGGGACTCGAACCCTCGACATCAACCTTGGCAAGGTTGCACTCTACCAACTGAGTTACACCCGCAGAGTGAGGGGAGATTGATATCTCTCATGTGGGTTAGAGTCAAATAAAAATTTACAAAAAAAAACCGGGCATCGGCTTTGCAGCACGATGCCCGGTTTTGATTAAAGGCTACTGTTACCGGCGACCGTATTCACGGCGACCTCCGCCGCCGCCGCCACCACCGCCACCGCCGCGGCGGTCATCACGACCTCCGCCACCGCCGCCACCGCCACCGCCGCGGAAATCACGACGTGGGCCGTCGAATCCGCCGCCGCCACCGCCTGGAGGACGGTCTTCGCGGGGACGAGCTTCGTTGACAGTGAGTGCACGGCCGTCGAGTTCTTTGCCGTGGAGTTGGCTGACTGCGGTCTGCGCATCGGAGTCGGATGCCATCGTGACGAAGGCGAATCCGCGTGAGCGACCGGTGAATTTATCTTGCATTAGCATGACTTCGGAAACCGCACCGCACTGCGAGAACAGGTCCTGAATAGCAATTTCTGTCGTATTAAAGGACAGGTTGCCGACGTAGAGTTTATTACCCATGTTATTTACTATGTTAAATGCAGTTGGATCGAGGCCTGTTCCCGACTGCCGGGTTTCAAACTGCCCAGGCTTCTAGCCCGGGATGTCCACCAAATCCTGATCACATCTGCAATGTCGTTATTCGCCTTTTTCAGGGGTTTGGCAAATACTATTTAACGGTTTTTTCACAGACAGTTGACGCCGGGGGGCCTTATCTGGAGATTGGAGCGGATGAAATTTTTGCGATTGGTGGGGCTTTGGGTTCTGATGGGCGTGTTGCCTGGGGAGGCTTTGGCTGTGCAGCAGATGCGGGTGCCTTTTAATTTTCAGTGGGGGGATTCCGAGCGACGCGTGGAGCAGAGTCTCCTCGGAATCAAGGCGCGCATTGTGGAGCGCAGCACCGTGGCTGGGAGAAGGGTGCTTGTGGTCGAGGGCATCCCGCAAAGGCAATTGTTGCGGGCTCTTTTTTACTTCAAGGAGGATGCGCTGGGCGAGATCGAGCTTCAATACGGCGACCGCTCTTGGAGCACGCCGCAATACGAGAGTTTCTTCGAGCAGGTGCGGCGCAACGTGGATGGCAAATACGGCATTGGCCGCCTGGTGACGCGCACTCGCAATCGGGAGGGCGAAGTGATGCAGACGCTCGTGGGCTACCAATGGATGCAGGGCTTGATTGCTCTGCGGCTTTTCCTTTTCACGGCGGAAAAAAACGGAGAATCGTTGCGGGTGCTCAGCCTCCACTACAAGGAACTCTGAGTCCCCACGGCCACTCAGCGGGCGAGAAAAGGCAGTGCTTCGCCGAGCCTCGCGCGCCAGGAGAGCGAGGTGTGGCCTTCGCCGGGGAGACGGGCGATCGTAAATTCCTGTCCATCGCGCCAACCTTTTTCACGAAGCAGACCGCCTAGGATGGCATGGTATTGCTCATAGCATTCGTCGATCTCCCGGTCGCCATAATCGAAATACATGCGGACTCCTTTCTCGAGATTGCGAACTTTCTCGAGCTCTTTCAGGGCGACCGCGTTGGCGGGCAAAGACTGTGAAACATCCTCAAACGAAGTCGAGAGACAGATGAAGTTTTGGAAGACTCCGGGATGCCGCAGTGCGGTGTGGAAGGTGCTGAGGGCGCCTAGGCCAAATCCTCCAAGCGAGCGGGCCTCGGGTTTGGCAATGGTGCGGTGGCGCGCATCCATGTGCGCGACAAGCTCGGTGGCGACAAATTCCGCATAAGCATCGCCGCCGAGTTCTGGCGAGAGTTCGAAATCCCGCAGGTTGCCACCTTCCTGCGAAAAGCCCTCTGGATGACACACGCCCACGACAAGGGATTCCGGCAGCACTCCTTTTCTAGCGAGCAGCCCGACCCACTCGTCAGCGGCCAGATCCACTCGCGACAAGCCGCTGGTGGAGGGGTCGAATACAGAGGCTCCATCGTGGAGCACGATGAGCGGGAACCGGTGCGCGGAGTCGCGCGCATAGCCGGGTGGCAGCCAGATGAGAAGTTCGCGTTCCTGTGCAAGGGCGCGCGAGTGGATCACCTCGCGCGTCAATCTTCCGCTGTAGCGATCCTTCCAATCGGCAACCGTATGGTGGAGCGTCGCGTCCAGCCACACTTCGTGCCAAGAATTTGGAGGCACCTGCCCATGAGCATCCACCGCCTCGCACTGCCACCCGCCCCGTGTGATTTTATATTCAAAATGCCCACCAGTCGCGATCTCGAATTCCCCGGTGTGGAAAGGGGGCTGCCAGTTTAGCTGCAGAGCCTGCGAGGGTTCCCAGCCGCCCAAGGCAGGGTGGTCGCCTGTGAGAAACACGGGACTTCCAGGCCGATCGATGGGAGGAACAACGCGGAAAGAAATCCTGCTCATTCCGACAAAGTTTACTCCCGCCATTCTTTTGAGCAACGCCGCTCTTGAGCGGGCGCCAATTTTTGAACATTCAAAAATCGCATCGACGGAGGCTTCAAAATCGGCACATTGGTCTGCATGTCGATCACAGGGCCAATGGAAGCGGCGGAGGTTCCCGGCGAGGGGGGCTTGTCGGCTGCCAAAGCGGGCGGCATGAGAACCTACTTCCGTGTCGCCGGAGAGGCCGGAACGGTTGTGCGCTGCGCTCCGGAGGATGCCCAGATCATTGTCTTCAACAGCCCCACCATCGAGGACGAGGCGGACCTCATGGAGTATTACAATATCGACTACCACACGCTGCACTCGTCGCTGGACCCCGATGAACTCTCACGCTTGGAATTTGAGACCGACCATGCGGCGTTGATTTTCAAGCGCCCGAAGAGCTTTTCCGCCGACGACAACTTTTTACTCAAGCTGACCTCGACTGGCGTCTTCCTCTACGAGGACAGGGTGGTGATCGTGATGCCCGATGACGCTCCCCTCTTCGAGGGACGCGCTCCCCTTCGTATTTTTTCGATCCAAGATGTGATTCTTCGCTTGCTCTACCAGAGCATCAGCCATTTTGAGGGTCACCTGAAAGCGATCAACATGCTCTCCGACTCTCTGGAGCGCCGCATTATCAGCTCCATGGAGACCCGGTATCTCCTCAACATGTTCGCTCTCGAGAAAAGCCTTGTTTACATCCTCAATGCAATCAACTCGAACGCCGCCCTGTTCGATAAAATCAAATCCTTCGCCGAGCGCCTGAGCCTGGACCACGAACAGGTCCGGATTCTCGAGGACATCATCATTGAGAACCAGCAGTGCCTGAGGCGCTCCGAAATTTACTCCCAAGTCATCGCCGGCCTCATGGATGCCCGCGCCTCCATTGTGAGCCACAACCTGAATACGCTTATCAAAAAATTCACTATCTGGACGATAGCCATCATGATGGCGAATTTGGTGGTGGGAATTTTTTCGATGAACGTGGCGCTTCCGATGCCCACGGAGAGCGTGGCTTGGCCGTTTTTCGTGATCAATGCCCTGGCTGTGTTCTCAGCCGTTGTCGTTTTTTGGATTTCTCGGATGCGGCGGTGGTGAACCGCGACCCCGACCGGTTCGGAGTCGCTTGAATAAAAAACTCAGAGAATTCCGAGTTTCATTTTACCCGCCTCGCTGATCATCGATTGGTTCCATGCGGGATCCCATACCAACTCGACCTCGGCCTCGTCGATCCCCTCGAGAGCGAGAATTTTGCTGCGCGCATCGGCGGCAATCGTTGGTCCCATGCCGCAACCGGGCGCGGTGAGTGTCATTTTTACAAGCACGGTGGATTTGCCATCGTCCAAAGTTTTCAGCTCGCAATCATAGATGAGCCCGAGATCCACGACATTCACGGGAATCTCGGGATCAAAAACCATCTTCAACTGGTTCCAAACCGCGTCCTGCTTGCTCCCCTCCACCTTTACCTTCTCGATACCCTGCGCGGAATCCAACCCAAGGGCGTCGGAATCCTTAAGATCGATGCGGGCCAGGCCCCCGGGGGTGGCTACGGTGTGGGTGCCTCCCAGCGACTGGGTGACCACGACAGACATTCCCGCAGGAAGAACGATCGGATGTCCACTGGGGATTTGCACTGCGTCGCAGTCGCGGGTGAGAGTCACTTCGCTTTGAATGTTCATGGCAGAAGACCTATTTCAGCCCTTCCGCAGTGTCGAGGCCATTTTGAGACATTGAAGACCTCTTTGAAGACTTTCGGCCGACTTCATTTTCGGCTTGCCCGAGCCACACCGAAAAACGATATTTCCGTCCTCAAGACCGCATCGGCGCAAGCCGAGCGCTCGCTGACACCGCTCGGGTGGCGAAATTGGCAGACGCGCCAGACTTAGGATCTGGTTCCGCAAGGAATGTGGGTTCGAGTCCCACCCCGAGCACGCCACCGCTCTCCGATGCCCACCAATTCAGCGCTTGCAGGCAGGTCAAGAAATTATCCCTCAAAATGAAAAATTTTCCCCGGCCGGAGAAGACGTTTTTTCTTGAGCCGAGCTGGCAGGAGTTTCTATTGTGCGGCCGCTGGCAGAAAGAACAACCACCAGCGTGTGTATAACTTGTGAATAACTTTCTTTCCACGCTGAATCTGCTTCGCATTTCCCGATGGAGTTGCCGTTTACAGCGGTTTTGCGGGCATCCAAACCCGCACTCGGAAAGAATCACATTCTCGCTCTCTTTAATGGCAAACCCTTATATTATAGATTCTTCAATCATTCCCGAAACCATCCTTCCTGCTTTCCCACAGGTCCATCCCACCCGGAACCCTAGGATTAATGACCCACACAGCAACACCCCCCGCCTTGTATTTTCAGCAGCCACCCCTGGTGCATAAACATCCATGATGACTACCAACACGACCCTTTGGGACAGCATCTCCAAGCTCATTCGTGACCGCGTGAGCGCAGACGGATACGAACGCTGGTTTTCCGGAGTGAACATTGCGAGCGCGACCAACGACACGATCACGCTGTGTGTTCCCAATCCGATCCACCAGTTTTTCATCGAGAGCAACTACCTGCCCATCGTTCAGGAAGCCGCTCTGGAGGTGCACCCCGGCCTCAAATCCGTCCAGTTTCAGGCAGCGAGCGACTCCGATGCTCCACCGCGCCCTGTGGCAACGGCCCCGAAGACCGCCAAGGAAAAGCCCACCTCATCGGTGGCATCTGGTCTGAACCCCCGCAATACTTTTGAGACTTTTGTGGTCGGCACGAACAACGAGTTTGCCCACTCGGCCTCGATCGCCGTGGCGAAGTCGCCCGCCATTACCTACAACCCGCTTTTCATTTATGGGGTGAGCGGTATCGGAAAAACCCACCTTTTGCATGCCATCGGGCATTATGTTTTAACCAAAGGCAAACCCCAGAAAGTCGTTTACCTTTCCAGTGAGCAGTTTACAAACGAATTCATTGATGCCATCCAGCATGGTTCGCTTGTCAAATTCCGAAAGAAATACCGTCAAGCCGACGTGCTCCTTATCGACGATATCCAGTTTTTTGCAGGCAAAGAACGCTCGCAGGAAGAGTTTTTCCACACTTTCAACGCGCTCCACGACGGTCACAAACAGATCGTCCTCTCGAGCGACCGCCCGGCCAGCGAAATTGAAAAGCTCGAGCAACGTCTCGTCTCCCGCTTCGAGTGGGGCATGACCGCCGAGATTCAGCCGCCGGATACAGAGACCCGCATCGCCATCCTGCGCAGCAAAGCCCAGACGCTAAATCTCCAACTGGAGCCATGGATCACCGAATTCCTTGCCGACAAGATCCGCAACAACGTCCGCCGACTTGAGGGCGCCCTGATGCGCGTGGCCTCCTACAAATCGCTCAGCGACCGCGAAATAACCCGCGACATCATCGAGAATCTCCTCCGCGACATCTTTCAAGAACAGGCCCGCAAATCTGTCACTATCGACCAGATTCAGCGCCGGGTCGCCGAGCACTTCGATGTGCGCCTCGCCGACATGACCAGCAAACGCCGCCCAGCGAACATCGCCTTCCCCCGCCAGATCGCGATGTATCTCTCACGGCAGCTCACAAGTTCCTCGCTCACCGACATTGGAGATGCTTTTGGCGGCAAGGATCACGGAACCGTCATCCACGCCTGCAAACTCGTGAAAAAGCGCATCGAGGATAATGAGAAAACACGCCAAGTCGTCAGCCTTCTCGACAGCAAGCTCCAGCGTTGACCGCCTCTCCGTGCACTCCGTATCCTCTGCGGTGAACCCTCCGCATCCCGCCCCGGTGGCAGAGGGCGTCTAACTTTCACCATGGATATTGTTTATTTCGATCTCGAGACCCAACGAACCGCAAACGATGTCGGAGGCTGGGACAAAAAGCACGAGATGGGCATGTCCATCGGAGTGACCTACAGCTCACGCGACGGCTGCTACGAGATTTTCCCCGAAGACCGTGCCGACGCTCTGGTAAAGAGGCTCCAGCGCGCCGATCTGGTGGTGGGATTCAATCATATCCGCTTCGATTACGACGTCCTCATGGCCTACACGATCCTCGATCTCCGGGAGGCACTCATCTCCCTCGACCTGCTGCAGGAAGTTGAAAGAATCGTCGGCCACCGGCTCAAACTTGAAGACATCGCCCAAGCCACACTAGGGGTCGGCAAGACAGCGGATGGACTCGATGCCATCCGCTGGTGGCGCGAAGGCCGCCTTCTGGAGATCGCCAAATACTGTTGCTTCGATGTCAAGGTGACCCGCCTCGTCCACGAATACGGGGCCTCCAACAAAGAGATTTTCTACAACGACCGCTTCGGGCGCAAACAGCGCCTCCCGGTCGAATGGACTGTATGATCCAAGCCCTCAAAACGCCACGCAACACCTGGCATCTGCACTGGATCGACCTCGAGGAGCCCGTTCCAAGCGGCTCCGACTGGTTCCTGCCCACGCTTGTGGTTATCTGCGACCGCAGCGGCTCTCCCGTGGTTCCGCCAGAAATCATGGAGGAACTCGACCAGATCCGTATTGAAAACCTCCTCTATCGCGCCATTGAAAAAATGCCGCCTCCCGATCAGCTCGTGATCCCCCAAAACGAGGAATGGGAGGAGGAGGGTTGGCGGGATTTTTCCGCCGAATCGAAGATCGACATCCGCTTCACCCCCGCTGGGAAATCCCTCTCCGAAGAGCTGCAGGCTGTGACCAGCCTCCTTGTGATGCGAACAGGCCGCGATGAGAAAGGTGCGCCCAAGCCGCGCGACATCGCCTCCGGACTCGTTCGCACGGCCCTGCGCATCCGCTCCGCCTCGAAAAAAGAAGCCCTCCTCCGCCTCGCGCTCGTGAAGGATCCCGACTGCTCCGCCGCCCGCATCGAACTCGCCGACGCCGAGTTTGGCGCGGCGAATTGGAAGGCCTGCGGGGAAGCCTACGACGAAGTCATCCAACGCGAATCCAGCCTCCGCAACCAACCCCTCACCGCTTGGTGGACCGACCACTCCACACGCCCCTACCTCCGCGCCCTCTACGGCCGCGCCATGACGGATTGGCATCTCGGCCAATACGCGTCCGCGTGCGGCATCCTCGAGGATTTACTCACCTGCAACCCCCCCGACAACCAAGGCGCGAGGTTCCTCATCCCCATGCTCGACCTCCTAGCGGAAACCCCCGAGAAGGCCGTGAAGTTTTTTGCCCGCTACGAAAAAGACTACCCCCGCGACTTCAAGGAACCCTCGTTTATCTTCGGCTGGGCCTTCAGCTGCTCGATCGAGAGCAACGAAGCGGAAGCCCGCGAAAAATACATCGAGGGCATCCTACGCAACATCTACATCGCCCCCATGCTGCTCGAAACCCCGGAACCCCCGAAAAACATTTGGTTCCCCAACGACCGGGCCGAGCCGAACTACGCCGCCGATTTCATCCAGAGCTACGCCGTGCTCTGGGACCGTGAACCCGGCGCTCTCCGGATTCTCCGCGAGGTCTGGCAGGAAATGGAGCCCCGCATCGCCAAAATCGTTCGCCATCGTGAATTCATGCTGGATCTTCAAGACCAGCGCTACGACCCCAGCTACAAAACCAAATGGCAGCAATACTCGGGCGAGGAGGAGCAACTCACCACTCCGTGATGTCCGCAGGTCCCTTCCTGCATCGGCTCCAGCAGGAACTCGGCGGAGCGATTCCCTTCGAGCGCTACATGGCCGAGGCGCTCTACAACGCGGACTTCGGCTACTACGCTTCGCGCATCCGCACGGTTGGCCGCCGTGGCGATTTCTCCACCATGGCCACACTCGACACTTCCCTTGCACGGGCAATGGCCAAGTGGATTCATAACTCAAGAGCCCGTCACATCATCGAAGTCGGCGGCGGCAGCGGCCAACTCGCCCGCGATACCCTCAAGGCCCTCGGCTGGTGGGCCCGGCGCCACATCACCCTCCATATTGTCGAGATTTCACGCCCGCTCCGCGATGCACAGCAGAAGCTCCTCCGCGGATTCCGAGTCGCATGGCACGAGACCGTCCCCTCGGCACTGGAGGCCGCATCGGGGGAGGCCCACATTTTTTCCAACGAACTCCCCGATGCTTTTCCCTGCCGCATTTTTGAGCTCTCCGCACAGGGGTGGATGGAGCTCCATGTGCGCATCCAGGCGGGCGCGATCCATGAAATCCTCCAGCCCTGCGATCCTCCAGACTCCACCGCGCTGGCATATCCCTTCCCGATCGGCCAACGCGTCGAAGTCCACCAATCCTACCGCCACTGGCTCAACCACTGGGCCCCCGCATGGAAATCCGGCGCCATGCTCACCATCGACTACGGCGACACGATGCCCGCCATCTACCAGCGCCGACCCGCTGGCACAATGCGAGGCTATGCCTGCCACCAACTCCTCACCGGGCACGAGATCCTCCAGTCCCCGGGACGCATCGACCTCACTGCAGATGTCAATTTCACGGACTTGGAAAAATGGGGCACCGAACTCGGCTGGCACACCACGGAGCATACGTCCCTTGCCGACTTTCTACCGCAACCGCTCCCGCACCAGTTCCTGGGTGCGGCACAATCTTTCCGCGTGCTCGAGCAGACCGCACCCCCCGCGAAGTAAAAGGAATCAACCTGCCGCATACCTCGAACCAATTCCTGTCGCGCAGGGCGTTGGCGTCGCCTCCGGGCCGACGGTCTTTTCGCAAGGGCCGCCTTGCAAAAGCGCAAGGGGGATTTAACCTCCCGCCATGAAGTATGCGTTTCTCGGGGCGGGAAAAATGGCTTCCGCGATCATTCAGGGCATGTTGCGCAGCAAAATCTGCGGGCCTGAGGAAATCACCGCTGCGTGTCCGGAGCCAGACCTCCTGCAGAGCCTCCGCGATGCCACCTCCGTGCGTGTGCTGTCATCAAATGCCGACGCGACCGCCGGAGCACAGGTCATTATCCTGTGTGTTAAACCTCAGGAAGCCGAAGTGGCGCTGAGCCAAGCCGGAGACTCCCTCTCGGGAAAGCTTCTTATCTCGATCGCGGCAGGCCTGGGCATCACAACCCTCAAGCGACTCGCCCCCTCCTCCCGAATCATCCGCGCCATGCCGAACACGGCCGCCATCGTAGGCCGGGCCGCCACGGCCTTTGCGGTGGATTCCCACGTCACGCCGGCGGATATCGCCTGCGCAGAGGCCCTGTTTTCCTGCATTGGAGAGGTTTTTCCCGTCGAAGAGAAGCTGCTCGATGCCGTCACCGGGCTCAGCGGAAGCGGACCGGCCTACATTTTTCTGGTCATCGAAGCGCTCACCGATGGAGGCGTTGTTTGTGGACTTCCTGCCAAACTAGCCCGCCAGCTTGCCGTGCAGACCGTCCTCGGTGCGGCGGAACTCGCCAAGGAGACATCCGAGCACCCAGCCATTCTTCGCGAAATGGTCACCAGCCCTGGAGGCACGACCGCCGCAGCGCTTACCGAACTCGAGGAGCGAGGAGTCCGTGCCGCTTTTATCCAAGCGGTTCGCGCGGCGGAGCGTCGATCCAAGGAACTCTCGGGCGAATGATCCGCTGGCGGACAATCCCCGGTCCTCTCGTCGTCATCGCGCTGGTCTTTGCCGCAAGCGCCCAAGCCGCCGAACCCTCACAAAAATTCACTCCACGGGCCCTTGCGGAATCCATCGCCGTGGGCAATGCGGCTTTTGAGAAAAAGGACTACCCCACTGCGCGCCGGGCCTACACCCGCGCTCTCGACCTCGAACCAGACAACCTGCTGGGCATCGTCAATCTAGGAATGGTCGAATTTTACTCCGGCAACACCACCCGGGCCGAGGAGCTTCTCAAAAAAGCCGTGCAGCAGCGCATGGAAACCGCACCGGCGTGGCTCACGCTCGGGATGATCTACATGGATCAGGATCGTCCCGAAGCCGCACTGGCAGCGCTTTCGCAGGCAACACTCCACGATCCTCAAAACGCCCGAACACGGAATTTCCTCGGCGTTGTCATCGGTCGGCGCGGCTGGATTTACGGTGCCCAACAGGAACTCCGCCGCGCCGTCGAACTCGACCCCTCCTACGCGGATGCCCACTACAATCTCGCTGTCTTTTATCTGGAAGAAAATCCACCAGCCACCGAACTCGCCAGACGCCATTACCAAAAGGCGATTGAACTCGGGATTGAAAAAGACCCCGCAATGGAAAAAATATTTAGTCTTCCGCCAAACAAGTCTTAATTTCCACCACATGACCACCCGCTCGCTTCTTGTATTTGTCTGCCTGCTCGCCGCCCTTCCACTCCAAGCGGCGACTCCGCCCGTCATCACAGCCAAGTCCGCCATCCTCGTGGATGCGAACACCGGCAAGGTTCTCTACAAAAAAAATGATACCGCCGCAGGTCCCGTCGCCAGCACCCAGAAGCTTCTTACCGCCCTTCTCGTGGCGGAGTCCGGCGATCTGGATAAGAAAGTGGAAATCACCAGCGCGGACACAGCCTGTGAGCCCACCAAAATCTACGTCAAGCCAGGCCAAACCTACACGCGCCTCCAATTGCTCAACGCCCTGCTCGTCAAAAGCGGCAACGATGTGGCCCGCACCCTCGCACGTGACAATGCCGGCAGCATCAGCTCCTTTTCCGAAAAAATGACACGCCGGGTGAAGGACCTGGGGGGAACAAATTCCCATTTCGTCAACCCGAACGGACTCCCCGCCAAAGGCCAATATTCGACCGCCCGCGACATGGCCCGCGTCGCCCGCATGGCCTACCGCAACCCAGCCTTGCGTGAAATCATGCGCACCCGCTACTACAACTTCCGCTTCTCCTCCGGCAATGTCGTCCCCTTGCGCAACACCAACCGCGTTCTCCGCACCTATTCGTTCTGCAACGGCATGAAGACCGGCTACACCCACCTCTCAGGCCACTGCCTCATCTCCAGCGGCTCCCACAAAGGCCGGGACGTGATCGCCGTCATTCTCGGCTCCACAAAAGCCCGCATCGCGGACGAGTCCGCCCGCCTTCTAGCCTACGGACTCAATCTGACTCCCTCCCAAATGAGCTCCCTCAAGCTTGCCCAGAATTAACCACTGGCGTGTCCCGCTCCTACACCCTCCACACCCCCGAGGCCTCCTCCCCGGGTATCGACTTCGCCGCAGAACTCAACGAACAGCAACTCGCCGCCGTCACATCCTCTCCAGGCCCCTCGCTCGTAATCGCAGGCGCCGGCAGCGGAAAAACCCGCACGCTCACCTACCGCGTCGCATGGCTCCTCGAGCAAGGCATCCCCGCCCGGGCCATCCTCCTCCTCACCTTCACCAACAAAGCCGCGCGCGAGATGACCGAACGCGTCCACACCCTCATCCCCGGCGCAGCCGATGGACTCTGGGGGGGAACATTCCACTCCATCGGCAACCGCATTCTCCGCCGCCATCCGGAAGGCGTGGGATTTCGACAGGGATTTTCCATCATGGACCGCGAGGACTCGGAGGACATGATTGCCTCCGTGCTGACCCGGGAGGGCATCGTCACAACCGACCGGCGTTTTCCAAAAGCCGGGGTTCTCTCCGACATCTTCAGCCTCTCGATCAATACCGGTGCCCCCGTCTCGAAAATCCTTTCCGATAAGTTCCGCTATTTTATCCCCCTCGCCCAAGATATCGAGCGCGTGCAGACCGCCTACGAGTCGCGGAAGAAGCAGGCCAACTCGATGGATTTCGACGATCTTCTCGCCAAGGTCCTCGAGCTTTTCGTGACGCATCCCGATGTCGCCGCGCACTACCAGCGCCAGTTCCACCACATCCTCGTTGATGAATACCAAGACACGAACCGCCTCCAGTCGGGACTCATCGACGTCCTCGCTGCCCACCACGGCAATGTGATGGTCGTAGGCGACGACGCGCAGAGCATCTACTCGTGGCGTGGCGCGAACTTCGAAAACATCCTGCGCTTCCCGGAGACGCATCCCGGCGCCCGCGTGTTCAAAATCGAAACAAACTACCGCAGCGTGCCCGGCGTGTTGGATCTCGCCAATGCCGCCATCCTCCCCAACGAGAATCAATTTCCTAAAAACCTCGCCCCTGTCCGCAAGCCCCACCCCGTCAAGCCTGCCCTCGTCGCCTTGCCGACCAACACCCAGCAGGCCGCCTTCATCGCCCAGCGCGTCATGGAATTGGCGGATGAGGGAATTCCCCTCGAGCAGATGGCCATCCTCTACCGCGCCCACTACCACTCGATGGAGGTGCAACTCGAATTCACCCGGCGAGGAATCCCCTACAGCATCACCAGCGGCCTGCGCTTTTTCGAGCAGGCCCACATCAAGGACGTCTCCGCCTTCCTCAAATTCACAATCAACCCGCGCGATGAGACCGCCTTCAAACGCATGATCCGGATGCTGCCCGGCATCGGGACGAAGACCGCCGACTCCCTCTGGCAGAGCGCCTCCGCGGCGCTCGACGGGAAGACCAACTTTGCCGACCTCGCCGCAACCAAGGTTCCCGCGAAATCACAAAAATCATGGACCCAGTTTGTGCACACTCTCGCAGACTTGGTCCCCGACACTGGCCCCCTCAAGCCGGACGCCATGATCGGGTGCGTTCTGTTTGCCGTTTACGAGGAATACATGAAGGAGAAGTTCCCCAACTACGACGCCCGCCGGGAGGACCTCGAAACACTTCAAACCTTCGCCGGGCAGTTTGACACCACCGAGACATTCCTCTCCCAACTCGCCCTTCTCGGGGGCCTCGAAACAGCCGAGGCGTTTGCAGGCAGAGCGGAGAACGAGAAAATCACCCTCTCCACTCTCCATCAGGCCAAGGGCCTCGAATGGCGCGTTGTTTTTCTGATCTGGCTCGCTGATGGCATGTTCCCCAGCAGCCGCAGCATTGAGGACCCCAAGGGACTCGAGGAGGAACGAAGACTCTTCTACGTGGGCATCACGCGCTGTATGGACGAACTCTATCTCACCTACCCCGAAATGCGCCTTGGGGCCGGTTACGGCGAGACATTCCAGACGCCCTCGCGATTCCTCCGCGAGATTCCGGAAGCCCTTTTGGAACCATGGGACGTCACCTCCAAGCCCACCATGCCCACCGCCAACCGAATCGACCAGGCAGACCCCTTCTGACCCAACCCAGGCCCCATGCTTCCCAAGGAATCCCGTTATTGGATTTTCATCAGCTACAGCCATGGCGACAAACGCCAAGCCACCCGCGTCCAGCAGGACATCGAGAATTTCACGATCCCCGCCTCCCTGCGCACCGCCTCCACACGCTTCGCATCGCTTCCAGCGCGACTGCGCCCCGTCTTTCGGGACCGTGATGTCCTCGCCTCGAGTCACGACCTCTCCGCCGAGATACAAAACGCCCTCACCTCCAGCGAGTCCCTGCTGGTCATCTGCTCCCGCTCCGCAGCGAAGTCGAAATGGGTCGCTCGCGAAGTGGAACTCTTCATCGAGCTCAACGGTCCGGAAAATATCTTTTGCCTGCTCGTTGATGGCGAACCGAACTGCGCCGAGGCCGAAGGGGAGTGTCTTCCGGAACCCCTCCGACGCTCGGTCTCAGGGCGGGATGTCCTCGCCGCCGATGTGCGCGCGGAGGCCGACGGTCGGCGACAAGCGCTTCTTAAAATCCTCGCCGGAGTCACCGCGCTCCCCTACGAGCGCCTCGCCCGGCGCGAGCAAAAACGGGCCAGGCAACGCATGCTGGTCTGGAGCACGGCGGCCATCCTCCTCGCCGCCGGTTTCGGTCTCCTCGCTTTCAATGCCAACATCCATCGCGCGGAGGCCGAGCGCGAAGCCCGCCGCGCATCGCTCACTGCAGATTACCTCACCTCCGTTCTCCTCCAATTCCTGCCCCGCTCCACAAAAGGCATCCCCACAGCCGCGCTCATCCCGCTCATTGACTCCAGCGCCTCCCCCGAGCGCCTCGCCACGCTGGAACAGGAACCGGTCGCCCTCTTGAAAGTGCGCAGCCTTCTTGCGCTCGCATATCTCCAACTCGAGCAACCCGAAAAGGCCCTTCCGCTCTTCGAAGCGAACGCCGCCCTCACCGAAGCCACCAACGGCCCGGACTCCATGGAGGCGATGGAATGCCTGTTCAACCTGGGGAATACCTACATAACCCTCGGCCAGGCGACCCGCGCGGAACCTATTTTCCGCTCGCTGCTCGATAAGCTTTTCAACCAAAAAAACCAGGTCTCCGCCCACATGATTCCTGTCGTCTCCGTTCTCGGGGTCGCTCTCTCGCACACCAACCGCTACGACGAGGCACGCGCGCTTTACGAAAAATATCGCCCCGATGCCCACCGCTTTTTTGCTGAGGATGAGCCGAGTTTGCTGGATTTTGAGTCCAACTACGCCAATGCCCTCATGCAACTCGGTCTCACCGAAGAAAGCCTCGAAATCATGGCGCACTCTGCGGAAGTCCAAAACAAACGCGACCACCAAGGCAGTGCCATGGCCGCTCTGCGAACAGGTCAACTCGGGCGGGCCTACCATATGGCCGGCAAGTTTGAAGCCGCTGAAAAGTGTTTGCGATCCTCCCTGGAATCCCTCGCCGCCATTTTTGGGACATCTCATTCGGACACGCTCAGGGGTGCCTACCAGCTGTCCATGATTCTTCACGAATCGGGCCGACAGGATGAAGCCGACGAGTTATCGCAACGCTTCTTCGGAAATCCCTACGAACCCGAAAAAGGCGAGCCCATCGGAGGTGACAACGAGGTTCCTCCCCAGCTCCCGACCGCTACGACGCTCGAGGAAAAATCGCAGTCCGCAGGCAACGCGTCGTCCGCCTTGCCTTGATTCATGACCACCAAGGGTGGAAAAACCACTCACCTCGTCAGGCATTGAATCTCATTCACCCAGTCTGGATACCTCTTGCCGAGCACCTCGCGGTCTCCCAACTCGAATTCCTCATATCGGAATTCCGGATGCACGCTGACGCCAAACAAAGCGAACGCTCCCGCCGGAGCACCATCAGCCAACCGCATTCCCTGCCAGTTGCCTCCAGGCACAAGACCAACACGCTCGTGACCCGTTCCAATGTCCGACCCCAACCGCACCAACCGTCCGGTCCCATCCGGCGAGAGCTGCAGCATCTCCACCGCATGCCCCTCATAAAAATGAAACAACTCATCCGAGGGCAGTCGGTGCATCGCTGAAAATTGCTCACGTGTGATCAAGTAATAAATCGCCGAAGCAATCCGCCGCCCGCCCGCGTGGGTGTAAAAGCGCCGAAAATACCCTCCCTCCAAGGGCAGAGGCTCCAATCGATAATGGGAAATAATCTGCGACGCATCCATCGGTCAGGAAACTCGGTGTTCGCCTCCATTTATCAAGACCTCAAATCCTCCACCACCCCGGAGATCACAACCGAGGCGATCACTGGTCAGAACGAATGGCCCAGCCGCCAACTCCGCAAATACCCGCTCGCAATTTTCCCCACCCGATTTATACATCCCCCCGTGATCGACCTGCAGCCCGTGCGCGTGCGCGCGAAATTTTTCTTCGAGGGGGACAAAAAGTTTTTCCTCAAGGGCGTGACCTACGGCCCCTTCGCCCCCGACAGCGGGGGCGATCACTTTGGCCCGCCCGAAGGCGCCGCGAGAGATCTCGACATGATGGTCGAGGCCGGAGTGAACCTTCTTCGCATCTACTACGTGCCGCCGCGCTGGTTCTTGGATCTCTGTGCCGAGCGAGGCATCCGGGCGCTCATCTCGATCCCCTGGGCGGAGCATTTGGAATTTCTCAATAACCGGAAAATCCGTAACGAGGCAAAAAAGGCAGTCCGCGAGGGAGTCAAAAAAAACAGCGGGCATCCGGCGGTCTTCGGCTACCTCGTGGGCAACGAGATTCCTACCACGATGGTCCGCTGGCTCGGAGCCCGGGAGGTAACGGAATTCGTCGAGCAACTCATCAACATCGGCCGTGAAGCCGATCCGCGCGCGCTTTTTTCCTACGCAAGCTACCCCCCGACCGAATACCTCCTCCCGCAGAACAGCGACTTTGTGACCTTCAACGTCTATCTGCACCGGCAGGACGACTTTGACCGCTACCTTGCCCGGCTGCAAAATCTCGCCGATGACAAGCCGCTCATCCTGGGTGAATTCGGAATGGATACGATTCGCCACCCGGAGGAGGAACAGGCCGAGATGCTTCGCTGGCACATCGAGAGCGTCGTGCGCGGCGGTCTCGCAGGCACCATCGTCTACGCTTGGACGGACGAATGGTTTCGCGGTGGATCGGAAATCCTCGACTGGGCATTCGGTCTTGTGCGCCGCGACCGCTCGAAAAAACCCGCCTTCGAAACCGTTAAAAAACTTTTCCATGGCGACGGATCCATGACCTCCCGGGTCAACCTGCGAGGGTATCCCAAAGCCTCCGTCGTCGTCTGCTCCTACAACGGAGGTAAAACGCTCGACCGCTGCCTCGCTTCGCTCAAGGAAATCAATTACCCCGACTACGAAGTCATTCTTGTGGATGACGGCTCGACCGACGACACACAGGCTATCGCGGCCCGCCATCCTTGGGTGAAAACCATCCACCACGAGAACAAGGGCCTGAGTTTCTCGCGCAACGTCGGGGCCCACGCCTCGACCGGCGAAGTCATCGTTTACACCGACAGCGACTGCATGGCCGATCCCGACTGGCTTTATTATCTCATCGGCACCCTTCTCAGTGGAGATTTCGCGGGCGTTGGTGGCCCGAATATTTCGCCCCCTGCAGAAAACTGGGTCCAAGCCTGTGTGGCTGCCGCGCCGGGCGGACCAAGCCACGTCCTGCTCACGGACGTCGTTGCGGAGCATATCCCCGGCTGCAACATGGCCTTTCACCGCTGGGCCTTCGATCAGGTCGGCGGCTTCGATCCCGAATACCGCAAGGCCGGCGACGATGTGGACTTCTGCTGGCGCCTGCAGCAAAGCGGCGGAGTCATCGCCTTCAGCCCGGCGGCAATCGTCTGGCACTACCGGCGCTTCACCTTGAAAGCCTTCCGCAAACAGCAGGAAGGCTACGGCGAGGCCGAATCGATGCTGCGATTCCACCACCTCGTCTTCTTCGGCCCAACGGGCACCGCAAAATGGAAAGGCCAGATCTATGGAGCCCCGCGCTTCACCTGGCTCGTCAACAAACCCGTCATCTACCATGGCGTCTTCGGCGAGGGGCTTTTCCAATCCATCTATCCGACCCCCCAATCCGATGTCGCCGCCTACCTGAGCAGCATTGAATGGGTCACCCTCACAGCCTTTATTTTTGCCGTCTCGATCCCGGTCCCCGTCTTGCGCATCGTTCCCTACCTCATGTTCGGAGGCACGCTCCTTGTGGCGCTCTCTTACATGATCCATGCGCGCCTCGAGGCACGGCATGACACGATTCCCGCGCGTTTGCTGGTCGCTTTTCTGGCACTCGCCCAGCCCCTCGTTCGCGGTTGGGCGCGGTATTTTACCTGGCTCAAATTCAAGCGCACTCCTCCCGCCGTCATCGCAAGCGAGGAAAAAAACTTCAAACGCTCGCGAGGCAGCATCACCAACCTCCGCTTCTGGAGCGAGAACGGCCATGGCCGCGAACTCCTCCTCAAGGAAACCATCGCCGCTCTTGAAAGCGAGGGCTGGAACTACTCGATCGACACAGGCTGGAAAAACTGGGACGTCCAGATTTACGGCAGCTTCTGGTGGGGCATCCAGCTCCGCTCGGTCACCGAATACCACGGCGGCCCAAAGTGCCTCACCCGGGTCCACCTCCACCTCCGCATGGTGGCGACCACCGTGCTGCTGAACGTCATCCTTCTCGGCATTCTGGCCTATCAACAACTTTTAATCCCCGACACACACTGGTGGCCGTGGATTCCCTACGGAATCTTCACACTCGTCCTTCTGCGCCGGGCACGGCGCCTCAAACGCCGCGTCACCGATCTCGTTGAATCTGCCTCGCTCCGCTGCGGATTCACCCGCATCACCACGAAGGCCTAATGCCGAGATGTCCGCTCTCGTCAGCGACTACCACTACGACCTTCCGCCCGAGCTCATCGCAACCCGGCCAACCGAACGGCGCGACGACTCGCGCATGCTTGTGCTCCACCGCTCCGACGGCCGCATCGAGCACCGCATGTTCCGGGAATTCCCCTCATTTCTCCGCGAGGGCGATCTCGTTGCCCTCAACAACTCGCGCGTCATTAAAGCCCGCCTCCTCACCGAGCCCCCGGGCATCGAAATCTTCCTTCTCGAAAACCTCGACGCCACCCGCTGGAAATGCCTAGTCAAACCCGGACGCAAACTCCGCCCGGGCGTGCGCGTGCCGATCGCCGGAACCCACGCCGAAGTCGTCGAAGTCCTTCCGGGGGGTGAGCGCATAATGGCTTTTGATGATCCTCCCGATCTCGGGAAATACGGCAGCATGCCACTGCCCCCCTATTTCAAACGAGCGGCGGATGCCGACGACGACGAGCGCTACCAGACTGTCTACGCGGCCCCTCCAGGCTCGGTTGCCGCGCCCACGGCGGGACTCCACTTTACCCCCCGGATCCTCGCCGCGATTCCCCACACCTTTCTCACCCTCCACGTTGGCGCAGGCACGTTCCTGCCGGTGAAAACCGATAAACTCGAGGACCACGAAATGCATGAGGAATCCTACGTGATTCCCCCCGCCGCCGCCGCCGCACTGAACTCCGCCTCGCGCCTCGTCGCCGTCGGCACCACAGCCACCCGCGTGCTGGAATCCCAACCGCCCGGGCCCATCCAACCCGGCTCGGGCAGCACCCGCATTTTCATCCACCCGCCCTACACCTTCCGGCACACAGCCGCGCTCCTCACAAACTTCCACCTCCCGGGCTCGACCCTCCTCATGCTCGTCAGCGCACTTGCCGACCGCGAAACCACCCTCCACGCCTACCGTGAAGCCATTCGTGAACGATACCGTTTCTACTCCTACGGCGACTGTATGCTCATCGTTTGAAATTCCCCCTCAATCCGCATTGCACTCCAAGCCCATCTGCGTTGTATTTACAGGCCGATTTCCAACACGTTCCAAGATGGCGCAAAAAACCGATAAATCCCCTCCCACCCTCGAGTCTGCCATGCAGCGGATCTCAGAGATCGTCACAGCTATGGAGGAGGGCAACCTTCCTCTAGAAAACCTCATCGATGCTTACGAAGAGGGCATCGCCTTGGTCAAAACATGCCAGGAAAAACTCGACGCCGCCGAGGAACGCATCCAAATCATCACACGCGACGCCCGCGGCACAGCCGTTCTCACCGCCTTCGAGGAAGAGGCTAACTGATGGCTGCCACACCCCAGCCCCCATCGCGCCTTGTTCTTGGAAAAATCCACTCGCCGGAGGATGTCAAAAAACTCCCGCCCGAAGACCTCCCCCGCCTCGCACAGGAGATCCGCGACGAACTCATTAGCGTGCTCTCCACCACCGGAGGCCATCTTGGCCCGAATCTCGGCGTCGTAGAACTCACTATCGCCCTTCATCGCGTCTTCAAAACCCCATCCGACAAATTTCTCTTCGATGTGAGCCATCAGGGCTATGTCCACAAGCTCCTCACCGGCCGCCTGGACCGCTTCTCGACAATTCGTCAATTTGGCGGCCTCAACGGCTTCCTCCTCCGCAGCGAGAGCGAGCACGATTGCTACGGCGCGGGACACGCAGGCACCGCCATTTCCGCCGCCCTCGGCATAGCGACGGCTAGGGACAAACTCGGCACCGACGACCACATCGTCTGTGTCGCAGGGGATGCCGCGTTCACCTGCGGCGTCAGCTTCGAAGCCCTCAACAATGTCGCAGCCACCACCAAACGTCTGATCATTGTTCTCAATGACAACGAATGGTCGATCGCCAAAAACGTGGGAGCCGTCGCTGATTACCTCAACCGCCTCGTCACCCACCCCGCCTATGCGAACCTCCACGAGAACGCCGCGCGCTTCATCGAGTGGATTGGAGGGAAAACCGCCCGCAAACTCGCTCACAAGGCGGAAGCCGGACTCAAAAGCCTCATCGCCCCGAGCGTGATTTTTGACGACTTGGGCATCCGCTACTACGGCCCGATCGACGGCCATGATATCGCTCTTCTCACCCAGACCTTCGAGTTTTTGAAGACCCAAAACGAGCCGGTCATCCTCCACGTCCTCACCCAGAAGGGAAAAGGCTACGCCCCCGCACTGGCAAAACCGGACAAGTTCCATGGGCTCGGAAAATTTCACCAAGACACCGGCGAAACCGTTTCCTCCTCCACCCCGACCTACTCGGAGATTTTCGGGGAGAAACTTGCCGACTTCGCCGACAAAAACAATCGCATCATCGGCATCACCGCAGCCATGCCCACCGGCACCGGGCTCATCCATTTCGCCAAGCGCCACCCCGAACGATGCTACGATGTCGGCATCGCCGAGGAACATGCCGCCCTCTTCGCGTGCGGCCTCGCCACGCAGGGCATGAGGCCATTCCTCGCGATCTACAGCACGTTCATGCAACGCGCCTACGACATGATCATTCACGATATCGCGCTGCAAAACCTCAACGTCGCCCTCTGCATGGACCGCGCCGGACTCTCCGGCGACGATGGCCCCACACACCATGGACTCTTCGACATCGGCTACCTGCGCCCCGTCCCCGGCATTATTCACATGCAACCGAAGGACGAGGCCGAATTCGCCGACATGCTCTGGACAATCGTCAATCATGAAGGCCCCGCCGCCATCCGCTACCCGCGTGGCGCCGGCACCGGAGCCGTTCCCGCCAAAAACCCGAGGCTCCTCGAAATCGGGAAAGCCGAAGTCCTCCGCCATGGCACCCGCGCAGCGATCTTTGCCCTCGGCAATATGTGCGAACTCGCCCTCCCGGCCGCCGAGGAACTTGAAAAACAAGGCATCTCCACCGCCGTCATCAATGCCCGTTGGATCAAGCCCCTGGACACCGGCACGCTCGCATTCTTCGCCCGCGGTTGCGACGTGATTTGCACAATGGAGGATCATGCCCTCAACAACGGCTTCGGCAGCGCCGTCCTCGAGCACCTCTCCGACGCGGATATTAAAACCCCCGTCGTCCGCATCGGGTGGCCCGACCAGTTCATCGAGCACGGCACCGTCCCAGTCCTCCGCGCGCTTCACGGCCTGACCGTCGAAGCCACCGTGCAAAAAATCCAGGCCGCTCTCAACGCCCACACAGAGGACATCCGAAAGGCGATCCCCGCCGCATGAGTCCCGTGCCGTGAATCATCCCGACGGGCCCATTCCCGCTAGGCTCCGCGGCCGGCACCCGTTTTTTCCATGATCCATATCTCAGTCCTCGCCAGCGGCAGTTCAGGCAACGCAGTTCTCGCAAGAGCGGGCGGGACATGCCTCCTCATTGACGCCGGGCTCAGCGCCAAGCGTCTGGAGTCCCACCTCGACGCCCTTGACTCACCCGCCTCGCGGCTCGCCGGGATTCTTCTCACGCACGAACACGGCGACCACACACGCGGGCTCAAGGTGCTCTGCACAAAAAATTCTGTTCCCGTTTTCACAAACCCGCTCACAGCGGACAGCCTGCGCAAAAGCGACATCCCGACCGAATGGAGATTCTTCGCCAGCGGCTCGGCCTTTCAACTCGGCGATTTCAAAATCCTCCCGTTTTCCGTTCCGCACGATGCCGCCGATCCCGTCGGCTTTGTCCTCACGCATGAGGCATCCTCCTTCGCCGTTCTCACTGACCTCGGCTACGCGACCCGGCAGGTCATCAACGCCGTGCAGGGCGTCCACGCCCTCCTCATCGAGACCAACCACGACGAATCCCTGCTGCAGAACGACCAGAAGAGACCATGGTCCGTGAAACAACGCATCCTCTCGCGACACGGCCACCTCTCGAACCAAGCCGCCTCCAAGCTCGTTGCCGACATTGCCACCCCCTCCCTGCGCCACGTCCTTCTCGCCCACCTGAGCGAGGACTGCAACGCCCCCGCCCTCGCCACCGCCGCTATCCGCGAAAAACTCGATTCCGCCGGGCACCACCAAACCGCCATCCACTGCCCGGGCACACCAGAGTTTCCCCTCCCCCACACCATCACCGTCTAGAAGCACCCCATGTCGGCGCAACCCTGGTAATGATCACCGTTCGCCATGCAGGCGGAGTTCATCTCCCCGGGCCCGACCTCTGGCTCGATCCCCGCAGGTCAAAGCCGCTCGCCTTCGTCTCCCACGCCCACAGCGACCACACAGGTCGGCATGCGCAAACACTGGCCACACCGGCGACCCTCCGCCTCATGGAAGCCCGCATGGGGAAACTCCATGGCACAAAAATCCCCATCCCCTTCAACGAGACCCGGGCTTTCGATCAATTCACCATCCGCCTCCTTCCCGCCGGCCACGTTCTTGGCTCCGCCCAGTCGCTCATCGAAACCGCCAAAGGAACTCTGCTCTACACAGGGGATTTCAAACTCCGCCAAGGTGCGAGCGCCGAGCCAACCGCCCACGCCCACGCCGGAACGCTCGTCATGGAAACCACCTACGGACTGCCCCGCTACATCTTCCCGCCCTTCGAGCAGGTGCTCGCGCAAATCCTCAAATTCTGCATCGAAGCACTCGAGGAGCACACCGTCCCGGTTCTGCTTGGCTACTCGCTCGGGAAGGCCCAGGAAATCCTCGCTTGCCTGCGCGGAGCCGACCTCAAAGTCATGCTCCACACCTCGATCGCCCAACTCATTCCGGTTTATGAATCGGAAGGCATCAGCTTCCCCGACTTCTCGGTGTGGAATCCGCAAAATGCCACCGGGCATGTCGTCATCTGCCCGCCTGCCGCTGCGCGCAGCCGCGCCATGGCGACAATTTCAAACCGCCGCGTCGCCGCAGTGACAGGCTGGGCGATGGATGCCGGTGCAATCCATCGCATGCGCTGCAACGCGGCATTCCCGCTCTCCGACCATGCCGGATACGATGACCTGCTTCGCCATGTGGAAAATGTGAATCCCAACCGCGTCCTCACACTGCACGGCTATGCCTCGGAGTTCGCTGCCGACCTCCGCGCACGCGGCATCGAAGCCTGGGCGCTCACTGGTCCCAACCAACTCGACCTCGCCCTTCCCATCCCCTCAAAAGTTGTATCGCCCGGGGCTTCCGTTCCCCCACCAGCGGGCGATTGCGGATTCCTCCAATTCTGTGCTGTGGCTGCGAAGATTGCCGACCTCACGGGGAAAACCACAAAGATCGAGCTGCTCGCCGACTACTTTCGCAGCCTGCCCGATCCCGACCTCCAGTATGCTGCAGCCTGGCTTTCGGGGAGGGCTTTTCCCGCTCCGGATGCCGACCCGCACCAAGCCGACCCAGCCATCGTTCGCGCCGCACTCGTTCAAGCCTCCGGCATGCCCGACCGTGAACTCAGGCGACTCGCACGCGGACTCAACGACATGGCCCTCACTGCGGAAACCGCCCTCTCCGCTTCCGCCGGGACACACAATCCCTCGCTTCTCGACATGGCCGCTCTTCTCCAAAAAATCCGCGCCACCCGCTCCGGCCTAGGCAAAGCCGATCTCCTCGCCACCTTCTTCCGCGAAAGCCCCGCCTCCGCCGCAAAATTCCTCGTCAAAATTCTTGCCGGCAACCTGCGCATCGGGCTCAAACACGCTCTCGTGGAAGAAGCCCTCGCCCTCACCACCGGCATCCAAGCCCACCCCGCCGGGAGCCTCGAAGCCAACAAGCCCGCCGGCGACCCCGGCCAACTGTCATTTTTCTCGTCGCATTTCCCGGAGGGAATGTGAGACCGTCACAGGCTTATGAGCGTTCCGCAGAATACCATTGCCATCGTTTACGACTACGATCAGACCCTTTCCCCGATCTACATGCAGGAGGAGGCGATCTTCCCGGTTTTCGGAATCAATGGTTCCCACTTCTGGGCGCGCTGCGGAGAACTTGTGCAGGAGCAGGGCTACGACCACGAACTGGCCTACATGAAGGTGCTCTTGGACTGCCTAGAGATCGACCGCCCCACCAATGCCCAACTTCGCGAACTCGGTGCCAAACTCACTTTTTATCCCGGACTTCCCGAGATGTTCGAGGATTTCAAAACCTCGCTCCTCACGCCGGAACACCTTGCCTACGGCATCACCGTCGAGCACTACATCGTTTCCTCCGGCATCAAGGAACTCATCGAAGGCTGCCGCCTCGCTCCCTACGTCCGCAAAATCTTCGGTTGCGAATACGCGACCGATGAGCGCGACCGGATCACTTTTCCCAAACGCGCCATCAGCCACACGCAGAAGACACAATTCCTCTTCCGCATCAACAAAGGCATGCTGGAACTCAACGAGGATGTGAATGACCACATGGATGCGACCCTTCGCCCGGTGCCGTTTTCCAACATGATCTATGTCGGCGATGGTCCCACCGATGTGCCCTGCTTCACGGTCATGCGGCGCAACGGCGGGCAGGCGATCGCGGTTTACAACCCGAACGACCCCACGCGCACGAGCTTTAAAAAGTGCTACCAACTGAGCGTCCATGCCGACCGGGTTAAAAATATCGCCCCTTCGGACTACCGCACCGGCAGCCACCTCAGACTCCTCCTCGAGGAAATGGTTCTGGAAATCGGGAGCCGCATCGTCCAACGCCGCAAAGAAGATCTCGAGGCAGGCACCGTCAAGGCGCCCAAGCACTGACCCGCTTCCGCCCGCCTGGATTTCTCCAGGCGCCCCCCGCCCGCCTTACGGCAGAAACAGAAAGAGCAACAGGCAGATGAGAGTGGGAACCAAAGCTCCGAGGAGCAGCTTGAAGGCGTCCACGCCATTTTTTCCAAAGTGCTCCTGCAGGATCGACTGACCGGCCGGGTTCGGCGCGTTGGCGATGACCGTCAGGCCGCCTCCCGCCACGGCACCCGCTACGACGGCAAGCTTCGCGGCATCCGAGAACCCAGGCACCAACGAGGCTAGGTAAGTAATGGCGGCATTGTCGTTGAAAGCGGTGAGCACTGTGGCACCGAGCAGAAGCTGCACGGGATTGAGACTCGTGAGCACCGGCTCGATCCACCACTGCTGGCAGCCGCCATGAATAACCAGGCCCGCCAGGAAGAAGCCCACAAGAACCGGCCCTCGCAGGCTCAGGACGTCCTGGTTGCGCTCGGTCGCGGCCACAAAGGCGAGGAAGAACATGAATGCCAGCACAACCATCGCCGCATAATGCGCGGCATAGACCACGAATCCGATGAAGAGCAAATGATAGAAAATGATGGAAATCGGGACGGAATTTTTGGGATGTCCGCTGTCGAGGAGAGGAGCCCTGAGGGAAAGAAGCTCCCGACGGAAAACAAAAAATGCAAGGGCATTGGAGAGAACAATCGACATGACCGCCTTCCAACCGAAGTGGGTGAGCATGAAAATCGTGTCCCATTCCCAGCGCGTAGCCACCATCACGACCGGGGGAGCTGCGAAGTGGGTTAATGTGCCACCGATAGAGATATTTACGAAAAGCAGCCCCAGCGTCGCGTAGCGAAGCTTCATAGAGGGGTTCAACTTGTAGAACTTCGATACCAGCAGAAGCGCGCAAATGGTCATCGCCGCAGGCTCGGTGATGAGAGAGCCGAGAAGGGGACCAACAGTAAGAATCGCCAACCACCATGCGGCAGGCGTGGCCTTGCCGATGTCCGCAACCTTTTTGAGCGCAACCTCGGCGAAATACAGGATCGGCCGCGAACTGGCGATGGCCATGATCACAACCACAAAAATCGGCTCCGTGAAATTCACTCCGTTGATGTAGTGCTTCGCCACATCGGCGCCCTTCATGACCATAATCGAAACAGTGAGAGGGATCAGCCAGATGCCAAAAACCGCTTCGACCTCGCCAAGGAAATGAAAGACCACAGCATAGAATTTTTTCCGGTCCAACTTGGAGAAATAGCGCTTCTGTTCGCCTGGCGCAGGCGCGGGATGCCGGAGCATGGCTTCGTGCTCATGCTCGAAATGGTGCGAGATGGCGCGGAATTTCGCAGCCAGAAAGGTATGGACGATCGCCGCAAGGAAAATCAGCGATGCAACAAGGTTGAAGGGATCCGCCTTGATGCGCCCAAGAAGTTTTTCAGGAAGGCTTTGGACGTTGGCATCGGCATACGTCTCGAGCGTCGTGGGAAAGGCAACCTGCTTCTCCTCCCCAGCGCTACCAGCAGCGAAGAGGGAGGACGAGGAGGCGAGCACCGCCACCCACATAAAAAAAATCCCCTGAAAAAAACGGAATCGAAAATGAAAAAGACCAATCATTGCGGGCCGTGGAATATCAGAAATTTGGATTCGATCAATAGGATTGCCGCGGCTGTCGGCGACGGAAAACGAGCCGTCACCCTCGGCGCTCCGGGCTTCACTCGAAGCGCTGGCGAAGACCAAATACCTCTGTTGAAAACAGGCCAACCACCGGGCTCCGTTCACCGTCCCAAGGAGAGATTGATTGCGAGGATTTTCATTGTGTGAAAGCCCCGGGCAGCTCAGAAAGAAGCCCGTTTAGTTGTCACCATCCAATATGAAATTTTCCAAGCATCCAGCCATCGCGGCAACCCTCCTCGTCGCAGTCATTGCCTTCTCGCCAGCGTTCGCCCAAGAGCCGAAGAAAGACAAGGAGCCCCTGCCAGCCTCCTCGCGCGCCGAGGACATCGTGGATCGCGCCGTCCGTAATAAAAATGTGTCCAAGAGCGTTGAAAAGGCCTCCCTCTCCGCAGCCACAATGGCCGACGCCATCGCAAGACAATTGGCGGAAACCGGCGAGTTCAAGGACGCAAAAATCATCAACATCAATGTCCACGTCGGAGATAATATCATTACCCTCGGCTTCGACGAAGGCATCGATGCCGAAGAATGGGGCATGGTTGACAATCAGGTTGAAACCGGAGCAGCCCCAGCCGCCGCCGGCGCGAAGCCAGCGCCAGCTGTGGATCGCAAATCAAAGGCGACCCGCACGATTGACTTCCGCAAAGGCAACCTCGTCCTGCTCGCAACCGAGCAAGACCACGCCGAGGGCACTGCCGCCACGGAGCCGCCCGCCCCGCAACCCCAAGAGGCATCCCTCCCCGAACCCGCGGTCGAAACCACCGTCCAGCCTCCTGCAGAGGCCACCAAACCCACTCCGTAGGCCCGCACCACGCCGCAGGCGGGCGGCTTTACTCCAGCCAGATTTTATCGACCTCAAGACGGAACGGTTCCGCTTTTTTGTTCGCCACCATCAAGCGCACCTGAGCCATCTCCCGGCCCGGGAAGTTTGGAATGTCCAGACGATCACCACGGAAGAACGGCTTCATGTCCGATAGGGGAATTTTCACCGTCCTCCAATCCGTGCCGGTCTGAAATTCATAGGCGTAGTAGTGCCGGTCGCTCCTGCTGGCCTCGACCAGAAATTGGTAAGCCTTCCCGTCACCCTTGAGCCGAATATGGACCGTGCGGAAACGGGAGACGTCGAGGGGGCCGAAATATCGCTGCAAAGACGAAAAGCCCCCGTTGTTTTCGAGCGAAACATTGCCCGAGAACACCGCATGCCCCTCATCGTTAATAGAAAATTTACCCTCCGAGCGCCCGCCCATCACCACATCGTCCTCGATCTCCCAACCCCGCAAATCCGCGTCTTTGCTGAAATCAAAAATCACCGACTCAGCAGCCGGAGCACCGACCGACCGATCAAGAGTTCCACCATCCGAGCCGGTCGGGACCGGAGTCCTGCCAAAGCCCAAGGTGGAGGTTGCCGTCAACAAAAGAAGGGGAAAGAGCATTCTCATGGCCATATCGGGTGGGTAACGAGATAGCCCATGCCATTAGGGATTGTCAAAACGCGATGCAAAAATCTCATCGCGCGCGCTGGAAAATCCCGCCTTCCTGAGGAGGACAACTTTCGGGTTCCTCGCTCTCTTAAGAACCCATCAGTTGGGTCGATCGCATCATTGGGTTGACATTCACCCCGGGAATTCAAACCTTAAAGAAGTGCAAGAGGCACCCCCATCTCCATGCTCAACTTATTTTGTCCAAGGGAAACTGAAAAAGGCGAGACTCGGGTCGCAGTCACTCCCGACTCCGCAAAAAAGTTCGTCCAGCTCGGTGTGACTTGCCGGGTTGAATCCCACGCGGGAGCCGGAGCCGGATTTTCAGACGACGACTACTTGAAGGCCGGCGCCTCGATTTCCCCCAGCCGCAGTGAGGGCCTGCTCGGCGCGGACGTCGTTGTCGGCGTGCAGGCTCCCACCGACTCCGACATCGAAGGCCTGCGCTCCGGAACGACGACGATCACGTTTCTCGACCCGTTCCGCCACCCCTCACGTGTCCAATCCCTTGCGCGGGCCGGCGTCCAAGCCGTGAGCATGGAGTTCATACCCCGCACCACGATCGCCCAGAAGATGGACGCCCTCAGCTCGCAGGCCAGTCTTGCCGGTTACGCCGCTGTCCTCCTCGCCGCGCTGCGACTGGATAAAATTCTGCCCATGATGATGACTCCCGCCGGCACGCTGCAACCCGCACGCTTCCTGATTGTGGGCGTAGGCGTCGCCGGTCTTCAAGCCATCGCCACCGCCAAGCGCCTGGGCGCGCGCGTCACAGCGTTCGACACCCGGCCGGTGGTCGAAGACCAAGTCAAATCCCTCGGAGCGAAATTCCTCAAGATCGATCTCGGCGAAACCGGCCAGACCGATCAGGGCTACGCAAAGGAGCTCACAGCCGAACAAATCGCCCTGCAGCAAAAAGGCATGGCCCGCGCGTGCGCCGAGTCCGACGCAGTCATCACAACCGCCCAGGTTTTCGGACGCCCCGCTCCGCGCATCATTACGGCGGAAATGCTCGCGGGGATGCGTCCCGGCAGCGTCGTCGTGGATATGGCGGTCGCCACAGGAGGAAATGTCGAAGGCTCGGAGAGCGAACGCGAGGTGGTTCATGGCGGCGTCATCCTGCTCGGAGCAGGCAGTCTTCCCTGCAGGATGGCGAGGGACGCGAGCACCGTTTACGCCAGCAATATCCTTCATTTCATTGCCCACTTCTGGAAACCCGAGTCCGGCCTCGACCTAGCCGGCGATGACGCGATTTCCAAGAGCGCGGTGATCACACGCAGCGGCGCGATCGTTAATGAGCGCGTGCGCACTTTCCTGGAAAAATCCCCCTGCCTCGCCTGACTATGGAACTCATTTTTGTTTTCGTTCTCTCGATTTTTCTCGGCTTCGAGTTGATCAATAAAGTCCCCTCCCAGCTCCACACTCCGCTCATGTCGGGCTCAAACGCCATCTCGGGGATCACGGTCGTCGGCGCACTCATCGCCGCCGGACACGCCGAGAATAGTGCCTTTGCAACCGCCCTGGGAGTGCTTGCAATCGTTCTGGCGACCATCAACGTCGTTGGCGGCTACGTCGTCACCGGTCGCATGCTTCGGATGTTCAAACCCAAGAAAAAAGACTCCTGATGCTCTCCTTCGACGTCATCAATTCGGGTTACATCGTCGCGTCAGTCCTCTTTATCCTCGGGCTGAAACTCCTCGGCTCCCAAACCACAGCCCGTAAGGGAAACGCCATTTCCGCCGCAGGCATGCTGCTCGCCGTCGTGCTCACCCTGTTCCAGAGGGGCCTTCAATTTCATTGGATAGCGACCGGCCTCCTCTTGGGAACCGTGATAGGACTCATTCTGGCCTTGAGAGTGCAAATGACCGGTATGCCGGAGATGGTCGCCCTCTTCAATGGATTCGGCGGCCTCGCAAGCGTCGCGGTCGCGTGGGCCGAGTATGATTTCAAACCCGGCATGCCGGCCGCCGCCGCCGCACCAGCCATTCTTGCAATCCTCATCGGCGGAGTCACCTTCACCGGCAGCCTCGTGGCTTTTGGCAAACTCTCGGGGATCCTCGGCGGAAAACCCCTCCTCTTCCGGGGCCAACTTGCCCTCAATGGCTTTCTGCTCGTCGCAGCCCTTGGCATCGGAACCGCATTCACGCTGGCTCCAGCCGATTGCTACCCGCTTTTCCTTGCCGTGGTGGCCATCGGTCTTTTGCTCGGCGTGCTCCTCGTCATTCCCATCGGAGGAGCCGACATGCCCGTGGTCATATCCCTGCTCAACAGCTACTCGGGCATAGCAGCCTGCGCTGCGGGTTTCATCATTCAAAACACGGTCCTCATCGTCTCCGGGGCACTCGTTGGAGCCAGCGGCATCATCCTCACGAAAATTATGTGTAAGGCCATGAACCGCTCGCTTGCCAATGTCCTCTTTGGCGGAGTGGGAGCCGGCCCCGGCGGGTCGGGCGCCTCGCTTCAAGGCGAACCCAAACCGATCTCTGCGCAGGATACCTACCACCTCCTCGAAGCTGCCCGCTCCATCGTCTTCGTCCCTGGCTATGGAATGGCCGTCGCCCAAGCCCAGCACGCCGTCAAGGAACTCGCCGAAATCCTGGAAAAAAACGGCGCCGAAGTGAAATTTGCCATCCATGCCGTGGCCGGCCGCATGCCCGGCCATATGAACGTCCTCCTCGCAGAGGCCGATGTTCCCTACGAGCAACTCGTCGAGACTGAAGATGTCAACCCTCTCATGGCATCTGTCGATGTCGCCCTTGTCATTGGAGCCAACGACGTCGTCAACCCTGCCGCTCGCGAGGACAAATCCAGCCCCCTCTACGGCATGCCGATCATCAACGTCGACCAAGCCCGCACCGTCATCGTTATGAAACGCTCAATGAAGGCCGGCTTTGCAGGGGTCGACAACCCCCTTTTCATCGCCCCCAACACGCGCATGCTTTTCGGTGACGCCAAGCAAACCCTCCAATCCATCGTTGGTGAATTCAAAAGCGCAGGTTAAAAAAGCTCAGCTCGGCGCTCGCAGTTGTTTCGAAAGGGATTGCCAGCCGAACAGCCTCAAGCCTAGCTTCGCCCCGCATGAGTGCTGAGCGTTGGTCCTCGCGACTGGGAGTGATTATGGCCGTGGCGGGAAGTGCCGTCGGGCTCGGAAACTTTTTACGATTCCCGGGTCAGGCAGCCCAATACGGAGGCGGGGCGTTCATGATCGCCTACTTCCTCTCCCTCCTCCTCATCGGCCTACCCATCTGCTGGGCGGAATGGACGATGGGCCGCATGGCCGGACGCCACGGGTTCCACGGAGCTCCCGGCGTGTTCCATTTTTTCATTCGGCGCCGATGGGGAAAATACGTTGGCGTCATCGGCGTCATCGTTCCCGTCGTGATCTACATGTATTACGTCGTGATCGAAGCGTGGTGCCTCGGCTACGCAGTGAGTTTTCTCACCGGCGGAATCAACTTCGACACGGTCGAAGCCTCGGGAGCCTTCTTCACGGCATTCATCGGCGCAGCCGAAAACGGGGCATCGATTGGCTTCGGCCTCGACCAAGTTGGCATCTACCTCCTGCTCGTTTTTCTCCTCAACTTCGCCCTCATTTATCGAGGCGTCGCCAAGGGCATCGAATGGTTCTGCAAATGGGCGATGCCAGCCCTGTTCCTTCTCGCATTTATCATCCTCATTCGCGTGCTCACTCTCGGAGCGCCCGACCCAGCGGCCCCCGAAAACAATGTTCTCAATGGCCTCGGCTTTATGTGGAATCCCACAAAAACAGTCGTCGAACGCCTCGAAGGCGACCATTGGATCAAAGACCGCGAGGTCATCGGAGAGCCGGCCATCGAGCAAGCCAAACACGAAGCCGCCGGCGATCCCGCCCGACGCATCCGCACCATCGGGATCATGCAACAACTCGGCAAACCCCAACTCTGGCTCGCCGCCGCTGGACAAATCTTCTTTTCCCTCAGTGTCGGATTCGGAGTGATCCTCACCTATGCAAGCTACCTCTCGCGCAGAGACGATATCGTCCTCAGTGGACTTTCCGCGACAAGCGCCAACGAATTCTGCGAGGTCGCCCTCGGCGGGCTCATCACGATTCCGGCCGCCTTCGCCTTTCTCGGTGTAGCCGGTGTGGCCGGCATGGGAACTTTCGCCCTGGGCTTCAATGTGCTGCCACTCGTCCTCGCCAAGCTTCCGTTCGGTTGGCTTTTCGGGTTCGCGTTTTTCTTTTTGCTCTTCCTCGCAGCCATCACGAGCTCGCTCTCGATGCTCCAGCCGGGCATCGCGTTTTTAGAGGAGGCCCTTGCCATTAGCCGCAAACAATCCGTCGCCATTCTAGGCTTCGTGACCGCAGCCGGATCCGCCTTTGTCCTCTACTTCAGCAAGGATTTAAAGGCCCTCGACACCCTCGACTTCTGGGTCGGCACCTTTCTCATCTTCCTCCTCGCAACCATCCAGATTCTCGTTTTCGCATGGGGCTTCGGCGTGCGCGAAGGTCTCCGCGAAGCCAGTCGCGGAGCCACATTTCCGATCCCCCGAATCTTCATTCCCATCATGAAAGTCGTGACCCCAGCATTTCTTCTCGCCATTTTCGGACTCTGGGTGCTCGTCAATGTCTTCGGCTTTTCCTTCACCGGCGGTCCCCCCGAGTTCAGCTCCTACGTCCGCGACCTCTTCATCACACCCGACCCCGTCGCATGGATGGCCATCGCGCTGGTCCTCGCCTTCGGCTCCTTCGTCGCCCTTCTGGTCTCCCGCGCAGCGGACTACCATCGCCCCATCAACGAGGAGGAAAAAGAATGACGCCCGGCGGATGGACCGTCATGGTCCTCTCGGTCGGCTCGGTCACCCTCCTCTTCTTATGGTGCGTCTGGAAAGTCCTCACCACCCCCGACGAAACGGAAAAACTCCACGGCTTTTCCTTCGAGACACCCGACGAAAAAGACACCATCAACTAAGGCGTCGTTCAGAAAGAGTCTCATATAAGAAGTGCAGGAATTTTGCCGCCAACCGAGGCGTGACAAAGGAACATGCCCGCAGCGATCTGTGACCGGGGAACAACTCGAGATAGCGTCAAAGGGACAAGCGGATTCTGTAATGGGATTTTTGGGCAGTTCCTCAATCCGCCAACCTCCCCGCACCCACAAAAAAACCGAAAAAAAACCTTGCCCCCAGCCCGCAGACCTCTATCTTGAAGTCTCAAACCGCGGGGTGGAGCAGCCCGGTAGCTCGTCAGGCTCATAACCTGAAGGTCGTAGGTTCAAATCCTACCCCCGCAACCAATTCCTTTTAATAGCTTTAAGAGGTTTCTTTTGTTCATAGAACTCGACCTCATTTTCAGGTCTGTGACAAATCCGTGACAACCACTCCTATCTTTCTTGTTTCCAGTGTTTTGGAAAAGAACCCGGCAAAACCGCACCCTCCATGCACCTGCTCCCGCGATGGATTTCCGCGCGCCTCCCGTGGCATCTTTTTTCCATGCCCGCGACCTCAGACCCGCTTGTTGACACGCTCTGCGGGGAGATGCCCGATCTCCTCCGCGAATCCAGACCCCAAAAACGCTCCGCCCGCCCCGGCCCCCTCCATCAGGTTAAATGCGGGTCGGTTTCCATTCCCATCTACCGCTGCGCCGCGGGTCCCCTCACCCGCTATTTCATTTGCTATTACCAAGGCGGCCGCCGCATCCGCCGCGGGTTTTCCCATCTCGACGACGCCAAGCGCGAAGCCCAGCTTGCCGGACGCCAGATCGCAGCTGGTCTGGAAAGGGCCACCGGTCTGACCCTCTCCGAACGCGAAGCCCACGATGCCGCTAAAAAACTTCTCGCCACAACCGGAGTCCCCCTCCTCTGCGCCGTCGAGGAATATGTGCGCAGCCGCGAACTCCTCGGCGGACACACGGTTCTTGCGGCGGTTTCCGATTTCGCCGAACGCCACAAAGGCGTCCGGGCCGGGGTGCTCGTTCCCGACCTCGTGCCGGAATTCCTCGCCTCCAAGCGCCAAGACGGAGCCAGCACCCGCTACCTCGCCCAGCTCAAAAGCGACATCACGCGCTTCGCCGCCGCGTTCACGGGTCCGATCCTGGAAGTCCGCAGCCACGCCATCGACGACTGGCTGCGCGCGCTGGGCTGCGCTCCACGAACCCGCAACTCCATCCACACCGGCGTGCGCACGTTTTTCTCTTGGGCGAAATCCCGCGGCTACCTTCCCAAAAATGAAGCCACCGAGGCGGAATCGCTCTCCAAAGTCAAAGCGGGCGAAACCACCACCGGCATTTTCACCCCGTCTCAAATGCGACTCCTGCTCGACTCGGCTCCGCCAAGAATGATTCCGTTCCTCACCCTCGGAGCCTTCGCCGGACTCCGCGCCGCCGAGATGGCGCGGATCGATTGGAGCGCGATCGACCTGGACCGCCGCCTCATCACGATCCGCGCCGACCAAGCCAAAACCGCCTCACGCCGCCTTGTGCCCATCAGCAACAACCTCGCCGCCTGGCTCGCCCCGCACGCCCAGCGCGGCCGCGTCCTCCACAGCGCGGACATGCAAAAGACAGCCGGCGCCCTCGCCAAAGTCCTCGGCATCGAGTGGCCTGCAAACGGCCTGCGCCACTCGTTCATCACCTACCGCATCGCCGAAATCCAAAGCGCCGACCAAGTCGCCCTCGAAGCCGGAAACTCCCCCGCGATCCTCTTCAAACACTACCGCGAACTCGCCTCAGCCACCCAAGCCGCCGAGTGGTTCGGGATTTTTCCCCGGCCAGCGGTTCTCTCAGCGTCGTGAGGAAAGAACAAGCGCCTTCAGGCCGAATCCCCGAGGCATATTGCGGACGATTTCCCAGTGCTGAAGCGTGCTCGGTGAGACTCCGAGATGCGTGGCAGCGTCGCGTTGTGTGAAGCCCGTCGCCTCGCGCCAGCGCTTGAGAAGTTTGCGTAACTTGTCGTGGTCCATTTTAAAAGAACTACGCGAATAGCGCATGAATGCACCAAGTAAAATAGCATACACCTCCCATGCACCCCCGGAACAGTTTTGGGTCGTGTGTTCAACGGGTTAGACTATCCCCATGAACACGAAAAAATGGTGCCAATCCGCGATGGACACTCCCCTCCTCCAGCGAGAGGAAGAGGTCTATGCAACAACACAACTTGATCCCAACTGGACCCGCTGACATGAGACTACGAACGATCAGAGGGTATGATTTTTCGGAAGTGTCCTCGGCCATGCAGAAGGCGGTTCGGCGTGGGGAAACGCAACTCGCGGGCTACTGGGCGCTGGAACTCTGGGCGAGCGGGTTCGGCAACTACGTGTGGAAGCGACTGCTGACGATCAGCGCGGAGGACTGCTGGGGCCTCATCACGGCAGAAGTGAAGGCGCTCCACGAGGGATACGCGCTCATCAACGCGAACATTCCGGCACGCCAGTCACGCGGCCGAATATTTATCTCCAAGGCGGTGATCCTGCTGTCCGAGGCGAAGAAGAGCCGCGATGCCGACCACTTGCAGAATTTGGTCTATGACCAGTGCAAAGGCGTGGATGCCGACCAACTCGCCGACGAACTCCGCTCGGCCCCCGAGTATGTGGCGATCCCCGCATATGCCTACGATTGCCACACGATCCGCGGGAAGAAGTCGGGGAAGACGAAGGCGGATTTCTTCACGGCCGAACATGCCGCGCTCAGCCCGTTCCAGCCGGGATTGTTCGATCACTTGGTGGATGCGTGAGGCGGCGAAATTGTCACAAAACTTCGGTTGAGCGGCGGTGGCGTCGCGATTATCAAATCAATCGTCAACCTATGGGGGGTTGATAAGCGGGCAGGAGTTGGGGAACTCCTGCCCGCAACTTTTTTATGGGGGAGCTTTTTGCAAAACCCGCTAAAGAGCGGTATTTTTACCTTCCACCCGTTGTGTGGTGGTTGTGGGTTTAGGTTTCAGTCTGATAAGGTGGAGTTCGTTGCGATCCAATAACTCCCACGACATTT
>Ga0247844_1001023_pt1 | contig 55446 bp, 51 predicted proteins | sample LaCtaG_FD_192421 | JGI IMG/M metagenome (GOLD analysis project Ga0247844, IMG submission 192421) | Freshwater microbial communities from meromictic Lake La Cruz, Castile-La Mancha, Spain - LaCruzMarch201714.5m_1 | ecosystem: Environmental > Aquatic > Freshwater > Lake | place: Spain: Castile-La... | reverse complement strand
CTTACAATAGTGTTGAAAATCAAGAGTATTGCCAAAATAACGACATTAATTTACTACTCACGGCCATGCAAGGGGCCACACCAAGATACGATATAGCGCTCGATGAGCAAGATAACAATTCACTTATTGTAACAGATAACAAAACAGGTAACACACAACAAGCACAACAAGTAAAAACACGTAAAGACCCAACGCTAAAGAAATGGAAAATCAAAACAGAAGAAGGTAAATACTACTACTTCGATATGGAAAGTGTGAGAGCAGCTGCACTAAGGCAAAAACTCAAGGACATTCCAATCGCCGAAACAAACATTAGAAATAATGTTGAAGCCACCATTTTTCAGTTAGGATACCATTACTCAAACGACAAGAGCCGATACAGAGGACTTGCCAAGCATAGGCTGTGGGCATACTCCCGCTCGATGTGGATAAACTTTGTGCGAATAATGAAATATGTAACGCAACTATGCCAAAGAACGCTTTTTGGACAAAAAATGCCCAATAATATAATAAATATATGTTACAATATGCAAATTAATGTATCTGCATTTGTCGCAAAAATAATAACGAATAAAAATTCCGAAATTATGCATTTTTCAACTTTTTGAAAAATGGACTTTTCGGATGGGACTCAAGTATGAATTATTATTTGTGTAAACAAAAAAGAATTCCGACTACATGCCGGAACTCCAGTTATCTTTTGAAATAATTTATGCAAATATACAAGCAAATTTTAAATTTGCAAATTTTTTTTGAATTTATATTTTTATTTGCTGTAAAATCATGTTGTTGTTGTTGATTAAAACGTTGTTTTACACTGATTTATATAAAAAACAAAGGGGAGCTTCACAGCTACCCTTTGCCACATTTTAACCTAAACCTTAACTATGAAAAATTTATCTGTTTGTTTACTCTGCAAAGATGCACAAATTATCGTTTATCGTGCAAATATATTTAGTTAAAAAAACACAACGCAATGTGTTAAATACTGTTTGGTGTTATAACTGATTTGGTAATAGATATTTATGAGTTTTGTTGAAATGTTTTTACATATTTAGTATTGACTATTCATTTTATAGTTGTATTTTAGCACTTTAAACTAGTATTTCATAAATCGTAATTCAACAAAAAACATATCACTAGTAGCATGAATTCATTTTTATATAGGGTAGCTGAAGCATTTTATTCTACATATAATAAGGATATAAATAGATTTACTTTTGTTTTTCCAAATCGGCGTGCTGGTCTGTTTTTTCAAAAATACATTTCGCTGTTAATTGATAAGCCTTTGTTTTCGCCCAAAATACTTACAATTAACGAGTGTTTTAGTTCCGCTACACAATTACAAGCCGCTGATAGGCTAAGTAATCTTTTTCTTATTTACAAGATTTATAAGCAAATAAGTAAAACAGATGAATCATTTGATAGTTTCATTTTTTGGGGCGAAATGTTGCTCAACGATTTTGATGAGGTTGATAAGTATTTGGTCGATGCGTATCAGTTATTTCAAAATGTAACTGAATTAAATGAGATTGAGCGCATGTTTAATGTGTTGTCCGAAAGACAAATAAGTGCCATCAAACAATTTTGGAAAAATTTTATTCCAGTATCCGAAGAAAAGACAAAAGAGCAATTTATTGCTACTTGGAAAGCGCTCTACGACGTATATAATGAGTTTGTTACGCAGCTTAAAAATAATTCGTTAGGTACCGAAGGTATGATTTGTCGCGAAGTGGCCGAAAAATTAAAAAACAAAGAATCAGTTCCCGAATTGGATTCTAAGAGCTTTGTTTTTATTGGTTTCAATGCACTCAATCCATGCGAAAGGGTATTGATGAGCGAATTATTAAAGCGAAATCAGGCTGATTTTTATTGGGACTATGAATCGGATGAATTACGCGATGCGGATAATCCTGCTTCCCAGTTTTTTGCTGATAATACACATGTTTTTCCTTCGAAATTGTTAATTTCAACCGCTAACTTGTCGCTTAATGACAAAGAAATAAGTCTTGTTGGGGTTCCATCGGCTATAGGTATGACAAAGCAGGTTTACTCCACGCTCGAAAAACTTTGTGTCGACAAACAGCCTTCGGACAGTTGGATTGATACTGCAGTGATTTTACCCGACGAAAATTTGTTGGTACCCATGCTTTATGCATTTCCGGAACAAATAGCCAAAATTAATATTACAATGGGCTATCCATTGAGATCAACTCCTGTGGCAGGTTTAATTTCACAGATTTTCGAATTGCAACGTAGGATTCGTGTAACAGGATCAAAAGTCTTGTTTTATCATAAAAATATTTCGGATATTTTAAATCATCAATATGTATCGCAGCTATTGGCAACTGATTGTAGTAATGTGTTGACTGATATGGCAAGGTTTAACAAAATATATGTGAATGCAGCCGATTTGCATAAAAACACGTTGTTCCGATTGTTGTTCTCGCCCGTAAATTCTACTGTTGACTTAATTCATTATTTGCTCGAAATTATTAAACAATTAAGCTACGAATGGCAAAGTAGTGCATCGGAAGATGCTGATTTTCAAATCGAACGTGATTTTTTACAACAGTTTTATTTAACAATCAACAGAATTGAAACTATTGTAAGCCAGAATAGTGTAGATGCAGGAATGAGTATGGATACCTTGGGCAAAATTATTCAGCAATTAGTTGCTGGAATTTCTATCCCTTTTATTGGCGAACCTCTTGATGGATTGCAGGTTATGGGCGTGCTTGAGTCACGTGGCCTTGATTTCGAAAATGTGATTATTACTTCGTTTAACGAAGGTGTTTTTCCCAAAAAATCTTCACAAAATAGTTTTATCCCATATAATTTACGTAAAGGATTTGGTTTACCTACTTTTGAATATCACGATGCCATTACTTCCTATAATTTTTACCGTTTAATACATCGTGCCAAAAGATTGTATTTTATTTACGATGCTCGTACCGAAGGTTTGCAAAATGCCGAAGTAAGTCGCTATATCAATCAATTAAATTATCATTATGGCTTAAATATTCAAAAAAAATCGATAAACTACGATATTTCATTTGGCGAAACCAAGCAAATAGTGGTACATAAAACGCCTGAAATACTACAAAAAATGCAATTGTTCTTTTCCAAAAATGAAGATAAGAGGTATCTATCGGCTAGTTCAATTAAATCGTATATTGATTGTCCTCTCCAATTTTATTTAACCCGAGTAGAGCGCGTTGATCAAGCCGAAGAAGTGAAAGAAACTGTTGAAGATACCATGTTTGGTACCTTGTTTCATACTGTAATGGAATATATCTACAAACCACTTACAGGCCGTCTTATACAAAAGGATGAGATTGATATACTAATAAAAAGTACATCGGTTATTGATAAATACATTCGAAGAGCATTTAACGAAGAGTTTTTTCAGAAAAAAAATGCTGACGAAATAGAGTTGGAAGGTAATAATTTACTTATTGCCAGCGTTCTTCGTAAATATGTTATTAAGGTTTTGCAATATGATAAAAGCTATGCACCTTTTGCTTTGATTGAGTCCGAAAAAAAACTTGATATGACAATTAAAACCCAGCGTGGAAATGTAAATATTGTTGGTGTGATTGATCGTATCGACGAAAAAGATGGAAAATTGCGCGTGCTCGATTACAAAACGGGAGGAGGTACACTTGACTTTACTAATTGGGAAGAGGTTTTTGAACATAATAACGACAAACGACCCAAATATATTTTGCAAACATTTTTGTACGGTATGCTGTATAAAGAACATGCTGGAACTAAAAAAATTGAGCCTGGAATAATTTATCTACGTGAACTCTTTAAAGATAAATTCAGAACTGAAATTCTCCACAAACCCACCAATTCGTATGTTGACGATTATCGTGATTTTGAATTAGAATTTGGCGAGCATTTAACCAATTGTCTGGATGAAATTTTTAATGACGAAATTCCATTTGTACAAACCGAATCGAATAAACCCTGCGAATATTGTGTTTACAAAACTATATGTAATAGATAGTAGAGACGCGGCATGCCACGTCTCTACGGAAATGATGAACGATGATGCCAAACGAGACGCGGCATGCCACGTCTCTACGTGAAAAAAACACCAATATGAAAACCGACAAATTTCAAAATAAATATAGAATACCATCAGCTCGTGCAAATTGGCACGATTATAATGGCGGTGAATATTTTATTACAATATGCACAGCCCAACGAATGCATTATTTTGGCGAAATAGATAATGGCAAAATGAAATTAAATGCAATAGGCCATAAATTAGAAGAATTGATAGGGGAAATTAAAATACATAATCCATATTGTGAAATACCCCTTTATCAAATTATGCCAAATCATGTGCACCTGATTGTTTGTATTGATGAATGTAGAGACGCGGCATGCCACGTCTCTACGGAAATGATGAACGGCGATGACAAACGAGACGCGGCATGCCATGTCTCTACGGAAATGATGAACGGCGATATTAAACGAGACGCGGCATGCCACGTCTCTACGGTTGGAACGTACGGTAAACGGTCGGTGAAAAATGAAAAAATGCATGAAATTGCTGATGAATGTGGTTTATTATCCACGGCAATGGGTGGTTTGAAATCGGCATTGACAAAATATGCCAATTTAAATAAAACAAAATTTGGTTGGCAAACCCGTTTTTACGATCATATTATTCGTACTCACGACGAAATGAATATGATTGCCCATTACATCGAAAATAACCCAACAACTTGGGAAAATGATAAATTTTTCACTACAATTCACGTAAATGTGTAGAGACGCGGCATACCACGTCTCTACAAAAAATATTTGTATCAATTTGTGGGTCGAAAATACATTTACGTGTAACTATTTTTTTTAGGGTCGGAGACCCGATGCTATTTGTATTTGTTTTCAATGTTTTATTTGTCAATTATTTACTTCGAGAATTTTTTCGAAAACTTCAATAAATTTTATTCAAAAGATGTACATCTTAATTAATAAAAGATGTATATTTGTTGCATAAAAAGATGTACATCTAATTTGAGAATAGATGTACATCTATCAATTTATCAAACATTAAGTTTTCAATAATGAATTCAATACTTTTCAAATCAAACAAATTGAATATTATGCCAATAAAGTATGTTGTAAAAACCAAAAAAAGTGGATTAGGCGAAAAGGCCATTAAAAACTACGCGCTTCCTGTAAGATCAGGCGAAATAAGTACCCGACAATTGTCCGAAGAGTTGTCGGAGCGATGCACATTGACCGAAACTGACATTCGAGCAACATTAATCGGTTTGTCTAAAATAATTGAAGAATACCTACACAAGGGCTATAGTGTACGGTTGGATGATTTAGGACGATTTACACTCTCTGCCACAAGCGATGGCTTCGATATGCCCGAACAATGTACACCAAGTAAAGTAAAAGCAAAGAAAATTTGTTTTATGGCTGATAAACGGTTAAAAGAAAACCTAAAAAAAGTAACTTTTGAGCGAAAAAATTGATTTATAATGTAGCGAACGACGGATGCAAAATGATCTTGCCAAATGACAAAATAGATTTACAAAGTGCTTAAAAATGTGAAATATTATGTTTATATTTGCGGGGTCGAAGAGAGGTGGGTAAACTTGATTAAAAGTTTAGCTTGACGAACTTTATAATACTTTTTAAAATAAATATACAAGCAAGAGCCTTACTTTCCACCGGTCGTAGTATGGAGACCAGCGTCCGAGCGCCAAGTTTTACGTTACAACGAGCGAAGATTATACGCTACGAAATGCAGGGTTGGGAAAATAGTGATTATAAACAATAATTATTCGTAAAATGTGCAAAAATCAAGGCGGCGAAATAGTACTATTACGTATTACTATATTACTAAGTCAGCTAAGGACACAGCTTGAAAAAAATCCTAACGGATGGTGCGAGAAGTTTTACGTTTAAAGAGCATATCCGAAACGACTAGGGCTTGTCACTATCGTTCACAAATTATCAGAATATTATTTGTAGATTCGTAGTGTATTAACATATTAAAATCACAAAAACAATAACTCAAATGCAAAAACTAATTCATTGTATCGATGCAAGTATAACAGCGATGATTGCTTTACCAAACCAATCTAATAAATGGGATGTATTCGCCATCTCAAAAGTTCGTGGCATGGGCAATGCCGATTATAACAAAAAGGTATTTGATTTCGATTTTATTGAAGTCGTTCCGTTGAATAGCAGTAACGGTTTGTCGTATGTTTGTTTAAACAAAGACAACAAATGGGGCTTATTGGAGCTAAAAGACAACGATACACTCCAATCTGAATGGAAACTTATTGAAGATTTCGTTTATGACGACATGGATGTGATGTTGAAAAAATGGAAAATTAATAAAAAGAAGTTCTGATAAAATAATCAAGCCAATTGAAAAGCGGCAATTCGTGTTACTAAAACAATTAAAATTACATATTATGAGAGGCTTAACATCATTTTTTTTTAATGAATTATATTCAGGAAGTCTAAACAGTTTATTAGTTTACGTTAAATCTGATAATACTTTAGACTTAGAAATCCGAGAAAACTATATAAATATCTATTATAGAGGTGGAAATATATTGAGAGTGAGTATTAAAAAATCCTGTTTTCAATTTCATTTTGATGAAAAGTATTTAAAAAATTATACTTTTTTGTCGATACAAACTATTAATAACTTCAAATCTAATCAAGATTGGAATAATTTCATACCTGTGGCAAAGCAAGCTATAGATTTTTATTTTACTAAGGACAAGAAACAAGAAAGAGAATTTCAACAATTGGTCATTCGGGAAAATAACAATTCATCAATAGCAAATGGAACCGATTATTTTATAATAGACATTGAATATGACAACCACACCAATGCTCGCTTTGATTTAATAGCTGTTGAATGGCCATCAGTAGCATCAATCAGAAAATTAGCAAAAGGGTTTAAGCCCAAATTGGTTGTTATTGAAATGAAATATGGCGATGGTTCATTCAAAGGTAGTGCTGGTATTCATAAGCATATTGAAGATTTTAATGTCTTTAAATCTGAATCGATTAAGGTTAGCAAATTTATGAAGGAGATGTTAGAAGTTTTCAAACAAAAACGGGATTTGGGACTTATTCCATGCTTATCAGGAATTGGTAAGACAAATTCAAATGCAGTAACAGAATTTGCTGAAGATATTGAAATGATATTTCTTATTGCGAATCATGATCCAGCAAGTAATATTTTACAAACTGAACTTTCTGGAATTCAAAATCACGATATCAAGTTTATAACATCAAATTTTATGGGGTATGGTTTTTACCAAGAAAATGTTTTTAAATACCCCGAATTTATTGAGAGATATAAAACCCAGATATTACATGAAATTTAAAATCCATCGTGGCACAAAAGAAATCGGCGGTTCGTGTGTAGAGGTTTGGACTTCTACCACAAGAATACTGCTTGATTTCGGTATGCCCTTAGTCAATAAGGAAGGAAGCGAATTTGACTTTAGCAAATACAAGAACCTTACAGCCCCTGAATTAATTGAACACGGAGTTTTGCCGGACATTAATGGACTTTATGACCATACTGACAAACTGATTGATGGTGTTATCATATCTCACGCACATCAAGACCATTACGGACTGCTTCATTACATTCATAAGGGTGTTAAACATTATTTAGGTGAAGCCACCCATAAAATAATTGACCTTAACAATTTGTTTACACCGCAGGAAATTCACATTGAGAATGTCAACTATTTTGAAAAAGAAAAGGCATTTCAAATTGGGGATATTTCAATTACGCCTTATTGGGCAGACCACTCCGCTTTTGATGCGTATTCATTTTTAGTGGAGGCGGAAAGTAAAAGTCTGTTTTATTCGGGCGATTTCAGAAGTCATGGAAGGAAAGCAAAAGCATTTAAATGGTTTCTTCACAACGCCCCTCAACATGTAGATTATCTGCTGCTTGAAGGCACAACCATTAGTAGAGAAAGCAAACCATTTAAGACTGAAACCGAAATTGAGAATGACTTTGTCGAAATTTTTCAAGAGCAAAATAAAATCAATTTAATTTACACTTCAGGTCAAAATATTGACAGAATTGTATCAATTTTTAGAGCTTGTATAAAAACGAATAAAATTTTAGTTGTTGATGTGTATGTGGCAACTGTTCTGAAAACATTATCAGATTTTGCCAAAATTCCTTATCCCTCAAAAGAGTTTGAAAATTTGAAAGTAATGTTCGCCCACTACACAAATAAAAGATTAACAAAAGAAGGGAATGCGAAAATTTTATATCAATTCAAATCATTTAAAATAACAAAAGAAGAAATTGGCAATCAAGAAGGTAATTTGGTGATGCTTGTAAGACCTTCGATGCAAAAGGATTTGGAACACATTAAAGGTATTGAAGGTGGAAATTTTATATATTCTATGTGGGAAGGATATTTCGATAAATCAGACATAAAACCATTTATTAACTATCTGACAAATCTCAATTTCACGATACAAAAAATTCATACTTCAGGTCACGCAGACACGCTAACATTAAAACAAATGGTTGAAGCAATAAAACCAAAAAATATTGTTCCAATTCATACTTTTAGTAAAAGTGAGTATGCCAGGATTTTCTCAACACCAATAGTTGAAATAAACGATGGAGAAACTATTTCTATCGACTGAATAAAATTCAAAATGTATGTCATTAAAAATTCTTTACATTCACGGCTTTGGCAGCACGGGCAACAGCCAAACCGTTCAGGGGCTACAAAATATACTTGGCAATGACGCAACTATTCTCGCGCCTCAGTTTTCTAATGACTTAAGTACTGTAGCACAGATAGAACAAAATATTGCGGAAGCTAAAAAACTCATGCATGAATTTCGTCCAAATGTTGTGATTGGTTCGTCATTTGGAGGCTTTATTGCTACTTTTTTAAACGGATATCCACGTATTTTAATAAACCCTTGCTTGCGTCCTTCGGAGCGTTTGCACAATCTTTCGCCTAACATGAGTAAGGAAGACATAGAGCTGCTTAAAGCCTTAGAAACTTCACATGATATAGACGGAGAGATGCGTTTCGAGATGTACGGATTATTTGGATTGCATGACGAATTATTTTCATATCTCAACTTGTTCAAAAAACAATACGGCGAAAGCAAAACTTACACTATGCCTTGCGGACACCGTATGGATGCCGAAAATATTGAAAATCACCTTATTCCAATTATTTGGGAAGTTAATAAAATTACAGAAAGTCTTACACACGAAATGTTTGACGGTTATTGGCCCGATGATATTTAGGATGATAAAGATGGATCTTAACAACCAGGAATATAAAACTTTGTTAGTCTTTTATTTAGCAAAGTTCTGACAATAAAAAAATACACAACAGATTTACAAAAAACTTATAAAGATGACAATGAATGATTTAGATATTCAGGAATTTGAAAGACGCTTTGCTGCTGAGTTTGATGGCATTGGAGATTTTCATTTAGGATTAGCAGTGGTGGATTTAGATGGTAAATATGGTGTTATCAATAAGAAAGGTAAAATTGTAATTCCACTAATTTATGATTACATTTCCGACTTTAGTGATAATCTGGCTGTCGCATATATCGACGACAAAGGTAGTTTTATCGACACTAAAGGCAAACTAATAGGTCCAATGATTTACGATGATATATGTGGCGAATTTGTTAATGGTTTGGTAAAAGTGAGTATTAATGGAAAATTCGGATTTGTCAATAAAATGGGTGAACTTGTAGTTCAGGTTATTTATGACAGTGCGGAAGATTTTACAAAAGTCGGCATTGCAAAAGTGTGCATTAATGGCAAATATGGATTTGTAAATAAGCTGGGCGAACTATCAGCAGAATAAGCATTAATGAATGAGATTTTATTCAACGGTATTTTCAAATTCTTAAAAAGCATGTAAGATATACTAAGCTTCGGAAGCAGTAAAGCGAGGTTTTTAATAGGTTAACCTATGTAAAAGGTAGGATTTCGGATGTTTTAGTGGGTGCATCCAATGTTTTAGATCCTATATCGGATGTTTTTGTGAGTTCATCCTATCTAAAAGTTAAGATTTTAATAACTCGCTCTTCGTAGCCTAAAGTCTCGCATTGGACTGGGCGTTCCTACCGATAAACTGACATATATCAAGTGTCTATTTCCAATTGTCTTGCGTGTATTAGACTGTTTTTCTCAAAACTTTTAGTGCATTTAATCCCAAATAATCGTTTTTCATCCCATTATTGGTCTTTATTTCCCATTTTTTTTAATAATAGCTAAGAGTTGCTTTTCTTTGCAATATAAATAATGCTCGTTTATTTTGATTGTAGATTATGATAATTTATAAGTGCTTATTTTGATAATTGAAATTGGATTTTTTATGTTAATTACAAAACTCCAATTGAACCAATACCAATACTTATATGTTTAATGAGGGAGTTTGTAAATATAAAGTCAATATAAAATTTGATATTTGAATTGTATGTGTTGAATTGTAAGTAAAATGTGGATTTGAAGAATAAATTACATTTTTGAATGGTGTTTTTTCGAATTATTGGGAGTTTGTGTTTGAAATGAATGATTTGAAATGAAAAGATTATTTGGATGTGTATTATGCTTTAATTTAATGTTTTAAGTAATTCAATTATGCTTTTATTCAATTAAAAAATGCTAATTTTCAGCATTAAATATCGTTTAAAATAAAATTTAATTACTTTTGTGACTTGATTATAAATTGTAACTAATATGGCAAAATTCAGAGGTGCAGTGGTTGTTGATACCGAAAAATGCAAGGGTTGTGACCTTTGCGTAGTGGCTTGTCCAACAACTGTTCTAGCATTATCCAGCGAAGCAAATTCTAAAGGATATAATTTTTCGCACATGGCTCAGAGTGAGGAGTGTATAGGCTGTTCGGCTTGTGCAAATGTTTGTCCTGATGCTTGTATAACGGTGTATAGAGTAAAGTTGCAATAATTGATTGCACTTGCTATTAATTTAAACAAAAAAAGATTTCATTTTCAAATTGTAAGTAAACAATGAGCAATAAAAATCAAGATAACGAAATACTCTTAATGAAGGGTAATGAGGCTATAGCACATGCAGCCATTCGCTGTGGTTGCGATGGTTATTTTGGATATCCAATAACTCCACAATCCGAAATAATGGAAACATTGATGGATTTAGAGCCTTGGAATACAACTGGTATGGTAGTTTTACAGGCCGAAAGTGAAACATCTTCCATTAATATGGTTTATGGTGCTGCTGGTTGTGGTAAAAAAGCAATGACATCGTCATCCAGCCCAGGTATAAGTTTAATGCAGGAAGGAATGTCATATCTTGCTGCTGCTGAATTGCCCTGTGTTATTGTAAATGTTATGCGCGGTGGTCCGGGCTTAGGAACAATTCAGCCAAGTCAGGCCGACTATTTTCAAACAGTAAAAGGTGGTGGACATGGCGATTATAAAGTAATTACGCTTGCTCCAGCTTCGGTTCAGGAAATGGCTGACCATACAGTAATGGCTTTTGAGCTAGCCTTTAAATATCGTACACCTGCCATGGTTTTGGTAGATGGTATTATTGGCCAAATGATGGAGAAAGTGATTTTACCTCCATATAAACCACGTTGGACCGAGGAAGAAATAAAGAAAAATACACCTTGGGCAACACTCGGAAAATCAGCTGATCGTGGTCCTAATATTATTAATTCGTTGCGTTTGGAAGCATACGAAATGGAAGAGCTTAACAATACACTTCAAGGTCGATATCGTGAAATTGAGAAGAATGAAGTTATTTTTGAAGAAATTAATTGCGAAGATGCGGATTATTTGTTGGTAGCTTTTGGGATAAGTGCTCGTATTTGTCAAAAAACCGTAGAATTGGCACGGATGGAAGGTATCAAAGTGGGTTTAATACGTCCTATTACACTTTTTCCGTTTCCAACTCAAGTATTAAAACAATATGCCGAAAAGGTTAAAGGAATGCTATCGATTGAAATGAATGCCGGACAAATGGTTGAAGATATTCGATTGGCTGTAAATGGCCGAGTTCCTGTTGAATTTTATGGAAGAATGGGAGGGATAGTGCCTTCGCCAAATGAAGTTTTTGAAGCATTAAAAACGAAGTTAATAAAATAAAAATGAATATTGCTGATATTATAAATCCTGCCAATTTGGTTTATGAAAAAACCAAAGTAATGAATGATACACCCATGCATTATTGTCCGGGATGTAGTCATGGCGTAGTGCATAAGCTTATAGGCGAAGTAATTTCCGAAATGGATATGCAAGATAAAACAATAGCTATTGCACCTGTAGGTTGTGCTGTGTTTGCATATAAATACCTCGATATTGATTGGCAACAAGCTGCTCATGGTCGCGCACCTGCGTTGGCTACAGCTGTAAAGCGCTTATTGCCTGATAGATTGGTTTTTACATATCAAGGCGACGGCGACCTTGCTGCCATTGGTACTGCCGAAACAATTCATGCTTGTAACCGTGGTGAGAATATTGCTATAATTTTTATTAATAATGGAATTTATGGTATGACTGGGGGGCAAATGGCTCCAACTACTTTGATAGGCATGAAATCATCCACTTCACCGGCTGGACGTACAGTTCCTTTAGCAGGTAATCCATTGGATATTACTAAATTATTAGCACAGCTCGATGGAGTTTGTTATGCTGCTCGTCATGCTGTACATACAGTGGCTGCTGTTCGTAAAACGAAAAAAGCAATTCAATTGGCTTTCGAAAATTCGATGAATAATAAGGGAACTTCCATAGTTGAAGTTGTTTCGACTTGTAGTTCGGGTTGGAAAATGACACCTGCTGACTCAAACGATTGGATGGTTGAAAATATGTTTCCTGCATACCCAATGGGTGATTTAAAAAACGAGTAAATCAATTACAATGACAGAAGAATTAATAATTGCCGGTTTTGGAGGTCAAGGCGTACTTTCAATGGGGAAAATTTTAGCATATTCGGGTTTAATGCAAGGGCAAGAAGTAAGTTGGCTGCCTTCGTATGGTCCTGAGCAACGAGGAGGTACAGCTAATGTAACCGTAATTTTAAGCGATGAACGTGTAAGTTCACCAGTATTGAATAATTACGACACAGCCATAATTTTAAATCAACCATCGCTCGAAAAATTTGAGAGTAAAATTAAACCTGGTGGTATATTGATTTTTGATGGAAATGGATTTCATAAATTCCCTACTAGAACGGATATAAACATATACAGAATTGATGCAACCGAATATTCGTATGCTAACAATGTTGTTAAAACTATGAATATGATTATTTTAGGAGGATATCTTAAAGTTCGACCCATTGTTGAAGTGGCCAATGTACTGAAAGGTCTGAAAAAATCATTACCCGAAAGGCATCACCATTTATTGAGCTCTAACGAAAAAGCATTGCATATTGGAATGGACTTAATCAAAAAGATTAATTAACTATTTTATTGAAAATGAAAAGCTTGCTTCAGTATTTGTAGCAGGCTTTTTTTGTTTTAAAGGCTCTCAATTTTTTATTACCTTTGTACTTTCTTTTTTCTATAAACTAAAATGATTGATAATTCTGTATTTCACAATAAAAAAGTAGCATTTCATACCTTGGGATGTAAGTTGAACTTTGCCGAAACATCTGCTATTGGTAAAAAAATGACCGATGAGGGATTCGTAAAAGCGCGTGCAGGTGAATCGGCTGATGTGTGTGTTATTAATACTTGTTCGGTGACCGATACAGCCGATCGCAAATGCCGTCAGGCTATTTCAAAACTTAACCGACAACATCCTAATGCTATAATGGTTGTTACAGGATGTTATGCACAATTGAAACCCGAAGAAATTTCGAAAATTGAAGGTGTTGATTTGGTATTGGGTGCTAACGAAAAGTTTAGTATACTGGACTATATTCGAAATATTGACACAGATAAACCAGCTTCATTCCATACTACCAAAATTAATAAAATAAAGGAATTTACCCCTTCGTGTTCACGCGATGATCGTACGCGTTATTTTTTGAAAGTTCAGGATGGTTGCGATTATTATTGTACGTATTGTACTATTCCTTTTGCTCGTGGAGCTAGTAGAAGTGCTAGTATTGAGCAAACTATCGAAAAAGCATGGGAAGCAATACTTGCGGGTGCTAAGGAAATAGTGTTGACTGGTGTAAATATTGGTGATTTTGGAAAAAGTAATGGCGAAAGTTTTTTAGACTTGGTTAAGGCTTTTGATGCTATTGATAGTGATGTTCGATTCCGAATTTCGTCGATTGAGCCAAACTTACTTACGGATGAACTGATTGATTTTGTGGTTAATAGCAAAAAGATTATGCCACATTTTCATATCCCATTGCAATCAGGTACAAATGAGGTATTGCAACTGATGAAACGAAAATACAAACGGGAACTTTTTGAAAATAAAGTTCAGAAAATTAAATCGTTAATGCCACATGCATTTATAGGTGTGGATGTAATAGTGGGCGTACGTGGCGAAACTGCAGAATTGTTTGAGGCTAGCTGCGAGTTTATCGATACCTTGGATATTTCGCAGCTGCATGTTTTTACATATTCCGAACGTGCAGGTACAAAAATGCTTGACATAGAGCAAAATACGCCTATTTCTGAGCGCAAAAAACGGAGTGAGATATTGCATTTACTTTCGGATAAAAAGATTCAAAAATTTTACGAATCGCATATTTCGAAAACTTATCCAGTGCTTTGGGAAAGCCGACAGCAAGGTGATAAGTTGGTAGGATTTACCAATAATTATATTAAAGTTGAACGGCTTTATGATAAATCAAAAGTGAATACTGTTGAAATGGTGCAACTTGGTGACTGGAACGAAGAAAAGTCAGCATTAACTGTACTGAATTAACACGAAAGACTCGTTATGAAATTAGATGTCTATGTTGTTAATTATCAATTATTAATTATTAATTTGAGAAAAGGTGTTAGCAAAACGAATCATTCCCTGCCTGGATATAAAAGATGGCAAAACGGTAAAAGGAATCAATTTTTTGAATATAACTGATGTGGGCGATCCTGTAGAGTTGGGTGCTTTGTATGCTCAAATGGGTGCCGACGAACTTGTGTTTTTGGATATAACGGCCACCAACGAAAAGCGTAAAACTTTGTCGGAATTGGTTACGCGCATTGCAAAACATATTAATATACCTTTTACAGTAGGTGGAGGGATATCGAGTGTAGAAGATGTGTCGGTATTACTAGCTTGTGGTGCCGATAAAATTTCGGTAAATACCTCGGCAGTTCGCAATCCACAATTAATCAGTGAATTGGCCAGTCAGTTTGGAAGTCAATGTGTGGTGTTAGCTATTGATACAAAATGTATTGATGGCGAGTGGTTTGTTTTTTTGAATGGTGGACGAGTCCCTACCGACATTAAAACTGTGGAATGGGCAAAACAAGCAGTAACACTTGGAGCTGGCGAAATATTACTAACTTCGATGAACAACGATGGAACGAAAGATGGATTTGCGCTAGATATTACACGCGCAGTGTCCGAAGCTGTAAATGTACCTGTCATTGCAAGTGGTGGCGCAGGAACAATGGAGCATTTTATCACCGTTTTTGATCAAGGTAAAGCCGATGCAGCATTGGCTGCCAGTATTTTTCATTATAAAGAAATCGGAATTCCTGAACTTAAATCGTTTTTAAAAGAACAAGGGGTTGAGGTAAGAATTTAAATTGCAGTTAATTGCTTTAAAATGAACTACTTTTTGGTTTTTTTATTTGTCTAGTAAAGAGAAAATAAGGATTGATAAACCAATAACACTTAAGGTGATAATTGGAATTTTTGGGTTTTCAATCTCAAGATGTTTGTATTTTTTCAGAAATGTTTGTGAGTAAACAGAATAAAGAAAAACCGCAATAATAGTACCCAGTAGGGCACCTCCAATAATGTCAAACGGGAAGTGTACGCCAAGGTAAATGCGTGAATAACAAACTATTGAAGCCCAAAGTAAAACTGATATACTGTAAAGTCTATTACGGATTATCAATGAACTTAATATCGCAAAGCCTACTGTATTTGTTGCATGAGACGACACAAAGCCATATAAACCAGCTTTTTGGTTTTTTACCAAGTGAATGAAATTCGCTAAACTCTCGTCGTGCGAAGGTCGTAGACGTTGTACTGTTTCTTTTATAAACACTGATATTTGATCCGACATTACAACGCTAAGAATTAAAACCAGTACTATCCATAGTCCTTTTTTACCATAGGTTTTTAGCAAAACATAAACTACTGATATATAAAATGGAATCCAAACAGGAACTTTGCTGATGGTATACATAAAGGCATCGAAATACGCTGAATGTAAGCTGTTTATTAGCAAAAATATTTGTTTGTCTATTGCAATTAATTGCGTTAATATATCCATTTCAAGTTATATTTTTTCAATATCCTTAGCTTCAATCCAACCGATATTGCCATTTCCTACTTTAATCTCAATCCATTGATCTAGCACGCTTTTAATTGATACTTTTGTACCTTCGTGTAGTTGAAATAAATCAGTTCCACTTTTATCAGGCGAACTTTTAATTGTAACTGTGCCCGACATGATTATAGCTTCGTTGTGATTCATAAGCTGATTGTGACGTACAGAAGTGAAAATGATAATAACAATAGTTATTGCTAACAGAATAAATGCAGCATAAAATGTAATTTTACGGATTATCATACTGTTTCCAAAAACAAAAAACAGGAAGCACGATAAAGTAATAATTAAAAGAATGACACTCAATACATACCATTGATCAATCGAAAGTAGTTTGATAATATTGTCAATCCATCGTTTTACAAAAAATGGAGGTACTTGCACAATATTATCTACAATTTTTGTTTGAGCTAGCTCCAAATTTGCTTCAGCATCATCGTAGTTAGGGGCAAGGCGTAGTGCACGTTCGTAGTTTAAAATTGATCTTCCTACCTCACCAGTTTTGTAATAAGCATTGGCAGTGTTATAATACAGTTCTGCCGATACGCCATATTTTTGTACAATATCTTCATAATGCATGGCAGCAGCCTCATAATTGCCTGTTTTGTAAAGTTTATTAGCTTGGTCAATAGCTTCCTTTTGAGCAAAAAGGGAGCATAAACTTAGAGCAAGTATTGTGATTATTGAATAAAATCTTTTTTTCTTCATATCCTAAGTGCGTTTTATTTATACAAGAATAAAATTAGGCTTTACGTATATTGTTTTCCAAACTACTAATCGTTTTTATTGTAGTTTCGTATAAATTACCCATTTCTTGTTGACCAGAGTTTGGTGCATAACGTGCAAATTCACAGGTGTTTAAAATGTCGACGAATTTATTAATTAATTCATCCTCTACACCTAGTTTTTGCAACTCAATCACTACGTTTTCTTTTGTTAACGACGATACGGGTATTGTTAGTTTATCACTTAGATAATTCCAAACAGCTTTCATAAGCTCCTCGTAGAATAAATCTTTTTTACCTTCGTTCAATAATTTCGATGCTATTTTCAATCTTTTTTGGGCTGCTTTATTTGCTTTTTTATTGCGTACAAAACTAATGTTAGCGTTCTCTCTGATTTGTTTTTGAAATACAAAAAACAAAATAAGACTGATAATAAGCGGAATGATATAAATAATCCATGATAGAATGCTGCCAAAAAATGGTTTCTTTTCTTTTTCAACTTCAAATGCCGAAGTTACAATAAAGCGTATATCGCTACCGAGTTGTTTTACATCTTCTTTGGCTACATAGGAACTTACCACACTATTACCTTCACCTGTACCTTTTTGTACTTTAAGGTTGTAAATAGGTGTACGTAAGGTTTTATATGTTTTTTCTTTTATATCAAAATAGGCAATTTCGGTCGATGGTATTTGAAAATCGCCACCATGACGTGGTATAAACATGTATTCGATAATTTTGGTTCCCGAAATGCCGTTTATGTTGGTTTTGAAATTGTTATTGACTTTGGGGTCGTACACCTCAAATCCATCAGGGAATTTAATTTCGGGATTCTGAATTAGTTTCAAATTGCCATTGCCCGAAATTATAATCTTTAGTGTTACAGCATCGTTCGCTTTAATGTTTTCGGACGAAATGCTCGACGACATGGATAAAGTACCTACTGTTCCGTTAAAATTGGCTGGCTTATTGGCAGGCAAAGGATTAACTTTAACGACAGTAGCTGGAGCCGAAATAGTTTTTTGAACGTTGGAATAGGAATCAAAAAAATCATCGAAAATACTACGCATTTGTTGCTTGTTTTCAACTCGAATTACCGCATCAAAAACTGCTTTGTCAATTTTGAGTTCGCCTGCTTGTTGAGGGAATAGTAAAACTTGATACAATACAACAGTTCCATAGTTTCTTCCATTAAAGTTCTCGTACGAAAATTGTTTGTTTTGCGACAATTCAATTTCATTCTTCATAAAACCTTTGAAATCGGGCATTTTTTTGTTTGCACACTGCACTACATCAAGTAATGTGTACAATTTGTAAGTTACCAATATCGGTTCTTGTTCGTACACATTTGTTTTGGATACACTTGCTTTAATAAAAACATTATCATTGCTTATGCTTTGACCAGCCGAAGATCTTGCTTGCGATTCTTCTTTTCCTGATTTTGTTGATGAATTATCATCGGCAGGCAACACTTTTATGGATAATCCGTTTGAATTGTATTTTTTACCATCAACAGTAATACTTGCCGATGGAATAGTAAATGTTCCTGTTTTAGTGCCTTGCAAAGTATATGTATACGAAACCGATACCGATGAATTTGTTTTGCCATTTACAATTTGATAACTCGAACTACGTGATTCGAATGGTCCAGCCAATACTTCAAAATTATTAAAGTCGGAAGTACGTAAATCTTTTCCAGTAGCATTTACTGTAAATACTAACTGAAATGGTCGGTCAAGAATGACTGTAGATGGTGCTGAAGCAGTGAAACGTACTGGTTCTTCGGCCAATACACTTAATGTGCTTATTAATAAGATGTTAAAAAATAATATTTTAAGTCTCATATATACTTAAGTTAGTAATTTGAAATTTGAAAATTGGAAATTAAGTAAATAAGAAATTTGAATATGGGTTAGTCTTCACATTATCCCATTCTTGACCCTGCCTGCCGCAGGCAAGTACGCCAAGCGGCAAAGCCGAGTGGGCATATTATCACATTGATACATTGCCTACCAATCTTTATCAGCACTTTTACGAGCTCTCACTGGTTGTTTCTTCTTCTTGTCCATGGTATTTTTCTCATCCTGCATCAATGCTTCCAAAATTTGCTGAGCATTTTGTTTCGACATTTGAGGTTGCTGCTGCTGTTGTTGTTGATTCTTGTCTTGTTCTTTTTTCTGCTCTTTTTCCTTCTCTTTATCCTTGTCTTTATTCTGCTGTTGTTTCTTCAACATCATTTGAGCATAAGCCAGGTTATAGCGCGTTTCATCATCTTTTGGATTGGCTTTGAGTGCCATTTTATAGGCATTTATACTTTCCTCAATTTTTTTGTCGGAAAGTAATGCATTGCCCGCATTATGAAATGCAGCTGCAATTTTATCTTTAGCAGTTGGTTGTAATGCTAAAGCATTTTTATATTGCTCCAACGCTTCGGGATATTTTTTTTGTTTAAAAAGTGCATTTCCTAAGTTATAAGTGCCTTCAAACGACTTTGGATTTTTTTGTAATCCCTTGCGGTAGGCCACCTCAGCATCTACAAATTTATCAGATTTATATAATTTATTGCCTTCACGCACATTAGTTGATTCTTCCTGAGCACTCAATGTAGATGACACAATAAGCGCACAGAATAGTATAAACTGCCATTTAATTTCAAATAATTTCATTTTCAAAATTCAAATTTATTAAAAGTAATCTACAGATCAACAACTCAAAACTCACAACTCATATTTCAAAACTACTTATCCTTCAGTATTTTTTCTTTTAAGTTAAATATCTTGAGTTTGTTCAGTTTTTTATTCTGTCTGTCGAATATAAAACCCTCAATCAACAATAAAATTAAAGCAAAAATAGCAAAAGACTGAAATTGTTCGTTGTAATCCGAAAAAACCTGTGTTTTAATATCAGATTTTGCTAATTTGTCTAGTTCTTTATTTATAACTCTATTAGCCGAATTGGAATTATCTGCACGTACATATACACCACCACCAGCTTGAGCAATGTTTTTACACATTTCCTCATTCAATTTGGATACAACCACATTGCCATCTTTGTCTTTCCAAAAACTCATAGTGCCATCAACTGGTATTGGAGCACCTTCGGGTTTTCCCATTCCAATTACATGAACAATTATTCCTTTTTCGGTTGCTAATTTGGCTGCTCCAATGGCATCGTCTTCGTGATTTTCACCATCGGTTATAACAATTATTGCACGACTTGCTTCGCTTTTTTCTTTCGTTTCGCCAAATGATTTAATACATAAATCGATAGCAGTACCAATGGCAGTACCTTGACGTGGTACAAGTTTTGGATTTATTGTACTCATAAACATTTTAGCCGATACATAATCCACTGTAATAGGTAATTGGGTGTATGCATCGCCGGCAAAAACTACTAAACCTACTTTATCTTCGGTCATATTATCTACAAGTTTCGAAAGCACTTGTTTCGATTTTTCGAGTCGGCTTGGCTGTAAATCTTGAGCCATCATCGAATTTGAAATGTCCAATGCAATCATCACTTCAATACCTTTACGTTTTTCCTTTTCAACTTTTGTGCCGAACTGAGGTTGTGCTAATACAATAATTAACAATGCAATAGCTGCAACCTGAATGTAGAATTTTACTTGTGGACGAATGTATGAAATATTGGGCATCAATTCGGCCAATAGTTCAGGATTACCAAAAAGTTTAATTTTCTTTTTTCGGATGTATTGAGTGTATATGAATAGCCCAATCAATACAGGGATTGTAATGAGCAGGAACAAATATTCAGGATGTGCGAATCTAAACATATTTTTAATTTACGGAATTTTACGCAATAAGGTGTTTCTTAATGCAATCTCACTTAATAAAAACAAAAAAGCCAACAGTGCAAATACATAAAATTCTTCATTTTTCTTACTGTATTCCTTTACATTTATCTTTGTTTTTTCCAATTGGTCAATTTCCTGATAAATACTTCTGAGTTTGTTGTTATTAGTAGCTCTAAAATAGCTTCCACCTGTCATTGAGGCAATTTCTTGCAATGATTTTTCGTCGAATTCAGAGTCCATTTGTTGGTATTGCATACCCATAGGTGTTTGTACAGGGATATTTACTTTGCCGTACGAGCCTACACCAATGGCATACACTCTAATTCCGAAGCTTTTAGCAATTTCGGCAGCTGTAATGGGTGCAATATCACCTCGGTTATTGGATCCGTCGGTAAGTAAGATAATTACTTTCGATTTGGTTTTGCTATCTTTTATACGGTTAATGGCATTTGCTAATCCAAGTCCAATAGCAGTACCATCTTCAATCATGCCGTATTCCACGCCTTTAAAAAGATTTACTAATACAGCATGGTCTGTAGTAAGCGGACATTGCGTAAAACTCTCGCCCGAAAAAACTACTAATCCAATATTGTCGTTTGGGCGCGAAAGAATAAATTCTGTAGCCACATCTTTTGAAGCTTCCAATCTATTCGGTCTCAAATCTTCAGCCATCATGGTTCCCGATATGTCGAGCGCAAGCATAATGTCAATTCCTTCCGTATTTTCGGTTCGCCATGAATTCGATGCTTGAGGACGAGCCAAGGCTATTGTTAAAAAAACAATTGCCAACGTTCGAAGCACAAAAGGAGCATGTAGCAGTTTTATTTTTGTACTTTTCTTTATTTGCTGTATTTTCCGATGGGTTGAAATTTGCATACTTGCATCGGATTTATACATCTCTTTCACATACCAATATATTGTAGGTATTAGCAGTAAAAGTATAAAAAGATATTCGGGATTATTAAATGTCATTTTCTTGATAAAATTTACCGTCGTTGAATTATTGTCCTTTTATAGTATTGTCTTCAATATCAACAACTTCTTCGATAATTTTTGTTTCGTTTACAAACTGATATGCATTGGATAAGCTATGTTCATGTTCGTCGGGAGCTGCTTCCCATTTTGCAAACTTAACTAAGTCGGCAAGTTTAAGTATTTCAACAAGCATTGTATATGCTTGTTTGTTTTCGAAACGCAAATGATTCAAATTTTCAATTATTTCTTCCGAAGTCATTTCCATACAAGGAATATTGTAAATTTTTTCAATGTACACCCTAAGAGTATCAGTAATATCGGTATGATACTGCTTTGTACGGTTTTGTTGCCATGCTTTCTCGTTTTTAATTCTATCAAGAGCTGATATGGCAATAATATGTGCTGGCTGAATAACTTCGGGTGCTTTAGTCTCGAATATTGGTTTCTTTTGAACCAAACGGCGTATTACAAAGAAAATTAATATACAAATAATTAGTATTAATAAAACAACAAGTACAACACGAACAATGGCTTTCCAATTAAAGGGTGGCTCCATAACCATTTTAATATCGGCTATTTGATTCGATGCTGTGTCGATCTGGAATGGTTGTACTACTTTAAGCGAAAGCGATTTTGACCAAACAGTATCATCACCCATAATAAATGGATAAGGCGGAATATACAACAATGAATCGTTAAACGAAGTCACAACGTAGCGTTGTTTTATTAGTATATTGCCATTGTCGGCTTTTGTAGTGTCGGTTTTTAATGTTTCTACAATTTCAATTCCGCCAATAATTGTATCCGAAAATAAAGGTGAAATTACTTTATCACTTGGTTTCTGGTTAATTTCAAAAGTCAATGCAGTTTGTCCACCTATAAGAATAACTGTAGAGTCAATTTTTGCATCTACAGTAAACTTTTGAGCATTCAAAAAAGCATTTGAGCAAAATAGAAAAAGTATTAATAAAAACAATACTGCTTTTTTCATTAAAATATTAATTGTTAATTATCAATCATTTATTGAGTTCTAGGCTCTCATTTTAAATAATTTCATAAGCGAGCGCACATAATCGTCCGAAGTACTCATCGAAACAAAGTCGACTCCCGATTTTGTAAACGATTTTTGCAACGAAAGTTGATTCTCGCCCCAACTATGTTTATACGACGTTCGAAGTCTTTTGTCGGAAGTGTCCACCCAAATTCGTTTACCTGTTTCTGCGTCTTTTAGCTTAATCAATCCAACATCAGGTAATTCAGTTTCACGAATATCATATACTTGTAAAGCTACAATATCGTGTTTGCGATTAGCAATGGTGAGTTCTTTTTCAAAATCAGCATCAAGAAAATCCGAAATGATAAAAGCAGTAGAACTTTTTTTAATAGCATTGGTGAAATACCGAAGAGCTTCGCCTATATTGGTTAAATTGCTTTCTGGCTTAAAATCAATCAACTCACGTATAATATGTAATACGTGTTTTTTTCCTTTTTTAGGAGGAATAAATTTTTCAATTTTATCCGAAAAAAAGATTACGCCAATTTTATCGTTATTTTGAATGGTCGAAAATGCAATGGTAGCTGCGGTTTCGGTTATAATATCGCGTTTCATTTGCGATACAGTACCAAAATTACGACTACCCGAAACATCAATCATTAATACTACTGTCAGCTCACGTTCTTCCTCAAAAACTTTAATATACGGATGACCAAAACGAGCTGTTACATTCCAGTCAATCGACCGAATGTCATCGCCGTACTGATACTCACGTACTTCGGCAAAGGTCATACCTCTGCCTTTAAAAGCCGAATGGTATTCGCCAGCAAAGATATTTTTCGACAAACCACGTGTCTTAATTTCTATCTTTCGTACCTTTTTTAAAATTTCGCTCGTTTCCACTTCTTCAATTATTAATTGTCAATTATTAATTATTAATTGATTAAGGTACTTCAACTGTATTCAGAATTTCGGTAATTATTTCGTCCGAAGTCATGTTATTTGCTTCTGCTTCGTAACTTAAGCCAATTCGGTGACGCAATACATCGTAACATACTGCACGTATATCTTCAGGTATTACATAGCCTCTGCGTTTGATAAATGCATAAGCACGAGCAGCCAAAGCCAAATTGATAGATGCACGTGGTGAAGCACCAAAAGCAATCATATCTTTCAAGCCTTCCAAACCATAATCCTGAGGGAAGCGAGTTGCAAAAACGATATCAACAATATAGCGTTCAATCTTTTCGTCGATATAAACCATACGCACTACATCGCGAGCCGCAATAATATCTTTTGGTGATAAAATTGGTGATACTTTTGGTTTTTCTTTTAATAAATTCTGACGAATAATTAATTTCTCTTCCTCTTTTTTTGGATACTTAATTATTACCTTAAGCATAAAACGGTCAACCTGTGCTTCGGGAAGTGGATAGGTGCCTTCTTGTTCAATTGGGTTTTGAGTAGCCAATACAAGAAATGGTTCGTCTAGTTTATAGGTATTTTCGCCTATTGTTACTTGACGCTCCTGCATAGCCTCGAGCAAAGCACTTTGTACTTTGGCTGGAGCACGGTTTATTTCGTCGGCAAGTATAAGGTTCGAAAAGATTGGACCTTTTTTAATGCTAAATTCTTCTCTTTTCTGACTGTAAATCATGGTACCTATCACGTCGGCTGGTAATAAGTCGGGCGTAAACTGAATACGACTGAAGTCGCATTTGATTAAGTCAGATAATGTTTTGATTGCAAGCGTTTTTGCAAGTCCGGGAACACCTTCGAGTAGGATATGTCCATCTGAAAGTAATCCAATTAATAATGACTCTACTAAATGTTTCTGTCCAATAATTACTTTGTCCATTCCCATTACTAAAGCATCTACAAATGCACTTTGCTTTTCAATTCTCTCGTTAAGTTCTCTAATGTCAATTAGTTGATCCATACTAAATACTTTATGTATTGTGTTTTAATTTGCAGAACAAAAATAGCTATTATTGATGTGTTAAAATCCTCAATTAATAACAATTAACCTGATTTTAGATTATTATGACAAAGAACGCCTCCAGAGACTATTAATAAGGTTATTTTTAAGAATAATGAACAAAAAAAAGTTCTGTATTAGTGCTATAATACAGAACTTTAAAGAGTAATAATTTTGTAATAGAAATTATTTTTTTCCTACATACAAATCGTGTAATTCTTTTGCTTTTTGTAAGCAACGTGGATTTTTTTTGTCGATTAAACGTTTGTCAACTTTTGGCACTTTTACTATGGTGCCTGGAGTGATGCGGTCGGGGTGAACAATATTGTCGCGGTTTGCTTCGTAAATGTAAACCCAAAACTCTTTTTTGCCGTAATAACGCTGTGCAATTGTAGTTAGTCGAGTACCTTCGCTAATTTCTTCTTCGCCTAAATACTCATCGTATTCGCGTCGACTATCAAACAACTGTTCCAAACTATCAACAGTATTGGTTACATCTTCAATAATTTCAATCGTGTCAGTAGGCGTATTAACTACATCGGCAGGTAACGATATTTTGCTATCTGGTTCTGATTTTACTGCTTCGTTCTTAACCTCTTTTTTGTCGGAAGTAAACCAACCTTTAAACGTGTTTGCATAATCGTTCATTTTCATGCGATTAGTTTCCGATAATAAGTCGTACTCAATCCAACACCGAACGCACGAAGAAGAAAAATAAGTAGCGTATATTCCTCCAGCAATTATTAGTAGGACTACAATAAATCCAACCAAAAACCGAAGTCCTTTGCGTTTTTTCTTTTTGCCAAGAATGAAAGGCTCACTTGTAACTTCTGAAAATGTGTCGTTTGGTTTTGGGGCTTCCTGTTTTTCGGTATAATATGTTGGTTCATACGGTGATTGTACAATCTCTTCTTTTTCAGGCTCTTGCGCTGATGGATATGAAGGTTCGTAGGGGCTAACTACTGGTTCTTCAATTACTTCAGGTTCAGCAATACTCACCTCAGGTGTGGGTTCGGGTTCAATTTCTAGTTCGGTAGTTTTTATTTCTTCTTCTGTGGTTTCAATTTCCTCGTCAATCAATATTAAATCGTAGTCGGGAATTTCATTCTCAACTGTTTCATTTACTTTCTCAATTGTCTCAATCGGTTTCAATTCCTGCTGTTTTGCTGATAATGATTGTATTTCGGATAAAATATCCTTGATTTCCGAAGCTTGTTCCGTTAAATTACGCAGTGTTTCGGGTGTTTGAATAATTGGCTTTTCAATTTCGAACGAAGGCACTTCTTGTCCATCGAGTTCTACTGATTCGAGATGTGCATAAGGCTCATTTATAGCTTCTTTTAAGTCGGAGTCAGGCGTAAAAGTCACTTTATTGTAGCCATCAATTATGATGACTTCGCCAGTTTGAACGTTTACACTTTTACGTGGTTCGTTCCACTGCATTTTAAAAGTTCCAAGGTTTTTAATTTTTACCGATTCACCTTTGAGCAATGCTTCCTCAATTTCGGAAAATAGCGATTTTAAAAATTCCTCAGCTACACGTTTGCTTACCGAAAGTTTGGTTGCAATTTGTTCAACCATTTCTTGCGATGAAATTTTATCCTTACTCATAGCTTTATTTCGTTTAATTTATCTTTCAGAATATTACTTTGTTTAAAATTTACAACCAACTTTGGAGGTATAAGTGTGCGAATTTGTGTAGCCGGATGTACCGATAGTCTTTCCTCTTTTTTGCGAACTTCGAAACTTCCAAAACTTTGAATGCCAATAATTTTACCTTCAAGTAGTTGTTCTTTTACTATAATTGAAGTGGCGTCAAGCAGTGCCTCAACCTCAGTTTTAGGCAAGTTTGTACGCAAGGCTAATTTTGAAATTAATTCTTTGTGATTCATAATTTTCTAATCGAAACTTCAAACTCTAAACTCATAACTCGCAAATTACTTAGCGTATAAATCAAAATCGGTAGTGTCAATAATTTCAGCATAATAAAACTCGCCAATTTTTACACCCTGAGTTGAAAGTGGAATTAATACTTCGGGATCCACTTCAGGTGAATCAAACTCGGTTCTTCCCACGTAATTTTCACCCTCAATTCGATCAATCATCACTTTGAATGTTTTGCCAATTTTTGATTGATTTATTGTGCCCGAAATGCCTTGTTGCAATGCCATGATAGAGTTTAATCTATCTTGTTTTATGTCTTCGGGTATGTTGTCCTCATACTTTTCATACGCATACGTTCCTTCTTCGTTCGAGTAAGTAAAAGCACCCATTCGCTCAAACTTTGCAAATGTAAGAAATTCTTTTAATTCTTCAATATCTTGTTCGGTTTCGCCCGGATGTCCAACTAGCATGGTAGTGCGTAAATGTATGCCTGGAACCTCTTGACGGATGCGATTAATAAGTTCGTATGTTTGTTCTTTTGTGATGTTACGACGCATGATTTTCAGTATGTTGTCGCTTATGTGTTGCAACGCAATATCCAAGTATTTACATACATTGTCGCGCTCGCGCATTACTCGTAAAATGTCGTAAGGGAATTGAGCAGGGTATGCATAATGGAGTCTAATCCACTCCACGCCAGGAATATCCGAAATACGCTCCACTAATTCGGGCAATTTCATTGCTTTGTATTTGTCTAAGCCATACGACGATAAATCCTGAGCAATCAGATGAAATTCCTTCACACCTTGAGCAACCAGATTTTTCACTTCATTTTCAATATCTTCGATAGGGCGGGAGCGATGTTTGCCAGTGATAAGCGGAATGGCACAATACGAACACATACGGTTACAGCCTTCTGATATTTTCAGATAAGCATAGTGTTTAGGAGTGGTTAGTGTACGTTCGAGCCTTAAATCTGCTCTGAATTCTTGTCCTAAATCAGTAAGTATATTGGTGTAGTTGAATTTTCCATAAAATTTATCCACTTCAGGAATCTCGTTCTGCAAATCGACCAGATATCGTTCGGATAAACAACCCATTACAAAGAGTTTATCCATTTTATTCTTCTTTTTCCTATCGGCAAACTGAAGTATAGTGTTTATACTTTCCTCTTTGGCATCGCCAATAAATCCACACGTATTTATTATCACAATATCGCCATCGGGTTTTTCGGCATCATGTCGAACTTTGTATCCCAAAGCATCGAATTGCCGCATAAGTTGCTCCGAATCCACTAGGTTTTTTGAACAACCCAGCGTAATTACATCAACTGTTCCTTTTGTATCTTTTATTTTTCTCAATGACTAAAACGTATTAAAATATACTTTTCTGATTTTTTTTGTGAATGTTATAGCTAGTTTTTAGCTAAACAACGATTCCACAAATTCCTTACGGTCAAATACTTGCAGATGTTCCATTCCCTCGCCCAGACCAATGTATTTTACCGGAATTTTAAATTGATCAGAAATGCCAATTACAACACCGCCTTTAGCAGTGCCATCCAACTTTGTAATTGCCAATGCATTCACATCAGTTGCTAAGGTAAATTGTTTGGCTTGTTCAAATGCATTTTGTCCGGTGGAACCATCCAGTACTAAAAGTACTTCGTGAGGTGCGTCAGGTACTATTTTTTGCATTACATTTTTAATTTTTGTAAGCTCATTCATTAAGTTAACTTTGTTGTGAAGTCGACCAGCAGTATCAATAATCACAACATCAGCATTGTTTGCTTTGGCCGAAGCTAAGGTATCATAAGCAACTGAAGCAGGGTCGGCACCCATTTTTTGTTTAATAACAGGCACACCCACACGTTCGCCCCAAATTACCAATTGCTCCACTGCAGCTGCTCTAAATGTATCGGCAGCACCAAGATACACTTTTTTACCTGCTTTAGTAAATTGATATGCTAATTTGCCAATGGTTGTAGTTTTACCTACTCCATTTACGCCAACAACCATGATAATGTATGGTGTGTGAGGCAATTCCGAGTCGAAATCCATCGTTAAATCCGAATTGTTTTCGGAGAGTAAAGCTGCTATTTCCTCTTTCAGAATAATATTTAGTTCGGAAGTGTTTACATATTTATCACGTGAAGCACGGTTTTGTATACGTTCAATAATCCGAAGCGTAGTTTCTACACCCACATCCGACGTAATAAGTACTTCTTCGAGATTGTCAAGAACCTCATCGTCAACCTTCGATTTTCCGGCTACGGCACGTGTTATTTTCGAAAAAACACTTTCTTTGGTTTTCGATAAACCTTGATCAAGTGTTTCTTTCTTTTCCTTATTAAAAAAACTAAAAATTCCCATTTTCTATCTATGTTCTTTGCTCTTGGTTCTAATATCTTCTTTTATTGCTTGCAAAGTTAATTCATTTTTCTGAGTTAACTACAAAAAAACCTCTCATTTGATTTCAAATGAGAGGTTTTTTATGCTATAATATAAAAGTTCAGAATTATTTTGCGAAATAATCTTTAACTTTATCGTTGTGTACAATTTCTTCTTGAAAAATATATGCTCCGGTTTTAGGTGATTTCACCATTTTGATAACCTTTGCATACGCACGTCCTTCTCCGCTTTGGAGAGATGCAACCGCTTTCTTTGCCATGATTCAAATATTATTTAATTTCTTTGTGTACAGTTACTTTTTTCAAAATGGGGTTGTATTTTTTCAACTCCATACGTGCAGGGGTGTTTTTTCTGTTTTTCATCGTGATGTAACGCGATGTGCCCGGCATTCCGCTTTCTTTATGCTCTGTGCATTCTAATATCACTTGGATACGTGCTTCTTTTGATTTTTTAGCCATGATGTTTTCTAGTGATTATGCGTATAAATAACCTTTTTCAGCAGCTTTTTTAATAGCTACATCCAATCCAACTTTGTTGATAGTGCGTAAACCGGCAGCCGATAATTTTAGGCTAATCCAAGTGTCTTGTTCTACCCAATAGAACTTTTTTGTGAACAAGTTCACATCAAATACCCTTTTTGTGCGGCGTTTTGAATGCGATACATTGTTTCCTACCATTGCTTTTTTTCCGGTAATCTGACAAATTTTTGACATTTCAGTATATCTTATTTATGTATTATATTTTTTCTCAAAAACAGTGCGCAAAATTACAGTAAATTTTCTAATCTGACAAGCATTTTTGTCTTTTATTTCTACAATTATTTCATAAAACTTGTAAAATGCATATAAATATCAATTGTACAGCATTTTAGCTTAGTATTTCGAGTAGAAATAAGAATGCTGATTGCGTTGATCTTTCAATATTTTCAATTCTTTTCGTTCCAAATTGAAACATTCTGCTTGTTGTTATTTCAGGAGTGCTGATACCAATCCATACCAATCCCACCGGTTTTTCGTCAGTTCCACCTGTAGGGCCAGCTATTCCTGATGTTGCAATAGCTATGTCGGTTCGCATGAGTTTACGTGCACCTACAGCCATTTCTTCAACCACATGAGCACTTACGGCTCCTTCGGTACTAATTGTGTTGGGATTGACGCGTAGCACCTGTGTTTTCACCTCATTGTCATACGCTACAACCGAACCTTTGAAATATTGAGAACTACCTGCTATTTCTGTAATTTTATGTGCTATATTACCTCCAGTGCAGCTTTCGGCAGTAGCAATTGTCATTTTTTTCTCATTTAAAACTTTCCCAATCAGCACTTCCAGTGGCAAATCTTCATAAGCAATAATAGCTTCGCCTAGTAATTGCGTAAGTTGACTTATTTGCCTGTTTATTTCAAATTCCAGTGCTAGTTCGTCGGTTGAACTTCCACTCAACCGTAATTTAACAATTTGATAATTGGGTAGATAAGCCAAATGAACTGTGTCGGGCAAAGCATTTTCCCAATCTGCAATTTTGATTGCCAAAGCCGACTCGGGATATCCTTTTACAAGTACAGTTTTATGGACAATGGCTGGAGTATTGAATTTTTTTTGTAGTCGATATATTATCTCAATCGACATGGCATTTTTCATTTCACTAGGTACACCAGGCATCGATACTATCACTTTTTCGGCTTTTTCGAACCAAGTAATTGGAGCTGTGCCAATAGGATTTTGAATAACAATACAGTTCTCGGGAACCATAGCTTGAGTAGCTGTTAACTCGTTTATTGCTCGCTGTCTGTTTTTGAGTAATGTTTCAATATTGTTGTGCACTTCTTCATTGAAAACTAATTTGGTGTCGAAGTATTTACACAAAGTTTGTTTGGTAATGTCGTCTTTTGTTGGTCCTATTCCACCCGTAAAAAGTACAATGTTGGCACGTGTAAGTGCCATGTCAAGTGCTTCAATTATGTGCTCGCTATTGTCGTGCACCGAAGTGATTTGAGCTATTTCGAATCCAGCTTTGTTAAGCTCCACAGCCATCCAGGCCGAGTTGGTATCCACTATCTGACCAATCAGAATTTCGTCGCCAATCGTAATTATTTCAACATTCATCCTATTGTTATTTATTTCTTAAACTCATAACTCATAACTCATAACTCATAATTCATAACTCATAATTCAGAACTTTGAATCTTCAATTCTTTGGCGGCAATCTCCACCTGACTGTACCAATCTGCTCCAAATTTTCGAATGAGTGGTTCTTTCAGAAATTGATAAACAGGTACTTTTAATTTGCTTCCGAGCTTCCTGGCGCATCCACATACATGCCAGCGATGATAATTTACGGCTGTAAAATCGTCGAATTTTTTAACTCTAACAGGGTATAAATGACATGATATTGGTTTATAGAAGTCTGTTTTACCTTCGCGAAAAGCTTTTTCGAGCACACATTTACACACCTCCATTTCGTCGTAATACGTAAAAACACATTCCGCACCATTTACAATCGAAATTGCCAGTTCACCTTCTCTATCTGTGTACGAAATACCTTGTTTTTCAATTACTTTCTTTGATTCCTCAGCCAAATCGTCCCATACAATTGGTAGTAGTTTATTGATAGTGTCAACCTCCTCTTTAAGTACGGGCGCACCTTCGTCACCCTCTATGCAACAAGCACCCTTGCAAGTGGCAAGGTCGCACACAAAGCGTTCTTCAAGCAAATCTAAACTTAATATTGTATCGTTTATTTGTAGCATTTTTTTTTTGCACTTCGTGCGTTATTAGGGCTGCGCCGTTATTTGGTACTTCGTACGTTATTTGGTACTTTGTACGTTATTAGGGCTGCGCCGTTATTGGCTTCGCGTTATTATTATTTATCACATCTTGTCCCTGCCAGTTCCGATATGTCGGAAATGTATCAGGATTATCATATTATCACATCACCACATCACCACATCATCAATCATTCTTCAACGCTGGTAATCCTAAATGGTATTTTACGGCTAAAAAACGCATGACTATAACCGAAGTTGCTGAAATTATTTGTATTATTTCAACTTGGAAATGCAGAATTGTACATACGTAATACACAACACCTCCAAATACACAGGCCAATGCATAAATATCTTTTCGGAAAATAAGTGGCTCTTCGTTGATAAGGATATCTCTAATTATTCCACCTACCGAACCTGTAATCATCCCCATTACTATGGTTACCCAGAACGGAAACCCAGCTTCGATGCTTTTTTCAATGCCTACAACCACAAATAAGCCCAGACCTATGGTGTCGAATATAAAAAAGGCATTGTTGAAAACTTTCATGCGTTTGCCAGCGAGTATTACTGCCAGTAATGCTACCCCTGTAATGATAATATAGGACGGTTGAAGCATCCAAAAAGGGGTAAGGTTGAGTAATAAATCGCGTACGGTACCTCCACCAATGGCAGTAACAAGTCCAACAACATAAGCTCCAAACCAATCGAATTTTTTGGCCGAGGCTAACCGTATTCCACTTATTGCAAAAGCAAAAGTTCCAGCATAATCGACTATTTCTATCAGATTCATTTATTTAGACTTTAGAGTAAAGAGCAAAGAATAAAGACTTAAATTCAAGAAGTCCGGTGTCAAAAGTCTAATGTATTTTATTCTTTAATCTTTGTTCCTTGATCTTTGCTCTTGGTTCTTTTAAAAAAAAAGCGTATCAAAATATTATTCTGATACGCTTCTATGTTTTTTTTCGGAATATTATTTTTGTGGAGCAGGCTGTTCTTTTGCTGCTTCGGGATTTTCACCAAAACCTGGAGCTACTACACCTGGCTCTGCTTTTTTAGCATTTTGGTAGTTTTCTTTGATTTCCGAATCGTTAGTTGCAACTGTTTTTTTGTTTACAGCTACTGTTGCAACTGAGAAAACAACAACAAATATTACTAAAACCCAAGTGCCTTTTTCAAGAAAGTCAGTGGTTTTGCGAACACCCATAATTTGATTTGTAGAAGAGAAACCAGCAGCTAATCCACCGCCTTTTGAGTTTTGAACTAAAACTAAAAGTATAAGTAATGCTGAGGCAATAACGATTAAAATAGTGAAAAGAATGTACATAATATGTTTATTTTTTTTTGTTTACGAGTATTTTTTCCAAAAATCGAATTTGGTCTGCAAAGTAAATACTTTTTTTTGGATAAATCAAATTTAATTGGTTCAATATTGCAATTGCTTCGCTATATTTTTTGTCGATTATGAGCTTTTTTGCATATTCTTCCGTAATTTGTGCTTCGATAGTTTGAGGTTTATCTTCAATTACAAAATAATCGGGCGTTGGTATGTGTATTGTTTTTGTTTCTTCGGTATTAATTTTTGGTACTTTAAGTTCTGCTGTTTTCTCTTCAGTTGCTTTGCCCTGAAACGCTTCGCGTGAAGCTTTTAAACGCTCGGCCAAACTTTTTAAACTTTGTTTGGTATCGCCTCCTGCTGTTTCAACTTTCTCAATCATTTCAAAGTAATTGCCTGATTGATGCGAGTCTCTTTCTAATCGTTTTGGCTCCGCTAATATGGCCGCAGATGGATGTATGTAATAAAATAAATTGCTTTTATCGGCAGTGTATATGGCTGCTCGGTTTGTGTATGTGGTTGATTGAATGTCGTTTGAATGGTGTTTAATGTTCGCAAGCAGAATGTGCGCATGTGCCAAATAAGGGAATTGCTCCGATATTTCCTTTATGTCGGGAAAAATATCTACGGTACAATCCTCCGGATGTTTTAAGAGCGATATGAATTTTTCTGTAGTCATTTGGAGTAATAAAGATCAACGAAAAGTATAAATATTAGCTCTGCCTTTTACCATTTTGCAACCGTATCGTTGTAAATATTGTCAGCTATTTCTTCAATTATTGTTTTTAAAAGTTCATCCTGCACATCGTTCAAAAGTTTTGAACTATCAAAGGTTTGATAGGCTGAATACTTTTTTTCAAAGTCATCCTCCGGATTTTTATTATTAGTAAAACGCACGTTGATGGTTATAGTTAGTTTTGTTTGCGAAGCATAGGTATCGGCACTAATGGCCATTGGCGTTAAGTAATATTCAGTAACTTCACCTTCGATATGCATATCGCCCGCTTTTTTGAGCACTTGCAGGCGTGTGTTTCGAGTGTATAAATCGCGTAATCGCTCCGAAAACTGCTGCGTTAACGGTGCATAAATTAGCTCGGCTGTGTTTGTAAATTCGCTTATCGATATAGTTTTTGTTTTTGTATAATCAATATAAGCACCGTTAAATTTATACGAAATGGTACAGCCCGAAAACAGCATGACCGCAAAGACGATTGTCAGTATTTTTATTTTTCCAATTTCCATTTTCTTACTTTCTTACTTTCTCATTTTCTTACTTTCTTACTGCTTACTGCTTACTGCTTACTGCTCACTTCTTACTGCTCATTGCTTACTACTCAATTCCATATTCTTTTATTTTGCGATAAAGTGTGCGTTCCGAAATTTGAAGTTCTTCGGCTGCATTTTTTCGTTTACCTCTATATTTATCCAAAGTTTGTTTAATCATCTGTCGTTCCATTTCCTCAAGCGTTTGAGGCTGCGAGGTAGTTTCTATTTCATGATATTCTTCGGCAACTTCAAAATCGTCGGTTGTATCAGTCTGATTATTAAAGGTTTTTGGCTCTCTTGGCAGTTTATCGCTAAAAATATCAACTGGTGCAACACTTGTTTTGAAAATATTATCGGTATGCGATAAAATGGTTGAGGCATACTGATTTTCAGATGGAGTTGGAGTGTTTTGTTGACCATTCATCATATCGTGAACTATCTTTTTTAGATCGTTCATGTCTTTTTTCATGTCGAATAGCACTTGGTACAAAATTTCACGCTCGCTGTTAAACGATTTATTATCATTACCCTGGCGCGAAAAAAGTGCAGGCATGCGTTCCATTTCATTTTCAGGCAGATAGATGCTTAGAATTTGTGCATTTATCTCACGTTGTTGTTCAATGACCGAAATTTGTTCCGTAATATTTTTTAACTGACGTATATTTCCATTCCAATAGTAGTTCATCAACAAGCGTTTGGCATCGTCGGTTAGTCGAACAGGAGGCATACGGTATTTTTCAGCAAAGTCGGAAGCAAATTTTCGGAAAAGTAATGCAATATCATCTTTACGCTCACGCAAGGGAGGTACCACAATTGGAACCGTATTTAGTCGGTAAAATAAGTCCTCACGAAATCTACCATCGCGAGTTGCTGTGCTCATATTCAAGTTTGTAGCAGCTACTACACGTACGTTGGTTTTGAGGGTTTTCGACGATCCTACTTTAATAAATTCGCCCGTTTCGAGTACACGCAAAAGTCGAACTTGAGTAGATAAAGGCAATTCGCCCACTTCATCCAAAAAAATGGTTCCACCATCGGCTACTTCAAAATAACCTTTTCGGTCGGACATGGCACCCGTAAACGAACCTTTCTCGTGTCCGAATAGTTCGGAATCGATAGTACCTTCGGGAATGGCACCACAGTTTACGGCAATATACGGACCATGTTTCCTATGGCTATAGTTATGAATAATTTGTGGAAAATTTTCTTTTCCAACACCACTTTCGCCGGTAATAAGCACCGATAAATCGGTAGGCGATACTTGTACGGCAATATCAATAGCTCTGTTTAATAATTCGGAATTTCCAATAATTCCAAATCGTTGTTTTACAGCTTGTATTTCAGACGTTTGCATAGTTTGTTATTGTGATTGACTGTAATTTTGACATACAACTGACAAAAGTAACAAAAAATATGTTTCTACGGTTAAATAGGAAACTATAATTTGCTAAATTTAGTAGATTTCTCATTATCTGGCGAAGCCTGACCGCTAATTATTTCAGACGATCAAATCTGTCATTTATAAGTTGAATGTATTTGTCTTTAAAATCAGCACTTAAAAAACTTATATGAATAAATTCAATCCACTTATTTTGGGATTTTTCCATTTTAGCAAAGATATTATTTTGTTGCCTTACATCTAACTTCATTGTTTTAAATGCATTTTCAAAGTCCCTCCGTTTCAATTTTTTCTTTCTTCCATTCAGGAATAAAGCCATGTCTTCATCATCTTTTGGGTTAACCAATACAGTAGATAGCATATCGTATGCAGGTGAAAGTACTGGTCCATTTTGTGGATCGTAAATAAATGAAAAGTTTTTTAAGTGCATATCGGCATTTCCTGTAAGAAATGAAAACAATATTATTTCGGCAAAATTCACAACATCTAATCCGGGATTAGCTGAGTATTTTAATATTGCTTTTGCAACCTGTTCGCAAGAAGCCTCGTATTTATGTTCTGTTTGTCGTTCAGTAATTTGGCACATGTCTTCCATGTGCAGTTTATGCCTGTCAGTGCGGTCAATACGTTTTGTAATATAAGCTAACTGACCCGATTTTAAACGAATAAGTGCATGTGGAACAATTCTTATTTTGGCAATTTTTGCTAAATGCATGGTTAAATCTTCCACTTCTGGCATTTGAGGGAACTTATCAATTGGCGGTTTTAATATATAGTTTCCCCACAATCCAACTATGGTGAAACGTTTCGGTTCCGTTTTATTTTTACCGCTGGTAAGGTTTAATGAGAGTTTTGGTTGAACGCCAGTAACAGTTATTTGACTTTGTATGACTTTTAATGCCAAGGTGCTCATTTGGTTTTCATCATAAGGTAGCAATGGGGGTGTAGCAGTATCAAAGAGTTTTCGGCTGCATGAGGCATGGAAATCTACTTCATTCTCGGTTAATGTCTGATAACAATATAAACAACGCATACTAAAATAATTAGGTTATTATTCTTTAGTTTCTACTGGTAATACACTAACAGCTCCAATACAATCCTTGCAGCAAGCCAATAACAAACCCATTCTATCACGAGGGTCAAGCTTCCAGTTTGTTTCGACAATATCAAGCAACCAACCTTCAGGTATCAGACCATCAAAAAAGGGGAATAATATGGGACTGTCGAATACTTTTTCTTGTAAAGGTAAAGTGAGGCTTACCGAAATAGATTTGTTTCTGTGTAAATAGTCACTGTCGTATACAAAATGAAATCCATTTTCGTCCTGTGTAAGCCATCCCGCTGTGTTTTCATTGAATTTAATTTCAGCTTTTCTCATTTTCTACAAATTTATATTTTTCTCATCTTGGCTTATTTTGACAGGACCAAGTTCGTGACCAAACAACTGTAATACCTGATTTGCTTTATCTATGCGAAGGGTTGGTTTCCCTTGTTCTAAATCGCGTAGAAATCGAAGGCCAACACCTGCTTTTTCGGCAAGTTCAGGCTGAGTAAGTTTAGCATTATTCCGCTTATTTTTTACAAAATCGCTTAATGTCATATATTGTGAAGAATTAGAAAGTAATGAGTTGTTATCTATACCCTATCGGGTGCAAATATAGTAATGATTTTTTATATTATACCATATCAGGTATAATTATTGTTTTTTCTGTTATAATTATACCATATCGGGTATAAATAAGACTTGTTTCTTATATATTATATCATCTCGGGTATAAAATTTGAATTCACCAACGACTTTGATTTTTAAATGTAAGACAGTATATTGTGCATATTTTACTTAGCATCGCTACTCCTAATTTGGAAAATGCAAAGGGCGCATATTTCATATTAAATCCTCTACCTTTGTTCAAGGTCACAATTTGTGATCTTGAAAACTCCAGCACTTCATCGGGAGTAAGTTCAAACATAAAGTCATCACCTTCGAAACGGTCAATATTACGCCTTACGGCTTGCTTGAGCATTCTTGTTTCAATGCCATACATTTCGGCTAAATCAAAGTCAATCATTACTTTATAACCTCTTATTGTATAAATTTTGCTTTGAATAAGTTGTAATTCCATTGTTTATACTTGAATTTGATTGTTTATAGCTTGTTTTAAATATGCAAAGTGGAGCTTTGCTTCTCGCAGGACGTAGCGCAAGAAGCAACGCCCAGCCCAATGCGAGATTTTACGCTACGTCAAGCGAGGTTTTGAATTTCTCATTATAATTATAAGTTTTAAATCCTTCTATTTCAACATTCTCTTCAAAGTATCCTGCATGGCTTGTTTAAAGGCTTCATCCTTTGCAAGTAACCTATAGAGGTCTAATTCATTTTTTCGGTTTTTAGACATTACATCGTCAAATATTTTATTGAATGCAATTTCCCTGTTTTGAGTATCTGGATTTTCGGCGTATTTATCCTGAAAGTCCGGGTGATTACGCATGCTGTTTGCCAAATTAATAAACTTAACGCGTTGTTCTTCCGGAGTAGCTTCCCAACCCTGAAACCAGCGTTCGTTAAAGCTTTTGATAATCAAATCCAATGGATCTTTGTCTTCGCCTCCACTATGTGCGCCACGTGGATTCGGATTTTGGGGTTCTAGTTCTGTTTCCGCAGCATCCAATTCAATTGTTGTGTTTAACTTTACTCTTTGTAGCCCATAAGTCGACAAATCGACAGCATTGAGCAGTTCATCTAACTTATCCAAATCAGGATCTTTGATAATTAATTTCGGGATAAGAAATTTCAGGAACCAGAATAGTTTTTCCCATTTCAAAACTTCGTAAGGCAAAATAGATGCCATCTGACCATAGATTTTAACAAACTGTTTGGCTTTAATCTTATAATCAGCTTTTTCGTCCTTATCTAGTTCCAAATCATGATTAAAACGCTGAGCTGCTGCATCTATTATAGGGCTTAGTTGTTGAGCATCCACATTCCGAAAGAATTTTTCAACAAACTCCTCCACTTCCATCCATTCGTAAACACCCACATCATCTAATTTCTCTTTTATCTCATGTAGTACATTTACGTCGGTTGAACCATTTAGCGAAGTGGATGTATAAAAGTCGTCGAATGCTGTTTTAATATCTTCGGTAGAATTGAAAAAGTCCAATACAAACAAATCCTCCGTTTTCTTACCTAATTTATCTGCCGAACGGTTTAAGCGCGACAAAGCCTGAACAGCCAAAACACCTTGCAACTTTTTATCCACATACATGGCTGTAAGTTTTGGTTGGTCAAAGCCAGTCAGATATTTGTTAGCCACTACCAAAATACGGCAATCATCCTCATCAAATTTTTCGCGCGTTTCTTTTTCGGCGAAACCGTTTATTTTCTCTTCGGAATATTCAATGCCATTTACCATCTTTTTACCTGAAAAGGCAATTAATATTTTAAATGGATTTCCAATTTGATACAATAAGTTTTGTATCGCAAAATAATAATGTATGGCCGATTCTATGCTTTGGGTAACCACCAATGCTTTGGCTTTGCCTTTCAGCTTTTTGGGATTAACCACTTTGTTTACAAAATGATCGAGCATTATTTCAGCCTTGGTACCTATGGTTTGTTGGTGTCGCTCCACATAAGCTCTCAGTTTTTTCTGTGCCTTAACGGTATCAAACAATGGATTTTCCTGTATCGATTTTTCTATTTCGTAATAACTCTTGTAGGTGGTGTAGTTAGCCAATACATCCAAAATAAAACCTTCTTCAATAGCTTGTTTCATCGAATACAAGTGGAAAGGTTTATACTTTCCATCTTCTTGTTTAATACCGAATTTCTCCAGGGTATTATTTTTTGGCGTAGCCGTAAAAGCAAAATATGAAGCATTTCCACGCATGCGCCTTGAGCGCATTGTTTCCAGAATTAAATCCTGTGCATCCTCATATTCCTCTTCGCTATTGCTGTTACCCATTACACGGTTCAAGTTATCTGCTGCCGAACCACTCTGACTGCTGTGTGCCTCGTCAATAATAACAGCAAAACGTTTATCGCTCAAATCGGCAATACCATCCACTATAAACGGAAATTTCTGTATTGTAGTTATAATAATGCGCTTGCCGGTTTCCAAACTGTGTTTTAAGTCTCTGGAAGAGTAAGCAGGAGCAACAATATTCTTTACTTCCGAAAACTCTTTGATGTTCTCACGCAACTGTTTATCGAGCTATCGGCGGTCGGTAACCACAATTACCGAATCGAACAGAGGATTATGAATGCCTTTACTTCCAGGTATCGTATCGTTTTCGGGATAGGTTTCTATCAACTGATAGGCTGCCCAAGTTATGGAGTTCGATTTGCCTGAACCTGCTGAATGCTGAATGAGATACGTTTGCCCTACGCCTTTTTGCGAAGCATCTGTAATGAGTTTACGCACCACATCCAACTGATGATAGCGTGGAAAAAACAGGTTCTTTTTGCTTAAGGGGTCTTTATCCTTCCCGTCGAAGCGAACAAAATGCTGAATGATATTGGCAACACTTTCGCGGGTGAGTACTTCGTCCCACAAATAAGCTGTTTTGTGACCGAATGGGTTAACTGGATTCCCTTTACCAAAATTATTACCCAAATTGAACGGAAGGAAAAAAGTATCTGCGCCATTTAGTTTGGTGGTCATATACACTTCGTCGGTATCTACCGCGAAATGCACAATACATCGTCCAAAATTCAGAAGCGGCTGGGTTATATCCCGTTTAAATTTATACTGACTTTGTCCGTGCACTTTGGCATTTTGACCTGTCCAATGATTCTTGAGTTCAAGTGTGCTGAACGGTAAGCCGTTTACAAACAACACCATATCAATTTCTTCCAATGGATTTTGCACCGAATACCGAAGTTGACGGGTAACACTGAACCTATTACTTTCAAAATTCTTTTTTATAGTAACACCACTACTGGCCAATGGCAACTGAAAGAACAAAATAAAATGAGCATCGTCTACATCCAACCCCTTACGAAGCAGGGAGATAATGCCGTTTTTCTTCATCATCCTATCCAACCTGTCTAAGATTTTCAACTTCCAATCGCTTTGCTTTTGTAGCTTAGCCAACTCTGTAGCTTGTGTTTCTTCCAAAAATGCCCAAAAATGAAGTGTATCTACTGCATACCGTGCATTAAAGTCGGCCGGATAACCAATAAAATAACCATTTCCTCCTCTATACAAAGGAGAACGCTCCGAAACTAACTCCTTATTTTCTTTAATGTCTTCGAGGCAAGAGCCGGTTAAGCATTTTTCAATGGCGGCTTCGAGTGCTTGTTCGTTGGTTTGAGTGGTCATTTATTCTCCTTTTGTGTATTTATCATCAATTTCTTTTTTCAGACTTGTCGATTGCCCTCTTAACTCCTGCACTAATTTATACACAGTAGTACAAGGATTATATTTGGCATATTGCTGACCTGTAAAAGTTTTTTCCAGTTTTTCGGCCCAATTCATTGCATTTGTTTCATTCCCATGCTCCTGAAGTGTTTTATACATTTCGGCATTATTTTTTTTGTAACTGAAACCTCCTGTTTTTCCTGTTTTAAGTTTTATCTGAGTATTTATTTGGGTTTCAATCGCTTTTTTATAATCTTCCCTACTCATAGCCGTATTACGATAAACAAAGTGCAACAAATACCAAAGTTCAAAAGCTTCATTACTCCACGCACTTTTTATTCCTTCTTTTTCTGCGTCCAATATGGCTTTATTGAAATGCCCTTCAGGAAAACTATCTTTATCAAATACAATCCAAATCCGGTCGAATTTTTGCGACGATTTATCTCTGATTTCCATCGCTTTTTCCAATACTTTGGTAGTGGAGATTCCACCACCATCAAACGTGAGGTCGAAAACCAAATTACCTGCCATTTTAGGAAATGACTTGAAATAGTTAGGCTCCGTTTTGGCTCCTTCGCAAACAATGAGAAAGAAAGCACGTAATTCTCTTGTGCCTTCTTTACTTGGTGGTTCAATCTTCGTAAATTTCCCTTTTTGTAACGCTTTTTCCAGCTGTATCTTCTTTGCCATACTAGTTCAGTTTAATGAGCTGTGATATAAGGAATAGCACCATACCGACCACGAATATAATTACGCTCCAAATTACTGTCGTTACGCACTTTGCTACCATCAGGCAACCGGAACTCCACCAAATTATACAAGTCAGTTTGTTCAACTTCGTCTTTTTCTGTAAACCATACCTGATCCCTGCGGAACAAGTCGGCGCTTAATAAATTGGTATCGTGCGTTGCAAAAAGCAATTGTGCATGTTTTGGATTGGTTTCGTTACTGTTAAATAAACTAACTATTTCGCGGGTCAATAGGGGGTGAAGTTTTGCGTCCAATTCATCAACTATCAACACCTTGCCATGTATCAGCGTATCAAAAACAGGTCCGGTAAGGTCAATAATTTTTTTTGTCCCTTCCGATTCGTTTTTGTTTTTGTCAAACGACACCTTTTCTATTTTATTTCCTTCTTTATCGTATTTATAATGAGTTGTTTTTAATGTCATTTGTTTATCATCAACCATGTCGTCAGGCAGTTCTTTTCGCCGGTATATGGCTAAACTTTCATGCAAAACATCCGTAGTTGCATTTCCATCGCTTACAACTATATCTTCGAATCCAAGCTGGAGTTTACGAAACAATCCAACTGCAAGGTCGAAACCTTCCAATTTATGTTGTAACATTTTCATTGTAAAGCTGTTATAGCCTTGATTCGATAAGCCTGATATAAGATTGCAGCCCTGAAACCAAGCTATAATTTTTTTACAGGTTTCGCCACCGAGTTGTGCCACCAGCGACACAAAAAGCCGGTTGTCGTTCGTGGCTTCTTCTTTGCCTTGTCCTTCTTTAAAGCTATCGGCTACGCCTATTCCTTCTTCGGTGCGTACAAAGAGTGGCTTTTCGGCTTTGACTGTCGATTCGTATAGCCATTCGCTCACTATACGGGTTTGATTGTATTCGTAGCCGTATCGTATTTTTTTATCATCTATCAAAAACTCTATTTCAAAATAGCTTGGTTCGGAAGCTGAGTTCTCGGCCAATAAAAAAGGCAAATAATCCAACTGTTCTCCATCATTTAGCTTTACCGACTGTAGCAACACATTTCGCATAGCGGCCAATGCTTTTAGCAAATTACTTTTACCGCTCGAATTTGCCCCATACACCACTGCTGCGGGTAATAGCTTGTATCTACCTGCTTCAAACGAGTGGTCTAAATCGGATATGGCTGCTGCCCTAAAGTTCAGCGTTCGGCGTGTGTAAAACGATAGGAAATTTCCTACTGTAAATTCTATCAACATATTCCTTATTTTTAAAGCTTGTATCTATTTGTTGTTTCTCGCCACAAAGATACTACTTTTTCGGGATATTTTTTATATTTATGAGATTATTTCTCAAATTTACAACACATTTAATTACAAAATCAATAATAAATAGCATATATGCTAATAATTCTCACATAACACATTTCACCCCACCTTTATCTTCCCACTCACAGCCTCATTTATCAGTACACTTTTATACTCCTTCAGCTTTTCTATCTCCTTTTCCTTAAGGGAAATGGCGGTGGAGATTTTGGTTGTAGCTATTTCAATGTATTCATTAATGGCCAATTGTTCTTTTTTTGAGGGTATTGCAATTGAATTGACACCAATTCTATCTACATTAAGATTCATTTGAGTGTTCTTTATAGTAGAACTCATAAATTGTTCTTTCATTACTAACAGTGAATTGTATAGAAAGTCTCTATCAACAAAATCCATTGGTTCAAATCCAACTATACTATCAGGGAAACATGCATCAATATCAAGGATTGAAATATCACCGATGTTTGCAGCAATGGTTATCACAATTGTTCCTTTTGGAAATAGCGTTGAAACTCTTAGACCAAAATCATTTAACGTTTGTCGGTATTCAAAAAGAAATTTTCCTGCTCTTGCAACATCACCTGTCTGAAAAAATGGATAGTTTCCATCATAAAGCCTTTCATCATTTCTTGGACGGTGGGTAAACTTTCCTCTAAATATCTTAGTACAATACTTCAATGCTTTTACCTCCCAATGTTCCGGTATCTCTCCAATCCATTCCACACCACTGTCTTTAAATTTCACATCGGGTGTTTCGGCTCCGCTCAACGACCCAATACCACGGGTAACAGCCCGATGTATCAGTATCTGTCGGCGTTCTTTAAGTAGTTCTATTTGTTTCTGCTTAATAGCAATTGCATTTTCTATTTGAGCTGTTTTAATATCCAAAAAGTTGGCAATGGCGGTTTGTTCTACAAGTGGTGGAAATGGGAATTGAAATCTTCTAAAATCAAGATAACTTATATTTTGTCGCAGTCCTGAACCTAAACCATATATTACTTTATTATTATCAATTGCTCTAAAAAAATAATGGTAAAACTTAGAATTAGCTTTTGAAGTAAATCTTAAATTCAAATAAGCATTCGTAATTATACCCTCATATTCAGATATTGAGCTTCTTAAGCTTACAGTATCATTTTGCAAATCTGTTGGTCTGAAAATCAAATCTCCTTTGTTTACAAATTGATACGTTTCAAATGATTCAGGAACAAGCCCTGTTAATTCATTTTCTCCTTTTACTCGAATATTTCCATAACTTAATGAAAGTACGGTATTTCGAATCATTCCTTTATTCCTATCCTTATTTTCATAAATAAATCTAAGACCAGGCAATACTTCCCAATGTTCCGGAATCTCTCCCAACCATTCCACACCCGAAGGTTTGTAAGCAGGATATTTTTGTTGTTTTATAATTTCCATTAGTCCATAAGTTTTTTAAGCGTTTCGGCATCGGGTAAGGCCTTTCGGAATTGTGCCGGAAGGTTTTCGGTAGTTTTAAATGTCGATACGCCCATAGGTTTGCTGAAATCCCGAAAACTATATTCTACTTTTTTATCGTCTTTTTCTTTACACAATATAATGCCAATGGATGGATTTTCGTGCGGCTGTTTTACCAAATCGTCCAAAGCCGAAAGATAAAAGTTCATTTTGCCAATATATTCAGGTTTAAATTTTCCTTTTTTCAATTCGAAAGCAACCAACGACTGCAATCCTCTGTGAAAAAACAGTAGATCGATAAAGTATTCTTCGTCAGACACTTTTAGTCGGTATTGATTGCCCATAAAGCTGAAATCGCTACCTAAGGACATTAGGAATTTTTTGATATTTTGCACAATCTCTTGCTCCAAAACCCTTTCGTCTATTTCTTCGTCAGCATCTTCCATGTTTACAAAATCCAATAAATACTGGTCTTTAAATGCGCGCAAAGCCTTGTTCGACAATGCATCGGGCATTGTATTTTTGAAATTATTTGGTAGTTTTTGTGACTGTAAATGACTTTGGTTTTCGAGTTCTGTACGCAAATGATTTACTGTCCAGCTATTTATTGCGGTATTTTTAATATAATACCATTTGTCAGTTTCGTTTTTTATTTTTGAAATAATCTCAAAATGATGTGTAAATGATACAGAAGCAAAATAGTTCTTTGATTCTTCATCAAGTTGTAATTGGTTCGTTGCCAACGAACCAATTGGAATTGCGATGCCATTTAGTTGGTTCGTTACTGACGAACTAATTAATTCAGTATTATTCCATGCATTGTAAAATAGCCTCATTTTCTTAAGATTAGAGGCCGAAAAACCACGTAATCCGGGTAACTCTTGTTGTAATCTGTCCGAAATAGTGTCTAATACTTTAGCTCCCCAACTTTCTTCTTTTGCTTGTATATCAATTGCTTTTCCAATATTGAAATATAATTTCAACGATTCGGCATTGGCAATTTTTGCAACAATATACCTACTTGATAAAATTTGTTGTTTAAGTTGACGAATGAAATCAATAGAAACAATTATGTTCTCGTTCATACTTCTTAAATATTAAAGTCCTAATATCTCACTTATCAACCCATCACTTTCACGCTCCAATGCCAGTATATCTGTCGATACTTCATCCAATGTACGCAGTGGCGTATGGCGGTAGAAGTATTTATTGAAACTTATTTCGTATCCTATCTTTGTTACGTCAAGATTAATCCATGCTTCGGCTACATGCGGTTTTACTTCACGCAGGAAATAATCGTAAATAGCTTCTTTCAATGGTACATTTTCAGTATCGCGCAAGTCGCTTTCGGTTTCGTATTCGGTGTACTCACCTTTTTTAGCTGTGGCAAAATAGCCATAGTCAGCCAATTGGCTTTCGGCACAACCAAGGTGGTCGAGTAGTTTTTCCAGTTTATCGCCACTAAGTTTGGTTATTCCTTTTACTACCTTTTCGGCTTGTGCATCGTATTCGCTTACGGCATTGAGTATGGCATTTTTCTCGGTTGCCGAGAGTTTTATTTTCAGGGTTTTTAAAGCAGCATCTACCTTATCGCGGAAAACATTGAAATCCATATAAACATCCGTACCAATAGCTTGCAGCAATTGTTTGGCTATCGTAAGTATATCCAGTTGCTTTTGCCAAAGTGCGGGACTTACCAATGTTTTGCTTTGTTTGGTATTCAGGTTTAACTCTTGCTTTTCAGTCCAGTCATTAATCTCTTTTTCATGTTTAGCCAAATTAGTATATACTTCTTCGCCAAAAGTTTCGTACGCCCACACCATCGGTTCGCGGAGACTTTTATCATAGCGTAGTTCGGCAATACGTTCTTCGGTAAACTGTGCTTTCAGACGTTTGGGGCGTTCAATAGTCACTTTGTAATAGCCAAAGTCGCTGTTGTTAAAAATCTGCGACGAGATAGTACCTGTTCCATTTTCAGTCAACACTTCCTTGCGGTCGGCAGTTTCCAAAGCGGCATACACCCGCAGTATTTCGGCTATATGCTCTAGAGCGAATTCGCAGTTTTTGTTTCCCAGATTTTTGCGCAACTTACGGTAAAGCTGTCCGGCATCGATTAGTTGTACTTTGCCTTTGCGTTCGGGAGCTTTGTTGTTGCTGATTATCCAGATATAGGTGGTAATACCTGTATTGTAAAACAGGTTATTGGGCATTTGCACAATACAATCCAACCAGTCATTTTCAATAATATAGCGGCGTATATTACTTTCGCCACCTCCGGCATCGCCAGTAAACAAACTGGAGCCATTGTGTACAGAGGCTATGCGCGAACCCAGCGGACTTTGCTTGATTGATTTCATTTTCGAAACCATCTCCATCAGAAACAGCAACTGTCCGTCGGACGAACGCGGCGTTGCATCTGCCGGCTCCTTATTTCCCCAATAGTCGGATAGTAAAATCAGAAAGCGCGGGTCGATAATATCTTTGCCATCTTTGATATATTTCTGCTCACTCGCCCACGATTTTCCGTAAGGAGGGTTCGAGAGCATAAAGTCGAATGTTGTTCCTGCAAATTCGTCGCTGCTAAGTGTAGAGCCAACCCGGATATTTTCAGGATTATTGCCCTTAATCATCATATCCGATTTACATATAGCGTATGTTTCATCGTTTATCTCTTTGCCATAGAGGTACACATCGCCTGTAGCGCGTATTTCTCCTTCTTCGTCTTTTATAAAGTTCTGACTTTCGGTAAGCATACCTCCACTTCCGCAAGCGGGGTCGTAAATAGTCATTACAGGTGGCAATATATCTTTTACCGGCTCAAACACAATATGCGTCATCAGGTCGATAACCTCACGGGGAGTAAAGTGCTCTCCGGCTTCCTCGTTATTCTCTTCGTTAAATTTCCGAATCAGTTCTTCGAACACATAACCCATACCTAGGTTGCTGAGTGTTGGCAGTTTGCGGCCATCGGGGTCGTTCTTTTCAAAAGGAGTCAGGTTGATATAAGGCGAAGTAAATTTCTCAATCACATCCAACAACACATTTTTTTCAGCCATGTGTCTGATTTGTGCACGGAGTTTAAATTTTTCAATTATCTCCTTTACATTGCTGCTAAAGCCGTTCAGATAATCCTCGAAATTGGCCAGCAACATTTGCTGACTGTTAGTAGCCGTATCGTGCAGGCGTTGCAGCGTCCAATCGCTGATATTGTAAAACACATAACCCGACACTTCGCGCAAGCCGTTTTCATCCCATTCGGTAAATCCAGCTTCGTCGCGCTGAAAAGCTAATTCTTCCATCACTGCATCTTTGGTGTGCTCCAACAAAGCATCCAAACGCCTTAAAACCACCATTGGCAATATCACATCACGGTATTTTCCCCGTACATACACATCCCGTAAACAATCATCTGCAATAGACCAAATAAAGGAAACTATCTTGTTGTGTGAAGCTGTATTCATTCTTTTATTTATAAGTTTTTTTCAAACCCCAAAACTACAAAAAAGAATTCACATTTCCATTTTATTTGTTAAAATTATTTTGGTTTGTTTTGAGTTTGTGTTTTTGCTTTCAAATAGCTCCCAAAATCATGCCGCCACCTGCGCCGCGTACTGGCATTGTGTTTCCAAAGGCATCGGGTGTGCCAAATTCGAAGGCTACGGTTAATATTAGTATTTATTAAAATTTTAAGTACACTGTTGACTACTAATCCTAATAGAAACGATTCTCCCCATTGTTGATAACTTCTTAGCCTAAGTTGGTGTGCTTCCAAAAAAACTGTATATCTTTATCAACTCTAAAATAATTTTTGTATTATTGTTTAAATAGTTGATTGTCAGCTTATCACTTATGGATACTTTTGTTCATTTACATGTTCACTCTTATTTTTCTATTCTCGATGGTATGTCGAGTATTTCGGGTTTGGTTGATAAAGCTTCCAAATCGGGGATGCATTCCATAGCACTTACCGACCACGGTAATATGTTTGGTGTAAAAGAGTTTTTTAATTATACCAAAAAGAAAAATTCGAAATTAAAGGACCAGATAAAATCGTTGGAAAAAGAACTTGCTGCCGATGGAATTACTGATGAACGTAAAGCTGAAATTGAACGAGAGATAGCCGACATAAAATCGCATTTTTTTAAGCCAATACTTGGTTGTGAGGCTTATGTGGCACGCAGAGACCATAAAAAGAAGGACTCGCAAGAAGATCGTAGCGGTTACCACTTGGTGCTATTGGCCAAAAACAAAACGGGATACCGTAACTTGTGTAAGTTGGTGTCGCATGGTTGGGTGGATGGTTTTTATTACCGTCCGCGTATCGACCACGATTTGCTTATGCAGTACAGCGAAGGACTTATTGCTTCGTCGGCTTGCTTGGGTGGCGAGATTCACAAAAAAGTGGAAACCGGCAATATGGATGCGGCCGAAGAGGCGGTTTTGTGGTACAAACAAGTGTTTGGCGACGATTTTTACATTGAACTACAGCGACATAAAACCGACAAACCCAATGCCGATTACGAATGTTTTGAAAAACAACAACGTCAGAACCAGGAATTGATAAAACTCGCCCGCAAAACAAACACCAAGTTGCTGGCTACTAACGATGTGCATTTTGTTGAAGAGGAACATGGCGAAGCACACGAACGTTTGATTTGCTTGAGCACGGGAAAAGATTTGGACGACCCGTCGCGTATGCGCTATACCAAGCAGGAATGGTTAAAAACGCCGGAACAAATGCTTCAGATTTTTGCAGATGTGCCCGAAGCGCTCGAAAATTCGGTAGAGATAGCCAATAAAGTGGAGTTCTACGATATCGATTCGGGTCCTATGATGCCTGTGTTTCCAATTCCAACCGATTTTGCAACTGAGGAGCAATATAGACTACAGTTCGATGAGGCCAAACTGCGCGAAGAGTTTGGCAAAGGTTTTAATGACCTTGGTGGTTACGATAAAGTGATACGTGTAAAACTCGAAGCGGATTACCTGGGAAAATTAGCTTTCGAAGGTGCTGCCAAGCGCTATGGCGAAGTATTGACCGACGAACAGAAGGAACGTATTGATTATGAATTGCATGTAATGAAAACCATGGGTTTTCCGGGTTATTTTCTTATTGTGCAGGATTTTATTGCTAATGCGCGCGCCATGGGTGTATCGGTAGGGCCTGGTCGTGGTTCGGCGGCAGGTTCGGTAGTGGCTTATTGTTTGCGCATAACCGATATTGATCCGCTAAAATACGATTTGCTGTTTGAGCGTTTTCTGAATCCGGATCGTATTTCGATGCCCGATATTGATATTGATTTTGATGATGACGGACGTGGGCAAGTGCTTCGTTGGGTGACTGATAAGTACGGAAAAGAACGTGTGGCTCAGATTGTTACTTATGGTACAATGGCCACAAAATCGTCCATCAAAGATGTGGCACGTGTGCAACGTTTACCGCTTTCGGAAGCCGATAGGTTGACAAAATTGATACCCGATAAGTTCCCCGAAGGTGCCGATGGGAAAGCGCCAAAGGTGAACATTGCCAATTGTTTGAAATATGTGCCTGAATTGCAACAAGCGCGCAATTCAACGGATATAAATTTGTCGAACACCCTGAAATATGCCGAAATGCTCGAAGGTACAGTGCGCCAAACAGGTGTGCATGCTTGCGGTGTAATTATTGGTGCCGACGATTTAACCAATTTAGTACCCCTCAGTACCGCTGTAGACAAAGAAACAAATACCAATATATTAGTAACTCAATACGAAGGTTCTGTAATTGAGGAGATTGGCTTGATAAAAATGGACTTTTTGGGTCTTAAAACTTTGTCGATTATTAAAGAAGCACTTTCAAATATTCGCAAATCAAAAGGCATAGAATTAGATATTGATACCATACCAATCGACGATCAGCTTACCTACGAAGTATTTAGTAAAGGGGCCACGGTTGGTACATTTCAGTTTGAGTCGGCGGGTATGCAAAAACACTTACAAGCGCTTCAGCCTACTCAGTTCGAAGATCTTATTGCCATGAATGCCTTGTATCGCCCAGGACCCATGCAGTATATTCCACAGTTTGTAAACCGCAAGCATGGTCGCGAAAAGATTGAATATCCATTTCCAATTATGGAGAAGCGTTTGAAAGATACCTACGGCATTACTGTGTATCAAGAACAGGTCATGCTTCTAAGTAGGGATTTGGCTGGCTTTTCGCGTGGTCAGAGCGACGAGTTACGCAAGGCTATGGGTAAAAAGCTGGTGGATAAAATGCAGGACTTGCGTGTTAAATTTATGGCTGGTTGCGAAAAAAACGGCTTTGGTCCTAAGCAAAAATTAGAACAGATTTGGTCCGATTGGGCTGAGTTTGCAAAATACGCATTTAATAAATCGCATGCCACGTGTTATTCGTGGATTGCATATCAAACTGCTTATCTCAAAGCGCATTATCCGGCTGAGTTTATGGCTGCCAACTTAACGCGTAACCGCGACGATATAGCGGAGGTTGGTAAGTTTATGGACGAGTGTAAATCCATGGGAATGCATGTGCTTTGTCCGGATGTAAACGAGAGCGATTTAACTTTTACAGTAAATCACGAAGGTAATATCCGGTTTGGATTAGGAGGTGTGAAAGGAGTAGGAGAGAATGCCGTAATAGCCATTGTGGACGAACGCAAGCGTAATGGTCGTTACAAAAGCGTTTTCGATTTTATGGAACGTGTAAACCTGACATCTTGTAATAAACGTACCATCGAAAGTTTGGCGCTTTGTGGTGCTTTTGATAGCTTTAGCGACATTAAGCGGGAGCAATTTATGGCATATAATACCAAATCGGAATTGGTGCTCGATACCATTATCCGCTACGGAAGCCGCTATCAGGCCGATATGGCTATGAGCAAAAATTCGCTTTTTGGTGGAGGCGATGCCATTGAAATTACAAAACCCGAAATACCCTATGCGCCCGAATGGTCGCCTCTTGAACGCTTAAATAAAGAGCGCGATTTGATTGGTATGTTCCTGTCGGCGCATCCGCTCGATGAGTTTGAACTCGAAATAAATCATATTTGTAATACTACAACCAGCGATTTAAAAGATTTACCACTTTTGCAAGGCAAGCAATTGCGTATAGGAGGCATGGTAACCAATACACGTATAGGAACTTCGAAAGCAGGTAATCCTTATGGCATTTTCTCGCTCGAGGACTATGCCGGTGCTTTCGAATTTGCGCTATTTGGGCAAAACTTTGTGGAGTATAATAAATATATGTTCAAGGATTTGTATTTGTATATCAATGCTATTGTGCAAGTAAAAGGAGCCGATTATAAATTCAAAAAACCATCGGACCCAAACGAACCTAAAGTGTTGGAACTTAAAATTCAGAAAATTGAATTGTTTCGTGAAATTAAGGATAAGTTAATTGATAAATTAACGCTTACCATACCTCTACAACATGTGGATGAGGAACTAACCACCATTTTGAGTTCCATAGTTTTGGAAAACAAAGGGAATGTAAATTTTTATGTCAATATATTGGATGACCTATCGCCCCAACGCGTAAAATTATTTTCGCGCCAAAACAGGTTGAGTCTAAATACGGATATTTATAAAAAAATTAAACGATTGCAACAAGAGGGTATTTTGGAATATCATATTAATTAAATAATAATAGATTTTTTCGATAACTCTATTGTAGTGTTTTTTGAAAGATTTTAGCAGAAAAGTATTTATTATTTGACTTTGATTGTTAACTTTGCAGTCGAATTAAAACAAGGCTAATTAAAAGTATTTGCTTCGATAAATTTGTGTAAATTATTAATTTTAAAATAGATAAAAAATGGCTTTACAATTAACAGATGGAAACATCAAAGAAATTATCAATAGTGGACAACCTGTTGTAATTGATTTTTGGGCTGAATGGTGTGGACCATGTCGCATGGTAGGACCAATTGTAGAAGAATTGGCTAAGGAATACGAAGGAAAAGTAGTAATTGGAAAAATGGATGTTGACGAAAATGTGGATACACCACAAGAATTTGGCATTCGGAATATACCTACTATTCTTTTCTTTAAAGATGGAAAAGTTGTTGATAAACAAATTGGTGCTACTCAAAAAGCGGTTTTAGCTGCCAAAATTGAAGCCCTTTTGTAATAATAAATAAAGAGAAAATTAAAGAGCTAAATCGCATAAAAGTGTGATTTAGCTCTTTTTTATTGCTCTCCATCTAGGTTTTGAACCGAAAAATGAACGGTTTTTGCGGTTAAAAACCTCCCACAACCTCAGTACTAGGGTTGAAAAACAGGATGTTATATATAGGCATATAAATAACTCCATTCTTTTGGATTACTTGTTGCTCATTTGACAGTACGAATGCACGCTGGATATTGTACTCTTTAATTTCCATGAACTTGTTTAGTGCGCTATGTGTATAATAATCTTTGCCTGATTTTATTTCCAATGGTATTACAGATAGATTATTGGCATCGTCAATAAGGTAATCAACTTCTCCATTTTTCTTGTTGTCATAATAATGCAAATTATAACCATGAGCCTTAAGTTCTTGTGCTACAACAGTTTCGTAAACAGAACCAAGGTTGATGCTTTTTACGTCCTGCATTATGGCTGAAATATTGTTTTTGAAGAACAAATTGGTTAATAAACCAACATCATTTAGATAAAGTTTGAGAAGGTTTTTGCCACTATTTTCGATAAGTGGATAAGTTGGCGTGCTAATTGCTTTTACATCCAAAGCTACTCCTGCCGAAATAAGGTAGTCGAATTCATCTTCATAATCTGCCATTCTTTTACCTTTTTTTCCTTCGATTTCACTCACCATCATTCTCTTTTTTTTGTTCTCTAGGTTGGAAGGAATCATTTTGTAGATTCTTTGAATCTTAAGTTTAGAATGAGTTTTTTCATATTTGGCAACATCTACACCATACAAAGTATAAATGTCATCATGTATGCTGCGTATTAACATAATGTTTTGTTGTTCAACAAATGATTTTACGGCATCGGGCAATCCTCCCACAATCAGATATTTTTTGAATAGATCGAGTATCTTATTGTGCAATGTATCAGGCAAAGGCTTTAATTGGTCAAAACAAGTTTTCATAGTTTCCAAAACAAGTTTCCCGATACCATTTGCCATGAGGAATTCTTCAAAATCCATTGAATACATGTGCTTTATTCGAATACTACCCAACGGAATTGATGAAGTATTTACCAATGTTACTCCCAACAAAGAACCGCTTGCGATATAAGTGTATTTATCATCTTCTTTTAAGAATTTCAATAAAGTCAGTAAATGTTCATAAGCCTGTATCTCGTCGATAAAAACCAGGGTGTCAGATTTATCTTTTAAACGATCTCCTGCAATTACGCTTAAAGCCAAATAAAAATCAGTTACAGTTTTAGCTTCGGCAAAAATTTTATTGCCAAGCTTGTCCTCCTCCATATTTATTTCAATATAATTCTTATATAGCTTTTGAGCTACTTGTCGGATGATAAATGATTTTCCAATCTGACGTGCTCCATCCACAATTAAAATTTTATTAGAGTTTAATTGGAGGTGATTTTCGATATAATTTTCAATTTTACGAAATAGCATAGCGGTGTATTTTAATGATTCAGGGGACAAATATACACTTTTCTAAGATAAATACATAGTAATAATACACTTTTCTTATATTTATTGCCTATATAATATACACTTTTCCTATATTTTCAAGAGCTATAATATACACTTTTCCAAAAAAATGAATACCCGATTGTAAATCTTAAACGCCCATTTCCCAATATTGCGGTTCGCTCCAAACACTTACCTTCTTGTTATTATCCCATATACGAACTTGCCAATAAACTCAATTCTTTGGCAGCATAAATTTTCCGGGAAAAAATTTTTCGGATGGTCGTTGTCGATATAAACCATACTCCCCAGGTTATTAGATAAGTAGCAGGATATAGGGGAAGTGGTACAAGAGAAACAATAAATTATAAAATACACAAAATTACATCATTTTTCCGTATCTATGCATGAAAAACCGCTGCTAATATATGATCTACAGTGGTTTACGTTTTTGTTTCAGCTCTCTCTCTAGGACTTGAACCGAAAAATGAACGATTTTCTGATTTTATAAAATAAAAAAAGCTGCTAAACAATACTCATTATATATGTTAGAACACATGTCGTAAAAATATAGTTAAACGCAAAGAGCGCAAAGACAAAAATACAAATTTTATTGTCTTCAAATATCCACAAAGTGCGCAAAGACAAAAACTTAAAAGTTTTTCTTAGCGACTTTGTGACTTAGTGTTCTTTGCGTTTACAAAAAATTTTGATTATAATTATCTAACTTGTATAATCTCTAATGTTTAAGAGCTTTTCAACTCTCCCTCTTGGACTTGAACCTAAAAATGAACGCCCCTCTGATTAATAGAATATAAAATAAAAAAAACTGAACTACTTTTCAGTAATTCAGCTTTTCAGCTCTCCCTCTTGGACTTGAACCAAGGACCCTCTGATTAACAGTCAGATGCTCTAACCAACTGAGCTAAGGAAGAATTTGGATTTATTTTTTAATAAACGAGGTGCAAAAGTAACTGCTTTTACCGA